>Ga0070727_10001399_pt1 | contig 25610 bp, 23 predicted proteins | sample tdAd472_FD_66722 | JGI IMG/M metagenome (GOLD analysis project Ga0070727, IMG submission 66722) | Marine sediment microbial communities from the Atlantic coast under amendment with organic carbon and nitrate - tdAd47.2 | ecosystem: Environmental > Aquatic > Marine > Coastal > Sediment | place...
GGCCAAAAAGAAATGGGCCAAAAAGAAATGGGCCAAAAAGAAATGGGCCAAAAAGAAATGGGCCAAAAAGAAATGGGCCAAAAAGAAATGGGCCAAAAAGAAATGGGCCAAAAAGAAATGGGACGGTGTCAGGTCGCGCTGACACCGTCCCAGTCGGGTCGCCTCATAAGTGCTTTTACGCCTGATCGCTGTCGTTTGACTTGTTTGCAAAACGACGGCGCGCCACCAGCGCGGCTGCCGCTGCACCAAAAAGCAGGATCATGGGTGGGGCAGGGACGTCTGTACCGCCGCTGCTTGATGATGTGCTCGACGATGTGCTCGACGAGGTAGAGGAAGATGTGCTCGATGAGGTTGATGACCCTGTTGAGCTGGTGGTCGAGGAGGTGGTGCTGCTCGTTCCGCCGAAGCTGGATGAGGTAACGCCGCTCGATGTGCTGGAGCCACCACCTGAAGAACTGCTCGATGATGAGCTGCTTGAAGAGGAAGAGGAGCTGCTCGACGAGGATGATGTTGAAGATACGCCGCCGGTCGAGGTGCTGGAGGTTGAGCTGACGCCGCCGGTTGAAGTGGATGATCCACCTGTTGAAGACGTTGATGTTGAGCTGACACCACCTGTAGATGTTGATGATCCACCGGTTGATGTCGAAGACCCACCTGTAGATGTTGACGATCCGCCCGTTGATGTCGAAACGCCACCCGTGGATGTCGAGGTTGAGGACCCGCCTGTCGATGTGCTTACGCCGCCTGTCGACGTGGAAGAGCCGCCGCTCGAAGTGCTGGTCGATCCGCCTGTGCTGGTCGATGAGATGACAACACTGCCACCGCCGCTGCTGCCGCCGCCGAAGAAACCGCCGAAGAAGCCGCCGCTGCTGCCAAAGCCGCCACTGCCGCCACCGCTGCTGGTCACGATGACCGGTGTTCCGCTGCTGCCGGTACTGCCAATCATTGGAGGCGCGCTGGGTGTAGCCAGGGCTACGGCTGCAGGCGGTGGCGGGGCCGGAACTGCCGCTACCATCGCTTTAGGGGCGACCGGACGCGCGACGCGCTTGGCGGGGCGTGCAACCCGTACCGGCTTTTTGACCTTGACGAGCTTTTGTGCTTTTCCTTTGGTCGCCGACACATAGGCTGGACGCGGTGTTGCCGCCATATGGACGGCTCCGCCACCAATGATGGCGCCGCCGCAGGTCGCAGCACAAAGTTTAGCAAGGGCCATTTTAACGGACATAATCTATCTTCCACATTTCTGAGCCAGAAGCGCATAATATGCGCCAGCGTTGGTCCACATACAGATAAACGCGAAACATACAGTTAATCGCAAGCTAATTAACCCAGTATGGCTCCTTGTTTTGCATATTTTTGCAGTTTCGGGATTACGGAGCCTGGTTAATGTCTATAAATGAGACAATATGGGCCTATACCACAGATGTTCATGATCTTCATTGTCGTGTTCATCCCAATGTAAGCACTTTTATGCAATCCGTCACCATCACACTTGTATGCTGCTTATACGCTCGGTATAGGCGCGTCCAATAAAGCAATCCGACCCCAATGCCGGAGTCGCGCTGTCTGCATGGCTTGAGGCATAGGGAGAACGGTCATCGTGGAGATGCCATGACGAGCCTAAATGAGGGATATACACCGTCCCCTGACGAAGAGTTCATGAATCCGTTGCAGCTTGAATATTTCCGGCAACGATTGCTTGAATGGAAGACGGAAATATTGGCCGAGGCAGAAGGCACGCTTGCTGTCCTGCAGAATGGGCCATTGCGTGAGCCGGATATGAATGATCGTGCATCGAGCGAGACGGACTGGTCGATCGAGCTGCGTACACGAGACCGGCAACGTAAGCTGATCTCGAAGATTGATTCGGCGCTTCGCCGGATTGATGAGGGTGAATATGGATATTGTGAGGTAACGGGCGAACCCATTTCTCTGGGACGACTCGAAGCAAGACCGATAGCAACAATGACGCTGGAGGCCCAGGAGCGCCATGAGCGTCAGGAAAAAATATCGCGCGATGATTGAGCTATGCTGGTAGTTACTTGCAACTCAAAATGCCTCTGTTTGTTATGTATTGGTTTGAATTCATTAAGAATTACACTGTAATTCGAACCTGCTTCTATATTGAGGCGGGTTTGCCCTGTCGCAGGGTGCAGAGATAATAACAACAGGGTTGTCGCTACAATGTCTGCGGAACAAGAAGATCAAAACAGCGCGCAAGGGCGCGCAAAAGAACGCAATAGCTTTTTCCTGCTCACCACCATGAAAGACAGAGAAGGCAAGGAGCTGGGCAAGGCGCGAGTGCGCAATCTTTCCAATACCGGAATGATGGCGGAATGCAATTTGCAGACCCCTATCGGTACAAAGCTCACATTCAGTTTACGCGGGATTGGTGATGTAACCGGCGTGGTCGTCAGGCACGAGCCAGGGCAATTGGGAATCAGATTTGACAATGAAGTTGATCCCATGCTGGCGCGCAAGCCGGTCGGCTCTTCAAAAACAGACAAGCCACAGATTTTCGGCTATTGAGGCTATCGTGGGGCGCAGCATGAGCGACGCCCCACGCAAGCGACCTTCAGCTGTTATACAACTCTTCTTTCAGTTGCAGCTTACGTTTCTTCATTTCCGCCACACGATAGCTGTCGGGCATGGGACGACTCATCTCGTGCCTGATCTTGGATTCGAGCGAATCGTGCTTGGCGTGAAGTGCAGAAACATGGCTGTTTTCCATGACATTCTCCGTAGTTTGAGTGTGTCGGAAAGATGAGTAAAACATGATTTTTCTTCTGTGTCCTTACTTGATTTCATGTTTACGATATTGTGCCGCTAATATGCGGCGGACCGTATTCATATCGTGACCTCGGAAGCCTCTTCTTCACTGGACCAGAGGGCGTATATTGCGCTATCCGATGCTCTATGAACTCGGAAGACACAATGCGCCGGATCGAGCTGTTGCGGCAGGAACATCGTGACCTTGACAGCGCGCTTGCCGCTCTTGTCGCCAGCGGTTCATCGGACCAGCTCCAACTCGCGCGCTTCAAGAAACGCAAGCTTATGCTGCGCGATGAAATAGCGATGCTGGAAGATTCGCTCATCCCTGACATAATTGCTTGATATCAGCACTGCGCATGCACCGTTTCCGACCGAAAACGGGACAGTGCGCTATCGATTATTGCGTTTACCACGAAGTACGGCTGACAGATGCATTGCGATGTGCCACCATTAGTTATGTCCACCGCCGAGTCTTTTAACACCGCCCTGTTTTCTCGCCTTGTTGATAGCCATTATGTTGACGCTATGGTCATGGCCGATGAGGCGCGTTCCTATTTTGAGCGCAAGGCCGAAGAGGAGCGCACCGACCTCGATATGATGGGGCGGCTCAGCTTCAGTTGCGAGTCGCTCAAGGTGACGACGCGCCTGATGCATGTCATCGCATGGCTGCTGGCCCAGCGCGGCTGGCAGCGCGGTGAGATTAGTCTGGAAGCGCTGGGCGATCCAAAATACCGGCTTGGCAGCGCAGCCCCGACCGAGCCGGAAATATTGCGGGCCATGCCGCCCTGCGCGCAAGAATTGGTCCGCAGCAGCGAGGCGCTATATGAGCGTGTTCGCCGCTTGCAGGAAAATATGCCCAAGAGCAGCGCGCCAGTATCCGCCAGTGAAGAGGATGCGCCTGCGGCGTCACCAGCGCGAGACCTGTTGAACCGTCTCGAAGAGGCTTTTTGATACGCAGCTGCTAATTGCCGGTTTCAGGCGGGAGTATGTTGCCTAGAAGGCTTCGCTCGATTACCCTCCAGCAGGTGCAGACCGACTTCCTTTTTCGCGCCGTTTCGCTGGATGTTCGCCGCTGCTGGTGGAACGTCTCGTCCCTTTGTTGGTTTGAATTGGCATAGATGCTTCACGCATATAAAATGACCTGCCCTGATATTGCGGCGACACACTTGCGGCCGGGGAGGCATGCGTTGTGAGTTATCGTCTGAAATCCGGGCGTTTTCTATGTAATGACATGCTGTTTATCCATGGCTTGGTGGCCTTGTTATATGTCGTCATGCCCTCTGTACTAGCGGCGCAGGAACAAGTGGGCGGTACAGATACGCGCACGTCATCGGACAGGGACATCCGCCCCGTTGCCAAGACAGATGACAATATCTCGCCCGTGGCAGATGAAGAGTTCAGTCTTGATCTGGATGAGCAGATAGATATGGGGCTGGCCTGGCCGGACATGGCAGATGAGGCGAGCGCGGCGGGTAGCGCGGACTTGCCGTTGCTGCCGGAAGCTGAGCCTGAAGAAGATAGCGATATAGTCGCAGATGAGGCATTTGACGGCGAAGAAGAGGACGCGATAGCCGCGCCTGTCCCGGGCCGCAGGCAGGACGGTGCTGAGGCAGATACGCCAGCTCTGGCCGATGATGGCTCGAAGCGGCGTTATCAGATCGACATCACAGGGTTGGGCGAAGCCGATAGCAGCCTGTTCCGGGAGCGCTTTAAAACCCTTTCCTTGCTGGAAGAAGGGCGCGGCAAGCCCGCCAATATTGCACAGATAAACCGGCGCATGCGGCTCGACGCGGATTTGATAGACAGGATATTGCGGGCATCGGGCTATTATGATGTCCGTATTCGCCAATCGGTGCAGCAACCCGAGGATGGCGGCAATGGAAAGCTACGGGTTATCTACACGATACGCCCGGGCGTGCGCTATGCTGTTTCGCGCGTGTCCCTTCCCGGTATTGCCCATGCGACGGACCATGTGCCGGATATCGAATCTGCCTTTACGGTGAAAGAAGGCGATCCGGTTGATGCTGATGCGATTATGGCAGCCCGACAAAAGCTGGCTATTGCGCTGGGCGAAAATGGTTTTCCCTTCGCAAAAGTTGAGGAGCCGCTGGTCACAGTGGACCATGAGGTTCAGCAAGGCGACCTTGAAGTGGTTGTACGTGCCGGCGGATATCGCACATTTGGCGACATTCTGCTCGATGATGTTTCGGCCAACGTCTTTTCCTCCCGACATCTTGGACGGATCGCCCGCTTTGACAAAGGGGATGTCTATCAGGCTTCGGATGTCGAGGATTTGCGCCGTGCTATTGTCGCGACAGGGCTGGTTTCCTCAGCCTCTGTAGAGCCCAGAGATGCCAGCGATGGTGAGCATAGCGATATTATTGTGTCGCTTGCTCCCGCGCCGATGCGCACCATCTCGGGAGAGCTGGGCTATGGTACCGGCGAGGGCTATCGGGTAGAAGCGAGCTGGCAGCACCGCAACTTTTTCCCGCCCGAGGGCGCACTGACGACCCGGGCCTTGCTGGGTACCAGGGAACAGGCCGCGGGGGCTTCATACAGGCGCAATAATTTCCTGCGCAGGGACAATATACTCTCGGCCAATCTGAGTGCGCGTCATCAGAATTATGATGCTTATGAAGCGAGGACCCTGTCCTTTTCCGCCAGCCTCGAGCGACAGACGAATATCATCTACCAGAAGAAGTGGTCATGGAGCGCCGGCATTGAGCTATTGGGCTCGCGCGAACGCGACTTTTTCGCGGGGGCGCAAACAGAAAGCAATCGTGAGTATCTTATCGCGGCTCTGCCGCTTTCGGTGGCCTATGATGCGAGTGATGATCTGCTCGACCCCAGTAACGGTTTTCGTCTGGGCGCTCGCCTCAGTCCGGAAGCCGTGTGGCAAAGCGGAGCTTATAGCTATGCACGTGCGCAGGTAGACGCCAGCGCCTATATGCCGGTCGGAGATCAGATTGTGTTGGCCTCGCGCGTTCGCGCTGGTTCGATATTGGGCGGTGTCGCTGCTGACCGTATCGCCCCTACACGCCGTTTTTATGCAGGAGGCGGGGCATCGGTTCGTGGCTATGCTTACCAGTCTATTGGCCCGCGCGATCCGAACAATGATTCTGTTGGCGGCAAGAGTCTGGTGGAGTTCTCGCTCGAAGCGCGTGTGCGCTTTGGCAATTTTGGTGTTGTCCCCTTTATAGATGCGGGCAATATTTCTACCGGCTTTCTGCCAAAGCTGAGTGATGTGCGCTATGGCGCGGGACTGGGCTTGCGCTATTATTCGAACTTTGGGCCGATACGCATAGATGTCGGTACACCGCTTAACCCCCAGAAAGGTGACAGCCGCATTGGCGTCTATGTGTCGCTTGGGCAGGCGTTCTGATGGATGAACCACAGGATATGCCAGATACCGCTGGCGCTCCGGATGCCGTCGATCCGCCGCTTTCCGATGAAAGGACAAGCAGGAGGCGCTGGCTCCGCTTGCGGCACAAGCTGTTGCTTGTTCTCGTTGCGATCGGGCTGCTGTGCGCGGGTGCGCTGGCCTGGCTGGATAGCGGGCCGGGGCACCGCTTCGTTGCACGGAATATTGAGAGTCTTGCTCTGGAGTCTGGCCTCAGGATCAGCATCGGGCGCATTGATGGCAGCATATATGATGCGGCTGTATTTCATGATGTACGCCTGTCTGATCCGGACGGCGTGTTTTTCTCATCGCCGGGCATTGCGCTGGACTGGTGGCCCTGGAGCTGGATTACCAATCGCCTGTCGATAGATGCGCTGCTTGTTCCCGATGCAAAACTGCACAGGATGCCGCGTTTGCGTCCGTCATCACGGGAGACGGACAGCAAGATATTGCCAGATTTTGACATTCGCATCATGCAGCTGCGGGTTGGTCGGCTCGTGGTGGATAAGGCGGTGATGGGGCGCGCTGACATATTTTCCATAGAAGGCGATGCCGATATTCGCAAAGGGCGCGCCATTGTTGATCTGAATGCGCGGGCCTTGCAGGGGGCGGACCGGCTGGAGCTGGCGCTTGACAGTCGCCCGGACAAGAACCGCTTTGATATTGACCTCAAGGTGAATGCGCCTGCTGGTGGGCTTCTCTCGCTGCTGAGCGGTATCAGGCAGGACAGCGCCTTGACTCTCGATGGCGATGGCGACTGGAAGCGATGGGATGGTAAACTCGCTGCGCAAATCAGTGGGGAATCCGTCGCTGCTTTCAACATCGCCTTGCGCAAGGGCGAGTATCATATCGAAGGCGATGTCGCAGATGACATATTGGGCAGCACGGGCCTGATGGCACGCGTCATGAAACCGCGATTGCACATTGCGGCGGATGGGCGCTTTGAGAACAAGCTCGTGTCTGGGCAGCTCAAGGCCACGTCCGATGCCATCGCCCTTACCGCCAAGGGTGGCGTACATCTGGGTGGGCGTGGCTATGATAATCTGACGCTTGATCTTGGTTTGCGCCGTCCTTCGGCAGTGCTGCAAGATTTCACTGCACGCGCCTTGGTAGCACGGGCGCGTTTCAATGGGCCTTTTTCGACTGCGCGCTTCGAATATCTGCTACGCGCGGATACGCTGCATTTTGGCGATATGGTCATAAACGACGTATATGCTGCTGGCGAAGGGCGGGGTGGACACAATAATATCACGCAAATCCCGATTAGCCTGACAGCGAAGGGCATTGCCGGTCAGGGGGATATTGTTGCGCAGCTCGCAGGCGGTTTAAGTCTCAACGGCATTTTGCAGAAGAGTGGCAATCAGATCACCAGTGGCCCCATGCAATTGCGGTCGCAGACATTGAGCGGCGCGTTGCTGGCGCACTTTAATCTGGCGACAGGGCACTATGATCTGGGGTTAAGCGGCGATGTGCGCGGGCTTGAGGTCGCTGGGCTGGGCGTCGTTAATCTGACCTCACGGCTCAAGGCAACGCCCGATAGCAAGGGAGCGTTTCGTGTCGCCGGCCGTGTGAATGCAGCGATGACCCGGCTCGACAATAGTTTTTTCCAAACCTTGGGTGGCGGCTTGCCGCGATTGCAATCCGATATAGCGCTGGGGGCGGATGGCCGCTTGCAACTGGGCAATATAGCATTGAGCGCCCCATTGTTGCGTTTTGCGGGTGATGGCGTGCGCAATCCGGACCAGAGCATAAAGATTGGCGGCACAGGCCAGCATGAGCGCTATGGGCCGTTCAGGGTCATGTTGAGTGATCAGCTGGAGCGTCCCGCTGTTGACCTTGTGCTGGAACGACCGCTCGATGCGGCGGGGCTTGCGGATGTGCATGTCCTGCTCGACCCTTATGAGGCGGGCTATCATTTCCGTGCTGAGGGGCAGTCCACGCTCGGGCCTTTCGCGAGCAAGGGCGACATCGTCATGCCGCGCAGCGGGCCGACAATGATTGCTGTCGCTGATATTTCAGTCAATGGCGCGCATGGCAATGGCGTGATCACAATTATACCCAATGGATTTGAAGGGCGGATTGGCTTTCTGGGTTCAGCCAAGGGGCCGGTTGATCTCGTGGTCAGGGATGGTGTCCAGCATATGATAGCTGATATGCGCATGGAAGGAGCGCGTTTTACCGGTGTACCGACCATTGATATTCGCCGTGGCAGGTTACAGGCGGAGATGGTGTTTGCGCCCGAGGCCACCAAAATTGACGCAACATTGCGGGGCAGCGGAATCCAGATGGATAAGCTGCGGATAAACCGCCTGAATATTGCTCTGGCGATGGAGGGGGCGCAGGGCAGGCTCCGGGTCAATGCCAGCGGACAGCGGGGGCGGGCCTTTGCTCTGGATATGGATGCGGCGCTCGCGCCTGACGATGTGCGTATCAGCCTTGGCGGAACGCTGGACCAGTCTAAGGTCGTGCTGGACCGTCGCGCCCGGCTGCGGCGGATCGAAGGCGGCTGGGCGCTGGATCCGCTTTCGGTCAGTTACCGTGGCGGACAGGCACGCATATATAGTGCGGCTTATGGTGATGAAACGCAGTTCGACATTGGTTTGAAGAACCTCTCTCTCTCCCTGCTTGATCTTGGCAATGTCGATCTGGGCCTTGGCGGGAGCGCCAATGGCCGCGTGCGCTTTGCCAAATCACGTGGAAGCGTCTCTACCGGTTCGGCGTCAATCAAGGTGACGTCTCTGACCCGGTCAGGGGTAACGCGCATTTCCAGCCCGATGGATCTTGGCTTGAATGCGGAGCTTACTGCGAACCGGCTGGCGATGCGTGCTGTGATGAGTCAGAAGGGGGCCACTATTGGTAAGGCGCAGGCGTTGATGACGCCGCTGAGCGGAGCAGGCAATATTGTTGATCGCTTGCGCGCCGCACCAGTGCAGGCGCAATTGCGTTATGTTGGCCCTGCCGAAGCGCTCTGGCGTATGAGCACGATTGAGATTGTTGATCTTACCGGGCCGCTATCGCTCAAGGCGAATGTGCGCGGGACCGGGGCCAATCCGGTTATCGAGGGCGCGCTCAAAACGACAAATGCCATGATGGAAAGCCCGATCACCGGCATGCGTATTCGCAATCTGCACTCTGCGGCGCGCTTTGATGGCTCTCGCCTTGTCTTTTCCCAGCTCAATGGCACAACCGATGGCAACGGCACGATCAGCGGGCGTGGCAGCTTCGATTTCTCGTTGGGTGAGGGCATTGGCATTGATATGGCGTTGCAGGCTGATCGTGCGGAAATGCTCGACCGGGATGATATCGGCGCCACGATCAGCGGGCCGATCAAGATAGAATCCGATGGCGTGGGTGGCACGATCAGCGGTACTTTTGATGTGGTGCGTAGCCGCTTCCGTATGGGCCGCGCGGCAGCCATTGCCGAGATACCCGAGCTGCAGGTGATTGAGCGCAATAGTCGGCGTGGGGATTTTGCGCCGGTGCAGCGTGGAACGACATGGCAGCTGGCCATGGAAGCCAAGGCGCGCAATCGCCTGATGGTTGATGGCATGGGTCTGGCCAGCGAGTGGAGCATGAATCTCGCTATTGGTGGTTCGGTAGCCAATCCGATGCTGGTGGGCCGTGCCGATCTGGTTCGGGGAACCTATGATTTTGCAGGGCGCCGTTTTGATCTGACCGAGGGGCGTTTACGCTTCAATGGCAATATTCCCGCTGATCCGACGCTGGATATTATCGCGGAAGCGGCGCTATCCGACTTTGATGCTACCATCCGGATTGGCGGCACCAGTTCAGCACCGGAAATCGCGTTCAGCTCAACACCAGCATTGCCGCAGGATGAAGTGCTTTCGCGCCTGCTCTTTGGTTCCTCCATCACTCAGCTTTCAGCGCCCGAAGCCTTGCAACTGGCCGCTGCAGTCGGTTCGCTGCAAGGCGGCGGCGGTGGGCTGGACCCGATTAATACGGTACGCCGCGCGGCTGGGCTGGACCGTTTGCGCATATTGCCTGCCGATCCGACCACGGGGCAGAATACCTCTATTGGGGTCGGTAAATATGTGACGCGCAAAATCTATGCAGAGCTGATTACGGACGGGCAGGGATATTCGGCTACACGGCTTGAATATCAGGTAACACGCTGGCTTTCCCTGCTCTCCTCTATCTCTACTCTGGGCAGGCAAAGTTCGACACTGCGTATATCGAAAGACTATTAGGCATTAGTGACCCGGATCTGAAGTTCGTCACATTATTGGGATAGGGCTAAACGAACTTCAGATCCATAAGGGTCACTGGTAACTATATGAATCTAGTGTGGTTTAAGGATTTGAAATTCGCTCTGCACCTGGCCGTTTCAATGTGACGAATGTCAAATCCACCACATTAGGTGGTGTTGACATTCAGCCCTGCCGGTCTGCAAACGCCGCTTTTCCGTGCTTCCGGTGCGGTGCTCACATACTTAGTACGCTGCGCTCCGGATCACAGAAAACCAGCATTTTCGCCATGGCATCTTCTGAATGTCGATCCGGCCTAAAACGGGATGACTTTTGAGTGAATCAAAACCCGCTCCTGATTCTTTGTTTTCGTGTGATGACTTTAACGCCGTCTGGCTTTCATTCGCCGGACTGACACATAAAAAAGGCCCGGAGGTTTCCCACCGGGCCTTTTATTCGTCTTATACAGTCTGATTATGCGCTGTAGTACATGTCGAACTCGACGGGGCTGGGGGCCATTTCCCAGCGATATACTTCTTCCCACTTCAGCTCGATATAGGCTTCGATTTGATCCTTGGTGAAGACGTCGCCCTTGAGCAGGAAGTCCATATCGGCTTCAAGGCTGGTCAGAGCTTCGCGCAGCGAACCACATACGGTTGGAACCACAGACAGTTCTTCAGCCGGGAGGTCATAGAGGTTCTTGTCCATGGCTTCGCCCGGGTGGATCTTGTTCTGGATACCGTCCAGGCCGGCCATCAGCAGGGCTGCACAGGAGAGATAAGGGTTCGCCAGCGCATCAGGGAAGCGGAACTCAACGCGGCGCGACTTGGCGCCCGAACCATAAGGAATACGGCAGGAAGCCGATCGGTTGCGAGACGAGTAAGCCAGCAGAACCGGTGCCTCAAAGCCCGGCACCAGACGTTTGTAGCTGTTGGTGGTCGGATTTGAGAAAGCGTTGATGGCTTTGGCATGCTTGATCACACCGCCGATATAATAAAGGCAGTTTTCAGACAGGCCAGCATAGCCATCGCCAGAGAAAGTGTTATCGCCATCTTTCCAGATCGACATATGCGTGTGCATGCCGGAGCCATTATCGTCCTTGATCGGCTTGGGCATGAAAGTCGCGGTCTTGCCATAGGCATGGGCAACCTGCTGCACGACATATTTATAGACCTGAACACGGTCGCAGGTTTCAACCAGCTTGCCGAAAGTCAGGCCGAGTTCGTGCTGCGCCGCGGCCACTTCATGGTGCTGCTTGTCCATGGGCAGGCCCATTTCCATCATGGTCGAAACCATTTCAGCGCGAATGTCCATTGCAGAATCTACCGGCGGGACAGGGAAGTAGCCGCCCTTGGCGCGCGGGCGATGGCCCATATTGCCGCCTTCGTATGACTTGCCGCTGTTGGTCGGCAGCTCGACATCATCAATATAGAAGGCCGAACGGTCATAGCCGTTTTCGAAGCGTACATCGTCGAACATGAAGAATTCCGGCTCGGGACCGACATAGACGGTATCGCCGAGGCCGGTTGCCTGAAGATAGGCTTCGGCGCGCTTGGCCGTTGAGCGTGGATCACGGGCATAGAGCGAACCATCGCCTGGCTCGACGATGTCGCAGATGAGGATCATCATCGGTGTCGCGGAGAACGGGTCGAAATATACCGAGTCCAGATCCGGCTTCAGGATCATGTCGGATTCGTTGATGGCTTTCCATCCCTCAATGGAAGAACCGTCGAACATCAGGCCTTCTTCGAGTGCGTCCTCGTCGATCACATTCGAGCACATAGACAAATGCTGCCATTTGCCCTTGGGGTCGGTAAAGCGGACGTCTACCCACTCGATCTCATTTTCTTCGATCATTTTCAGAATATCTTTGGGCGTGTTCGCCATTTTTCGATTACCCTTTCTATAGTGCCGCCGGATGGAAGCCCCCTCCGGTCGGTATTTTCATCAAGATGTTACGCCGTACATATGTGCGGCATGGTTTGGATTTCTAAATTGCGTCGTCGTCGCGTTCGCCTGTGCGGATGCGCAGTGCGGCTTCTACCGGTGAGACAAAAATCTTGCCGTCACCGATCCGCCCGGTCTGCGCTGCATCAGCAATGGCCTCCACCACGCGTTCGGCCAGCGTATCCTCGACGATCACTTCCAGCTTCACCTTGGGTAGGAAATCGACCACATATTCTGCGCCGCGATACAGTTCTGTATGCCCCTTTTGCCGGCCAAAGCCTTTGGCTTCTGTTACAGTGATGCCTGAGACGCCGACTTCGTGCAGCGCTTCTTTCACCTCATCGAGCTTGAATGGCTTAATGATCGCTTCGATCTTCTTCATAAGGCTCCCACCAAAACATATATATGGGCGTATCTGCTTCATGCCTCACGGCTACAGGCAGATTATGCTCACCCCATTATTCCTGAGTCTGCGACAAAACAACGCTGTGATGCCGTTTTGGGCGCGACTCGGATGATGAACTTCTGCGATGGAGAAGCAAATGTCCATAATGCTCTTGATTCGTGCAAACTCTGGCGCCAATGCCTAATTTTTAGGCACCGATAAAAACGCCCTTTCAAGGACGAATTTCGCTTAATTTTTGTTCCCAGCGCAAGGCATGTTCGATGATGCGATCAAGGTCGGCATGAAGTGGTTTCCATGGGAAACGCTCCATGATGGCTGTATTGTCAGAAATGAGCGCAGGAGGGTCTCCGGCGCGGCGCGGTTCCATGCGCCGCTCTATCGGTGTATTGGTTACACGATCAACAGCATTCAGCACCTCGAGCACTGAGAAGCCCTGACCATAGCCGCAATTGAGACGATGGCTCCGGTCCGGCTCAGCGATCAGCGCTTCGAGTGCGTGAACATGTGCTGTAGCCAGATCCGAGACATGAATATAATCGCGAACACCTGTACCGTCCGGCGTATCGAAATCCGTGCCGAATATGCCGACATGGCTGCGCTTGCCCAAGGCCGCTTCGACTGCAACCTTGATGAGATGGGTTGCGCCTGCCGTAGACTGGCCGCTGCGGGCGTGGGGGTCGGCGCCTGCCACATTGAAATAGCGCAACGCACAATAGTTGAAATCATGGGCTTTGCTGACATCATCGAGCATATGTTCGGTCATCAGCTTGGACATGCCATAGGGGTTGATCGGGCGCTGTGGGCAATCCTCTCGTACCGGGCTGGTTTCCGGAATGCCATAGGTGGCTGCGGTGGAGGAGAAGATGAAATGCTTCACGCCGCATTGCACGGCACTGTCGATGAGACTGCGGCTTTTGGCAGTGTTGTTATGATAATATTTGAGTGGGTTATCGACGGATTCTGGCACAATGATGGAACCAGCAAAATGCATGATCGCTGCAACATGATGCTCTCGTAATATTGCTTCCACGGCAGGTGCATCGGCAATATCGGCTTCGTAAAAAGGCACGTCTTCTGGTACGGCCCAGCGAAAGCCGGTTACGAGATTGTCGATAGTAATGACAGGCCAGCCAGCGTCTTTCAGCGCCAATACGGCATGACTGCCAATATAGCCTGCTCCCCCGGTGACCAGTATAGCCGGTTTTGCTGTCATGCGTTCCTTATCCCCCAGTCTATTTCAAACCGGGGGATAGATAGCGCCATTGATGATAGCAATGGCAAATTGCTTCAGGCCGCCACCTTGGCTTTTACAGTGTAAAAGCTCTCGCTCTTGGTGGCCATATCGCGCAATTGCTGTGTTGGGGCGAAGCGTTCGCCATATTTTTGCATAAGGCTATCGAGTGTTTCGACAACATGAGCGATACCGACCGTGTCCATATGGCTGAACGGGCCGCCGGTATAAGGTGCAAAGCCCCAGCCGAAGATGGCGCCAATGTCGCCATCTTCCGGGTCGGTCAACACGCCTTCCTCATAACAGCGCGCGCATTCGATAAGCTGGCGATAGAGCAGGCGTTCGCGCACTTCTGCTGCCGATGGCTGTATTACGGCACGCGGAAAATTCTCGCCTAGGCCGGGCCAGAGCGATTTTGGCCCGCTTTCAGGATAATCATAAAAGCCCTTGCCATTTTTGCGGCCCAGCCGGTCCAGATCAACGACCAGCTTCTCGATGGCAACATCGGCAGCGCTTGGTTTATAGGCATCGCCCATAGCTTTTTTGGTCGCGGTCATGATCTTATAGCCCAGCTCAATCGAAACTTCGTCCGACACAGCGAGCGGTCCAACAGGCATGCCGAGCTGCTTGCCAACATTTTCAATGAGCGCAGGGTTTATACCCTCGGCCACCATCTCGGTGCCTTCGGTTACATAGGTACCGAAGCAGCGCGAGGTATAAAAGCCACGACTGTCATTGACGACAATAGGTGTTTTCTTGATCTGCCGGACATAATCCAATGCTTTTGCAACGGCTTGTGGGCCAGTTTTTTCACCCAATATGATCTCGACCAGCGGCATTTTCTCGACCGGTGAGAAGAAATGGACGCCGATGAAATTCTCCGGCTTGCTCCATGCGTTGGCGAGTCCGGTGATAGGCAGGGTGGAAGTGTTGGAACCGAAGATGACATCGGGACCAAGCACTGCCTCGACTTTTTTGGTCATCTCCGCCTTGATGCCGACATCCTCGAACACGGCCTCAATGACAAAGTCGCAGCCTGCAAGATCGGCCACATCGGTTACGGGCGTCACGCGCGCAAGGATTTCGGCCATAACGTCTGGTGTCATCTTACCCTTCGCTACCCGCTTTTGCAAAACGCCTTCGACATGCGCCTTGCCGCGCTCGGCGGATTCCATATCCCGGTCGAGCAGCATGACTTCCATGCCCGCCTGTGCGGAAACGGTAGCAATGCCTGCGCCCATCATGCCTGCGCCCAGCATGGCGAGCTTTTTCGTTGGAGCCGGGGGTTGATCAGCGGGGCGGCGTGCGCCGCGTTCAGCCGCCTGTTTGTTCACGAACAATGTGCGCACCATGTTGCGCGCCTGCGGGTCGGCCAATACCCGTGTGAAATATTTGGACTCGATCTGGATGGCCCGGTCCATTGGCAACTGCAGCCCTTCATAGACGGCAGAAAGCAGGGCAATCGGACCGTTGATATTATGCTGGGTCTGCTTCACCGTCATCGGCACAGCGCCCATGAAAGTCTGCACGAAATTGGGGTTCATGGCGCCTGCGCCGCCGGGGACTTTAAAGCCCTTTACATCCCATGGCTGGGTGCTGGCTGCCGGATTGGCTTTTACCCATGTCTTTGCTGCATCAAGCGCGGCTCCTGCGGGCACAACCTCATCAATGAGCTTGAGCGCTGCGCCCTCGGCAACCGGGAACATTTTGCCTTGCAGCATATACATGAGCGCTGTCTGTACGCCGGTGATGCGCGGCATGCGCTGGCTGCCGCCACCGCCGGGGAAGAGGCCGAGCATGCATTCAGGCAGGCCGAGGCGTGTCTTGGTACTGTCCCCTGCCACACGGCGATGACAGGCAAGCGCCAGTTCAAATCCGCCGCCTACACATGTGCCTTCGATGGCGCAGGCAACTGGCTTACCGTTGGTTTCGAGACGGCGCAGCACGCGGTTCAGTTCGAATACGCGCTTATAGAGGCCGCCCATGCCGCCTTCGCCGGTGAGCAACATGCCCTCCATGGCTTTGAGGTCCATGCCACCCATGAAGCCGCTGTCCTTGCCCGAAGCAATGACCGCGCCGTTGACGGCATCATCGCTGGCAATGCGTTCCACAACGGTTTCAAGGTCAGCCAAAAACGCCGCATCGATGACGTTCATCGATTGATCTGGCGCATCCATAATAAGTGTTGCTATGCCGTCGCTATCGACATCGTAACGGATGGTATCTGTCATGATTTCAATCCTCTCCGTTTGGTTTTATATACGTTCTATGATGGTGCCGGTGCCCATGCCTGCGCCGACGCACAGGTTTATGAGCGCTGTGCCTTTGCCTGAGCGTTCCAGCTCGTCGAGCGCGGTGCCGAGGACCATGGCGCCTGTAGCGCCGAGCGGATGCCCCATAGCAATTGCGCCGCCACAGACATTGATGTCTTTATGGTCGATGTCCATTGCCTGCATGTAGCGCAGCACGACACTGGCAAAAGCTTCGTTGAGTTCCCACAGGTCGATGTCTGATTTGCTCATGCCAGAGCGATCCAGCAGCTTTTGCGCGATGCTCTCCGGGCCGGTAAGCATGATGGTTGGCTCTGAGCCGATAGAGGCTGCAGCGCGAATGCGTGCGCGCGGTTTCAGGCCATATTTTTCGCCCATTTCTTTGCTGCCGATCAGTACCGCAGCAGCGCCATCGACAATGCCGGAGCTGTTGCCGCCATGATGCACATGGTTGATCCGCTCGACTTCGGGATAGCGCAGCAGGGCTATCGTATCGAAACCGGGCATTTGTGTGCCCATCGCCTCGAAGCTGGGGTTGAGGCTGCCAAGCGACTGCATATCCGTTCCGGGGCGCATATGCTCGTCATGGTCCAATATGACTTCGCCAATCACGTCCTTGATCGGCAGGATCGATTTGGCGAAGCGGCCTTCGTCCCACGCCTGCTTGGCGCGCTTCTGGCTCTCGACCGCATAAGCGTCACAATCTTCGCGCGAGATGCCGAATTTGGTGGCAATCAGGTCGGCACTAATGCCTTGCGGCACGAAATAGGTATCATAGGCTACGCGCGGATCGGTTGCCCATGCACCGCCGTCGGACCCCATCGGGATGCGGCTCATGCTTTCCACGCCGCCGCCAATGGCGAATTGCGCTTCACCCGATACGACTTTTGCAGCCGCCATATTGACTGCTTCGAGGGCCGAAGCGCAGAAGCGATTGATTTGCACGCCCGCTACAAGCTCGCTGTAGCCGGCATTGATCACGGCGACACGTGCGATGTCCGCGCCTTGTTCGGCGACGGGTGCGACACAGCCTAAAATCACATCGTCAATATCGGCTGTATCGATGCCGGTGCGCTCAGGCACGGATTTCAATATCTGCGTTGCCAGTTCTATCGGGGTGATCTCGTGCAACGAGCCGTCTTTTTTGCCTCGTCCACGTGGGCTGCGCACGGCATCATATATATAGGCTTCCATGCTGATCTCTCCTGTGTTCGGTCGGACGTTCTCAATTATTCGACATTCTCAGTTATAATGTGTGCTAATCGGGTTTATATACAAGAGAAGAAACATCCATATTTCCTCTCGAACTTCATATTGGCAATGGTGCCGTTACGGCATTACCGAGTCACAATCTGACGGTTCATCCAAAAAAACTTTGCGACCTTCTGCTATGTGTTCCTTAATAGTGCGAACATAAGCATATACGCACAGTGAGGCGGAATGTTATGGCATTTACATGTTCCATTCCCATATGGATCGATAGCAGAGCAAAGGGAAATCGATAATGACTGCTGTTTCTGAGGTGGATATGCCTGATAGCCTGTCACCCAAAATGGATGTGCCCGAAGATGTGCAGAAAGCCATCCGTACTTTGATACAGTGGGCAGGCGAAGACCCGACACGTGAAGGCTTGCTGGATACACCCAAGCGCGTGGCGCGTGCGTGGAAGGAATATTGCGAAGGCTATGGTGAAGACCCTGCTCTGCATCTCTCGCGGATATTTCATGAAGTGGGCGGCTATGATGAGATCGTGATGCTCACGGGCATTCCGTTTCATTCCCATTGTGAGCATCATATGGCACCGATTACCGGCGTGGCGCATATTGCTTATCTCCCCGGCGATTATGTTGTGGGCATTTCCAAGCTCGCGCGGGTGCTTCATGGCTTTGCGCGCCGCCTGCAGGTGCAGGAACGGCTGACGGCCCAGGTAGCGGATTGCATCTGGGATAATCTTCACCCACGCGGCGTTGCTGTCGTGATCGAGGCCACGCACGGTTGTATGACCGGCAGGGGTGTGCGCACGCCTGATGTCATTATGAAAACGAGCCGGATGATGGGGATCTTCCGCGATGATGACAAAAGCCGCAAGGAAGTGTTGCGCCTGATGGGGCTGTGACCATGGCCGAGGATATGCCAATAGCTCTGGTGACAGGCGGGCATCGCCGCCTTGGCGGGCATATAAGCACTGCCTTGGCAAAAGCGGGATATGCGCTGGCATTGCATGGCAGCCATGATGTCGAACTCGACCCGGAGCTGGAATATACCCTTACGGAGAGCGTGACACCCTGGCGTGGTTTCGTTGCAAATTTTGAGCAGCCCGAGGCGGCATCTGCGCTTATGGAACAGGTGATTGCACATTTTGGCAGAGCACCGGATCTTTTGGTCAACAGCGCGGCTTTATTTGGGCAGGATCGGCTGGAGACCGTCACGACCGAGGCTCTGATGCGCCATTATGTGGTGAATAGCATGGCGCCGGTTATGTTGACCAAGGCACTGGCAGCCAGCGTGAGAGAGGGGGAGGGCGGACAGGAGCGTGAGCGCTGTATCGTCAATATTCTCGATCAGCGTCTTGTCCAGCCGCATGGTGATCAACTGGCCTATACGCTTTCCAAGCAGGCGTTGGCGGGCTTCACTCAAATTGCAGCGAGAGAACTGGCGTCAAAAAATATTCGCGTTAATGCGGTCGCGCCGGGCCTGACGATAGCTACTGAGGAATATGATGATGGCCAGATGCAGCGCCTTGCCAGCATCATGCCGCTCGGAAACCTTCCGCAGGCTTCACAAATCGCCGATGCGGTGTTGTATCTGGCGCAGGCTGGGGCGGTGACGGGGCAAGTTATTGCGGTTGATAGCGGCGCACATATGCGCAGTTACGCGCGCGATTTCATACATTTATAAGCACTTTGCTCAGACATGATAAAGCGCCCCGCAGGCTATATGCGGAGCGCTTTATTGGTCCTTGTTCGGGACTAGGCCGGATCGGCATTCAGAAGATGCTGTAGCGAAAATGCTGGTTTTCTATGGCCCGGAGCGCAGCGTACTAAAGGTACGTGAGCACCGGAAGCATGGAAAAGCGGCGTTTGCAGACCGGCTGGGCTGGATGTCGATCCGGCCTAACGATTATTCGCTATGCTCTTCGCTGGAGTCATCGCCTTGCTCATCGGTATCGTCATCATCATACTCATCGGCATCATCGTCATCTGTTGCCTCGTCATGCGCTTCATCTTCATGCTGGGCATCATCAACATGTTCGGTTTCCTGAGCGAATGCGGGTGTGGCACCGGCAAAAGCCAGTGTGCCAGCGCAGATCAGTGCAATGCGAAGTGCGTTCATATATACATCCGTCCTATTATTTGGTGTTTCATTGTGGTTGCATGATGCGACCAAGTGAATCTATTCCACTATAGTTGAGTTTGCGCAATCTGCTTTTTGATATCGACACAAAAGGCCATGCCATTTTTCTGTGGCACGGCCCTTACATATATATTCAAGCAGTAAAAATCAGAATTCGTCCCGGTCATCCTCACCGACTGCAATGGCCAAATCGCCATGGCTCACGGGTGACGGCTTTGCTTTCTTCGTTGTCGGAATTGGTATATCTCCGGCCAGTGAATGGCCGCCGCTGACCCTGAACTGCGCGACCAGTTTTGATAGCCGCTCTGCTTCGCCAGCCATAGCACGGGCAGGTAGGTCTGAAAGGCAATGCCATCGATGATCTTGATAATCTGCTCGATCGAGTCCGAGCTTTTTTGATATCGTCCATCGCTTGCACGGCACTGCGAACCACTTCGCCAACTATATTATTTCAGCGCTGCGGCGCTGCCCCACGTTGCAGTGAGCATATATAACAGCAACATGGTGTAAATATGTAAACAAAACCCGCCGAATTGCTTCGGCGGGTCTGTAGGGTGTCATTAGCGATACAGCAAGATTAGCCTTCGGACTTCTCTTCTTCGCTTTCCGCAGGAGCGGATACTTCTGCTGATGTTTCGCTTTCAGCTTCAGCTTCAGCTTCAGCCGTTTCCTCCGCGTCGCCAGCAATTTCACCGGGTTCAGCATTCGGGTCATAATCTTCAGTGAAGCCAGCTTCGTCCTTTTCGAACATCTGGGCCATCACATCGACGCCATCCTTCTGAAGATCGGCTTCTTCAGGCGAACGTGCGACGTTAACCTGAATATTGACCGATACTTCCGGGTGCAGGTTGACGCGAACGTCGAACAGACCAAGCGTTTTGATCGGGCGTTCGAGGATCACCATGGCCTTGCTGACAATCGCATGGCCATCGGCATGCAGGGCTTCGACAATGTCGCGAACTGCAACAGAACCGTAAAGCTGGCCACTATTGGATGATTGACGGATCAGAACGATCTGATGACCGTTAACTGCGCCAGCTTCCTTTTCGGCTTCGGTGCGACGTGCAGCGTTGTCAGCCTCGATCTTCGCGCGGTTGGCTTCGAATACGGCCTTGTTGGCGTTGTTCGAGCGCAATGCCTTCTTGTTGGGAAGAAGGAAGTTGCGGGCGTAGCCATCCTTAACGGAGACGATGTCGCCGATGGCACCGAGTTTCTCGATCCGTTCGAGCAGAATGATTTCCATTGTTCAGCTCCTCACTTCACGATGTAGGGCAGGAGGCCCAGATGACGGGCGCGCTTGATGGCCTGAGCCAGTGCGCGCTGCTTTTTGCCAGAAACAGCCGTGATACGGCTGGGAACGATCTTGCCGCGTTCGGACACGAAGCCCTGAAGCAAGCGGACGTCTTTATAGTCGATCTTCGGAGCATTTTTCCCTGAGAAGGGGCAGCTCTTGCGGCGACGGAAAAATGGGCGTGCCATATCTATATCTCCTTATTCGCCACGGTCGCGGCGTGGGCGGCGTTCGCCCCGGTCGCTCTTGCGCATCATTACGGATGGTTCACTTTCCAGCTCATCGACCTTGATGGTCATGTAGCGGATCACGTCTTCGTTGATCTGCGTCTGGCGTTCCAGCTCGGCAATGACGCTGCCGGGAGCGTCGATATTGAGCATCACATAATGTGCCTTGCGGTTCTTGGCGATTTTATAGGCGAGCGAACGCAGGCCCCAAGTTTCAGTCTTGGTGACTTTGCCCTGATTCGCTTCGATAATTGCTGTGGCGGATTCCGCCAGCGCGTCTACCTGAGCTTGTGCCAGATCCTGACGCGCAAGAAAAACATGCTCATAAAGCGGCATGGTTGCTTGCCTTCTCTGTTGGCCGATCGTTGACGCCGCACCATGCGAACGCCCCTCCGGCTGTCGTCTCATTATCGTCTCACGCGCCGAAACCGGTGTGTGAAGGCGGGCCTATGACGGAAATGCTCATGAATTGCAAGGGAGAAAGCCCTTGTCAGGATTGTTTTGTCAGGACTGTATTCTCGCCATGTCATATCATATAGCGCAATTGCATTCCTGCCATTCCCAAAGGCCATATATGGCAAACCCCGCCCGGATTGCGCCGGACGGGGCTATAGTGTTGGTCCGTAAAAGCTCAGGCCGCAGCGTAGCGAACCCGCGTCCGCCGCCGCATCGCGCTGCCGATGACGCCAAAGCCCATGATCATCATCGCCCAGGTTGCGGGTTCAGGAACCGCACCGCCGATGCTGAGGGTGACATTGTCAAGAATCGGGCCTCTGTTATCCACGCTCCCGGAGCCAATAAAGAACTGTACCGACCCGGCAGTGCCAGCAGTGAAGAAGATGGACTTTGTGGTGAAAGCATCCCCAAGCACATCGCTGCTGCTGGTTGAGATATTTGTGGTTAGGTAATCATTGACGATGTTATCAGAGCCGAAATAATTAAAACCATAGTCATTGATCTGGGTGAGCCCGGCAAACGTAAAACCGGAATACCAGTCATCGCTTCCGCCTATACGCTGATTACCGCTCAGGTCATAAGAGAGCCGGACGACATCGCCTGCATTAAATGCGAAAAAGGCTTTGCTGGTAAGCTCGCCAGGACCTGGCGAGCCGTCGAGGTCAACACATGCGCCTGAACCACCTGCACAGTCGATGCTAAACTGATTGCCTGTATGGATAAGATCAGTAGCTCCGCCGCCGGTGCTATCGAAATTGGCATAATTTGTATAATTGAGGATGCTGTTGCCGCTGCCTTCGCCATCAAAATTATCGGAGAAGACGACCGCAGCATTTGCCGGGGCGATGAATGCCGCGCTGGCTGCAAGAGCAATTAAAATTCTACGCATGTTGTATATCCCTATATAACTGTGCGGAACCGAACGGGCTCCATTTGCCAGATTGAAAAAGAATGCGACGCTGTTGATTGCGCAGAACAACCAGATTGCCCTTCCATGGTCAATAGCGGTTAACCTTAACATATATCACAGCCACAACAATGCCCCATAATGGGACATGGGCCATGATCGCCGGATTGCGCCGGTTGTTGCTGTTATTGGCGACGAAATTCTATCCGGCTGGGGTCTATGCACTTCCAACCGCCGCACAAATCGTTATGGAACGGGGCAGGAAACTATATTTTACGAAGATTGAAGGGACAATGATGCGCGCATTCATCTTTCCGGGGCAGGGGAGCCAGTCCGTAGGCATGGGCCGGGCCCTGAGCGAGGCCAGCCCGACTGCCAAAGAGGTGTTTCAGGAAGTGGACGACGCACTTTCGCAGAGTCTCTTTCATATCATGTGCGAAGGACCGGAAGCCGATTTGACGCTTACCGAAAATGCACAGCCTGCCATCATGGCCAATGCCATTGCGACATTGCGCGTGCTGGAGAAAGAGGGGGGGCTGCTCATCGCGGACAAGGGCGATTATGTTGCGGGGCACTCGCTGGGCGAATATACGGCTTTGTGCGCTGCAGGCGCCTTTGACCTGCCAACAACGGCGCGGCTTCTCAAACTGCGCGGGCAGGCGATGCAGGCGGCAGTGCCTGTCGGCGAGGGTGCCATGGCAGCCCTGCTGGGGGCTGACATGGCAAAGGCGCAAGCACTGGCGGATGCCGCGGCGCAAGGCGAGATATGCACTGTTGCCAATGATAATGACCCCAATCAGGTGGTGATATCCGGGCACAAGGGTGCCATTGAGCGTGCCGTGGCGCTGGTGAAGGAGCATGGCATCAAGCGCGGTATATTGTTGCCCGTTTCTGCGCCATTCCATTGTCCATTGATGCAGCCTGCCGCCGATGCAATGGCCGAAGCTCTGGGTACTGCCAATATTACTGCGCCGCTTCTCCCGGTCTATGCCAATGTGCTGGCCGCGCCGATCGCTGCGCCGGATGAGATTATCAAGCGTCTTGTCGAGCAGGTGACGGGGCGCGTGCGCTGGCGCGAGAGCGTGGCGGCGATGGCGGAAGCAGGCGTCACGGACTTTGTGGAGCTGGGCGGCAAGGTGCTCAGTCCCATGGTCAAGCGCATCGCGCCGGATGCGCGCGTCACCAGTGTCGTGACAATGGACGATATAGAGGCGCTGCTGGCGGCGCTGTAAAACGAAATTCAGGAGACAATAATGTTCGATCTAACAGGAATGACGGCGCTGGTGACGGGCGCAAGCGGTGGCATTGGTTCGGCGATTGCGCGCGGGCTGGCCAGTCAGGGCGCAACACTCGCACTGTCGGGCAGCAATGTGCAAAAACTCGGCGCGTTCGCAAAATCACTGCCCGGTGAGCATGTGCAGCTGCCATGCGACCTTTCTGACAGTGCGTCGGTTGATGCGCTTGTGCCGGGCGCTGTTGAAGCGCTGGGCGGCAAGCTCGATATTCTCGTCAACAATGCGGGTGTGACCCGCGATAATCTGGTCATGCGTATGAAGGATGAGGAATGGGAAGATGTCATCCGTATCAATCTTGAAGCTGCTTTTCGCCTGGCGCGCGGCGCTGCCAAGCCAATGATGAAGGCACGCTTTGGACGCATCATTTCGGTGACATCTGTTGTGGGTGTGACGGGCAATCCCGGGCAGGCAAACTATGCCGCCTCCAAGGCGGGCCTGATCGGCATGTCCAAGGCTATGGCGCAGGAGCTGGCCAGCCGGGGGATTACCGTTAATTGTGTGGCGCCCGGCTTTATAAGGTCGGCGATGACTGACGCACTGAACGATGCACAGAAAGATGCCATTAACACGAAGATTCCAGCTGGGAAATTGGGCGAGGGCGAAGATATTGCGGCTGCTATTGTCTATCTTGCGTCGAAAGAGGCGGGCTATGTCACAGGGCAAACCATGCATGTGAATGGCGGAATGGCTATGATATAGGCGGGATACAGGCCGGGATTTGCGCCCGCATATTGGCCAGAAGGTGAAATCATAAGCTTGCCTCTTGCCTCTTTGCGGGCTTGGCACTAGGGCAAGGGCACGGTAACAAGTGCATGCTTGTTCAGACAGACTAACATCAAGAAGGACCACTCATGAGTGAGACTGCGGATCGCGTAAAGAAAATCGTCATCGAGCATTTGGGCGTCGAGGCGGACAAAGTAACCGAGGATGCGAGCTTCATCGACGATCTTGGCGCGGACAGCCTTGACATCGTTGAGCTCGTGATGGCTTTTGAAGAAGAATTTGGCGTCGAAATTCCTGACGATGCTGCCGAGAAGATTGCTACCGTCAAGGATGCAATTTCTTATATCGACAGCAAGCAGTAAGAGCTGTCCGGGATTCATGTCCGTGCGATGAATGATGCGCGGATGTATTGAGTCGCGATGATTTTTTGATGGCGGCTTTCCCGCACGGACCTGTTCCGTGTATGGAAGCCGCCATTTTGCTATAAACAGGCGGAAACAGGGCTATACTGGCCGCCCCCGGAATATTGAGCTGGGATATGGGAGCAGTGCATATGCGTCGTGTGGTCGTAACAGGCCTTGGCATAGTTTCGCCGCTAGGGAGCGATGTCGAAACTACGTGGAAGAATATATTGGCATCCAAAAGTGGTGCAGGACCGATCACGAAATTCGATGCCTCGGATCAGAAATGTCAGATCGCGTGCGAGGTAAAGCCCGCCGATCATGAATATGGCTTTGACCCGAACAAACGCGTGGACCACAAAATCCAACGCCAGGTTGATCCGTTCATTATCTTCGGTATAGACGCCGCCGGGCAAGCACTTGAAGATGCAGGGCTGACCGAAATGGACGAAGCCACCAAGCTGCGCGCGGGTTGCTCGATCGGGTCGGGCATTGGTGGCCTTCCGGGCATTGAGTCTGAGTCGCTGGTGTTGGCCGAAAAGGGACCGGGGCGCGTTTCGCCGCATTTCGTTCATGGCCGACTTATCAATCTGATCTCCGGGCAGGTCTCGATCAAATATGGTCTCAAGGGGCCGAACCATGCTGTCGTCACTGCGTGCTCGACAGGCGCGCATTCCATTGGTGATGCGGCGCGTATGATCAAGGATGACGATGCCGACATCATG
>Ga0070727_10001401_pt1 | contig 25593 bp, 18 predicted proteins | sample tdAd472_FD_66722 | JGI IMG/M metagenome (GOLD analysis project Ga0070727, IMG submission 66722) | Marine sediment microbial communities from the Atlantic coast under amendment with organic carbon and nitrate - tdAd47.2 | ecosystem: Environmental > Aquatic > Marine > Coastal > Sediment | place...
TAAGCGTGAAAAGCTCTTTCAGCTTTGGAATCAGCACATCATTGAGCGACGTAATGCCGCCGAAGATGAAAAAGAGGGCGAAGATGAAAGGCTGCAGGCCCGGCGCCTCGACGCCGTTGCCTGATGCTTCGTTGTGAGGGGGAACGGTGCCGGCAGGAGATACCATTTTGAACTAATCCTCGATGATGCTGGTCTACGCAAACTGTTTCAAAAAGCCACACGACTCCTTGGCGAGCCCAGAAATTCGTTGCCTAGGCACGGATTCATGGATGAGATCAGTCCAGTTGAGCGAACCAGGATTTCGCATTCGGATCAGCGCGCCAGGAAGCTGGCATTCGCATTTCGGGAAGCTCGACCGTGACCTGTATACCCGGATCAGCCGCATTCTTGGCGAGGATCAGATCATATTGCCCTCTTTCCACGAGCCAGCCTTTCTCCGCCAGTTCATAACGCGCGATGAACCGCGGATCGATTGCAACCGAAATCGACCTGCTTTCACCCGGCTTCAGCGGGGCGATACCCCATCCTACCAGGCGGCGAGCACCCTTGGGCGGTTTCACATAAAGCTGCGGCGTGTCGCGACCGGCCATGCCCCCGGAGTTGGTGACCTTGAAGCGTGCCGTAAGGCTCTTCGCATCAAATGCCAGATCGGCATGCTGGAAGCTGGTGTAGGAAAGGCCGTAGCCAAAGGCGAACAGGGGCTTGGCATCGGTTTTGTCAAACCACCGGTAGCCGACATTGGACCCTTCCGGATAAGCAGCTCCGAACGGCTCCGGCTGACTGTCCCTCGCCTCGTTCGGGCGCGGCAAACGCGATCCGGGAATTTCGGGGTTGGGCAGTTGCGAAAGGCTCGCAGGGAAGGTTACCGGCAAGCGGCCCGAGGGATTGATCTTGCCGAACAATATATCGGCAATCGCCTCACCGCCGCCCGCGCCTGAATACCACGCCTCAAGAACCGCGCCGGCCTTGTCGAGCCATGGCATGAAGACCGGGCCGCCGGTTTCGAGTACAACCACGGTCTTCGGGTTCGCGCCTGTAACCGCGTCGATGAGCTTGTCTTGCTCGCCATCGAGACTGAGCGGGCTGTCGAGAGCTTCGGTTGTCCACTGGCTGCCGAATATGATCACCACATCCGATTTGCTGGCAAGCGCCGTGGCCGCAGCGACATCTTCCCCGCTCGCATAACCGACATCAGCGGAAGGCGCCAGTTTGCGGATGGCTGCCAGTGGCGACGACGGATGGTAATAGACACCAGCGACGAATTCGGGTGAATTCGGAGGTGTGTCGAGTCGCAATGAACCTTCGGGCACGACCTGCGATGAACCTCCGCCTGAGAGAACTCCGACATCGGAATGGGCGCCTATGACGGCGATCCGCTTTGCAGTCGCAGCCAAAGGCAACAGGCCCTTGTCGTTCTTGAGAAGGACAATGCCCTGCGCGGCAGAAGTCCTCGCCACTGCCTTGCCTTTTTTCAGGTCAAGCTTCTGCGGCGGGCCAACCGGATTGTCCATCACGCCTTTCGCATAAAGCGACCGCAATATCCGGGTGGCCATCGCGTCAACCTGCTCAACCGATACCGCGCCGCTCGCGACCGCATCCTTGAGCATCTGGCCATACCATACATGCTGGTCCAATTCTTCCCCGGCCTGCTGATCGAGCCCGGCATTGACGGCCTTAACGGTCGAATGGACAGCGCCCCAGTCGGAAATCACCCACCCCGGCCAGCCCCAATCCTTCTTGAGAATGCCAAGCATCGCCGCATTCTCGCAGCCATAATCGCCGTTAATCTTGTTGTACGAGCACATGATCGAGCCGGGGTCGCCGATCTCGATACCCTTCTGAAAGGCGAGCAGATCGGACTCGCGCAGCGCTGCCTCGTCAATATCCGAACTGACGACGAACCGGCCGGTTTCCTGTGCGTGGGCAACATAATGCTTCATCGTCGAGACAATATTGTTGCTCTGGATGCCCTTGACCGAATAACCCGCGAGCGTCCCTGCAAGTAGAGGGTCTTCACCGAGATATTCGAAATTGCGGCCCCCACGAGGATCGCGTGCGAGGTTTACCCCTCCAGCCAGCATGATGTTGAATCCCTGCAGCCGAGCTTCCTTGCCAATGAGCGCGCCGGAATTATAGGCAAGCGCGGGATTCCAAGTAGAGGCCAGCAGCATTCCGGAGGGAAGCGCCGTAGCCGGTTTGATTGTTCGATGCCCTGCAGCCACGCCTAGACTGGCATCGGTCATGCGCTGGGCCGGAATTCCGAGCCGCTCTATACCCGGCACCCAGCCAGCCGAAACCGGCACGTCTGCCGGGCGGTTTTCCATGACCTTTGGGTAATTGCCGTGGACGAGCTGGATCTTCTCGTTGAGAGTCATTTGGGCCACGACCCGCACCGCGCGTTCGTCCGGGGATAGCGCTTTGACGCCCTGAGCGCTGACCTTGGTCGATTGGGCGTTCACCACAGCACTAGGCAACGACACTGCTAAAATCGCACCGAGAGCAATTGCGCTCGTCATTACCGGGTTGATTCGTTTGCGCCACGAAATGTTATTGTTGTCGTCACCCAAACAAGTGAATTGATCAGTCATTATGCCTCCAAGCTCCCATACGTCACAACATATATTTCATATCTAGTATTTTGGAATATATATTCCATAATTTGTGTTTAAGCAAGCCATCGTGCCATTAATGTCATTTTCGACTGACCCGTTTTCGCGGATAATTTATGCCTTTTTGAATCAGCGGGATTACGTTGAAAGCCGCTATTCAATCTCAGACAGGCGTTCCGCATCCTGCAAATTGTCGCGCGTGATCAGGATCGGCTTGACGATCGCTCCGGTGAGCGGCTTCCCTTGCCGGATATTTTCCACCAACTGGTCGAGAGCCGCGCGAATTTGCAGACTGGGAGACTGCTCGACAGTCGCCGCCATCTCGCCGGACTTGACCATTTTCAATGCTTCGGGCGCGGCGTTAAAGCCGATCACCATCACATTTTTGAGCCCCGCAGAGCGCAGCGCCTCAACCGCACCCAACGCCATGTCATCATCATGCGCGATGATGGCCTGGGGATGGTTGCTTCCCAATGCGGTCAATATATTCTGCGTGACCGTCAGACCCTGGTCGCGCTGCCACATTGCGGTTTGTTCCGCCACGATCTGATATTTCGGGCCCGCTGCGTCGAGAACCTCGTGAATTCCGATCCCTCGGTCAATACCCGAACTGGACCCCGGGCTGCCGGTCAGAACGATGATGCGTGCGCCTTGGGGGAAACGGTCGAGAACATATTGCGCCATGACCCGACCGCCAGCGACATTGTCGGCGCCAAAATGCGCCACGGGTCTCGAGGCGTTATCCACTCTGCGATCGACGGTTGCGACCGGCACATCGGCGTCGATGATATAGTCGATCGCGGGCGTAAGCGCATTGACATCGCTTGGTGCGATGATGACCCCCTGTGTTCCGGTAGCAACCGCCGTGCGCACATCCGTCGTCTGTTTCGCCGAATTGGACTGCGCATCGACAATCATGAGATCAACGCCAAGCTTGCGCGCCTCGTCCAGCGCGCTACGGCGCATCGCAACGAAAAAAGGCTGGGTCATATCGTTGAAGCTCGCCATAATCCGTACATCGCCGGTCTGGCGCTGGCAGCTGGTCAGGCCAATAAGCGCCAGCGCAGCGGCACCGGCGACCAAAATCCATTTCTGCACCTTCGCGCTCTCCTAATTATCTGGTCATCGGCACATGAGCATGGCCTGGAGGCATCGGAGGAAACCTGGCGCCGCCTGACCGTCAATTCCCATAAGTTAACTCATTGTTGGAATGACGAAGCTCTGATCGATGACGGAGTTTCCGGCTGGCCAGCGCTGGGTCACGGTCTTGACCCGCGTGTAAAACCGGACACCATCCATGCCATATTGATTCATGTCGCCGAATCCCGACCGCTTCCAGCCGCCAAAGCTATGATAGGATACCGGCACCGGGATAGGCACGTTCACCCCGACCATCCCAACTTCGACACGCTGCACAAATTCGCGGGCGGCATTGCCGTTGCGGGTAAAGATTGCAACACCATTGCCATATTGATGCCGCGTCGCCAGCGCTATCGCATCGTCCAGGCTGGCTGACCGGACAATCTGAAGAACCGGACCGAAAATCTCATCCTTATAGCTTTTCATTTCCGGCGTAACATGATCGAACAGCGTCGGCCCGAGGAAATATCCTTCCTCATGGCCCTGAAGGGAAAAGCCGCGGCCATCGACAACCAGTTCGGCTCCTTCGTCAACGCCCATCTGGATATAGCCTTCGATGCGCGCCTTGTGCTGAGCGGAGACGACGGGTCCGTAATGGGCGTCTGCATCGGTGGACACGCCAATCCGTAGCGCCTCGATGGCAGGAACCAGTTTCTCGCGAAGTGCGACAGCCGTCTGCTCGCCCACGGGTGTCACCACCGGCAAGGCCATGCACCGCTCGCCCGCCGAACCGTAGGCGGCACCCAATATGTCCGCCACCGTCTGATCGAGATCGGCATCGGGCATGACAATCCCGTGATTTTTCGCCCCGCCCATGCATTGCATCCGCTTGCCGGCGGCGGAACCGCGATTGTACACATATTGGGCGATGTCCGAGGACCCGACAAAGCTCACGGCCTTGATGTCCGGATTGTCGAGGATAGCATCAACCACCACCTTGTCACCGTGAATGACCTGCAACACATTGTCTGGAAGCTCCGCCTCCATCAGCAGTTCCGCCAGCCGCACCGGAACGGAGGGATCACGCTCCGAAGGCTTGAGAATGAAAGCGTTGCCGCATGCAATGGCGGGCGCAAGCATCCAGAGAGGAATCATCGCGGGAAAGTTGAAGGGCGTGATGCCCGCCACAACGCCCAGAGGTTGCCGCATGGAATAGACGTCGATACCGGGTCCTGCGCCTTCGGTATATTCGCCCTTGAGCAGGTGCGGTATGCCACAGACGAATTCCACGACATCCAGCCCGCGCTGGATATCGCCCTTCGCATCTGAAACGACCTTACCATGCTCCGAAGCCAGCAGCTCGGCCAGTGACTGCATGTTCGCTTCGATCAACTCCTTGAAGCGGAAGAACACACGTGCCCGGCGTTGCGGGTTCAGCGCCGCCCATGCCGGTTGCGCTGCTTTGGCGCGCGCTACTGCCGCGTCCAGCTCGCTCGCTGCGGCCAGATTGACCCTGGCCTGCACTTCGCCCTTGCTGGGGTTAAAGACGTCTCCTGTCCGTCCTTCTGCTAATGGTGCAACTCCACCATCAAAATAATGACCAATTGTTCGCATTCTAATCTCCTGTCATACGCTTGCCGTGCTCATGCTCCGGGGTGCGTTGTCTCAAATTTAAGGCGTCGTCTTCGAGGCGCTGCGTCAAAAAGCTGCCACAAGCTGCTGCTCTCTCACCGTCCGTGTTTTTTCGCATAGGTGTCGAAAGCGACGGCGAGAACGATGATCACGCCGATGACGATTTGCTGATAATAGGCGTTGACGCCCATCATCACGAGACCGTTAGACAACACTCCGATAAGCAACGCGCCGATGATCGTGCCGCCAACGCCGCCAACGCCGCCGGCCAGACTGGCGCCGCCAATGACGACCGATGCGATTACCCGAAGCTCGTAGTTGAGGCCGGCTACCGCCTCCGCCGAATTGAGCCGGGCCATGAGCAAAAAACCTGCCAGTCCGGAGAGCAGACCGACGATCATATACACGCTGGTCTCGACTGCCTTGACGTTCAGGCCTGTCAGGCGTGCTGCCTCGACATTGCCCCCGATCGCATATATCTGCCGCCCGAAGCGCGTGTACCGCTGAATGATATAGCCGCCTGCAGCTACCAGTATGAAGACAACAACTGGTACGGGCACTCCAAGAATCGCGCCGGTGCCCCACCACCGCAGGCCCTCATCAAAGCCGCTGATCGGCCCGCCGTCATTGATCAGCATGGATGCGCCACGCCAAATCGTCATACCGCCCAATGTGGTAATGAACGCCGGTACATTGAAGAAAGTCGTCGCCTTGCCATGAATATAGCCGACGGCCGCGCCGACCGCGACCGACGCGAGCAGCGCCGTGAACCAAGGCGGGCCAATGCTCACGCCTGCCTTGCTGATCAGCCAGGCCGCGAACATCGAAGCAAATGCGAGCGTAGCCCCTACAGCCAGATCCACACCCGCTGTAATAATCACGAAAGTCATGCCCACCGCGATGACGCCGTAGATTGATACGTCCGTCAGGATGTTGGCGATGTTGCGCAAAGACAGGAAGTGGGGATTCTGGGCCATGAAAAAAGCGCAGACAAGCACCAGGAAAATACCGGTGCCATAGCGGTTGAAAAACTCAATCGCCGACCAACCGCTTTTCCCTTTGCGTTCAGGCTCCAGTTGCGCCTCTGCGTTGCGCTGTTCCCCGACGGCATCCATCGTTCTTCCTTCCAGTTTCTCGTCTTTTCTAGGCAACTACGGTCAGATCAGCATTTTCACCGATCGCCATCAGGCGCATGAGCGTTTCCTCATCGGCACTATCGCCAGAAACAACTCCGGTAATGCTTCCCTCGCGGAATACAGCGATGCGGTCGCTCACCGCCATGATTTCAGGGAGCTCAGAGGAAATGACGATAACCGCAACACCCGATTTCGCCATATCCGTGAGCACTTGGTGCACTTCCGCCTTGGCACCAATGTCGATACCCCGGGTGGGTTCATCGACAATCAGAACCTTCGGCGACAAGGCCATGCAGCGGGCAAGCAGCACCTTCTGCTGATTGCCTCCCGACAGCTTGCCGATGGGCGTCAAATGGCTCGGCATCTTGATCCGCAGCGCCTTGCGATATTTCTCGACGAGTTCCCGCTCTGCAGTCTCGTTGACAAAAACCCCCCATCGCGCGAGATTTTTCAGGCTGGGCAAGGTCATGTTCTGGCTGATCGACTGGTCAAGAAAACAGCCCTGCTGCTTACGGTCTTCAGGCACCAGCGCTATTCCGTTGTCGATGCCTTCACTCGGGCTGCGGAGCAGTTGCATACGCCCACCCCCCAGCCAGATTACACCTTCGTCAGAACGGTCAGCGCCGAAAATGATCCGGGCCAGCTCAGTCCTGCCCGCGCCGACAAGGCCAGCGAAACCGAGCACCTCGCCGGCATAAACTTCTACCGATATATTGCGCAAAACCGTGGCGTGTGGATCGGTAGCGGTGCCATCACGCGATACGTTTTCAACGCGCAAGACCAGATCGCCCCGTTGCCTGGATGCCGTGCAGCGGACGAACTCCACATCACGCCCGACCATCATCTTCACCAGGTCGGCCACTTTCTTACCCGCCACTTTTCCTTCGGCGACGAACTGTCCGTCGCGCAGCACGGTAAAGCGGTCACACAGCTCGATCACCTCGACGAGCCGATGGGTCACATAGATGATGGAAACGCCACGCGCGCGAAGATTTCTGACGATGCGATAAAGCACATCGACCTCGCGGTCGGAAAGCGCCGCAGTAGGCTCGTCCATGATGATGAGCTTGGCCTCAAATGTCATCGCCTTGGCGATCTCGACCATCTGCTGTTCGGCAACCGACAACGAACGCACAGGCTTGCGCGGATCTAGCTTAAGGCCAAGGTCGTCAAGAATGGCTTGCGCCCGCTGATACATTTCGCGCCAGTTTATCAGGCCGTGACGCGTAGGCTCCCGTCCCAGAAACATGTTCTCGGCAACCGACATTTCGGGAAGAAGGTTGAACTCCTGATAGATCGTGACGACGCCGGCTTCCTGCCGCTGAAGCGGCGAATCCGCAGGATCGAGAACGGCTCCGTCCAACATGAGATCACCGCCGTCTGCGGCTTGCGCACCGGCAAGTATTTTAAGCAGTGTTGATTTTCCGGCCCCATTCTCGCCGAGCAACGCATGCACCTCGCCCGGGCGAACGTTCATGTGCACTCCATCCAGCGCCTTGACGCCGGGAAAGCTCTTCTGAATGTTTCGCGCTGCCAGCAGCATCGACATCTCCTGATCGCTCAACGCTTCATCAGCCAGTCGTGCTCTGGATCATTGTGAAAGATCCAGTTCCGGCGTGGGCCAGCCATGACGTTGAGGTAATAAAGGTCGTATCCGTGCGGAGCACCGACAGGATGATAACCGCGTGGAACAAGGATGACATCACCATCCTCCACATGCATGGTTTCGTCGAGCGAGCGATCATCGGTATAGACGCGCTGAAAAGCAAATCCCTGGGGAGGGTTCAGCCGATGATAATAGGTTTCCTCGAGCAACGTCATCGCGTTTCCGCCATCTTCATCATGGCGGTGAGGTGGGTAACTCGACCAGTGGCCGCCGGGCGTAATCACCTCTGTGATCAGCAGGCTTTCCGCCGGTTCTGTTTCCGGCAATATGTTGCGGACCCGGCGGGCGTTCGTCCCCTGCCCGCGCGCTTCCACGCTCATCCGATCGGGCGCAATCAAGCGAACCTGACCCGCTCCGGTGCCGGGCGCATTGCATACTGCAATCTCGCAATCGTCGATTGCCGTCACAACACATTCAATTCCGGCCGGAACATAAACAGCTCCCGGCGCTTTTTCGTCGAACACGCTCGCGCGTCCGCCCAAACCCTTGAAAACCTCTCCACCCGCCGACACATCCGCCGATCCTGTCAGGACCATTACGCAAAGTTCGCGCCTAGGGAGTTCGATAGGCGTTGATTGGCCGGGCTGCAGCTTGCGAACCTCGAACCCGACATAGCTCCAGTTTGCGCTCTCGGGCGTTATGTTGATCACTCGTCCGTCCGCGTCCGGTGTCTGTGGTCTAACGCGCAGGTCTGTCATTTGCTTACTCCGCCGCTTCTGAATGGAAAAGGCCGGCATTGCCTGCCTCGCGCTTCAGCGTCGCAAGCCCGATCTGGCTGTATTCCCGTGGATCGGCCAATGCGGGATCCTGCTCGGCCTCAATGACGACCCACCCGGAATAGTCGATCTGCTTTAGCGCCTGCATCACCGCGCCGAAATCGATCTCGCCGTCGCCGGGTGCCGTGAACATGCCCTTCAGCACACCGTCGAGGAAGCTCTCCCCGTTATCCATGACACCCTGATATATCGGACGCCGAATATCCTTGGTATGAACATGATTGACGCGCTCGGGATGATCCGCGATCAGTGCCACGGGGTCGATCCCTCCCAGAACGGCATGGCCAGTGTCGACCACAAACCCGACAGCTCGACCGGTATTGACGAGGAAGGCTTCAAGGTCAGCGGGCTTTTCGACCACCGTTCCGAGATGGAAATGATAGGCGAAACGAAAACCGCGCGACTGGACATATTCGGCGATTTTCGTCAGGCGCTCGCCAAAAAGGCCCCATTGTCCCTCCGGCACACGCGGCTGATTGCGCAAGGGATGCGCCCTGTCCCCATTCAAGGCCATCGAACATTCCGCATCGACGAACACCGTCGATCCCATGGCTTCCAACAGGGCAAGCTGAGGTTGCATGGCCTCGATTTCGGCGTCCGCGTCGCGTTCCAGCAAATAGCTGGAATACCAGCCTCCAATCAGATCGAGCCCATAAGACTCAAGCATCGGACGCAATATTGCGGGATCGCGCGGAAATTTACCGCCCAGCTCGATCCCTTCAAAACCGACGTCCTGGCAATCTGAAAATACCTTCTCTAGCGGCGTGTCGCCACCCAGCTCGGGCATGTCATCGTTGATCCATGCAATCGGGCTGACGCCGAAGCGGATGGTCATTCCATATCTCCATGATCTCGTTTGTTGATCCGACGGGCATAGTCGTCATAGGCCGCTTTTACCTGAGGACGGTCGGAGACGGATGGGACTGCCACTTCCCACCATGCACCACCCGCCGCCGTTACGATCATCGGATCGGTATCGATAACCAGAACATTCACCCCAGAGCCGCGCTGGCCGAGAGCGGCCTCAAGCTCAGCAATCCCACCGACCTTGCGGGCTTTGGATCCCATGCTGGCGGCATGCTGCGCGAAATCGATGCTCGGCATCACTTCGTGGCGCGTATTGACCCACAGATTGTTGAAAGGTTCGCCGCCGCACGCTTGCTGCAGGCGGTTGATGCAGCCGAAGCCGCGGTTGTCGAGAACGACGATGGTGAGGTCCAGCCCCATGGCGACAGCACTCGCTATCTCTGAATTGGCCATCATGTAGCTGCCGTCACCGACCATCACGACTACATCGCGCTCCGGCTGAGCCATCTTGGCGCCGATCCCCGCAGCTATCTCATAGCCCATGCAGGAAAAGCCATATTCGACATGATATCCGCCGGGGCTGCGCGTGCGCCAGTTCTTGTGAAGCTCTCCGGGCAGGCCGCCCGCCGCGCAAACCACGACGGCATTCTCTGCCGTATTACGCCACATGGCCCCGATCACCTGAGCATCCGAAGGAAGTGCTGCATCATCATCCGGCGGCGCCATTACAGCATCGGATGCTGCATTCCACTCGTCGACCAGAGCAGTCACGTCACTACCAGCTCTCCAACCTGAAAGTCGCGCCTTGAGCTCTTCGATTACAGACAGTGCATCGGCAACAACCGGCTCGGCATGCTGCTTTGTGGCATCATAAGGCTGAACGTTCACCTGGATCATCCTGCAACGCCGACCGTCGACCAATGCACGGGAACCTGTCGTAAAATCCTGAAGCCGGGTACCGATACCGATAATGAGATCGGCCTCTGCTACCGCCTTGTTTGCAGCGGAACTGCCGGTCACTCCCACAGCCCCGAGCGAAAGCGGGTGGTCCCAGACGAAACAGCCTTTACCGCCTTGCGTTTCGGCGACTGGAATTCCTGTCGTCTCGGCAAGGTCTGCCAGCGCCGCCTCCGCTTCTGAATAGAGCACGCCGCCACCGGCTATGATCAGCGGAGTCTTTGCGCCGCGCACTGCCTCGACCAAAGTCTCCAACTCAACTGGATCAGCCTGCGGACGACGGATCCGCCAGACTTTCCTGGCGAAGAAGCCTTCCGGCCAGAGATAGGCTTCGGTCTGCACATCCTGACAAAAGGCCAGCGTAACCGGCCCGCACTGCGCCGGGTCGGTGAGTGTTGCCATTGCACGTGGAAGTGCGGCCAGAAGCTGATCGGGCCGCGTGATGCGATCAAAATAGCGCGACACCGCGCGGAAACAGTCATTGGCGCTAACGGTCGCGTCCTCGAAATCCTCTATCTGTTGCAGCACGGGGTCCGGCTGGCGGCTGGCAAAGACATCTCCCGGCACCAGCAGAACTGGAAGGCGATTGACGTGCGCAAGAGCGGCAGCGGTAACCATGTTGAGCGCGCCGGGACCGATCGAGGTCGTGCAGACCATCGCACGCTGGCGGCGCGATTGCTTGGCAAAGGCGATGGCCGCATGCGCCATGGTCTGTTCATTGTGCCCGCGCCATGTGGGCAGACTGTCCCGCGCCGAGTAGAGCGCCTCCCCCAACCCCGCGACATTGCCATGGCCAAAGATCGCCCAGACACCCGCAAAATAGGGAACAGTTCCATCCGGCGTTTCGATATATTGCGCGGAAAGCCAACGCACCATGGCCTGTGCCGCTGTCAGACGTATCGTTGACATCCGTTTCTACTCCGCCGCAACAGCCGCAGGTGCCGGGCGGACTGCACGCCAGCCACGCACCAGCTTGCCAAAACGTTCCGCCAAAAGACGTTCGGCGGTAATATCGTCTATTTCTCCTTTTAGCCACTGACGGGCAGCATCGGCCCATATAGTCCGCCCCACCGCAAAACCTTTGACTATAGGGAATGGCGCCGCAACCTCAAACGAACGCAGTAGCGCATCATTCGCAGCCGCCAGCCCCAGCAGCACAACCCCGCGGCAGCGCGGATCATTCTCCAAAATTGCCTGCTGGATGTTATTCCATGCCTGCAGATCTTCCGAGGGCTCGAGCTTCCACCAATCCGGTCGCACATCTATCGCGTAGAAGCGTTCGATCATCCGGGAAACGGTGTCGTTTTTTACCTCGCGCCCTTTGGGAACAATGACCTCAAGAAGCAGCTCATGACGGGTCTTGCGACATGCATGGAACAGTCTGAGAACCTGCCGCTCCTGGCGCTCACGAAGATCGTCCGCATCGTCTGGATGGGCGAAAACGAGACATTTGACGACATGGTTGGATGGCCATTCGCGCAATTCCGACCCGACATCGGCAGAACATTCAAATTCAAGCGGTCGCGACCCGGGCAGCTCGATAGGCCGGCCGATCCAGTAGGGGTAGTCGGCGGCTTCTTCGAGACCACGCATCCCGAACCTGCCGTCGAGCAGCACGCCAAACGCTGTGCTTCCCTGAGCCACTTGATGAACAGCGCGCAGGGCCAACGCCTTGAGAGCAGGAATGCGGCTCGCGTCAGCGCCGGTTTCCTCCGCCAGTTCGAGCATCTGGCTGCGATGGTCCATCGCCAAAACCAGCAGCTCGGGATGCTCTGGACAGCGGGTCGTCGACCAATGCGTATTTTCCAGTGCGACATCGTCACGCAGACGGAACGGGCGGTCGTTCTCGGCAAGAAATTCCTGCAGTTCTTCCCATGTCGGCATCGCGGGCGCGCACCCATGCCGCGAAACGACGATTGCGCCACAGGCGTTGGCATAAGTGCAGCAAGTCTCGATAGACTCCCCGGCCAGCCAGCCGCGCAGGAACCCGGCCATGAAGCTGTCGCCGGCGCCCAGCACATTGAAGACCTCGACACGAAAGCCCGGGGCGCTAATCCCCTGGCGAATATCATCGGGAATAACCCCGTCAAAGCACACACAGCCATCTGCTCCGGTCTTGAGCACGATCAGCGCATCGCTGCCCGAGCGAATGGCACGCAGCGCCGCCACCGTGTCAGTCGTGCCGCCCAGAATATGCACTTCCTCTTCAGTGCCGACGATCAGATCGCATAACGGAAGAAATTCTTGCAGCTTGGCCGTGACAGCCTGGTCCGCGACGAAACGGTTCTCACCCATGTCCGGTGCTGTTAGCCCCCAAAGGACGGGCCGGTAATCGATATCGAAGATCACCTTGCCGCCATTGGCCCGCACGATATCGCAGGCCCGGCGACTGGCGGCGGCCGTGCCCTCCGTCGAGAGATGGGTGCCGTTGATCAGCACGGCGTTCGTATCTGTAAAAATCGCTTCATCGACATCACTGACAGCCAGCGCCATGTCAGCGCAGTTCTCGCGATAGAAGATGAGCGGAAAGTCTACCTGATTGCGGATACCCAGAACAGCCAGAGCCGTCAGCCGGTGGGCGTCAGTGATAACGGATCTGGTGTCTACACCTTGGCGCCCCAATTCCTCACGAATGAAACGGCCAAAATGATCATTGCCAACTCTGGTCAGCAATCCGGCCTTCATACCCAGCTTTGCGACGCCCACAGATGTGTTGGCCGGACTACCCCCAATATATTTGGCGAATGACGCCATATCCTCGAGGCACCCACCAATCTGTTCGCCATACAAGTCAATGCAGGAACGCCCAATCGTGATCACATCGAGCGTCTTCGTATGCGTCATCAATGCCTCTCCGCCTTACGACTGATATGTTTCATAAATTAATAATATGGAACATATATTTTATATCTTGGATTGAGGCAAGCTGTGAGTCACCTTGGCCCAATTTCCTTCTTCCTTCACCCCAACAAATATGGCCTTACGAAACCCTTGTTCAACCCAAGAAGCAGGGCCGCCATCTGTTGAGAAAGATGCTTTCCGGCCCCATGCTCATCGCCAACATATAATGTGACTGATACATGCGACCAAAGGAGTGTTGGCTACCGCCCGCTCGTCCGTGCAGAGACAAAGCGGGCGATAGCCACCCTACGCCCCACGGCAGCGAAGCGCTGGGTAGGAGCTTCCATCAGATACTAAGCAATTTGGTAATGAAATGCCCCTCATCTGATTAAAATAAATATTCCAATTTATAAATTTTCAGAACATATATTCTATTATTGATGGTTAGGCAAGCATTGAATCAGACCGCGAAATTTTCATCGGCAAACCCGTGGGCACTAATTTCAGCAAATAATATTTGCCGCAGTCAGGCAGCGGCATGCCCTGATTCTATATCGCTCAAATACGGCAGTCCATTATACTGCATATCTTCGCCCGGAACGGCGGCAAATCAGAATAGCCTCGTGCACATTCAGCGCCGCCGTCAATAGCCTGAAGCAACCTTTCTCAATATCGGCGGCAGGTCAACGTTGCGCAGCGCTTTCGAACGCGAAGCCGATCGCCAAAGACTGAGCCAAGCACATGGATGCAGCGAGAGTCCTGAATCCGCGAACTTCGCTATCTCTCACCTGCAACACACAACTGGCACTTTTGGCAACAGCACTCACGAGTGAATCTGTGATTGCGAGAAAAGGTACCCCACTGGTTTTTGCGGCTTTGACCAATTCGATCATTTCTGATGCATAGGGAGTGAAGCTGATTACGATTAACAGGTCATCACTTCTTATCTGGTGGCCCTGCTGAAGTGTGAACCCGCCCACCCCATCAATAAGGATTGCCCGCTTCCCGGCTTGCTGCAGAGAATAGGCCAAGTATGCTGCGACTGGATAGGATCTTCGAAAGCCAGAGATGTGTACGATGTCAGCACTGATAATCATGCGAATTGCCTCGTTAAGCCTCGTCTCATCAATTGCTTCGCTGATATGATCGAGCGATAACGCCGATGCCGCTGAAAACTCCTTCAGCAATTGGTGAGGAGCAGGCGATGTATTTCCTTGAGCACTGTCTGAGAATTGTCGAACCCGCTGATGGTAGGCGCTTGCAGTCCTGGTTGCGAGAAGACTATCTTTAAGTACGCGTTGCATGGGTTGTGCACCTTCGAAACCAAAGGTTTTTGCAAAGCGCACTATCGCCGATGCCGGCACTTTGACTCTGGCCGAAATCACCGCCAGAGTTTCAACGCCCATGCTATAGGGGTCGTCTAAAAGAAATTGAGCAATTTGCTGCAAGCGCGGACTTAACTCTTCGTATCGTTCAAGAACCGCGGCACGCAACTGCCCAGCATCCGAAATCGCAGACATATTCTTTTCGCTCCCAATAAAAGCCTTAGCTACAGCAGTGCCATTCGCGGCGCAACCAGACATGTCCGTTCATTCTAGTTGACGTATCCATGGAATATGTGTTCCACGTATCACGGATTCGGCGGTTCACGTCGGCTACTTTTCAGCGAGGCACGACAACAATGTTTAATATTGCACTCCTTGGGGCAGGACGTATCGGTCACATCCATGGGAACAACGTCGCCAGACACTCTGCCTTAAACTTGCAGTACGTGGTCGATCCCGCAACCGACGCCGCGAACCGCCTCGCCAACAAGCTCGGGGCAGAGGTAGCAAGTGAAGATCAAGTCTTTGCAGATCCCGGTATTGACGCCATTGTCATTGCCAGCTCGACCGACACCCATCTGGACCACTGCCTGTCAGCGGCCAAGACCGGCAAGGCTGTATGGTGCGAAAAACCGCTGGATCTCGATCTAGACCGATTGCTGGAAAATCTGCCGGACCTGCAACCGATCTCAAACCGGCTGCTGCTCGGATTCCAACGCCGCTTCGACCCGAACTTTCGAGCTCTACACAAACGGCTGAACGCAGGAGAGATCGGCGAAATCGAATCCGTTCATATCATCAGCCACGATCCCGCGCCGCCTCCTGTAGAGTTTATTCATAGGTCGGGTGGGCTCTTCAAGGACATGACCATTCACGATTTCGACATGGCGCGCTGGATGCTTGGCGAGGCCGTCACCCAAGTCTACGCAACCGCAAGCAATCTGGTCGACCCCGCAATCGGTCAGGCTGGCGATGTGGACATGGCAAAAATCATCCTGAAAACCGCCACCGGGAAAATGTGCGTAATCTCCAATACGCGCCGGTCCGGCTATGGCTATGATCAACGCGTGGAACTATATGGCCAAGGCGGGAGGCTTGCCGTTGGCAACATGGTCGAAACGACAGTCGAGTCATGGACTGAAAACGGAGCAGCAGCCGATAGTTTCGAAAACTTCTTCCTTACGCGATACGCTTCTGCCTATGCTGCCGAAACCGATCATTTCGCCAATATCCTGACCGGTGATGAAACACCCCTTGTAGGGGTAGCTGACGGGGTAGCGGCTCTCGAACTGGCGGTGGCGGCTGCGCAATCTGCTTCCAGCGGCGCTGTGATACATCTCTGAAATGGATTTTGCCGACGGGTGATCCTCGCGAAAAAAGCAATCACGACACCACCATGGTTATCCTGTGGTGCGGAACGGTTTGCGCGGTTGAGCGACCTTGCCCGTCTATTGAAGCCGCTACACGACCGAACCTATAAGCTTTTCTCGAAAGAACATTCCAGGTCGATGCCTGAAGCGCGATAAGCTGCGGTAACTGTGTTCAGCAGTAGAACAGCGATTGTGATCGCCCCCACTCCGCCGGGAACGGGTGTAATCGCCTTTACATGATCAAGCGCCTCATCAAAGGCAACATCGCCGACGATTCGTCCCCTATCCGTTCCGGGCTCAGGCTCAAGCCGGTTGATACCGCCATCAAGCACTATAGCGCCCGGCTTGAGCCAACTGCCTCTGATAAGCTGTGGCACGCCGACCGCCGCGACCACAATATCCGCATTTCTGAGCAGCGCCGGCAAATCGCGGGTACGGCTATGCGCCATCGTAACCGTGCAATTTTCCGTCAGCAGCAATTGCGCCATAGGCTTGCCGAACAGGATCGAACGTCCGACGACCGTTGCGTTGAGACCGGACATATCGCCAAGCAGGTGCCGCAGAATCATGATGCAGCCCAGCGGCGTGCAGGACACGAGTGTGTCCATTCCCAACACCAGTCGGCCGGCATTGGTGGGAGTAATACCATCGACGTCCTTGTCCGGATCTACTTCCGCGATGATCTGCTTTTCATCGAGGTGCTTTGGCAGTGGCAACTGCACCAATATGCCATCGACCGAAGGGTCGGCATTGAGTTGCTTTATCAATCCGACCAACTCCTCTTGCGAGACATCCGAGGAAAACCTGTGCTCGAAACTCTCCATCCCGGCATTGAGGGTCGACCGGACCTTGCTCCGAACATAAACCTGGCTCGCCGGATCGTTCCCGGCGAGGACCACTGCCAGACCAGGCTTGCGGCCCGTTTTTTGCGCAAACGTAGCGGCAAGCTGACGGGCGCGACCCTGGAAACGCGCGCCAAAGGTTTTACCGTCGATAACCTCGGCCGACATAATTGATTCCCTCTGTCTGGTTCTATCGATACGGCTGATTCTCATTGCGCCGCCGCCAGCCCCCTACTCTATTGATGTGAATCGAAAACGATGCAAAAATAGGGAAGGCGATATTGGGAAGGTAACACGGTTGAACCTCACACATGTACGAAACTTTGTGGCAGTCGCCAATGCGGGAGGACTACGGCGTGCCGCCCGGCAACTCGGACTGGCGCAACCTGCAATCTCGCGCAGCATATCAGAACTCGAACGTGAACTTGGCACTCCGCTTTTCGAGCGCACAACAACTGGGATGATAATCACGCCGATAGGCAAATCGTTTCTGCAGCGGGCTTTGGCGATTCAGATGGAAATACAACGAGCCCAGGACGAAATAGGGCAGCTTTGCGGAAGTGGCGCGGGGACAGTTTCAATCGGGCTTTCGACCAGTGCACATGTCGCCCTGCTTCCGCGGGCGCTTGCGCGTTTCAATGAGCGCTATCCCAACGTGGTCGTCGAGATTGAGGAAGGCATGTTTCCCAGCAAAGAAGGTGCGTTGCGAAACGGCAATCTCGATTTTTACGCCGGATCCCTGTGGTCAGACAAACTGGACAAGGATCTAAAGTACGAGAAGCTTTTCGACACGTCCCGCATCATCGTCGCGCGCAAGGGGCACCCCATGTCGGGCGCCAGATCGCTGAGCGAACTGGTGGATGCGCAGTGGATCGCCACCTCCGTCACAACCGACAGCCAGGCGGAACTGGAGCCGGTTTTCGCAGCACTTAAGCTGCCTACCCCGAAGTTCGCGATCAAGGCCAGCAGCGGGCTTACGATGATAGCCGCAGTCGCGTTTTCGAACGCCCTGGCAATGCTGCCCGTTCAATGGGAAAAATTCATAGCGTCCACGGAGCATCTCACGCGGCTGAACATAAAGGAGCCATTGTGCGGTCCGGCGATGTATATTGTATATAAATCGACTTTGCCTCTGACCCCGGCAGCCCAATATCTCGCCGATCTGTTTCACCGCTCCGCTTTGAACCAGCCGCCTCCCTCTATCGATATGGCGTGACCGGGAATATAATGAAGCCAACCCCCGTGCTACCCTGTCGATGATCCGATCGCGCAAGCAGTTACGCAAATGGTACTAATGGCGAGCATCTGATATAATAAAGGTAACAGATGCTCGCTGCTGCCATCACCTCGTGAGCGTTTTACCCTGCTAGTCTGAACACCAACCGCATCATGAACCATTCGGTTGATAGAAAGCGGAAACCAGGAAAGGCGCAGCAGGTGGCGTATAAAAATATTAGTCGGAAATTGAAGCCGTTTCCTGCGTCTCTACTAGAAGGTTACACTAGCTCCGACTTGTCCGCCAGGATTGGAGCATGACCATCGTGACAGATATTCCCTCGACCGATCCCAGACTGATGATGCGCCGGGCGCCCATGAGCGCCAGCCAGAAGATGGCCGTCGCTGTCACCTTCATCCTATCGGCGCTGGATGGTTTCGACGTCCTCGCTATCACTCTGGCAGCGCCTGACCTCAGCACGGAATGGGGGCTTCACCATGGCGGCCTGGGAGCCATATTCGCTGCGGGCCTTATCGGCATGGCGGTCGGCGCAATCATGATAGCGCCAGCCGCCGACACTTTCGGGCGTCGCGCGCTCATTCTCTTCTGCCTCGGCATGATGGCTCTCGGCATGTTGGCAGGCGCGCTATCGCCGGGCATGAACGCAATGATCTTCAGCCGGGCGATAACGGGACTGGGCATCGGCGCGATGTTGTCGCTTATCAATCCGCTCGCCACGGAATTCTCCAATGAAAAGCGTCGAGACATGGCCATCAGCCTGATGGCGATCGGCTATCCCGTCGGAGGCGTTCTGGGTTCAGCTGCAGCCAGCTTTATCCTGACCTATCTCGACTGGCGATCGATTTTCTATGCAGGCGCCATTCTCTCTCTGGCGGCCATTCCCATGGTGCTGAAATGGCTTCCCGAACCCTTGTCTTTCCTGATCGAGAAGCCGCGCCCCAATTCGCTTGCGCGCGTCAATATCCTCCTGAACCGCTTTGGTCTTCCTGCCGTTGAAACATTGCCCCAACCGGCAAAAAGTGGAGCCCGCTATCCTGTATCGGCGCTATTTACGAAGGATCATATCAGCGTCACACTGCGGGTTACGCTCATGAATATCCTGTTCGTCGTGCCCGTCTATTATGTTTTGACGTGGCTGCCCCAGCTTGTCGCCGATCTTGGCTTCAGCGGCGCGCAGGCTGCGGAAATCTCTCTGGCATCGAATATCGCGGGTATCTTCGGCGGCATTGCATTCGGCTGGCTTGCAGGTGCCTTCGGCCTCAAAAGGGTTGGTTTCCCCGTGTTTGTGCTGTTCGCCCTCATGTGCACGGCATTCAGCCTTGCCCCCGCCGACATGGCTCTGTTGCTCGGCATGGCCATATTGCTTGGACTTTTCCTCTTTTCCGGCATGTGCGCCATCCATGCCGCAGTATCACGCTCATTCCCTGATCATATGAGAGCGAGCGGCGCGGGCATCGCGCTCGGCCTGGGTCGCGCGGCAAGCGCGATATCCCCCCTTATCGTCGGCTCTCTTTTCGTGTCGGGCGCGGGTCGCGGCGTCGTTTCGGGTGGCATGACGGCGATGGCGCTCGTCGCCGCGCTGTTGCTGCTCACGCTTGGCGGGCTGGGAAAGTACGGCACCGGTTCAACAACAACGGCCCGGTCATGAACCCGGTTCTCTGAAGGAAGTATCCGTTGGTCCAGACTTAAGTACGACGTGCGAAATCAAGCTTTTGCAGAAAGTATAACAAGGGAGAGGGTAAATATGAAAAACAATTGGCTCTTAACATCAAGTATCGTCGCGCTGCTTTCAATCTCCAGCAATGCGCAGGCACAGGACAACGACAATTCCGCAAACCCTGCAACTTCCAACCAGGAAATTGACGGCGGCATCCGTGACATTGTCGTTTACGGTGAACGGCGCGCCACAGGATCAGCGGTGCAGCGCGTGCCGATAGCCATTACCGCCATCGACAGCGACGCGCTGGAAGAAACCAACAGTGTCGACATTGCGGACATCGGCGCGCTTTCCCCTTCCGTGCAAACCTCGCCGGTGGGGACCTTTCCCGGCTTTCCGAACTTTTCCATCCGCGGCATTGGTGTGAATTCGTCGATCCGCAGCGTCGATCCGGCGATCAATATCATCCAGGACGGGCTGGTTATCGCCTATCAGGCCGGCGCGATCGTATCGACCTTTGACCTTGAATCAGTGGAAATCCTGCGCGGCCCGCAGGGCGTGCTGTTCGGCCGCAATGCCACGGGCGGCGCAATCGTGCTCCGCACGCGGCGGCCCGACGACCATTTTGGACTGCGCGGAGATTTCTCCTACGGCAATTTCAACGATATAAACGCTAATATCAGCGTCGAAGGGCCGCTGGGGTCGCCCAACATATTGGGCAAGCTGGCCGTCCAATATCATAGCAACACCGGCACCATCAAGAACACGAACAAAGGCATATTCGTACCCGCGCCCGCCAACCCGTCAGGAGCGTCATCCAGCCACCCGACCGGACATGTCGGCGATGCGGACGAACTGATCATCAAACCAACCTTCTCGTTCAAGTTGGGTGACGGCCATGACCTTACGGTGTTCGGCCAGTATCAACGCTTTCGCAATGACGGAATCATTGCGCGGAACTTTCAACCTGCCGGCCTCCAGACAACGCTCGTTACCAGTGAGTTCGGCTACACACCGACAACCAGCGGATATGAGACGAACATAGGCGACCCCGGCTATCTCGACCTTGATGCCGGTCATGTCATCATGGAGTTCGAGAACGAGATCGGACCCGGGAAACTGACGTCGACGCTAGGTTACCGGCACGTGTCCTATGACAGCACCAACAGCCTGTTCGGCTCGCCCTTTCCTCTGTTCTTTTTCCGGGACAATACAGAGGAAAACGACCAGTATAGCTTTGAGAGCCGGTATAATGTCTCGCTTAACGACAGCATCGAGTTGCTGGTAGGCGTATTCTATCTGAACTCGCAGATAGACGTTCTAGAACAACGCCAATTCAGCGCCGGTGCAGGTAACGGCAATAGCCTGAACTATGTTCGTGGAAGTTTCGATCATACGACCAATGCCTATGCGGCTTTCGCCAATGTCGATTGGGCGGTGACGGACAGGCTGAAGCTCTCCATCGGCGGCCGCTACAGCCATGAGAAGAAGAGCATCACTTATGTACCTTTGGCCGGATGCGCAGGCCCCGGCTTCACCAACTGCCCGCAGGTGGTTCTCAACACGTCGAAAAATTGGAACGATTTTTCACCACGTCTCGTGGCGACCTACACGCCGGCGGACCGCATCCTGCTCTATGCCAGCTATACTGCGGGGTTCAGGAGCGGAAACTACAACCCGCGCACGACCGATACAACCGGCATCGGCGTGGGGCCGGCGGACCCGGAGAATGTCAATTCCTACGAGATTGGCGCCAAGACCGACCTGTTCGATCGCAAGGTCCGCTTGAACATCAGCGCGTATCAATCCGACTATAAGGACATTCAGCAGGTTCTGACCGCACCGGGCACAGGCGTGGTGCAAACCCTGCTCAACGCGGCCAACGCGCGCATCCGCGGCGTGGAGAGCGAACTGACCGTCAAGCCGGTGAACATACTGACGCTCAATGCCAATGTCGGATACACCGACGGCAAATTTCGCCGATTCAACGTTCCGGTCGGCGGCGTGGCCGATCCTACGAAACTGACGATAGCGAAGATTCCCGAATGGACGGTTTATCTCGCCAGCACGGTAACTGTTCCGATCGACAGCATGGATGCTGACCTGTCGATGCGTGTCAGCTATGATTGGCGGTCACGCTTCGAGACCGATCTGCCGAACACGCCCGGCCTCGCGCAACCAGCCTATGGTCTGATCGGCGCGAACGTAACTTTTTCCAAGGACAATTGGTCCATCGGGGCATTCGGGCGCAACCTTGGCAACACGCATTATGCAGAGACTTATGCGCGTGGCTTTTCGTGGGTTTATCTCGGTGGTGCACCACGAACTTACGGCGTCCGGTTCACATATGAAATGTAGTTAGGGAAGCTGAGCCAATGGCCGATGCTTCTCAGGGAGTTCGAATGTACTACAAGCACAAAGGAATGTTGAAAGGGCGACGCCCTTCCCGTCCCTTTCGGTCGCATCCCGAAAAATCATCGGCCGGCAACCGAGCGGAGCGCCATCGACCGTGTTCGATAGCACAGCGCTCACGCACCGGTCATTTTATCTGCAACCTCTTTGAAATGGATCGAGAAGCATGAAATTAGTCAGATATGAGGCGGACGGCGTTGCGCAGCCAGGCGCAATAAAGGACGATGGGATCGTCAGCCTGGCTCCGTTGGGTATCACGTCGATGATGGAGCTCATCGCTGCGGGCGCGGAGGAGCTCGATCGCGTGCGCGCCTTCGTCGAGGAAGCCAGCCCCCAGCTTCCCCTGAGCCAGGCGAAGCTGCTGGCACCGGTCGAGCGACCCGGAAAATATCTCGCGATCGGAATGAACTATAAAAAGCATCTGGAGGAAGCGGACAAGCTGGGTGTCGCGCGCGCTTCCCACCAGAGCTGGTTCAACAAGCAAACGACCTGCATTTCCGGTCCTTTCGACGATATCGATCCCGGCGTGACGGAAAAACTGGATTATGAAGTCGAACTGGGTGTCGTCATCGGCAAGCGCGCAAAGTCTGTGAGCATCGATGATGCGCCCGATTATGTGTTCGGCTATTTGGTTGCCAACGACGTTTCCGCCCGGGACTGGCAATTCCACTCTCAGCAATTCACCATCGGCAAATCATTTGATACCCATGGCCCGATAGGTCCATGGATCGTGACCGCCGACGAAATCCCCGACCCGCATTGCCTCGATCTTCGCTGCTATGTGAACGGCGAGTTGCGGCAGGAAAACAACACCGGCAACATGATCCACGATATCTGGCAGCAAATATCCTATCTCTCCACGGCATTCACGTTGGACCCCGGCGATCTGATCGCCTCCGGCACTCCCGAGGGCGTAGGCATAGGCCGCGATCCGCAGGTTTTCCTGCAGCCGGGAGATGTGGTGCGGTGCGAAGTCGACACTATCGGGACCATCGAAAACCGGGTCGTCGTTCCATAAGCGAAGGAAATAACAATGGCCGTTCTCGGACTTCTATCTGTAACGCTTGAGGTGCCGGACCTTCAGGCCGGCGTGAAATTCTACACCGACGCCGGCCTTGCCGCCACCGTGGAGAGCAACATAGCCAGCTTCCGCTGCGAAACGCAGGACAGGGAATGCCTGCGTCTTATTGGTGGAGCTGCAGCGAAGAAGCTTCACCATGTGCGACTGCGCGCAGACCGCCTTGATGAGATCGGCAGCAGGCTTGAAGACCATGGAGGCCACAGGATTAATCCTCCCGAAGGATTCGAGGATAGCGGCTTATGGGTGTCCGATCCGCATGGAGTGGTTTTTCACCTGGTCGAGCATGACGAGGATGCAGCACTACCTGCGGGCGACCAGTTCGAGATCAACGGGCCGGGCCGAATATCGCGCATTCGCAGGTCGGCGATGCTGCCCGGCAATGCCTATGGTCCCGTGAAGCCGCTCCGCCTTGGCCACATTCTGCTGTTTTCGCCTGATGTTCCGGCAAGCGTGAACTTCATGACTGGCGCCCTTGGCATGGGGTTGGCCGATAAGTCGGGTGACGTCATCGCGTTTTGTTGTGCACGCAAACACAGCGATCATCATGTCGTCGCATTCGCCAAATCGCCTGGCATTGGCTTTCATCATGCCAGCTTTCAGGTCGATAATCCGGATCAGGTTGGCCGCGGCGGCCAGGCTTTGCTTGAGAAAACCGGACGCGGCGACTGGGGCTTCGGCCGCCACACGATCGGTTCAAACTTCTTTCACTATATCCAGGATCCATGGGGCAGCTGGTTCGAATATTATAGCGATATGGATTATATCGACGATTACGAACTATGGTCGCCAACCAATTATGCGCCGGAGGATAGTCTGGCCAATTGGGGGCCCGCTGTGCCCAAAGACTTCGTGCATAATTACGAGGTTGCCGAGTAGAATTATCAGCTTTCCGCAAGATATGAGGCGCCGGTTTTGATTCAGCCAGAACCGGCGCCTGTGTTTTTGCCTCTATGGATATCCCCGTCCATCAGAAACCGGAGTGCTGCAATGTAATGAGGGTTTTCGCCTGTTCAGGGAATAGCCTGAAGCCCGGATCGTCAGGAATGGTGCCAGCTTCCCCGCTCGACGAGCCAGGCAGAGGACTTCTTCAATCCGCCAAAGGGGAATATATGCAATTGCTCGATCGGGCATTGCGGGTTCGACGCGACATGACGCTCGATCGGCTCGACCACCAGTTCGGGCGAAGGCCCGGTGAGCAGCGACGACACCGCACCCGCCTGCTTCTTGAGAAAATCGATCGAATTGCCCACGCCGCACATCACCGCATATTTAACGAGCGTGGGAAGCTTGGCTGGACCGGCTATCCCGATATGTACCGGCAGATTGACGCCACAGGCCGACAATCCGTCCGCCCATGTCACAGCCTTCATGGGATCGAACCCGAATTGCGTGACGATACGCATCTGCGTGCCGCTGCGCTGCGCAAAAGCCTGTTTCAGCAATAGCGCTTCTTCGGCCATGCTATCCGAAAAATCCGGAGTGCCCTCGGGATGCCCCGCTATCGCTATCCACTCGAAACCGCACCGGTCGAACATGCCCGTTTCGAGCAACTCGAGCGACGAGCCGAATTCGCCCACCGGTTGCTCCAGCCCGCCGCCAATGACCAGCGCCTGTTTGACCCCGGCCTCTTCGCTCAGCGCCTTGATACGATCATCGAAAGCGGCCCGCGTCGTCAACCGTCTGGCCGCGAAGTGGGGCACAGCGACATAACCGGCATCGCCGATCCGTCGCGCGGCATCCGTGAAAGCGCGCGTGCTATCGGTTCCGACGTCCGGGATGTACACGAGCGTGCCCTTCGGAAACAGCATATCCAGCGACGCGGTATCGTTCACCTGCCGGGGCGTGATCTCGATGGAAGCCGGCAATTTGGCGCCGGCAATGGCATGACCGGTCGCGGAGCGGGGCACATGAACCGTCACGGGAACACCACCGTCTTGCGGCCATTCATCAGAACCCGCTCTTCGAGATGATAGGAAACGGCACGGGCGAGCACGCGCCTTTCGATGTCCCGCCCCTTTCTTACCAGGTCTTCCGGCGTATCGGCGTGGGTCACCATCTCCACGTCCTGCGCAATGATCGGCCCTTCATCCAGGTCCTCCGTCACATAATGGGCGGTAGCGCCGATCATTTTGACACCCCGGTCATAGGCCTGGTGATAGGGCTTC
>Ga0070727_10001404_pt1 | contig 25563 bp, 21 predicted proteins | sample tdAd472_FD_66722 | JGI IMG/M metagenome (GOLD analysis project Ga0070727, IMG submission 66722) | Marine sediment microbial communities from the Atlantic coast under amendment with organic carbon and nitrate - tdAd47.2 | ecosystem: Environmental > Aquatic > Marine > Coastal > Sediment | place...
AGCCAATACAGATCTGAGCACAGTAGCAGGTTTTGAAAATATCGTCGTCATGCAGAAAGGCGATGTATTGGTAAAAGTGAAAGATATCGCAAAGGTTGAACTAAGCGCAGAAAATTTTGATAGTGGGGTTTTCTTTAATGGTAATCCTGCAGTCTTTATCGGTGTGTCGGCGACGCCCACCGCTAACCCGCTGGAGGTGAGTCAGCGAATTAAAACGTCTTTGGCCAAGCTGCAATCGGAGCTGCCCAGGGGCACTGAAGTGGAGGTGACTTATGATGCCACCAAGTTTATTCAGTCATCCATTGACGAAGTGGCGAAAACGTTACTGGAGGCGGCGTTAATCGTCATATTAGTGGTGTTTTTGTTTCTGGGTGAAATTCGTACTGTCATTATTCCGGTGGTGGCCATTCCACTTTCGCTGGTCGGTACGATTTTCCTAATGTGGACGCTGGGCTACACTATTAATCTGCTTACCTTGTTGGCGCTGGTGTTAGCCATTGGTCTGGTAGTGGATGATGCCATTGTGGTGGTTGAGAATATTCACCGTCATATTGAGGAGGGATTGGCGCCCCTGCAAGCGGCGCTTCAGGGAGCACGTGAAATCGCTACGCCCGTCATTTCCATGACGTTAACCCTGGCCGCTGTGTATGCTCCCATAGGCTTTCTCACGGGTATCACCGGAACCTTGTTTAGCGAATTCGCTTTTTCACTGGCGGGAGCCGTCATCATTTCCGGTGTAGTGGCGCTGACCCTGTCCCCCATGATGTGTTCAAAACTCATGCGCGGCGAGACGGAGGAAAGTTCGCTGGCAAAGAAGTTGGATATTATTTTTGGTAAGTTAAAAAACAGCTATCTGGGGGCTCTGCGAGGTACGCTGAATTATCGTCCTGTCGTGGTTGTGTTCGCCTTATTGGTGTTCGTCAGTATTCCTTTTTTGATGATGTTCGCACGTAGTGAACTGGCTCCGCAGGAAGATCAGGGGTCATTATTTCTGGCGTCCAAATCGCCTAACTACGCCAACATCAATTACCTCAACCGGCATACTGAAAATTTTGATGCGATTTTTAAACAATTACCTGAATTTGACGTGTCGGTAAGAGTAAACCGGTCTGGCGCACAAAATTCATCTTTCGGTGTGCTGGGCTTCACCCCTTGGGATGAGCGGCAACGTACCGCTATGGAAATTCAACCTTTAGTGCAGGCTGAAGTGGATAAAATACCCGGCATAGATGTGTTTATTTTCTCGCGCGAATCCTTACCTGGCGCAGGCGGTGGCGCACCGATTCAATTTGTGATTAATACCACTAGCGATTATCCTTCGCTAGCGCAATTGGCGGATCAGATGGCGTTGGAAGCGCGTAAAAGCGGTCTTTTCATGTTTATTGATAGCGATCTGAAATTTTCCAAACCGGAAGTTCGTATTTCCATTGACCGGGATAAAGCCGCCCAGATGGGGATCAGTATGGAGGCCATTGGTTCAGCGCTGTCGACCCTGTTGGGCGAGGGCTGGCTCAACCGTTTTTCGGTAGAGGGCCGGAGTTATAAGGTCATCCCACAAGCAGTTGCGGACGCGAGGACGGATCCGTCCTGGCTGAATCATTATTATGTCAGAACGGTGGGCGGTGAACAGGTCACCCTAGGCACGGTGATTAGCATGCAAACAATCGCGCAGCCAGTAAGCCTGAATCAGTTTCAACAGCTTAACTCCGTTAAACTAGAGGGCATGATGACGCCAGGTGTGAGCATGGGTGATGCGTTGCAATTCCTTGAACGCAAATCACGAGAAATACTCCCGGAAGGATTTTCTGTCGATTACGATGGTCAGTCTAGACAATTTATTACTGAAGGCAGTAAGCTTTATGTGACCTTTGCCCTATCTCTGATCGCCATATTTTTAGTGTTAGCGGCACAGTTTGAGAGCTTTCGTGATCCACTGGTTATTCTCATCAGTGTGCCGTTGTCAATTTGTGGCGCGTTGATCCCCATTACGCTGGGTTTTGTGACGCTGAATATCTATAGTCAGATTGGTTTGATTACGCTGATCGGGCTGATCAGTAAGCACGGAATACTGATTGTTGAATTTGCTAATCAACTACAGCGAGAAGGAATGTTACGCCTCGATGCTATTAGTGAGTCGGCGGCGGTGCGATTACGACCGGTACTAATGACTACTGCTGCGATGGTGTTAGGGGTGGTACCCTTGATTCTCGCTACAGGTGCGGGTGCCGTGAGCCGCCATAATATTGGCTTGGTCATTGCTACCGGTATGACTGTTGGTACCCTGTTTACCTTGTTTGTCGTGCCTGTCGTCTACAGTTATGTTGCCAAGGATCATCAAAACTCAGTTGCGATACCAGCGGTTTCTCAATAGTGCTGTGCGCATTGGTACGTGCAGCACTATTGGGTAGACGTCTCTTAAGATTTGATGGCGCGATAGATAACGAGTAATAAAATTGCACCTAAAACGGCTGTGGCAAAGCTGGCGAGATTAAAACCATCGACACCGCCGAAGCCGAAAAATGAACCAATAAATCCGCCGGTAAAAGCGCCCGCCACACCGATGATACTCGTGACGATGAAACCGCCGGCGTCTTTACCGGGCATAATCCACTTCGCTAGAATACCGGCGATTAAACCAAAAATAATCCAACTGAACAGCCCCATAATAGATCTCCTGACAGGTCTAAAGACATTTGTTTGATAAGCGAAACCAGCCTAAAACAAATGGTGGCAGTTTGCCACCCCTAAGATGATGCCTGATCTGAGGTTGATGACGGAAGGATGGATATCTCGCTGTGAAGGTCGTCTTTAAAACCGGGTATGTAACCCGCACTCGCGTGTTTCCTGGGCTTTGGTCGGGTCAAAATAGTCGGGTTCGTTGGGCAGGTCATGTGTCGTCAAATACGTATTCATTTCCGCTTCCGACCAGTTTAATAAAGGTGCTACCTTGATAAAGCCCTCTTTGGTGCGAGTGACGATGTTTAGCGATTGGCGAAACTCCGTTTGATCTTTGCGAATGCCGGTGATCCAAACTTCTGGTTTAAGCGTGTCGGTCGCACGTTTAAAGGGCTCTAGCTTTACCTGCTCGGTAAATTCTTCGTGCAGTGGATCATCAACGTCAGGGATACCGCCCATCATGACATTGAGCCGTGCGGTAGTGATGAGCGGAGTGAAGACGTCAATGTTAAGGTCCAACTTATTGATCATTTTGTTGGCAAAGCGATAGGTGGCCGAACTGTTGTAGCCAGTATCTATCCAGAGCACCTTCATGTTGTATTGAATGCGCGAAACCATGTGTAGCAGCACGGCCGAGTGGTCGCCAAAGGTGGTGGTGGTAATGGTGCGTCTGTTTAAATCAATTGCCCAGCGAATAATTTCCTGCGCAGATTTACCCGCAAGTTCGGCATTGATTTTGTCTAGGTCAAGCTCTGCTAATTTGTTGTCCAAAGCGGTGGTTTGTTCTTGCACGCAATTATCCGTCGTCGATACAGGTAGTTTTCAAAGTGGCTTGCAAGTATACGGGAAATCCCAATCTTACGGCATCCCAGCTTAGGAATATTATGCTATTAGGATATTACGGCTTGGCTGAGCTATCTATTTCGCACCAGCTATGTCATCAGCAGCGATTCGTCCGCCAGCACTTTAACCAAGCCATTAGTCAGCAGTGTCAAATCGATATCCTCAATGACAAAAGGCGGCATCAGGTAAACCAGTTTACCGAACGGTCGGACCCAAATCCCTGCGTTAACAAAGGCCGTAGTAATTTCCTGCATCTTAACTGGGCGCTGGGTTTCAATTACTCCAATGCCGCCAAGCACGCGCATATCTGCAACGTGATCGTAAGCTAGCGTGGGCGCCAACAACTGTTTGAGTTGGTCTTCAATATGTCGCACCTGTTCCTGCCAAGGGCTGGCAAGCAATAAATCGATACTGGCGAGAGCGACGCTACAGGCGAGGGGATTAGCCATAAAAGTTGGGCCATGCATAAAGACGCCGGGTTTTGCGTTACAGATGCCCTGGCTCACACGGTCGGTAGTCAAGGTGGCGGCTAAAGTCATATAGCCACCAGTAAGCGCCTTACCCAGACACATGATGTCGGGTGTCACTGCGGCATGTTCACAGGCAAATAGCTTGCCGGTGCGACCAAAGTTGGTGGCGATTTCATCCAGAATTAACAGTACATCATATTCATCGCAGAGTTCGCGTGCACGTCTTAAGTAATGTGGTGAATAAAATCGCATTCCGCCGGCACCCTGTACGATAGGTTCCATAATAACCGCGGCGATTTCACCATGATGTGATTGTAATAATTGCTGCATAGACTGGATATCGCTTTCATCCCAAGTTTCATCGAAGCGACATTGTGGCGCGTCAGCAAAAAATTGTGGCGTGAGGACATCCGTAAATAATTCGTGCATGCCGGTAACCGGATCACAGACGGACATAGCGGCGAAAGTATCGCCGTGATAACCGGAGCGGATAGTTAACATTTTGTTTTTCTGCGGTTGCCCTTGGGCGTGCCAATACTGTATCGCCATTTTCAGTGCCACCTCGACGGCGACCGAACCCGAATCACTGAAAAATACTTGCTGTAGCGCCGCAGGGGTTAACTCCACTAGCTTTTCCGCCAAGCGTATGGCGGGTTCGTGACTGAGACCGCCGAACATAACATGAGCTGTCTTATCCAGTTGCTGACGAATCGCTTGGTTAAGCCGTGGGTGATTGTAGCCGTGAATCACCGACCACCAGGAAGACATACCGTCAATTAGCTCTCGGCCATCTGCTAATTTCAGCCTTACCCCCTGCGCCGATTCTACCAGGTAAACCGGTGGCGACTGCGTCATTGATGCATAGGGATGCCAAACCTGCTGTTGGTCGAGCTGAAGTAAATGATCGATGGTGATGTTATGCATAGAACAGAGCTTATAGGATCCGAAAAATCGCATTCTATCCTGCCAACAAATGAAATAATACTCAGAGGTTGTTGAGCCGGATGTGCTGTTGTCGGTTATTGGGTTAGAATGGGCCGTTGTCTCTTTTTCTAAACGGGAGCACAAAAATGGGCCATAAAAAGGAGTCCGTATGAAACAGCTATTTGATTGGGGTAGTATTTTTGGTTACGGTATAGACACCGTTTTTCTCGTGGGAGTTGCGGGGATGATATCCACCTGTTTGTTGCGGCTATATCATATGAATTGGCCCATGAGTCATAGCGGGTAACTGTTTTATACGATGCGTTTTTCAAAACAACTGCCACTCTCAGCCGCCAAGGAAAATTTACGCCGTCTGATAGCCATCCGAGGGCTTGCGTTGTTGGTGCTGATGACTGGGGTTTACTACGCCCATAGTTATCTGGGTGCACCGCTGCGTTATCACCTGCTTATGTTGATCATCAGCCTTATGCTGTTAGTGGCAGTGGCTAGCGTATTTCGACTCCGATTACCCTGGCCAGTTACTGACGTAGAGTATTTTTTTCAGCTAGCGCTGGATGTGTTTGCCTTAACCCTACTGCTTTATTTTGCGGGGGGGTCAACAAACCCTTTTATTTCCTATTATCTGGTCTTGCTGACCATTTCGGCAGCGACATTACCTTGGCTTTATACTTGGTTGATTGCCGCCTCAACCATTGCTGCTTATAGCTTCTTGGTATTTTTTTATCAACCACTTACCGCTGCCACAAATGCGATGGTGATGGATCATACCCTGCAACGAGAAAGTTTTTTTAGTCTGCATATCTTAGGTATGTGGATCACTTTTGTCGCCAGCGCGCTCTTAATCACCTATTTTGTCGTGAAAATGGCGCAGGCCATCCGCGAGCAGGATGATGTGCTGGTACGAAGCAGGGAATCAGCCTTACATGATGAACAATTGCTGGCAGTCGCGACCTTGGCGGCAGGTGCGGCACATGAGTTGAATACGCCACTGTCCACGATGGCGGTCGTTATCGACGACCTGCTACACGAGCAAGCAGATAACGCGGAGTTGCGGGAAGATTTGAAGATACTGGCGAGTCAGGTACAAGCCTGCACGCGATCGTTGCAAAATATGCTGGAAAAATCTGCAGCCAGCACCAGCGAAACCGGTGAAAAGGTAGTGCTGGTGGATTATATACAGTCCCTAATAGATCGCTGGCAGTTGATGCGTCCTGATGTCCGTAGCCAGTTTCATCTGGAATCAAATGGAGCCAGTCCTCATCTGCGTGTCGATGAAACAATGAATCAAGCCATCATTAATCTACTCAACAACGCCGGTGACGCCAGCCCTGAGCGTGTGGATATCGAGCTGTCCTGGGATCGGGAGAACATGCTCTTAACCATTCGCGATTACGGTGCCGGTATCCCTCTGGCGTTAGCCGATAAAATGGGTAAGCCTTTTGTGACTACTAAGCGAAAGGGTATAGGTTTGGGGCTGTTTTTATCTCATGCAACCGTGGCGCGCTTTAATGGTCAGGTTGCGCTTTATAATCACGAGGAAGGCGGTACCTTGGCTGAACTGAGTATGCCGCTGGAACTTTGGAGTAAGTTTGAATAACCGCGTATTAGTGATTGATGATGACCCAGTGTTTACCCGGGTGCTCGCGCGTTCGTTGCGCAAACGCGGCCTGGAAGTCGAGCAGTCGCATAACTCGCAGCAGGCTTTACAGTTGGTCAGAGATTTTCAGCCTGATCGTGTCACGCTGGATTTAAAGATGATCAATGAGTCGGGATTGCAGCTATTGCCGGAACTGTTGAAACTCAATCCAACACTTAATATTGTCGTGCTGACTGGCTATTCGAGCATCGCTACCGCAGTACAGGCAATGAAATTAGGCGCATCGAATTATCTGTGTAAACCTGCTAATACGGAGGATATTTTGGCAGCGTTCAGCGCACAGGCAATCGCAGATGTCGATGTCGCTGACAATCCGGTCTCAGTCAATCGTTTGGAGTGGGAGCATATTCAGAAAGTGCTCGCCGAGAACGATGGCAATGTGTCCGCGACAGCGAGGGCGCTTGGCATGCACCGGCGGACATTACAGCGCAAACTGTCAAAGCGGCCAGTGCAGCGTTAGGATCTGATACGCCTAAGTTATCATCATCTGGCCTTCGTTACAGAAGGCGATATTTTCAGGAATAGCATATAAAATCCTGCTACGATATTACCCCCTTATCCCAAAAGTAGCTAAATTTTACCGGACCTTTTCTATGAGTCGTTATTGGAGTTCGATTGTCAGCAAGCTAGAGCCTTATGTGCCCGGTGAGCAGCCCAAGGTGTCGAATTTAATTAAATTAAATACTAACGAAAATCCCTATGGGCCTGCGCCTAGTGTGTTGGCCGCTTTGTTAGAAGAAACAACAGACACCCTGCGTCTTTATCCTGACCCTAACTCAGATGTCCTGAAGTGTGCTATTGCCGATAACTTCAAAATAAAAACCGAACAGGTATTTGTCGGTAATGGGTCAGACGAGGTTTTAGCGCATGTGTTTCAGGCGCTACTTAAGCACGAACTACCAATTTTATTTCCGGATATTACCTATAGCTTTTATCCGGTTTATTGTGGTCTGTACCAGGTTGAATACGCGACGGTGCCGCTCACTGATTCCTATGCGATTAATCTGCAAGACTACGTGCAAGCAAATGGTGGCATTATCTTTCCGAACCCGAATGCCCCGACCGGGTGTGGCTTGCCACTGACGGCAATAACAGGGCTGTTGCAAAACAATACCGAGTCAGTGGTGGTGGTTGATGAGGCCTATATCGATTTCGGTGGAGAATCTGCCGTCAGCCTGATCAATCAATTTCCAAATTTGCTGGTGATTCAAACCCTGTCGAAATCACGCTCACTGGCGGGGTTGCGAGTTGGCTTTGCTGTGGGTGACGCAAAGCTGATCGAAGCGCTGGAACGGGTAAAAAACAGCTTTAACTCTTACCCACTGGATCGATTAGCAATAGCAGGCGCGGTCGCGGCGATCCAGGATAAAGCTTACTTTGATGTCACCCGCAATAAAATAATAGCAACTCGCGACAAGTTGGCGAAAAATTTAACGGCTTTGGGTTTTGAGGTTTTACCCTCCCAAGCGAACTTTCTGTTTGTCCGTCATTCGGAAAGAGATGCAGCAAAATTAAGTCAGGCCTTAAGACAAGAGTCGATCATCGTGCGTCACTTAGCGCACCAGAGAATTAACCAGTTTCTGCGAATTACTATCGGCACGGAGAATGAGTGTGAACGGTTGGTGGAAGTGTTGGAGCAAGTACTTGGCTAATCAATTCTGGCCGTGAGTAGTGAGTATGGGGTGAGGCGGCCGATCTGTTTATCAGCTTTGTTCGATATCTTGTCGTACCAGAAGAGCTATGTTGATACCTTGCCAAATACGACATAACTTACCACCACAAAGAATATTCCACCACTAAATCGGGACCAGATAAAACAGACAATCCGACAGCGCGATGGGGATATTTTTGGTGATCATAAAAAGCTTTAAATCCTGCGTTGTGACCAGACAATTGCCCACCATGGCAAAGTAATGGCTGACATGATCATAGCCTTGGGTATCTCGCGCTACCAGTGCCGATAACCCGCCAGGGCCTAACCAGCCTAAGTTAGTGCCCTTGGCCACTAAGCCGAAGTTATAGCGTTCGACATCCTGGTGCAGCGTTAAATCCGCGCCTTCTGTGGCGGTGTTGGCAAAGGCTAATACTGCACCTTGGATAAGTTCGACTCGAATCGGGTGCTGGTAGAGGTCGAGCCCGGGATATTGTGAATCGGTCTGATCTAAGGCTTCCGAGAATAACGACGGGGTTAAGGCGAAACGTTTAAAACCTTGGTAGGCCAGAGCATGAGCCTGTGGGTCATGCGCGCCGCCGCATTCAATGGTGGTGACGGAGAAAGTTCCGCCGTCGTAATCCATGAGCGCCCCCAGTTTTAAATCGGTAATAATCAGACGGTGAGTGAACAACGAACTAATGGCAAAGTGTTTCGGGTTGAGTTCTGTGCAAATGGCGAAAGATGGGCCTGCGCCGGAAGTATTGTGAATATCGATCACGGCCTCCGGTTGCACGCTGGTGATACGGTGCAGCAGGTCGGCGGCGACTACCCCTTCCTCATCATTATAGGGTGCTCTAAAACAGCGGTTGAGATCGCGCTTGCCTGGCACCATGCGGTGATGGAAGTACCCGGGAGGATGCTTGGCCGCGCTCACTGAGCCGATAAAACAATAGAGGTCGGTGACGGGTGCTTCGTGACTTAGTATCCATTGGTGCACCGCATGCAGGCCTGAGGGTTCGTTGCCATGCAGCAGGGTGGTGATGACGCGGCAGCGGCTATTATCTTGTCCGGGGAAATAGATCCAGGTCGGGCCTTCTAATTGCTCCAGAAATTGTTCAAGTGTTTCGCCGACCTCATCACTGTGTGGGGCTTCCCAGTAGCGAATGGGATAGGCTGTTACGCCCATTCTGTACTCCAGAGGTGGACGGGTTTTCCACTATCAGCCTGCTCCAGGTAGCTATTCAACATGGCGGGTAAAGCCGCGCTTCTAGTCATGCTTTTTTCGAAATGCCGCAGTGTTTGTAATTGCCAACGTGCGCCAGTAATGCGTTTGTCGAGACGTTGTTGGATAATGCCAAGCATTGATTCGATCTCATGAGTGCTGATCTCCAATTCTTGCAGCCCTTGTTTTGCCAAGGGTAACAGTTCTTGAATTAATTGCTGCGCTGATGATTCTTGCAGTCGATTGTTTTTATCTGGCCAGAGAATCGTTGCATCAAGCCCTTGTTTTGCGGCGCGGTAGAAATTGGTTTTAATGTGGTCAAATTTGATGAGCTTACTATATTCCACCATTTTATGGCTTAGGCCTTTACTCAGACCAACTAAAAATGCCCCGCTTGCTGCCATATCAATTGGGCTTGGGCCGCTCGGTAACACACGAAACTCAATACGCAGGTGGCCTCCAGCCGCCGGGTCATAGATGGCGCGATTCCATTGCCAGATGGTGCCATGGTGCAGACGCAGTTCAAACAGTTCTGGCGCTGCGTTGGGCGTAATATTACTCTCGGTGGCGCATTCTGGCAGTAGCACGGCAAAATCATCGACTGATCGTTGAAAGAGTTCATAAGCACTGGCCTTAACCCAGCCGCTACCTAATCCGGTGCGGGCTACTCTGTGTCCTGCTTGCTCGTTGCTTTTTCGTGTTTCCACCGCCTGTTTGAACAGGGGGATGCGGGTTTCTTCCCAGAGTCGGTGGCCAAGAAACAGCGGGGAGTTGGTGCTAATAGCTAACCCCAACGCAGTAGCCATTTGTGCCGCATTATAACAATCGGCGAAGGCTTCGGGGTTAACGCGCAAATGAAGTTGGAAGGAGGTGTTGGCACCTTCAGCATTAAGGTCGGTCAAGCCTATTAATAACGGTTCTTCGCCATCAATATCAATTTCGAAGGGCGCTTGGTGCAATTCTTTGATGGCATCACTTAAAACACGATAACGCAGGAAGTCGCTCATAGCAGCGCGGCTGACATCCCGCTGGGTTAGGGTAGGTAGTATGCCTATAGACGCAGTGCGGGTATTCAGTGGCGCCGCGAGTTGGTTCAGCTGTGTTAACTTCTGAGTCATTTCTTCAGCAATGGTGCTGAAGGGTGAACCGGCCGCAGCGATAGGCGATAGATTAATTTCCAAGTTGTAGCGGTTGAGCTCTAGGGTCAGCTGTGGATCATTGGCGAGGTCAATAATTTTAGCGTTAACCCAGCTGGCATTACCTTGCGGATCAATGAGGGAAAGTTCAAGTTCGGCACCCAGAGAGGATTTACCAACACCAAAGTTAGGTTGTTCGAGCAGTTGCGACAGTTGTTTGAGGTTTTGCCGCAGTCGAAGTGAGAACTTTTTGCGGTCTTCTGGGCTGTAGCTACGCTGCTGAATGGATGATCCCATAGCGGTTTTCCACGCGTTATACAGAAGATGTTATACCCTAGTCCGCAACGAAAATCACTTGAATTGCGTGCTAGGGGGGCAGCAGAATAATGAGTTTACCAGAAATTCTTTAAGCGCTTGACGATACATAAAAAAACACCCCTGAGACAGGGGTGTTTTTAGTTACTTCTCTGATTTAGCAGGCTGTTGTTCCTGCGCTTTGTTTTGCTCTTGTTTTTGTTCCTGATCTTTTTTTGGCTCAGTCGCTTGACCGCCACAACCACCACAGCAGCTCATAGTAGATTCCTATTAGTTGATTAGAAAGAGTAATTTAGCACTGAAGAGTAACCTATTACGAGATTAAACTATTTGACTGAGATCACTAATATTTCTATTTTTCTGCGAATACATTTACTCGTCACAAATTGCTTTTTTTGGTTAATAGCAAGTGCTCAAATTCGGCGGCGCTCATGGGTTCGCTAAAATAAAAGCCTTGTCCTTTGTTACATCCGGATTCCAACATAAACTGATACTGCTGTTTGGTTTCAATACCCTCCGCGATCACTTGCATTTGTAAGCTTTTACCCAGCGCAATAATTGAACGCGAAATCGCTGCGTCGTTGGTATCACTGGGTATGCCCATGACGAAGGATTGATCAATTTTGAGTTTGTTCAACGGTAATCGTTTTAGATAATTCAGCGAGGAATAGCCAGTGCCGAAATCGTCGATCGTCAATGAGATACCCAGTCGATTGAGTTCATCCAGAACCTCGATGGCTGTTTCGACCTGGCGCATCAGCGCGCTTTCGGTGATTTCAAGTTCTAGAAGGGCTGCTGGCAGAGTGCTTTTTGCTAGTGCTTCGCGCACCGTCTCCGGGAAATTACTGCGGTGAATTTGTACACCAGATACGTTAACCGCTACTGAGGGGATGTCATAACCTGCGTCTTGCCACTGCTTAAGTTGAAGGCAAGCTTGCTCCAATACCCATTTCCCGATGGGTGCGATGAGGCCAGTATCCTCGGCGACCGGAATAAATTTACTGGGAGAAACGTGATTTAACTCCGGGTTATCCCAGCGCAATAAGGCTTCTGCGCCAATCAGGCGGTTACTGCCAAGTTCGTACTGGGGTTGATATTCGAGTCTTAGCTCGTTGCGTTCCAAGGCTCGGCGCAACCCCGTTTCCAGATTCATACGTTCCGTAGTTGCCGATGACATCTCTTGCGTAAAGAGTTCGATTGCGTCACGCCCTTTTTGTTTCGCGCGATACATGGCAATGTCCGCGTGCCGCAACAGTGTTTCGGGGTCTTTACTGGTGGAGGGGTAAAGGCTGATACCGATACAACAAGTAGTGACGATTTCATGATCTTGCAATCGGAAGGGTTTAAGGATAGCGTCATGAATATTCTGCGCTACCTGTTTGGCTGCATTATCGTCGTTGATGTCATTTAAGATGGCGACAAACTCATCTCCGCTGAGGCGTGCTGCCGTATCGCCTTTGCGTAAACGGTGCTCGATGCGCTCGGCAATTTGTTTGAGTAGTTCATCACCTAAGCCATGACCGAGGGTGTCGTTAATTTGTTTAAACCTATCGATATCGATAAACAGCACGGCGAGATTACCCTTGCGGCGGTCACTGTTAGATATTGCCTGTTGCAGTCGGTCAAAGAGCAGGCTGCGATTAGCAATGCCAGTAAGGGTGTCGTGAGTTGCCTGGTGGCGAAGCTCATCGGCGTAATTCACTTGCTCGGATACGTCATTAGAGATTCCCACATAGTGGGTGAGTTGGCCATTTTCATCGAACACGGGAGCGACATGGGTGTGGTTCCAGAATGAGCTGCCATCTTTACGATAATTTAGTAAAACAGCATCGGCGCTAGTTCTGTTACGAAGAGCTTCTCTGATGCCGATAAGCCCGGCCTGTTCCAGATTATTTTTGCACAAAAAACGTGGGTTTTGGCCAAGTACTTCATCCAGCTTATAGCCGGACATGGCACAAAATGCCGGATTTGCATAGGTGATGGGATTATCTTCCTGTCGTGAATCCGTGATGACGATGCCGTTATTACAGGCTTCGACCGCACGATCCCGTAAACGTAGGGTATCCTCCGCTAAGCGCTGTTTGGTCATGTCCCGCACGCAGACGATGGCACCTTGAATTTTATTTTCGATATCATAATGGGGGTAGTAATAGACCTCCATATGTCGCTTAGCGCCATTTTTGATCTGAAACCAGGAATGGTAGACTACCGTTTCGCCCGCAAAGCAGCGTTCGTAGTGAGGTTTGGCAATCTGCTCGAAGTTTTCTTCTCCGAGCACCTCACTGACGCTATGGCCGATGATCTCTTCGCGCTTGAGATGAAAGGTTTTCAGGTATGCATCATTCACCATGGTATAAACGAAATCTTTGTTTACCGTTGAGATCAGGTCGTTGCTCGTTTCGATAATTTTAGCCGACAGCAAAAGAGCTTGCTCGGCTTCCTTTTGCTCGCTGCGGTCACGTATGGTGGCAATAAAGAGGCGGGATGAAACACCAGCATGTTCGCCAAAAGAGACCTCAACCGGGATTTCTTTCCCGTCATGATTGATGACGCACATGGGAACCGCTTGCCATTCTTTTAGCTCAAGCTGTCCGCTGCTGAGATACGCATCGAGTTTTCTTTGATAATCATCTCGATAGGGGGTTGCCAAGACATCTATGATTCGCATATTGGTAAGCACCGCCTCAGAGCGCCCAAACATCTTAACGGCCGCTTTATTGGCGAAACGTATTCTGTGCTCCTCATCCGCTGCGAGAATCGCATCGGTGGTGGTATTGAGAATTACCTTATTAAGATTGTGGCTCTCACGCAGTGCCTTACGCTCTCGATCCAGTGCATATATTTTTTCTTCCAGTCGTCGCGAGAGTAATTGCACATGACGCCGGCTTAACTTGATAATATCTTTCGAAAGATGGTTTTTAGCGGGATTTTGACGATTTGCCAGATCATTAATAATATGCTGGATTTCTTGGTGAAAATTTTTATCATCCACCGAGGTTGTGATAAAACGGGAGGCGCCTAAGTCCAGGCCAAAATTTTTATCATCGGGGTGGGTATATACATCACTATAGAAAACGAAGCCTACCTGACTAAGCGCTGGATCAGATTTGATTTCAAGGCAAAGAGAGAATGCATCACGATGCGGCATTTCAATGCTGGCGATTATCAAATCTGGTTGCCAGGAATAGGCCAGCATTAACGCGTCGCTGTCGGTGCTACAAATTTTTATATTGTGATCAGCTGTGTCGAGTAATGTAGATTGCAGAGACTTTGCCGCTCGGGGATCATCTACGATAAGAATTCTCATACGCTTAGGTCACCACAACTTCAAAAGCTATCACTACTAAAGATAGCATTGCTGAGATAGAGTACAAGCATCCTGCCCTTTGAAAGAAAAAAACGCTGTGGTTCGATTTTAATTCAGCAATTAGGCTTGATGGCAATTGAAAGGGGTAACCGTGCTGTTACCCCCTGTGACAACAGCGCCATTAGCCTGGACGACCATCGGCACGCGTGGTTACCAGCATCGGGGCATAATAGAAACAATAGATACCATAGCCAAGAATCCATAGCACACCAGCCGTACTCACGGCCCAGCCGGAAGTTGCGGGAAACCAGCCGGGTAACACGACTCTGATTAACGCCCCACTTAGTACGAAGATATAGGCGAGTGAAATCAATGCTGGTGGCTTCAACGGCCTGCCGGTATGGCCAAGGGTAACGCGGGAAATCATGGCGAGAATCATGCCGCCCATGGCGCCAGCGGTAAAACAATGCAGCGCGGCGCTTAAATTCCCCATATATCCGGCACCGTACAGAGCCAACGCGATAAAGCCCAAAGGAATAAAAGAGTAGGCTAGATGCAATGACCATAGCAATGGAATACTGGCGCAGTGTTGTCCGCCCCAGCGCATAAAGCGCCAACCATTGGTGATTGCGGCAACCACGCAAAGCACTACTAACAGCGTTGTCGGAACTCGGGTAAAGCCGATAAAAGCGACGGAAACAAGTAGAATCGTGCTGGTAATGCTGCTGATTTCCAACCATTTCAGGGGAGCCTTTCTTTCCACGCCTGCGCCATTAGCGGTGAAAAAGGGAATGACCCTACCACCGAGAATAGAAATGATTAACACGAACATCATAATGGCGCCATGCAATGATGTTTGTGCAATCAAGGGTTGATCGGTGACGACACCCCAATGGCTGACACCGTTCAACAAGGCTAAAAGCACCAGGATTGGAACAAACATTAGGTTACGCCATTGCCGTGCCCGGATGACGGGGTAAGCCATGGCGATAGCGGAAAGGACTAGGAATGTTAGGTCGCCGATCATAATTAGCCAGAAGGGTAAACCGGCGCCAAAGGCTAGTAGTACTCGGCCGAGCAGCCAGGAAGCAGCCAGCACCATCAACGGCTTTCCCCTGATGCCAAGAACCCCAGTCCAGGTTTGCACGGCGGTCAGTAAAAAACCAACGACAATGGCGACGCCAAAACCGAACAGCATTTCATGACCGTGCCACCAAATGGGGCCGCCGTAAGGCTGCCAGTCGGATGGGTTTAGCCAAAAATACGACCACCAGGCTATAACGATGATCGAAAAAAGCGTGCCGCCGAGAAATAAAGGGCGAAACGCTAAACGGAAAAGGGGGAGGATAGCGAGAGCTATACGATTGTCATCAATGTTCAACGACATGAGTAAATCCTACTAATTAAAAGCGTTTATTGTGCAGGATATTGTTATCGGGTAACAGGGTGGTTTTATCGAATTGAGTGAAATTATCCAAATTTTGATGAGTCTCAAGATTTATTCTACAATTTTTATCCACTGTCCTGGCTCTGGTTCACCCCTGGGGTAATCTCCGTTTAACAAACGTAACTGTTGTTCGGCATATTTTTCGATTTTACTATTCTGCGCCAAAGAGGCGTAGCTGGTGGCTACGGTGGCGCGAATATATTTGATTTTCATGCCAGCGGCGAGTTTGAATTCGTCCGGGTTCATTGGCCGAAAGCTCTTGATGGAGGCGAGGAAGAAGGGGTCAAAATTAAATTTAGTCTTAGCTATACGGTTAACGCCGCTAAAATAAAATGCTTGGTCCTTATGAAAGAGCACTGCGACTCTGACCGGGCCGCGTTTTTCGGTGGCGGCGACTGTGCCCGTGTAACCGCGCAGTCCATATTGTTCGAGAACCTCGCCTTCTTTAAGGTTGTCTATTTTTAAGCGTGTTTTAATAAAAGATTCTGGTGTTAACGCGCCAAGATCTCCCTGCACCTGCATCTGTAGAAAAGCGGTCTGATTGGCTGGGTAAGCGACCAACGAATTAGGTGAATTTTGTAACTTCCAATTACTTGGAAAAGCGAGAGAGAAGTTCATGGGTTTGTGATAAAAACGACTGCCACGTCTGATTCCCTGGTTGTCGCTTTCACCAAACTCAATGCCCTCAATATGCTCCCTGAAAGTGCCGGTTAAGGTTTGTTCTTGAGACTCGGCCAACTTGCCAGCTTTGCCGACTACCTCCTGGAGACGGGTGTCGTTACGTGGATGGGATGCAAAAAGCCCATGATAACTCTGCACTTTGCCACCTTCTTCACGCACTCTATATTTTGCGAACTGTTCCTGGTCTTTGAGAATACTAATCACTTCTACCATTGCCTGCGGATCGTATCCGCTTTTATACAGATACTCTGCGCCAAGGCTATCCGCTTCAAGTTCGTGATCGCGTCCATAGCCGCTGACTAAGGCCGCGCCAGCAACATTGGAAAGATCGCCAATGGCGCTGCTGCCTGTGCCGACGGCTAATACTGTCGATACGATGCTGGCCGCTGTGCCGGCGCTATGCTGTCTTACCGAATGACGTGCAGTGACGTGCCCGATCTCGTGGCCGAGCACTGCGGCTAGTTGCGCTTCTGAGTTTAGGTAGGTTAAGAGACCACGATTAATATAGATGAAACCACCGGGCAGGGCGAAGGCGTTAATGTCTGGACTGTCGATCACTGTGAAGCTGTACTTCAGTCCGCTGCGATGGCTGTTAGCAGCTAATTTCTGACCAACTGAATTGACGTAAGCGGTGATTTCAGGATCATTGTAAATCGGCATTTTTTTAAGGAGTTCCTCATGGTTTTCTTTGCCGATCTCGATTTCTTTTTTTTCTGACATGAGCACGGTATTTAAACCGCCGGTTGCGGGGTTGACGGCACAGCCAAACATCGTCATAAAAGTCGAAATAAGGCAGGCGTGGGTGAATGCTGTTTTCAAGTTAGCCATTACCAATGGTGCTCCTTTGCAAGGATGTTTTTTTGATCCTGCGGTTAGCCGTTGGTTCCAATACAACGCGCAGAGATATTAAGGAATTAATCAGAGATTGCCTCGTTAATTTTGGTCGCGCGGGCAGCACTGAATAGTTCATTAGACCCAGCTCCGCAGGAGATGATGGTGCGCATGGCAGAATCCACTTTAATATTAGGTAAAAGCTCGACCAGATCAGGCGCGACATGATAAATCATTCCTGAAGTCGGGTTCGGGCCGGTGGGAATAAAAATAGAGAAGGTGCCGTCTGTATGCTGGCTAGTAACTAAAGCAGTAACGCTGGTTTCTATCGCTTTGCCAAACAACCTGACACGGGCAACTTGCCCACTTTTAAAAGGTGAGTCGTTGTTGTCGCCAAAGAATTGATTAATGATCTCTTTGATCATTCGGTAACCAGGGGCAAGTTTAGCAAGATAACTGTCAAAACGGTCATGCGCCCATTTGCCGACGCCGGTGCTGATAATAGTGCCGAGAACAAAACACAGAAGGATAATTATCAGAACGGCTAGTAAGTCTGCCGCTAAATGAGGCATACCGTAGGATTTAATCAATAGATCCGATAATGGGGTGAGTAGCTCAGTCACCAGATCAAAAATCCATCGGAAAAAAAATACTAGAATAGCGATGGGTAGTATAACGAGCACGCCGCCGATTAATGAGCGTTTGATAAATGCCTTTGTTTTGGGCATGTGTTTCACCTTGTAGCAAGAAGAAAAAGGGTGGGACGATACGTTTATTTGCAACAGTTAGTTCGCTGCTTTGCACAGCCTAATCTAACCCTATCTATTTTTCGCTGCAAGTCATGGGGTTGATTGTAGGTGCCAACTTATGATTGATGTAGCGATTCACCGCCATCTTACTTCGCTGTGTGATTTTGAGAAATTTAAAACCGATATAGTATTTGTTTTGGGATTGTCGGCGTACGTAGATCGCACGACAATGGGCGTTAACTGTGACCTGTGCTACGGCTTTGCCCGGTAAGCTAAATTTTAAATCCACTTCAACGGGTTCATGTATATGAAGGCCTTTGCTGTTAACAAGGATTTTCTGGAAATCATCTCGGCTAGCTTCCAGCATGAGGCCAGTAATGGAAATATTGTCCATCCAAATTTCCAATTGGGGGCCACCGCTTATCTTGAGCTGGGTGGGAATCCGCGCCTTAACGCGGGGATCTATTCTGCTATCACTTGGCACTACGGGTTCTCGTCAGGTGCTATCCGATAAAAATACCTGAAAAGTATAGCATTGGAAATAAATTCTGCTTTATGAGCGGCAGATATGATGAGTTAACCCTTGCTATCGCATTGCTCCGGCGCTGGCATAAATGGACATTCTGAGCCAACCTTTGGATGAAACAGGACATTCATTGAAAAGTCTCTGATGGGTACGTCGGCAACCTTATAGTAACCAAGAGACTCAAAAAAAGCTTTTGATTGAGTGTCGCTGGTGTCGATGCTGAGACCTTGAAAAAGATTATCCTGCTCACATTCCCGGTGTACGGCTTCTACCAGCGCGTGGCCATAACCTCGATGCTGATGGTTAGGGTGCAATGCAATAAGCGATATCCAATAATGGTCAATCTGTTTTAATGCGTAATGAAGTCTTTCGTAGTAGTCGCGCAGTTGTTCCGTATAATAAATGCCAGCAATTGAATACATGCGCAGACGCCAGCGCCAATGTGAGGTAAAATTTCGAGGGTCGTCGGCACGGCTTACCATGACTGCGCCAACTAGCTGATCTTTGATAGCAATGGCCAATGACAGATTTGAGCCACTGTAATGGGCCATGAGTTGCTCGCGGATAAAGCCTCTGAGTCGTTGCTCGTAACCGCGTCGCTTGGCGTTGAGCATATAGCGTAAAAAAATATTTTCGCGGTAGGCGTGAAAAAATATTGATTGGGCCTGTGTTGCATTTGATTTTCCAATTCTCACGACACGTACGGCTGGTAAATCATCAAGCGGCATAAGCATTTCCCCGGTTTTTGTATGACAGGCATTAAACATGAAGACATTCAATTGATCAATATCAATTGAATGTCGCAATAGAATTTCAAGATTCGAAGGTTGACTATTGAGAGGGGTTGGCATATAGAAAGTAAGTTGCTAGGCTCATAAAGAGTAGTTGACCACTATAGTGCACGGAAGGAAAAAAATGATGAAAAAAATAATTTTAGTAATTCTTGTTATTGTTGCATTAATTGCCATCGCTGCCGGTATAGTCGCGTCGCAGTCGGGCACAATTATTCGACATGCAGTGGAAGAGTTCGGGCCGGAAATCACCGGAACCAAAGTGGTATTAAGCGACGTTAATGTATCGATCCTTTCGGGGTCGGCGAGTATTAAGAATTTAGTGATTGGTAATCCGCAAGGGTTTAAGTCTGAAAGTGCTGTTAAAGTTGGTGAGGTGGCGATTCTGTTGGATGTTAAAAGCCTATTTTCCGACAAAATTTCGATTCGTAAAATTTTGGTTGAAGGCGCTGAACTAACTTATGAGTTAGGTAAAAACGGATCAAACATTAACGCACTGCAACGCAATATTGAAGAGCGTACGGCGGCATTAGCGGGGAGTAGCAGTAGCTCTTCCGAAACGGAGGATACTTCAAATACTAAACTGATGATTGATGATGTCTTTATCAATGGCACCAAAGTTAATCTGGTCGCCAGTTTGTTGGGTGGGAAGGGGGCAAGTGCGAGCATACCAAATATTCATTTAGAGGATATTGGTAAAGACGGCGATGGTGCCTCTCCGGCAGATGCGGCGAAAAAAGTGTTTAGTGCGATTACCAAAAATGTAGCTGGTGCGGTAAGTAAAATAGTTCCTACTGATCAAATTAAAGAAACGGTCGATAAAGCGGTTGGAGAGAAAATTAAGGGAGCTGGCGACAAGCTAAAGGGATTGTTTGATAAAAAGAAATAAGGCGAGACAAAGAGATCTTCTGAGGGGCAAAGTTAGCCAGCTCAGAAGATTTCTTGACTTATTTTTGATCTTTCTTCGGGGCTCTGGCTGGCGTTAGCGATGGTATTAATTTTTTTTAGTCGGTTGCCAAGTCCAACGCCGTTGGCAACCTGAATAGATAAACCGGGACGAGCATTAAGTTCAATAATTAAAGGGCCAAGATTCTTATCCAGGACAATGTCGGCACCTAGATAGCCAAGGCCAGTGTGCTCGTAACAGGATGCGGCTAAGGGCAGAATATTATTCCAATGCGGAATTTTTAACTCGGAAAAGGCATAGCCTGTATCGGGATGTTTAGAGACAGGGCGGTTGAATTGTACGGCGCGTAACGCTGTGCCGGTGGCGAGGTCGATGCCAACGCCGACAGCACCTTGGTGCAGGTTGGCTTTACCATCGGACACATGCGTCGCCAGTCTGAGCATCGCCATTACCGGATAACCCCGAAATAAAATTACTCTCAGGTCTGGAATGCCTTCATAGCTATAGTCTGTGAAGACCGGATCCAGTTGCACCATTGCTTCGATCATAGCGATATCGGGGGTTCCCCCCAGGCTGTATAGGCCGCTCAAAATATTGGAAACGTGTAACTCAATTTGAGCATTGGTTAACGCTTCTTCGCTAGGCTTGAAATAAAGGTCGTGGCGCTGCTCGTTGATAACCAAGATACCTTTTCCACCACTGCCCTTGGCGGGTTTGATGACGAATTGGGCATGCGGAGCCAGCATTGAGCGAAGTTTTTTTATGTCGTGCTGTTCACTCACGGTGCCTAGCAGCTCTGGTACAGCAATGCCTGCTTTTTGCGCCAGGAGTTTGAATTTCAGTTTATTGTCAACCAGAGGGTATAGGTGTCGTGGGTTATGGCGCGCAATATAACTAAAGTTGCGGCCATTCATGCCCAGTATTCCCAGCTCCCGAAGTTTTTTAGGGTTAGCGAGAAACATCTTGATTCATCAAGGTTCGAAAGCGTCTCAGTTCGGATAGTCGATATCCGGTATATTGTCCTAACACCATAATCAAGCCTAGGTTAACGAGCAGCATTTCGGGGAAATTAAAGGTGAAATACTCCACCACAGGATTAGTCATGCAAAGGTATGCGAGCACCGCCACAATCAAACTGCCGCTACCTTGAATGATAACCTCATGAGGTCCGTCCTCTTCCCATAATATGGACATCCGTTCAATGGTCCAAGCGAGAATGATCATTGGGAAGAAAGTAACGGTGAGTGCCTGACTTAGCCCCAGTTTCTGACTGATGATGCTAATTGCGGCCATCAGTGCAGCCACCACGATAATAACGGACGATATTCTTGCCACTAACAGTAAATTTAAGTGTGACAGGTAGGAGCGGATGATTAGCCCGGTCCCAACCACGAGCAAGAAGATTAGTACGCCAGTAATGAGTGTTGTTTGAATAAATGCCAGGGCGATAAGAATCGGCATAAAGGTACCGGAGGTGCGTATGCCTACAAGAATGCGCATGATGACCACAATTAATGCGCCAATGGGAATGAGCAATATGTATTTAAAGGCGTTTTGTTCCTCGATTGGTAGGGAGTAGATGGAAAAATCAATTAGCGGAGCCTTGGTGTTCTCACCATAACGCAGGGCAAGATCGCGAGACGCCCGTGCATTTTTTATCATAGAAAAATGGACAACCGACTGGCTGCCGCCGATGACATCTAATAGCGATTGGCCTCCGCGCTGCCAGATCACAAAATTTTTCGGGATACCTGGTACGCCGGTGACGGGATTGAATAATAACCATTGATCGCCCTCATGCACCTCAATAAAACTCACCAGGGATTGTCTGCGCCGCCCACTTTCTAAATAAAGCCCACGCACAATGCGAGCAGGTATCTTTGCTAACGACAGTAAATCAATGGATAGTTGGGCTTTGAAGTGTTCGCTGTAGTTTTCACCCAATAGTAGCTGAACACTTTGTTCGAGGTTTGGGGAGTTAAGTGATTTTATTAGTTCAACGGCAAAGGTCTCCGCATTAACAGAGCGTTTTTGTACATCGGCAATAAGGTTCAGTGCGGCTGTTTTATAAGGCTCTTCAAGCTCAACCGGAATTAAGGGAGTAGCCGGAGCGAAGGATTTTTTTAAATTGGTTCCCGGTTTTCCATAAACATCCAAGCGATAAAAAAGTGTTTGCTTGCCAGACGCGGCACGCGATGTCCATTTTGCACGTCTTTCACCGTCGATTTGTTCCTGCGAAAATCCATACCCGGCAGAGGCGAAGTTTTCTTTTAGATTAATGAAATGCGGCGGTTTATCTGGCAAGGCGAACGATATCAACACCGGGTCCCCATAGGCAAGGAATTCCACCTTAGCCTCAATGGTCCAGACTTGCTGTTTTTCGCCAGGCCAGAGCGGAAAACCTAAAGAGTAGTGCTTGTAGAGTATGAGACCTATACCCGTGCTGACCAGAATTGCCACAAGAATAGCGAGCTTAGCCCTAGGCGTCATTGATTAATTTCCGGGTTAGTGAGGAATTGCTTGCTAACATCTACGATAGCGAAATCGCTAAGAAAGTTGCGACCGATGACGACGGTATATTCGGAATTAGCGTGATCAACCAGTGAAAAATCAATACGTTGATCAATACCGCCCATAACGACACGCATTCTTACCAGCGGCCTTTTTTGGGCCTCATCATTCGGTTCTTTAATGCGTTTGTGTTTCCTTATGCGTCGCACCAACTCAACGGGTTCTCCAGTACGAGGGTGCGAAATATGAAACCTGACGTAAGGCTTACCATCACGTTCAAACTTAGTCATATCGAGCGTATTGATCAACGAAGATTCAGCGCCGGTATCCACTCTGGCGGTAAAGGTAAGGCCTGGTGGTTCCAAGTAAACCTTTTCAAGTTGGCCGATAACGGTGTGGGATATTTCATTGTATTGAAGGGGTAAGGGCTTTTTTAGTTCTGGAAGCCGTGCCTGTTTGGCATTGTTTAGGGTAGCGGCGGGCTTTGAGTTGGTGTGAGGATGCAAAGGTGTTTTTAGTATTTCCAACTTCCGCTGGCTCTGTTCTAACTGCTCTCGTTCTATCGATATTTGCGCATTCTCTTCATCAAGCTGAGCGAGCTTAAGATCCAGTTCTCTGCGTTCTTCGGCCAATGCAGCCTTTAACTGTTCGAGTGCCTGTTGTTCTTGCTGGAGCTGGTTGCGCTGAGCCTCCTGATCAATTCGATATTGTGAAGCGCAACCACTGAAGAGTAGCGACAACCCGATTAGGTAAGCGGTTTTTGTGAAAGAATAAAAATATAATTTCGACATAGCTTAATCTGTTAAATGCTGTTGAGTTAATGCCCTTACGGTATCCTAGACATTAAGGAATTAATCAGGGGGGCTCCTTAAAGTACATAAGATACCATAGATATTTGCAGATAAGCATTAGCTTAGAATTTGAAAATGTTAGGGGGTGAGTACTTTACTAAGACATTGATTGATAAAAATGTCATTTTTATGGTGATTTTAACAGCAATGCCCGTATGGTTGTGTTCTTGTCGGGGCATCACTTTCACCTCCTATGCTGGCGATAGAATTTCATAATTTAGTCATATTGGTCTATTAAACTCAGCGTCATCACTCACCAGTATTTGGAGACTAGTTTATGTGTTATTCCAGTTTGTCAGTTGAGGTTATGAATACGGCTTCAAATTATTTCATGGAGGCTGAGCTTTGCGACCTGATGCAAGTAGATGGACTCGGCCAGATTATGCCTGACTATCCTGAAGGTTATATTGTGATTAGCGCTGGTGGCGCAGCAACGACAGAGATTGAATTGGTTTTATCGGAAACCGGGATGCAGAATACGAGAACTAAGGCAGCCTAAGCCTAAACGGAGCAATTTAACTAGTCGGGTAAGCTATTCCTGTTTAAGCAAAAGGCCAACACCATGTCGAGTATTGGCCTTTTTAATGAGCACTTGAAGTTTAGTCTGACTAAGACAGCAGCATCTGTTTGAGGTCAGCAATTTCTTCCTTTGATTCCTCTAAGATGGCTAAGCTCTGATCCGGCGTTAACTCCTTAAAAGGAAGCTTATGGTAGGAGCCGATATCCGTAATATTAGGGCAATGCTTCTTGTTGCCAGCGCCCATATAATAATGATGTCTGGCGATCATCACGATATCAGCGGTGTCGAATTCCGTATCTGAAGTTCGTTTCCAATCTTCACGCGACTTCACAACTTCGATCAGTTCTTTATCGAACTGCCAGGAACGCAAGATCATTTCCCCGATACTCGCGGCATAGCGAGTTTTCAGTTTTTCGAACTCAGCCTTTAGGTTGTCGCCAGGAGCTTGATTATTTTTTAGCCATTCAATAAGTGGTAGGCATCCAATATCCTGTAGTAACCCAGCTAACAGTGCTTGATCGGAATCGTATTCTTCACAGCGTTCCGCCAGAATTGCACTAATGGCGGCAATTGTGGTGCTTTGCTGCCATTGTTCCTGCAACAGGTCCTTGAGTGCAACTGAGGGTGACTTAAACAGGGATCTGACTGTATAGGTCAACACGATATTTTGTACCGAATGCTGGCCAAGGCGGCAAATCGCGTGTTTTGCCGTTTTGATAGGAATCGGGCCGCGGTGTAATGGGCTGTTGGCGATTTTTAGCACATAAGCCGCTAATCCAGCCTCAGTCTGAACGATTTTGGCGATCTGGGCGACATCGTATTGCTCATCTTTAAAACTCTCGCGAATTTTCATTGCTATGTCGGGGATCGCGGGAAGTTTGATTTCTTCCTTTTTGAGAGCCTCTTCTATCTCAGAAAGGATATTGTCACTCGCGTGTTCTGACTCGTCGAATAATTCTAATTCTCTTGCTAACATGGCTATTACCGCTTACTTGATTTAATTGGCAGTTTCTTCCATAAGCATAGACGCTTTCACAAAAAAATCCTGGAACTTTAAGATAATATTTAGATAAGTTTGGGGCCGTGGTGAGAGAGAATTGTGAGCCAAGTGAGTGTCGTTGCGCTAAAAAGAGATGTCTGGCCAGTCAAACTAGATTAACGCTTAAACGGCCAGCTTGTGCTGAAGTAATAATTCAATCAATGCTTTCTGAGCGTGTAACCTGTTTTCGGCTTCATCCCAAACGACAGAACGTGGGTCATCCAGCATATCTTCGCTCACCTCTTCCCCTCGGTGAGCGGGGAGACAGTGCATAAAGAGTGCTGCTGAATCGGCTGTATCCATCAGTGCGGGTGAGACCTGAAAGCCAGCAAATTTTTTCTCGCGTTCAGCCTGTTGCTGTTCCTGTCCCATCGAGGCCCAAACATCGGTAACGACAAGATGTGCCGCATGTACTGCCTCTTGTGGGTTGCGTACCAACGTTATTCTGTCCTGATGTTGTGCTAATAATGAGGCCATCGGCTCAA
>Ga0070727_10001406_pt1 | contig 25536 bp, 20 predicted proteins | sample tdAd472_FD_66722 | JGI IMG/M metagenome (GOLD analysis project Ga0070727, IMG submission 66722) | Marine sediment microbial communities from the Atlantic coast under amendment with organic carbon and nitrate - tdAd47.2 | ecosystem: Environmental > Aquatic > Marine > Coastal > Sediment | place...
TGACAAGTTGGTCGCGGACTTCGATCACGAATACGGATGGCTGTCGGTACGACCTTCCCCCGGCCGAGTACTCGACGTGTCCGATGTACACAGCGTGATGATTGGCGTAGAAGCGGGACGACGCATCGAATGAGAAGTCAGTGACATTCTGATAGATCTGCGTCCGACGAGTCAAAAGGGCCTCTTTCCCTTCAAACAGCCTACCGGAGGGCGGCCCGAAAACCTGCGCCGTTGGGTCCTGGAAGACGACATCATTTGCCATCAGGACGTTCTGGGTGGCAATATCCCCGCCGGTGTAGGCTGCCAGATATTGATCCGCGACGACTTCCGTCCAGGAAGTGGTTTCGTCGAAACCAGCTCCCAGGCCGAATGACTGGATGTACTCGCCGAAGTCCAATCGCTCGATCATCTTCCCTTCCCTGACCCGGTGAATGGTGACGAACGGAATGTCGATCCAGGAATCAGCCCCATCGAAGCGGGCACGATAGGTGCCTCGATGCAAGGCATATTCACCCACAGCAAACGACACATCGGGGTCGAAGTCGACTTCGGCCAAGCCCCAGCTTCTCTGTAATTCCAGAAACGCATCGGCTCCGGTAACGGACATGGCAGACCCGTCTTCTCGAAAGACCTCTCCAGTAGGATCCCCGAACGAGAAGTCGTCGGCCAGCAGGGGCCGAAGCCCTTCGTAATTCAGCGCGGCGTCCATTTCGAGGTACTTCTTGGAGACCTCTTCCGTGGACTGCGCCCGTGCAACGAGAGGCAGCAGGAAAACAACAAGTAGCAGACGAATGCGCATGGCGTGGCGGGTTGATGAAGCAACAAGATCCGTGTGGTTGCATGCCGCTACGACGGCTTGCTTGCCAAGTTGTACCAAATGCAGGGTCAACAGGCGTGCCCTGCTGTTTTGCCCGGCCCGCCGTGAGACTTTGATGACAACTTGATGACGCAGGCCTTCTAGATAAATCTGCGATCCCAGAATTGGAGCCGAGTGAGTATCCAAACGGCCTTCCGGGCCTGCCAGCGGCCGAATAGACAAATCAGTGACAAGTTGGTGACGTGCGGTTCGTAGGTTTTCGGGTGCTTCGCCCAAGACCGTGACCCGTCGATCCGTCATACTTCTCCTCGCCACCGTGCTCATTCCCGCCCTCGCGTTGACGGCCGTGGGGGTGGTGCTGGTCCGTCAGCAAGGTGAACTCATCGATCGACGCGCGGAGGACCAGGGCCGCCTGATGGCCCGCGAGCTGGCCGATTCACTTGAAGCCGAGCTGGATCGGCGCACTGCGGCGCTGCCTCTTCCCTCTTCTGATCGCTACCCGGCCAACAACGGCATCCTCAACCTCGGGTCTGTGACCGGTACGAGCTGGTCTCCCCCTTTCCCTGCAGTCACATCCACCATCGGTTCGGAGTATTTCCAGGCCCTCCTGACTCGCTTCAGGCAAGTTGAACGCTCAGGTCGAAGCGACGACCAACTCGCAGAGGACTACCGCGCAGCTGCCCTAGCCCGATCGGAGCCCGATCAACGCGCTTACCTGTTCATCCAAGAGGCGCGCTTCCGACCGCAACCATCAGATGAGATCCTCGAGCTCATCCAAGCGCCTGCCAGCTTGACCGACGAGTTCGGCTGGCCCTTGGCGCTGTATGCCATGCAGGCCATCGACTCGACAAACACAGCCTTCGCGCCGAACACCTGGCTCAATCTGTCCGCCATAGAATTCGCGCGGGATCTGGGCCTTGATGACTATGCCCAGGGCGAACACGACGTGCTGCGCTACGTGCGCGATCGGTATGCAGCCATAGAGGGATGGCGGCTCGACCCCACAGCCGAATGGATGATCACCAGGCAGAATGAGGCCTTCTTCGGGATCCGTGTCGATTCGCTTGGCGCACTGCTACCAACCGACGCAAACCTCGGTCTGCAGCCATCGGAAGCCTCCGTTTCGATGGCGCCCACCTTCCCCTTTCTGTTCGCCGACATTCCTGTTCAGGACACCGGGTTGCCACGAGCATTGTGGGTGGTCGCGCTCGTGCTGGTGCTTGCTGTAACCACGTTCGCCTCCCTCCTGCTCTTCCGGGATGCCCGTCGTGAACGGCGGCTGGCGGAGCTGCGGGCGCGCTTCGTCTCTTCGGTAAGCCATGAAGTGCGAACGCCGCTGGCCGCCATTCGCTTGTACACGGATTCGCTGCTAACCTACGGCCCGGGGACAGAAGACGAGTGGCGACAGGACTTGGAGACCATCTCCTGGGAAACCGATCGCCTGACACGCATGCTGGACAACGTCTTGCGGGCTTCGCGCATTGAGCGCGGGACGGACAGATACCACATGGCCGAGGGCAATCTGGCCGGACCCGTCTCCAAAGCCATCGATGCCATGCGGCCGACGCTTATCGAGTCTTCCTGTCAGGTTGAGGCGGATTTGAACGAACTGTCGGCCACATTTGACGGGGACGCCATCGAGCAGGCCGTGGTCAACCTGCTTTCGAACGCCGCCAAGTACGCACCCTCCTCTCTGGTCAAAGTCTCTTGCCTTCGCCAGAATGGACACGCCATCATCGAAGTGGCCGACTCGGGCCCTGGTATGGGTGAAGAAGCTCGTCGACATGCCTTCGAGCCCTATTACCGCGCCGACCAACAGGCCTCCGGCTCCAAGACGGGCACTGGATTGGGCCTCTCGCTTGTTCGCCACATCGCCCGTGGACACGAGGGTGATGTCTCCCTGGACACCGAACCCGGCCGTGGCTGCCGATTCACCATCACGATCCCCATTCCGTCATGAGTGCATCGATTCTCATCATCGAAGACGACCGCTCCATCCGCCAGGGCCTCGAACGCTCGCTCCTCAAGGAGGGGTACGACGTGCGCACGGTATCGACGGCCGAAGATGGCGAGCGGCTCCTGATGGAAGCGTCGCCTGACCTGTTGATTCTGGACTGGATGCTTCCGGGAAAAAGTGGACTGGAGTTGTGCCGAGGCATTCGCAGAGGCGGATTCAACCAGCCAATCATCATGCTGACGGCCCTGGCGGACGAATCTGACAAGGTCTTGGGACTCGACCAAGGCGCGGACGATTATGTCACTAAACCTTTCGCTTTGAGCGAGCTGTTGGCGCGTGTCCGAGCGCATCTTCGCCGATACGAACCCTCATCCAATGGCCCCGACACCATTGAATTCGGGGGAGCTAGTATTGATTTCCGCAAGTTCGAAGCCACGTTCCGAGGCGAACCGGTGCACCTCCCTGCCAAAGCATTTGGCCTGCTGAACAAGCTGGTTCGGGAAGAAGGCGAAGTCGTCACCCGGGACGACCTGATGAGCGAAGTCTGGGGCTACGATGTCATCCCTTCCACGCGGACGGTAGACAACCACGTATCCATGCTCCGCTCCCAGTTTGAAGAAGACCCGCGCAATCCCCGGTTCATCAAAACCGTCCACGGCGTGGGCTACCGGTTCACCCGATGACCCGCCGACCAGACAAAATCGTGAAACCCATTGTGCATGCATTTTGCTGACATGGAATCGACCCCGACAATCGCCTTTCGTAACCGCCTCAATTTGCCGGTGCATTCAATCAAACCCTGCATCGCCATGTCACGCACACTGATCGCACTACTCATCGTCCTCCTCTGGGCGCCCTCCGCCCAAGCCCAAACCGCTGAAGATCTCTTCCAACAGGCCGTCCGGGTCGAACGCCTGACCGGCAACACTGAAGCCGCCATTGCGCTCTACGAGCAGATCGTGGAGGAGCATTCGGATGAACGCGAGCTAGTTGCGAAAGCTCTCATCCGCGTGGGCAACGCGTACGAAGCCGAGGGTTCAAAAAAGGCCGAGAACTCCTACCGTCTCGTGCTGGAGATGTACGCTGAATTGGAGCCCATGGCGTCGGAAGCTGCATCAGGATTGGCGCGGGTGACTTTTCCCCCTTCCACAAATCAAAATCAATTGCTCCCGGGCGGTACCGTTTTTCTGCCTACAACAGAAGGATTCGAATTTTGGGGAGCTGCTTTCTCTGACGATGGGTCCTTGATGGTTTCCAATGATGAGGATTCGAAGGACATCGTCATCTATGACCGGGCCACAGGTGAATCCCAACTCTACGACTATGCGCCAGATGTCCCAACTGCCGAAAAGTGGGTCGAGTATTCTAGGCTTTCACCGGATAACAGTCTAGTTGCGTTTGGGTCATGGGTAGGAGAAGGAGATCATGACGGGGAAATCAGATTGCTGGATCTCAAAACGGGAGAAGCAAGACCTGTCTTGCAGTTAGCTGACTACTTTCGAGAGATCTACGGAATCGAAATCTTGAGCGGAAATCCCCAGGTGCATGACTGGACCACATCTGGCGACTCTGTCCTCGTCTATCTTTGGGCTACAATGGGTGAAGGCAGGGATGTCTACAACGATCTAGCGATGGTTTCTACAAGGGACGGAGGGTTCCGTCAAGTAATTGGAAACGGAGCTTTTGACGGATTTGGATGGGAGCTGACATGTCTTTCATCTGATAGCAAATATGTGTTCGCAGATTTGTGGGTCGATGACAAAGCTTACATCGATAGAATCGATGTGCAATCTGGAACACGTGAGCATTGGCGCGAAGCAAGAAAAGGTCAGGAAATCGCACTGCACGGATGTACCAAGGATGGACAAGTCTTGTATTCGCTTGATAGATTCGGTGTATCAGGTTTGTTTGTTGGCGATCAAGAGGACCTTCTTGATTCTAACGTGGACTCGAGAATCTCGCTATTCCCTCAAAACACGTCGGCCATCCTTTCTTCTCACGAAGGTGATGTCGCGTATTACGGCCGCGATCTTGAGCATTCGGTCCTTCTCTTTGACGTCGACCTTGAGACAGGACAAGTAACCGGAAACTCTCAAGTCATCAGTGAGGGCTTTGCGACTCTTGGCAATTTCAGTCCAGATGGAGACAAGCTGGTCTTCCACAAAGCCGGGAGTGAGGGCGAGCTTGTAATCAAGGATATTCAGTCTGGGGCGGAAAGAACTACCATCTTGGGAAACCGTCATGCTGCTTTTAGCTGGGCTCAAGACGGCAGACATATCGTCGCCACCGGCCTTGGAAATCAGCGTGAAGTGTTCCTTTACGACTCAGAGGACGGTCGACTTGTTGGATCAATTCCTGAATCGGACAGCATACGCGGAGCAGGTCCTGGTCTGACAGCTACGTCTATCATGATGTCAAATCGGGCAACAAGGTGCTTCTTCTCGAAAGATGTAGTATCCGGTCAGGAGTCTCCCTATGCCTGTCTTCCCGAAGACTCCCCAAATAATCTTTTTCTCAGGATGGCAGCAAACGGAACTAATTCTGTGGCCATTGCCGTGGACAGCGCAGAAGTCAAATTCTACCTGATTACATCACCAGAAAATGAATTGAGACTCATTCTATCTGACCACAATTCCAAGGCTCCGATAAACTGGCTTCAGTGGGCTGGAGAAAACCACATAGTTTGGGGAAGGAGGGACTTGGAATCTGCCTTCCATATGTCTGGATTGACCAGCCTGAACATCAAGACTGGAGAAACAAAAGAAGTGTTTCCTGAAATTCAGGAAGTACTAAGGCTCGGTCAATATTACTTCAGTCCGGACGGAAGTCGAATGGTTGCTAATGTTGACACGTGTCCTGATTGCTTCGGAGCACCAAGTGGACTGACCATGGTTCATAGGGCACTTGAAAAACAACAATCGTCCAATTAGGCCCACTTGTAATTTTTCTGTAAGGAATCGGCAGCTGGGCGGGGCGATCAATATGTTTGATCGCCCCGCGCCGCTTTTGGCCAACTAGACATTCTCATGACATTTCGGGAAACGGGGCGGAATAGCTTTCTTGTGGCTTCCACCCTGCTTCCCGAACCGTGACGGCTCCCAGCTCCAATACCCGCCGCGTCATCCTGGCCATTGTGGCCGTGGCCCTGCCCAGCATCACCCTCGTGGCGCTGGGCACGCGGCTGTTGGTGCAGGAATCCCGTTTGGCCAGCCAGCAGCAGAGCGAACAGATCGATGCCGCCTATCGCGACGCCGCTGCATCGCTTGATTCGCTGGCTACCCGAGCGGCCCAATCTGCCTTCGAGGCCATTGCTGACCCTTCGGTATTGTTGGTCCTTCCAAAGGGCTCATCTCAGACGAGCATCGCCGCACCGATGCAGGCCTGGTCACGGGCCATGGAGCGCGGGCAGGAACTGGAGTTCCGATCCAACAATCCCGCTTCTGCCGTGCGGGCGTATCGGGAAGCATCAAACGCCGCCACCAATCCAGCCAACAAGGCCGCTGCACTGCATGCCACGGGGCGCGCGCAGATGCGTTCCCAACAAGCCGAGGCCGCTGCGCAAACGTTTGAGGAGGTCTTGTACCTCGACCCTAATGTTCGCGATGAGAATGGCGTGCCCTATTCACTATATGGCGCGGCGTCCCTTCTCTTGATGGATCAGGTCGAACCCGTCATCCCGGCACTCGATACACACATAGCCTACCCCATCGACCTGACCTCCCTGGCCGCCTATCAATACCGCAGCGTGCGGGACTCACTGGCCATCACCTATTCCTATGATGTCTCGGAAGCATTTGATCAATTCGTTGATGATGCCCTCGCCGTAGCCCAGCTGAAACAGGATCTCCCTTCCATTACTTCTTTCCTGCGCGTGGGGACCTCCGAAACCAGCCCTTGGATGCTGACCAACAAGGATCGGTGGTTCGTAGGTCAAATTGTATTTGGCGATCAGGAAGCGGTCGTTGCTCTCGATGTCGAGATGCTCATCGCGCAAGCATTTGCTTCGCAAGGCCTGCAGCATCGCGGATTCGAATCTCTCGTACTTCGCTCTTCCGGAGACGAAGCGCAGCGTTATCTGGGACCGCGTTTCGCCGGGGTATTTGCCGGACTGGTTCAATCACCCGATGCCCTTCAAGCCGGGATGAGTGCGGAGCGTCGCCTCTTCGTCATCCTCGCCGGCTTGCTTGTCATCGGCCTCCTATCTCTCGGCGTATTTCTCCTGCTGCGCGACACCCGTCGTGAACTGGAAATGGCACGGGTGCGGTCTGAGTTTGTGTCTTCGGTCTCACATGAACTCAAGACGCCCCTGACAACCATTCGCATGTATGCGGAGACCTTACGCCTGCGACGGCAGGACGACGCCACGCGGGAGGCCTATCTGGATACCATCATATCCGAGTCCGAGCGACTGACGCGGCTCATGAACAACGTCCTGGACTTCTCCCGTATCGAAAGTGGCACAAGGCATTACGCCATGCAGCGGGTAGCAGTGCAGAATGTCGTCCAGTCGACTCTGAACCTGTTCAAATCGATTCTGGACGATCAGTCCGTGGCGTTGACGACTTCCATTCAGGAGACTCCCCTCCTGGTCGATGCCGACGCAGACGCCCTCGAACAGGCCATGCTCAACCTGCTGTCCAACGCCGTCAAGTACTCGCCCGAGACCAAAGAGGTGGCTGTCGATGTCCGCGGCGAATCGGGTCGGGCCATCATCGCAGTGTCTGACAGCGGCATGGGCATATCGGAAGAGGCACGAGCCAGACTGTTCGAGCCGTATTTCAGAGCAGAGGACGCACAGCAGGCTGGGATCGCCGGCACGGGCCTCGGCCTGTCCATCGTTCGCCACGCGGCCGAAGCACACGGTGGGACCGTGTCCGTTCAATCCGAGCCCGGCCGCGGCAGCACATTCACCCTATCCCTTCCCCTTGCAGCGGAGGTCGCATCATGAGCCGCATTCTGGTCATCGAAGACGATCCGGCCATCAGCCGGGGCCTGGTCGACAACCTGACGTTCGAGGGCTACGATGTCACGGCATTCGACCGTGCTGATGAAGGACAGGTGTGGCTGCAGTCCAACACGGCCGACTTGATCGTTCTGGATGTCATGCTACCCGGGATGAGCGGCTATGACCTGTGCCGTCGCCTGCGACAGGAAGGCAACTCGACGTTGATCCTGATGCTTACTGCGCGTGGACAGGAATTTGATCGAGTGATGGGCCTCGACCTGGGCGCTGACGACTACGTCACCAAGCCCTTCTCAGTACTGGAGCTCATGGCCCGCATCCGGGCGCTGCTTCGTCGCAAAGAGCCCGAATCCGAATTGCCGGACACGCTGTCCTTCGCCGATATCGAGGTGGATTTTCTTCGGTTCGAAGCGACCAAGAACGGTGAGTCGCTGGGGCTTTCCCGCAAGGAATTCGGCCTGTTACGCGAACTGGCCTCCAAGCCCGGCCAGGTCTTTTCCCGTGACGAATTGCTGAACCGGGTCTGGGGCTACGAGAACTACCCCTCCACCCGCACTGTGGACAACCACGTTTCGATGCTGCGCGGCAAGATTGAAGACGACCCCGCTTCCCCGGAATTCCTGGTGACCATGCACGGCGTGGGCTACAAACTGACCCTCCCCGAAGCATCCTGAGCCAATGGACATTTTCCGGACACTGTTTATTCGATTCGCAGACCGAAAGTCGACGGTGATTGTGCGGGAGGTTGAGCCACGCATGACACCCGCGGTGCGGCCTCGATGGAATTTGGAGCCATCATTCACCAGACCCACGGCCACCATGAAACGGCTCCTTCTCATTATCCTGTTTGCGCTGCTCTTGGCGCCCACCTCCTTCGCTCAGACCGCCGAAGAACTCTTCCAACAAGCCACCCAAAAAGAACGCGTCGAAGGCGACCTCAACGGCGCTATTGAATTGCTGGAGCGGGTTGTTGAAAGCTCTACTGACCGTGGCCTTTCGGCACAAGCCCTGGTTCAGATCGGCGAATATCACGAACGCATGGGCAGAAGCAATGCGATAAGCGCCTATCAACGAGTGGTGCGTGAATACGCAGACTTTCCTCAAGTAGTCATCAAAGCGGAAGACGGACTCTCAAGACTCACAAATCCCCAGCTCGCTGCAGAACTGGACGAGAAATTCGACTTGTCGATACCTGACGGTGCTGAAGAATGGGGGGCGTCTCTATCTCCAGATGGCCGGTTTCTGATCTCACCTTATTGGGGCGACAATGACAACAACGGTGTGATGGTTCAGGATGTTCGAACCGGGGATTTCGAAGTCCACGATCTTGAAATGGGAGAAGGGCCGGGTGGCAGTGCGGAATTTGCAAGTATGTCCCCGGACGGCTCCATGATTGCAGCTGGTTGGTACCCTGCTGGCATCAACTGCTGTGCAACAATACGAGTCAAAGACTTACAATCCGGCCAGGTTCGGGAGTTGATTTCGACACACGCATACTGGCAGGATCGACATGGCAAGGAACTGACGAATGCAAATGCCCAAGCAATAGAGTGGACTTCGGATGGTAGGAGCATTCTATCCTTTTTTTCGTCCACCACTGAACCCGAGGAAGGAAGCGCTGACTACGGTTGGTACGAGGAGCTTGCGTTGGTCCACCTTGACGGCTCGAGTCCCAGCTTGATTTCGGACACAAGCACGATGGGCGTCTACAGTTGGGCTAATTCGTGCATGACTTCTGACAAACGGTTTGTCTTTTCACAGTTCCAAAAGCAAAATGGACCACAGCCCGATGTAATAGTTCGGTTTGACTTGGGCACCGGCGATGCTCAATTATGGAGGTCACATCCTTTTTATAGGATGGTACTTGTCGGCTGCTCTTCGAATCCCGAAAAGGTGCTATTCACTGAAGAACAACTTGGTACAAAACGGCTGCTCTCAGCCGATCCCACCTCTGCATCTGGTTCCGAAGGACAAGTGATCCGAAGCGTCCCGACCAACACCTATTTCGGAATTGGTTCCAAAAATGGATCTGTCATCCACTGGCCTCAATCAGAAAGAGCGTTGTGGAGTGCGAAAGTGGATCCGCACACAAGCGACGTTACCTCTCAACTTCGACAAAATTCTGCTTCCGCAGTTGGGGGTGCCAGCATGTGGAGTCCCACTGGGAATCAGATCGCCTGGTGGGACAACTCTGAAAAACAGCTTGTTGTCTGGAACGCAGAAACAAACGCGAGAAAGACTTTCAAGCATGAAAAAGGGTATGCCGTCTGGCCGACCAACTTCTCAGAATCTGGACTTCATCTGAAAGTTAGGAATCCGTCAGAGGGAATCATCCTGATTCTCGATACCATGACAATGGAAGTCGCCGAAAGCCAAGACAATGGAAGCTATACAAATCGCGGTCTTTGGTATCCGTGGGACAACCCATCTAGTGATAGGATGTATCTGTTACGCGCCTCTGACAATTGCTTGATAGGCTTCCATAAAGACGATGACTCCATAGAGGAAGTCGCTTGTACAGCGAATCAGAAAGAGTATGGCCCGGTGGTTTTGAGAGTATCCCCTGACAGAGAGCACGTCGGTATAGAATGGGGCGATCGAACAAATGAGGACGCATCAACCCAAGTCGAAATCATAAATACTCAAACTGGCACTGCCACTCTGGTCTTCGAGTCGGATACATCCGAGTACCGATTCAACAGGTTCATGGGATGGGTTGGAGATAATCACATCCTTATGGCAAGACAGCTGAACCTGAATGACACACGTGAAGTTCGACTTGTTGATATCAACACTGGGGAATACGAAAGCATCTTGCAGGGACTGATCGAAAACATCAGCGTGCGCTTTTTGCGCCTGAGTCACGACCGAAAGCATGTGATAGCTTACGGTTCACCGAGGATTTCGGAAGGCGAAAACTCTCGAGCGACAGTATTGACCGAACTGCATCGTTGAGAGACAAAGAGTTTTGAGCGCCAAACGATGACATCCATGTGAGATTTGACGCACCAAAATCGATCCGGTGTTTTTCAATGAAGGAAATGGATGTGGCGCGCGGCGAAAGCCGCGCGCCACATCCATTTTCAGTCCTTCCCCTCGCGAGAACCTGCAGTCTTGGCCTTCTCCTGCTCTATGCGCTCTTCAATGAACGCTTTCATGAGCGCCTCTTTTGTGGTACCGCGGCTTTCAGCCTCATTGTAGAGCCAGTAGACCATCCACTGCGGGAGATCGAACCCAACGGCCATGGGGTCGAGGCCTGGTCGACGCGCGCTGCTATGGTCGAGGTATTCCGAAATGTCGTGCCCTTCATCGAAGAGACGATCAAATTCTTCTGCGGAGATAGTCTTCTTTTTCATGCTTGCGAGCGCGTCTGACTGAAATGAGGCGGATGAGACCCGATCGGTACGTGATAATCGCCGTCCAGATGGTCCCATCAATCATTCCCGTCACCAAATAGCGTGGTTCGTTGACATGGCGAGCCGGTAGTTCGAGTCGGTGTTCATCTTTCCAACGCTTCTTCGCCTCTCTGAAAGAAATACCGTGCTTCCTCTCGTTCGCCCGACTCTTGTTCAGGTCGAAAATGTACACAGGCGAATAAGGCTATTGATTTGCGACAGAGCGGTTCCCGCCCTCCCTGACCCATAAATGCCTGAAGCACAACCTGACCCGGTTTCCCTTCCCGCCCGCTTCGCGTATTCTTGGGCATGGAATCGCTCGTCCTTGATATCCGGAACCTGCACATCGGCTTTGAGACGCCCGAGGGGCCTCTCGAGGTGGTTCGTGGTGTGGACCTGCATATCGACAAAGGGGAAACGTTGGCCATAGTCGGCGAATCCGGTTCGGGCAAGACGGTCACCTGCCTGAGCGTGATGGGGCTGCTACCCGACGCCGGGCGGGTGAAGGGCGGAAGTATCGACTTCCAGGGGCGCAACCTCATCGCCCTCCCGCCGGCCGAGCGACGGCGACTGAGCGGCTCGAAGATGGCCATGATCTTCCAGGAGCCGATGACGAGCCTGAATCCCCTTTTTCGCGTGGGTCAGCAGATTGCGGAGGCCATCCGCACGCACGAGGAGGTATCCAAGAAAGAAGCCCGCGGGCGCGCCGAAGAACTGCTGGCACTGGTTCGCATTCCTGAACCCTCGAAACGACTCGACAACTATCCCCATGAACTCTCGGGTGGCATGCGCCAGCGGGTCATGATTGCCATGGCGCTGGCGGGCAGCCCGGACCTGCTGATCGCCGACGAGCCCACAACGGCGCTCGATGTAACGGTGCAGGCCCAGATTCTCGAGCTGTTGGCCGATCTTCAGCAGGAACTGGGCATGGCGCTGCTCTTTATCACGCATGACCTGGGCGTCGTGGCGGGCATTGCCGACCGGGTGGCGGTAATGTATGCGGGGCAGGTTGTGGAGACCGGCCCCACCAACGATGTGTACGCCCGGCCCCGCATGCCCTACACAGCAGGCCTGCTGCGGAGCGTACCCGTCCTTTCAGGTGAACACGCCGTCGGTCGGTTGATGGCCATTCCGGGGCAAAGTCCGCGTCCCGGTCATCTGCCCGCTGGTTGCGCGTTCGCCCCCCGCTGTGTCCATGTCGAGGAGAACTGCACCCTCGGCACAATCGCGCTTGAACAGCATGATGCCCAATTGGTCCGGTGCCGACGCACCGGGGAGCTCGACCTGTCATGAGCACTCCCCTGTTGAGCATCCAGAACCTGCACGTCACCTTTCCTGCCGCCGGGGGCGAGACAGTCAAGGCCGTCACCAACGTCTCGCTGGACATACAGGCCGGTGAGGTGTTCGGTCTGGTTGGCGAATCGGGTTCGGGCAAAACAACGCTGGGCCGAGCCGTATTGCAGCTGGTACCACCCACCAAGGGCCGAATCCATTTCGACGGAACAAACCTGGCCACCTTGGACCGCGCAGGTCTCAAGCAATATCGAACGCGGGTGCAGGTCATCTTCCAGGATCCGTTTGGAAGCCTCAATCCCCGGATGTCGGTTGGTGACACATTGGCCGAAGCGGCTGCCCTGGTTGAATCCAAAGCCGACACACCGGCACGCGTCAGGGAGCTGTTGGATCTCGTTGGTTTACCACGGGATGCCGCCGCACGACACCCCCATGAGTTCTCCGGCGGGCAGCGCCAACGCATCGGAATTGCCCGGGCCCTGGCCGTTCGCCCGGAGCTGATCGTAGCCGACGAGCCCGTGTCGGCGCTGGACGTATCCATTCAGGCCCAGGTGGTCAATCTGCTCCAGGACCTGCAGGCCGAGTTGGGCCTGACCTTGCTCTTCATTGCGCACGACCTGGCCGTGGTGCGGCACATCTCCGATCGAATCGGCGTCATGTACCTCGGGCGACTGATGGAGGTCGGACCGGCCAACGCCATCGTCGCTTCTCCAAGCCACCCGTACACCAGGGCCTTGCTCTCCGCTGTCCCTGTACCTGATCCGGCCATGCAGGAACGCCGACAGATCCTTGAAGGCGATCTGCCGAGCCCCATCCATCTTCCACCGGGGTGTGTCTTCAGTTCGCGATGCCCACAGGCGGACAATGCCTGCTCCGATTCAGTGCCCGATCTGATTCCAATCGCGGAAGACCGCGTGTGCGCATGTCTGCAGGTCAGCGAGCCCGCGATGTGAAACAGGTTTCGCTCCGCATGACCTCGAACTACCGCACCAGCGGCTGTACGTCCTGCACGGCCCGTTCGAGGTTCAGACCAACACGCGCAATGATGCCGCTCAGCTCGCGTTTCGTGTAGTCGTCAATCAGACGGCCCGGCGGGCGGATGTATTGGGTGTCGATGATGCCGCGCTGCTGGTAGACAAATTTCCGATAGGCCAGGCCAATCTTGGGCTGGAACTCGTACCGGATGAGCGGTACGTACCGATCGAAGATTCCGGCCGCTTTCTCCTCGTCGCCCCTCCGGAAGGCATTGTAGATGCCCACCAGGACTTCCGGGAAGGCAAAGCCGGTCATGATTCCGTTGGCGCCCCGCTGCAACTCTTCAAGGAAGTACTCACCGCCGAGGCCGCCGAAGATGCCGAAGCCCTGGTTGGCTTTGGAGCGAATGGCGGACAACTTGTCCAGGACGGGCAGTTCCTCGAGCTTGATGTAGTCCACCCCGTCAATCTCATTGGCCATGCGGGCAATCAGCGTTGGGGACAGGATGGTGCCGAAAGACTCCGGGAAATCGTGGATGATGACCGGAATGTCCACGGCGTCTGCCACGCCGCCGTAATGGGCGAACAGGGCCTCGTCGTTCTGGATGCCGATGGGTGCCACGAACACGGCGTCTGCTCCCAGCTCCTGCGCCTCACGGGCCTGCTCGATGGCGCCCGCCGTTCCGAAGGCGCGCACACCCACCCATGTCGGAATGGCACCCCCCGCCTGGTCCACAACTGAGCGGACGATCAACTTGCGCTCGGACTCGGCCATCTTGTGGGCCTCGCCCATGAATCCGAGGATGGACACGCCGTGCACACCAACCTCCATTTCGAAGTCGATCAGCCGTCGCATGCTGGCTTCGTCAACCGAACCATCCTCATGGAATGGGGTGGGAAGAATGGGGAGAACGCCTTTAAAACTCATGTCAGTGGGGATAACAGGTGATTATTGCAGTTTTTCAGAGCTCTTTGTGGTGATATATCAGTAATATATCAGTCATGTTCATAGGTGGGCAGGCTACGATCCGGGACGAACAAAGGCTCCTGTTCCGGGCTGGCCCACCACGGAACCGCGGTGATACACCCGGTGGCCCCGCACCCAGGTCTCGCAGACCTGACCGGTTACGTCCATACCCGCATAGGGAGAAGCGCCCACCTGGTAGTGCAGATCGTCATCGTCGACCGTCCACTCCGCCGTCGGGTGGAAAATGACGAAGTCAGCATCGGCGCCTTCGGTCAAACGGCCCTTCCGGGAGAATCCGAAAACATCAGCCGGTCCGGAGCAGACCAGTTCCAGGAAGCGATCCAACTCGATACGCCCTTTGGCTACGCCTTCGCTGAACAACAGGGGCCCGAGGGTCTCGGCTCCGGGAATGCCGGCGTAGGCGTCAAAAATGTTGTCGGTTTCCTTCCGGAACAGCGGATAGGGCGAGTGATCACTCGTCACGATATCGATACGTCCGTCGCGGATTCGATCCCATAGCCCGTGGACATCCTCCTGCGTACGAAGAGGCGGATTGCACTTGGCCCGTCCGCCCTGCTCCGTCAGTGCATCCTGTGTCAGGAGCAGATATTGGAGGCAGGTCTCCCCTGTTGCGGTAACGCCCTGGCGATACCGGTTCCAGTGGATCAGATCAAACGTGCGTGGAATGGTGCCATGGACCATGTGCAGATGCGCCCCGGTCCAGTGGGCAAACTCCAGCAGCCGGCCCGCTGCTTCTGCTTCGGCCACGGCGGGGCGAGACAGGGCGTGGTCGAGCGGCGCGGTTCGGCCTTCGGCCTGGAACCGCGCCGCTTCTCCGAAAATGATCTCCTGATTCTCCTGATGTGCGGCCACCGGCCGACCCGTCCGGGCAATCTCGCGAAAAGCCTCCACGAACCGGTGGTCGGAAATCCGCGGAAACCGGACCGGATCGACTTCGATGGTCGAGACCTTGTATCCCGCTGCACCGCCGTCGGCCATCCGCGCTATCTCGTCGAGTGGGCCCGTCGGAGGAAAGGTGACATAGAGGCCGACGTCCACCACCGCCTCTTTCCCGATGTCGGCAACCTTGGCCTCGAGCCTCTCGAGCGTATTGACGGGACGGTCCGGTTTGTCAAAGGGCATGTCGATGATGGTCGTTGTTCCACCGGCGGCTGCGGCCCGCGTTGTGGCCGTAATGCCTTCATCTACGCAGGAGCGGCAATGCACATGCGCATCGACAAACCCGGGAAGCACCCAGGCCTCGCCGGCATCCACCACTTCCGAGCCCGCCAGTTCGGTCCGGCTGACAGCCGCAATGCGGCCATCGAGTACGCCCAAGAAGCCCTGCACGGGCTCTTGGCCACCCGGCAGGGCCAACTTTCCTTTCACAACCAGGTCAAAATTTTCCATCATCCCTTCGGCCCTCGGCCGCTCATTTCGTCCAACAGGTCACGGGTATGATCGGTGGCCAGATGGCCCAGGTCAACGACCGGGATATCCAGTTGTGCACCAATCCGATTCAGAATCGTCCTTGGATAGCCGACATAATCGAGCACGAATACGTCGCAGTCCAGCGCGGCCGGATCCCGGCTCACTTCGACCAGCCACCGATCCGCGGCGGCATCCGCTGGTCGCCCGTCCATGGCGCGCAGCAAGGGGGCGAACCCGGCACGGACCCACTTCTCGCGAGCCGGCGCCACCTGTCCTTCGAACGGGACCAGCACCAGCGGCCGAGACCAGCCGCGGGCCGAGAACGTTTCGCACGCGTATTCGAACGGCCGGATCAATTCACCCTCGGCCCTCAGATCCGGGAACGGGCCGGCACATACAACCAGATGCACCTGGTTCGGCACCTCGGCGGCTTCCTGTTCCCGGATTCGCTGCTGGATCAGGGGTTGCAGGAACGCGGCCCCGACTTCCACACGGGTACCGTCCGAAAGGCGGGTCTCCAGCGGGAAATCACCCGGGGCGACGGGAGGCAGGTCCGCCGCCGACAATCCGTCCAGCGCCCCCGTCACCACGATGTCGGGTACACCCAGCGTCGCCGCAATGAAGGGCGTCAGGTCCGGGCGCGGCGTCTGGCCGATGGTATGAAGGACAACGCGATTCATGGGCGTCAAAACAGGAGCAACCCGCCCGTCGACGGGCGCCAATCGGCCAACGCCGCGCCCGGACCCACAGCCGTCAGTCTCACCGGATTGTACAGGAACAGCCAGGGCGCCTCATCGCGCAGGATCCGGTATGCCTTCCGGTAAAGCCCCTGCCGCAGGGCAAGGTCCGGTGTGCGGCGCGCCTGGTCGACCAGCTGATCGAAGTCGTTGTTTTCAAAACCGAGCCACCACGGCCCGGCAAAACCTGAATGGAATTTCTCCCGAAAGACGCGAAAGGTGCTCGATGGACTGGAGTCGAAGCATGCCATGTCGCCAATCTTCCGATACCGTACCCGATTGGCGTACCCGGGGCGATCCTCTTCCGTCCGCACCTCAGCCATCAATCCGATGTCTGACAGATACGCCGCCACGCGCACGGCGAGCTGCGGCGCTTCGTCTGGCAGGACGGCCGGAATGTCGATCAGGACTTTTTCGCCCTTGAGCCCTCCCTTGGCAATCTCCCGTCGCGCTTCATCGGGATCGTAGGGCCACGGGGCCACAGCCGGGTCATACCCCAGGTGGCGTCGTGTCAGGGGGCCTCCCAAGGGGTCAGCGGCGCCGTGCATCACATCCTGTACGAGGGCTTCGACATCGACGGCCAGATTGACGGCCCGCCGGAAGTGGACGTTCTGCACCAATCGGCGTTCGAAGTTGAACATGAATGTGGCACACACACTGGTTGTACTGCGCTCTACGCGCACGTCCGGATGGGAGGCTTGCCGGGGCAGTAGCTTGGCGGCAATATCGGCGCCTCCGGCCAAGACGTGGTGCAAACGGCGCGATGCATCGGCTTCGGCCTGCCATACCAGTTGCCGGTCCGGGGACTCCAGCACAACCCGTTCGCCCACTTCGACCACACGGAAGCGACCCGTACCGATGAATCGGTCCGGAAGGGCGGCCACGGCTGCCTCGGAAAGGATGGGAATCTCACACACCAGATCAAGCAGATCTGCCATCGGCTCCGGAGTCTTCAGAGCCACATCGAAAGGCCCGAGGCGAACAACCTCCGCTCCCTGCAGATAGCCACGAATGACACCGCTGGTCCCCAGTTCGCCCGGGATATCCTCGTCCCTGATCCGGCAGAGGGAGAACACGACATCATCCGCACCGAAGGGAGCACCATCATGAAAGAGCACATCTTCTCGCAGCGTGAATCGCCACTCCCGTGCATCGTCTGAAAGTGTCCACGACGCGGCCAGCGCGGGCCGGAACGTACCATCCTCACACACCCGCACCAACGGATCAAACACGTTGCCCAGAATGGAGAGCCGCTCGGCGTTGTCGCTCGTCACGTGCGGATCCGAAATCCGGACATGCTCCTGCAGGATGCGGATCGTTTCCCTGCTCACGCCGTCACGTCCTCCGGTTCTGGCTGCGGGTCCAGCCCAAGCAACCGTTCGGGGTTCGTCTTGATCATGGTCCGGATGTCATCGGCGGGAATGCCCAAGTCCAGCATGCAGGCCACAAAGGCGCGCATGCCTTCGACCGGCGTGGGGAGCGTGTACACCCCGAAATCCGAGCACAGGATGCAATGCTCCGCACCCAGTTCACGGATCTGCTCGGACACTTTCTTGACCCCTCCATCAGGCGCGGCATCCATGCCCTCGTCGATGGACATGTATTCGCGCTCGACGTAGTAATGCGTCTTGGGAATGGGCGTCGTGTGCGTGTAGGCGGCCAGCGTATACTCGATGAACGCGCCCTTCGACGCCATCCATTTGAGCTGCTCCATGGTGGCAATCTTGGTCACCGACGAGGCCACCAACACCTTTTCAATGCCGTATTCGCCGCTGAGCTCGATCAAACGGATCGCCTCCTCCACCGACACGTGACCGGTGTTCAGGAAGACATGTGGATTCGCGGCAATCAGACGCAGGATCTCGTCCAGCTCAGCCCCGGGCGGGCCATCGAGCGGAATACGAATGCAGCGGTCCAGCTCTTCCGTCTTGAACTGCGGATAGAGCTCGGATAGTGGCACGAACGTCCCGTCCACGATGTGGCCTTCGCGGGCTGCCTGGAAGTAGGTGGAGTGAGCGCCGAAGCTGATGTATTTGGCACCCGTGCCGTAATGGAGCGCGGTCTTGACGGCCCGGGGGTTCATCCCGCCGTAGGTCGTGTTCATGATGAGGCCGCCGAACGTCTCGAACCGATCTGCCGAATCCCGCATGACGCGATTCACGATCCAGCTTGTGCCGTTGGACATCTCGAAGACATCCATGTAGACGATGGCCCGCATGCCGGCCTCGAGAGCTTCCTGTGCTGCCTCGACCGGATCGACGCGCCGCGGACTCGAAAAAATGTGCGGCCCAGCGTGCACGTGGATGTCGATGGCTCCCTTCAGGAGGTCTCGGGACAGCTCGAAGGAGCGCCCGGGGGGCAGGAGGTGATCTGCACTCATAACTGTCCGATCCAGATGAGGAAGCCGTCCTTCTTGACCGGCATTCCAATGTTCATGTTCATGACCTTGGCTGAGTCAGGCGCTTCAACGCGTTGCAGCACAGTACCGAAGAAGTCGCGCACCTCGCCCAGGAACTGTCCCTTTTCTACATCCTCGCCGGTCGTTACGACCGGAAACCAGATCCCTTCCTGGTCGGCCGTGAGCCACCACCGATCCCCGATGACCTTCGGTTCAGGGTGCTGGATGGCCGGTCCTTCGAGGAAGCCGAGCTCTTTGAGCACGTTGACAATCCCGTCGTACATCAGCTTGTCATCCCGGTCACCCACCTCGCCGATTTCGGGCGTGATTTCGGGAATGCCCAGCTTGTCGCAGAGGCCCTTCTTGGGCCACAGCCACCATGCCGGACGGGCGCCGGACGGATCGGGTGGCGGTTCGCCCCGGTACTTCGAAAGGGATACGATGCCTACCCCGAGCGCGCGTGCCATACGCATGGCTACCGCCTCCGCCGCTTCATTGCCGATCAGGCGGCAAATTACATAGGGATGCATGAGCTCGGTGAACTCCCCGCCGTGACAGTTGATGATATACTGGCTGCCGGTGGCCGCCTCGAGCATCATGTCGGCGATCTCGGGATACGTGGGGGCAAACTGCTCCCAGTTCAAGAGGCTCTCGACATGCGTGGCCATGGACACCACAATCGTACCGGTCACATCGGCGGGATCCGTCTCCCGGAAGAGTCGCATCGCTGCTTCAATGCCGGCGTATTCGGTGCCGTGCTGGCCGCCGAAGACGGTAATGCGTTCGCCCGGGTGCGCGCCATGGATGACACCGATGGGCATGCTTCGTTCGCCTCCATCACCGGTGGGGCGGGTCAGGAAATAGGTTTCTTTGGTGCCTGCTGACATGATGTGACGGGTTGAAAGGGTGGGTGTGCGAAGGTCCTGTTGGCTCAGACGAGGTTCTTTATCAAATCAACGAAGATCCGCTGGCCGTCCTTGCAGCGGTAGAGGCCGATGTCCGGATCCTTCAGGTCGCCTGTTTCCGTAAATGAGATCTCCCCGAGGGCGCCCGAGTAGGTCCCCAATTGCTGCATCTCCGCCAGGACTGCACTGCGGGAGACTTCCGGGGCCCGGCGGATGCACTCCAGGATGATATTGGCGCAATCGTAGGCTTCCGGAGCGTACTGCGGGGCATCGAGCATTTTGGGATATCTGGCGGCGAAGTCTACCAGGAACTGACGAGCCGATGGCTTGACCATCATGTCAATGCCGGCCAGCGAGTGATACGGCGCCTCCTTGTCGCGGCTGGGCACTTCAAGGAAAGCATAGGGCTTGAGGGCATCGCTCCCCAGGAATACGGCGTCCACCCCCCGTTCGCGGAGGATGTGGGTGATGATGTGGGTCTGGTTCCAGTAGACAGCGAAGTAGACGAGATCCGGCTTGGCGTCGACAACCGCATCAACGAGGTCATCAAAGTCCAACCCCCGCTCTTTTTCGGTATAGCCGAAGTGCAGAACGGGGTCGACGCCGAGACGACGGCATTCCTCGGCAAAGATGGCCGAAATTGGCTCGCCCCAGGCTGAATCCTCGTTCAGGATGGCAATCCGCTTGCCGCCGATATACGAAACGGCTGCCCGCGCCAGGGCGCGACCCTGCACCTCGTCGTTGGCTACGTTGCGAAAAAAATGGGTGTATCCCTTGTTGGTCAGGAGCGGACTGGAGGCTTCCGAGCTCATCTGCAGGATGCCGGCATCGGCATAGATGTCCTGGGAGATGACCGCCATGGCCGAATTCGTGGGACCCAGCACGGCAATAGCATCCTCACGCGCCACAAAATCCGACGCGGCTTTCCGGGCGATGTCCCGGTCCTTGCCATTCACGATGACCTCGAGACGAACCTCGACGGGAAGCGTGCCGCCCTCGTTGGCCTGATCGATAGCCAACTCGGCCGCGCAATACCCCGCTACCGAGTAGACGTCGTCGTTGGAGAGTTCAAAACCGATGGTAACAGGAGCAGGCATGGTAGGCGAGGTTTGGTGCGTTGGCAGTGTAGGAGAAAGGGAAGGAGAACTCAACAGCTCAGTCTGTCAGTCGAGGGTCGTAGTGATCGCGCAACCAATCCCCCAACATGTTGACCGAGTAGACACAGAGCATCAGGAAGACACCGGGCATGGTGGCCACCCACCAGGCAATGCGCAGGTAGTTGCGTCCCTCGCCGAGCATGCCTCCCCAGGTCGGCGTCGAAGGAGGCACCCCCACGCCCAGAAAGCTGAGGGAAGCTTCGTTGATTATGTTCGTGGCCAGGGCAAAGGAAGCCACGACAATCAAGGGGTTGATGATGTTGGGCAGAACGTGGCGCCAGATGATGCGGGTATCGCTCAGGCCGAGGGCCTCGGCGGCCGTGATGTACTCCTGATTGCATACGGACAGGGTCTGCCCTCGCGCCACACGGCAGAAGGGCGCCCAGGTGGCAATACTCAACACCACGATGACATTGAGCATGCTCGGCCCCACCAATGCCATGATGGCTACGGCCAGCAGGATGGACGGGAAGGCCAGCTGGATATCCACCATGCGCATGATGACGGTTTCTACCCAACCGCGGAAATATCCCGCAATGACGCCCAGAAGGGAGCCGAAAAGCCCGCCGATGAAGACCGTGGACACACCCACAAGCAGGGATACCTGCGCGCCATAGATGATGCGGGAGAGCACATCCCGGCCGACGTTGTCTGTTCCCAGGAGATGCCCCTCTTCACCCGGCGGGCTGAGCCGAAGGCGAATGTCAATGGCCCCGGGGTCCATCGGAGCAAGGATCGGCGCCAGGAGAGCCAACCCCACCAGCCCCGTTAGCACAATCAGTGCCGTCAGGGCCATCGGAGAGCGGCGTATGGATGTCCAGAGCGCGCGCATGCCCTTACCCCTTCTCCTGTCGGATTCGTGGATCAATGAAGGAGTAGCTGAGGTCCACCAGAAGATTAACGAGGACGAAAACGAGCGCCCCGAAGGTGATGACTCCCTGGACAAGCGGCAGGTCGCGCGCCTGGATGGCCTGCAGCGTGAGCCGTCCGATACCGGGCCAGGCAAAGACCGTTTCGGTAATCAGGGCTCCCCCCAGCAGACTACCCACTTCTATGCCCAGCATGGTAATGACCGGAATGAGCGCGTTGCGCAGGGCGTGCACATAATATATCCGCCAATTGGGCAAGCCCTTGGCGCGGGCTGTCCGGATGAAATCCTGTCCGAGAACATCCAGCATCGAAGAGCGCACCAGCCGGGCAATGCGCGCCGTGGAAAATGTTGCCAGCGTTATGGCCGGCAAGAGCAGATGGAGGAACGAACCGCGCCCGGAGACGGGTAGCCAGCGCAGCCATACCCCGAACACGAGAATGAGCATGATGCCCAACCAGAAGGTCGGTACCGACTGGGCGAACAGTGCTCCGCTCATGGTCAACCGGTCAGCCATCGTATTGCGCTTGACGGCAGAGAGCACGCCCAGCGGGATGGACACGAATACGATCAAAAACAGCGCGGCGGCAGTCAGTTCGAGCGTAGCCGGGAAGCGCTGCAGGATCAGATCCATGACGGGTATCTGCTGCCTGACCGACACCCCGAAATCCCCCCGGGGTAGTCCCGACAGGTAGTCCACGTACTGGACCAGAAGGGGCCGATCATAGCCCATGGCCTCCCGGAAGGCCGATATCTGCTCCGTCGTCCAGTGGTCCCCGATCATGAGCGTGGCAGGGTCACCGCTCAGAAAGGTCAGCGCAAACGCAATGGTGGCCACCGCCCACAGAATGAAGACGGCCATCAGAAGACGCTTGGCAATGTATCGGAGCATGGGCGGCGGGTGGGTGAAGGCTCCAGCGCGTTCAGTGGTGCAAGGTCATCTCGTCAGCGAGACATCCCACAGGTGGATCAATTCATCGGGCCGGGGCTGCCAGTCGATCTGCTCGCTGACCCCGTACACGTCCGGCTGAATATGAAGGAAGATCCAGGGGGCATCCTCCTTGACGATCTCCTGCATGCGGTGACCGATTTCCATTCGCCTGTCCTCGTCAAGCGCCGTCTGCAGCTCGGTCCAGAGCGCTTCGTATTCAGCGTTCTCCCATCGATAGAAATTTGACGGACTGGTAATGGTCAGGTCGGCTGCCTCGGTAAGAAGTTCGAATTCACCTCCCGATCCCTGCATGAACAGACCAGGCAGATCGTAGGAAAGCAATTTCGATCGGTAATTGCCCCACTCGTAGGTGCGCACCCCGCTTTCGAAGGTCACACCGATTTCGGCCAGTTGGGCCTCAACGGTCTGGGCCAGTTCGAAGTCCTGGATCCATTTACCCAGGGGCGTATCCAGGGAAGAGAGCTGGAATCCATCCGGATACCCAGCTTCTACCAGCAGCGCGCGGGCTTTATCCGGGTCGTATGTGTAGGCTTCCAGGGTCGGATGATTGTAGGGTGGGTTGAACATGTACGACATGCGCTCCACCTGCCCTTCGAACAGTCCCTCGCTGATGGCGTCGAAGTCGATGGCGTAATTCAGAGCCTGGCGCACGCGACGGTCTTGCAGGGGCTCGGGCCCTCCCGCGGTGGTAATTCCGATCATGATGCGGCGCCCGCCCGGAATGGCGGCCACCCGCACGCCCGGACTGGTTTCGAGCAGCGCGGCCTGGTCAAACGGAAGGTCGGTAATGATGTGGACACCGCCAGTCTCCAATTCAGCAATGCGGGTCGACACCTCGGGAATCACCCGGAAGACGATGCGCTGTTCACTGGCCTGCCCTCCCCAGTACCCGGGGAAGGCCTCCAGGGCAATGTGCGAATCGCGGATTCGCTCCCCAACCGTGTAGGGACCGGTCCCGACGGCGTTTTCGGCACGATCTGCATCAGACAATCCCGCGTAATGCCCGGGCTCCAGCATCCAGAGCTGGGACAGGTAAAACGGAAGCAATGCTTTGGGACCATTGGTCGTGATATTGACCGTGAGAGAGTCCACAACGTCAATTCGGGTAATGTCGGCGCTTGGCACCGCCACCGCTGCCCCTCCGATCATCTGCCCACTGGCGTTACGCTCGTAATACTGCTCAATGGACCACTTGACGGCATCCGCATTGAACGGGGCGCCATTGTGGAACGAAACTCCGGGGCGAAGATGCACGGTCCAGGTCGTGTCCCCCTCAAGCCGCTCCCAGGACTCGGCCAGGAGTGGCTCGACTTCCATATCCCGGTTGAAAAACGTCAATGTCTGGTAGATGTGATCCCCGAAGGCCACTTCCACCCGGCTGAACATGCCAAAGGGATCCAGAGTGGAGATGTCGGTCGAGTTGGCTACCGTCAGATCCTGCTCTACAGAACAGCCGGCGCACAGTATCGCGGCCAGAATCAGGGCACTCAGGGTTCGTTTCATCCTACCACACCGTCTTACCGCGTCCACCGTCGACCATCAGCGTGGCACCGGTGATGTAGCGGGCATCTTCTGAAAGCAGGAAAGCCCCTGCGTCTCCAAATTCCTGGATCGTCCCGTATCTCCCCATCGGGATCATGCCCTGTCGTTTTGCCTGCCAGTCCTCCAATGGAATACCCAGCTGTTCGGACTTGAACACATCGTTGGAACGGACGCGGTCCGTATCGATCTGCCCGGGGACAATATTGTTGATGCGAATGCCTTCGCCAGCCAGATCGTTCGAAAGACTTTTTACCAGGCTGACCACTCCTGCGCGAAAAACATTGGACAGCAACAGGATGTCGATGGGCTCCTTGATGGACGATGATGTAATGGTCAGGATGGAGCCACTCCCCTGCCTGCGCATGATGGGCAGAACCGCGCGAACCATGCGAACGGCGCTCATCAACGTCAGATTGAAACCTGCCTCCCAGTCCTTGTCTTCGAACTTGTCGAATTTGCCAGCCGGAGGGCCGCCAGCATTTACAACCATTCCATCAACGCGGCCGAAATGTCCACTTGCCTCCGATACCCAGTTGCTGATACTTCTTGCATTCGTTGCGTCCAGCACGTACCCGCGGGCCTCTACACCGTGCTCCTCAGAGAGCTTCCGGGCGGCCGCCTCCACGTCTTCCTTTGTCCGGCTGGCCAGTGCCACGCGGCCTCCCTGCCGGGCCACCGATTCGGCAATTCCGAATCCAAGACCTTTGGATGAGGCGGCCACCAGAACCACTTTCCCGTCAAAAGATGCCATGCGCTTGAGCCTATTCGATTGGATGAACCTTGGCGCGTTTCTGAACACACATTCCGAGATACTGATTTATCTCCCAGGATTCAAGCAGGTTGATCTTGCAGAAACGAATGGGCGCGTTGGCATTACGATCTCCATTTCCGATCATGGGATATCTGTGGCACCATTCTGCTGCGCAACGTACCAGCCCGAAATGGGGCTTCGTGAATCATGATCGGCACCACCCTTTCCCACTACCGCATCATCGAGGAGCTTGGCCGTGGCGGCATGGGCATCGTCTACAAGGCCGAGGATACCAAACTCGACCGGACCGTGGCCATCAAGGTGTTGCCCGCAAGCGCGCTTTCCAGCGAGGACGACAAGGCCCGGTTCTACCGGGAGGCCAAGTCGGCTGCAGCGCTCAATCATCCGCACATCGCCCAGATCTATCAG
>Ga0070727_10001408_pt1 | contig 25516 bp, 43 predicted proteins | sample tdAd472_FD_66722 | JGI IMG/M metagenome (GOLD analysis project Ga0070727, IMG submission 66722) | Marine sediment microbial communities from the Atlantic coast under amendment with organic carbon and nitrate - tdAd47.2 | ecosystem: Environmental > Aquatic > Marine > Coastal > Sediment | place...
TTCGGTACACAATGGCACCGTCTTGTTCGGGTACGTAAAACGGGTCTGTGGCCATAGTTACACATCCCCCCACAACGACCCTGTTTCGCCACGCACAACGTGCTCCATGACCATCGCCTCAACGCTCAGGCACCTGTCGTAACGCCACCTAGATCCCCTCAGAACGTACCTGTGGATCTTGTCGGGGTCTACCTCGTCCAGGTGGTACATGAACTCTACGCTTGCCCCGTAGAACATCGGGATGACCTTGTGGTATTGGCCGTCTAAGGGTCCGCCGTAGCATTCGGTGTGGGTCATGGCTAGTCTTCCTCTTTGTCTCTAAGAAGAACAAGGATGTTCTCTGCCAAGTCGCCGATAGCCTGGACACCCCAATAAACAACACAGATTAATACAAAGGCATAAATGGTCGCCGCCAGGGCAAGTCCAGTTTTTCATGGGTTAGTCTCGTGCCTCTCAATGAATCGAGACCAAGCTTTAGTGTCAATGTCCATCCCTGAGTGTCCGTTTTCTATTGCCTCTTTTGTTTCTTTGATGATTCGGTATCGTGTGTTCTGGTCGATCTGGCCCCAGTGTTTATCAAGCCAATCAATGCACGACCCGACGATGTAGCTTGCACGGCCAAGGCAATACCGGTGTGCGGCCATGACCATGAGCATCTCGTCCGTGTTGTGCGTAAGCTTTGCCATCAATCCTTTCCTTAAACCCCTAAACCCGCTTTCACGGGCATTGGGGTGAGTGCTACTTCAACGCTTCTTGGATGCCCTTAAAGTCATCTTGGAACTGATGTTCAAAGTCATATGGCTTCAGAATCTTGACTATTAGTATCAATATGCGACACACTAATCTCTCGCGTGGTGTTAAATCCGCTTTTGGTTCTGCCATGCTCGTACCCTTTCACTAGGCTTCGTGACTGTCTCACGCCGCAAGCACTCAAATGCGTCTGGCCGGTCCTGCCCCGGCTGGGTGTTGCAAGCGGATATACCGCTGCGCGTCAATTCGACTTCTAGTGCCCATATATGCGGGCACGCCCCATTCATCCCATTGGCCAATTGGGAATAGCGTGTCATATGGCCACGCCGCAGACGCAGTTATTTGGTTGTCAAACCAACAAAACCTCCCGAATCGCAGGGGAAGGTATTTCTTTTGCCGGACGTTGATTTTGTTCTTTATCCGGGAACGGAGAATTGGCCATCTCGATAATCAGTTGCTCGGCCATTCTCTGAATGTGCGCTGCCCGCGCCGCCCAGACTTCCTCCGCTGACTGCGCTTCCCGCGCTTCCACCGCTTCCCGCACTGCATGCGATGACATCACTGCCCAAAATGGCTCCGATCCCCCCGCTGACCACAATACCCCCGCTTCCACCGCTGCCCCCGCTGACCGCGCTGCCCACAATGGCCGCGCTGCATCCGCTGCCAGCGCTGCATCCGCTGCCCGCGCTGCATCGGTCCATTCTGACTCTGTTGGCATATCCCCCGCCGATGAACGACGACATAGCAGTCCAACCTCTTGAATGGCCAATCTGGCCTGTTCTTGTGATTCACAGGCAATAACACCATAATCAGGGTCGATCAGCATCCAAGCCATGAACGACCAATATCCACGATCCAGGTCAGCGCCCACAGGCATCGCGTCAATAACTGATTCGCTCCATAGCCTGTCCTTTTGCATGGGCAGACTTTCAAAGAAATACTCTTGAAGATTCGATATCTCTGGATGACAGTTAACCAAATCCGAGAACTGCCGGTGCCAGTTGCCACGCTTGCCGGTAACGGACATCACAGCACAGCCCAGGTGACAACCCTTGCCTTCTTCAAAGTATTCACCTAGGCCCTGAACAAAGGTGTCGCCACGCCTGTGCGCGATAGCTGAACGCAACATCTTGTCTTTAATGGTTGGGTCGTTGTGGAACGCGGGTTTAAATTCCATGATCGTTTCCTTTCTGTGTTATTCAATACCCATCGTCAGCGTCAGCTTCGGCGGGAGTCGTTTCAATCTGTTTTTGATGTAAGTAATCTTGGATCATTAGGCCTGAACGGATTTCGACAAGACCTTCCACCATCCACACAATGACCAATACATAAATCATTACAGTCAACCAACAGATGTTTAGTTTTTCACTCATGACCTAAACCCACGCCACCACCATTAAGCGGTGACGGGTGTGCCCCGTTTCTTGTCCGTGGGGCGGGCGGGGTTGGGGTTAGACCCTGTCTGGGGTGTCTGTGGGTACACTTGGCGGCGCAGTTGATGAAGGCTCGCCAACATGAACGGTTCCGCCCATCGGCGTAGGTGTAACGCGACCAGTGCGTCCAAAATCTGGCCACTGCTCGCCGGTTAAAAACTTGCCTTCGCTCGCATCTCCCGACTGCTCGCCGGTACCCAACTCGGTATCGATAAAGTCCTCGATTTCCTCTACCGACTTTTCGATGTCGTCAATGGCGGCCTCGTCGATGAACACCTGCAGGCTGCTGCCCTGCTTCTCAAGCAGCGTTCTAAATAGGTGCCAGTTCAGGTACGCCAACCCACGGAACGGTGTATTGGGCATGGACTGCAACTCACCGAGCGATGCAAACGCAATCGGGTGCGTTGTTTCGTACAGCGTGTCGCCACCGCCACGATTGAACTTCTTAGTCCTGTTCCAAACCCTTCGGAGTGTTTGCTTGTAAGCAATTGCGTTCTTGATGTCCTTGGGGTCTTTGACGGAGCCGACGTTGTTGCTTTCGGATTCAATCAGCCAAAGCGTGTTGTGGCTTACTAAGTCTGCAATCGGCAAGAGCTTTCTGTTTTGAACCGTTCCGGGCGTTAGGGTGATCGACATACCGCCTTCGGGCACGACAGGCTTGATAATGGTTTCTGTCTGCATTGAAGTACCTGGGTTAGGTATCTGGCTCATCATTCATTCCTTTATGGAGTGGTGTGTATAAAAACTCGCCACGCGGCGGGTTTGTTATTGGTCTTGAGATTCCTGCAGCTTCCGTTCACCCGCCTGCACGAACTGGTCGAACATGCCTTTGTAGATGTAATTGATGTTCATAAGACCTTTGTCGTCCACGCGCACGTTGTCGAACGTATGCCTGTGTTCAAACCCGATGGCGGCGCCGGGGTCCGACGGGTTGTTTTCCTTAAGCCTTAATATCAGTTCCAGATTGCCCCGCCGGTTGTCGCGTTCCATGAGTTAAATCCCTTGTAAAAATCGGTAAAAGAAAGATAAACCACCGTAACAAACGGCGGACAATAAAATCATGAATATCACAAATGCGATTCGTTCGTACCGCTTGGCTTGCATGTAGGTAATGGGCATGGTTAACCAATCATCAAAACGGAATTTCTTCGTCGTCATCAGCCCTGTTTTTCACGTTCGAAATAATCTCTCTGACAAATGGCGTACACGCCTCGGCGCTCCACTTATCAAAACCTTCCATCTTGAGTTTTGCTTTTAGCTCGTCCTCGGTTACGCCCACATCCTTGCAGTTAAGCACGGCCTCTTGGTAGGTCATCAGGGGCATGTCGGTGCGGGCTTGTGTTACGGGCGACCCGTTCGGTATCCTAAACCTGATGCCCCCGACACGCTTTGACCCAAACATGACGTTCGGGTCAACGTAAAGCTCGATTTTTTTACCGCTCCAGTCGTCGGATTCTTCCCCGTATGCGTCCTCGCAGGTCATCCAGTTGATCGTGTTGAGGATATACGGCTTCACGCCGGGCTCGCGGAAGTGCATAATCGCCTTGCGCTCTAGACCGGCCTCGCCCTTCACGTCGTCTTGACGGACGTAGTCGATTGTGAATGTAGGTGTTCCAGACACGTCGTCTTTGCCCATGTAGTTAGACGGGAACGCTTCTGATCTTCTCATCGGTTTCCTTTCTGTTTGGGGTATGTATCGGGTTCGATTTCTTGAGCAATTTAATCGGCTTCCCTGTTTTCAGTTCAAGCTGTTTTTCGGTGGTATATAGATCTTCAAATGTGTCTTGTCCTAATTTTGTTTTAACCGAGCCGTGCTTCCAGCCCTCGGACTTAATGAAACCGAAAACCTCGTCAAGATCACCATTACATCTTTCGGTCAGGGCCAAGCCAACACGGGTCAAGTCACGGCACTTCGTAACCGTATCTTTTCCCACGTAGTACCGGGTGTCGTTATCCACCTCGATATCCCCGTGTTCTTCGATCCAGTCGATTATGGCCAGCTTCATATCGGACTGTAGCCGCTTGGCTGCCTGCACAAAGCCGTCGATCCGCGCCATAAACGCCACAACCTGTTCCGGCGTCGCATGGTGCCCGACCGATTCGATCATGCTGTCGTAGTAATGCTGTATCTCGTTATTGGCCGGGGTGTCTAACGGGATTGGCGCGTCGAAGGTTTTGTTGGGAAATGCTTCGTTTCGTTTCATTTGCCACCCCCAATCCTGTCACACTCGCCCTGCCAACGAATCACGTAAACGCCCGTAAATACTTGGATCAACGCCATAACGAGCCATTCGTAGTTGATGTACGTTGTGTGCAGGTGCCACATATAAAGGCCGTGAAGGATGATCAGGGGCAGGAATAGCACGGACTCTATCACGGCCTTGCGCACCTCGGACGGGTCTACGGCTGTCGGGCTGTCTGGGTTGATGGGGGTCGTCATGAAACAGACCTCTTGTGTTCCTCAAATTCAGAAACCGTCTTGAAACAACCGTTTGACGATTTAAAAACATTCCTGTCTTTACGCTCCAGCATCCGGATGTAAGACCGCTTTCTTCGCTCTTTGGTGGCAGGGTTTTTGTCCTTTCCGTGGTACGGGCCGCTGCCGTGCTTGCAGTAAATAATGTGTGAATCCCAAATCATGCCTTCACTCCAGTGGATTTGAGGCGTTCAATAGGTACGAAGTGCCTGCCCCGTGGTCCACAACCATTGACATCATCGCGCTCAGACTTGCACAGCGGCATGTCGGGCGTATAGAACGAGCCGTCAACAAGATTGACTTGCTCTCTCTTGTCGTGGTGGCACTCCAAGCAATCTCGGTCGTGGATATGACTAGCGGTTGTACCGCGTGCCCAATCCGGCCTGACAGAGTGCCCGCAGTCTTTGCACAGTCGCTGTTTATTCATCGATCTCCACCTCGTAAGTAACGGTCGTCCTTCCGGTCTCGGGGTCTACCTGCATGTGATAAGCCGCGAACCGGATACACTCGATCGGGTAACAGTCTTTTTCCGTGATGTCGTTTACCGGGCCATTCGGCGTGTAGTTAGTGACCTCGAACGACATCGCAAGCTGAGAATCGTCGAAGTTCATAGCGTTACGCAGTTTTGTGATGTCCACCACTACAGCGTTGCTGTTTAGTCTTGCTTCCCAGAAAAAGCCGTCGTCATCTAGCTCGTAACCCCAATCGCAGTGATCCGCGATGTGACTATCGATGCTGTAAGCCTCGCCCTGCGTGTCGATGATTAGGTCGGGTGTGGTGGTCACGTCGACACCCCTTCCAACCCAAGCAACCCAATAAGCCTGGATTCAAGCTCTTTGTTTTGACTTTCAATTTCGGCATTCCTGTCGGCATTCCTGGCGGCAGCCCAGACGGCAGCCCTGGCGGCAGCCAAGACGGCATTCCTGGCGGCAGCCCAGTCGGCAGCCCAGAAGGCAGCCCTGTCGGCAGCCAAGACGGCAGCCCAGTCGGCATTCCTGTCGGCATTCCAGACGGCAGCCCTGGCGGCAGCCCAGGCGGCAGCCCTGGCGGCAGCCCTGGCGGCAGCCCAGGCGGAATACAATTCTTCATCCGATGCTTTACCTGACAGCCATTGACGCTTGGTTTTTATCGCGTACCAAGAACGCTTGTCCGCTTTCTTCTTATTTCGTTTTTCCCAATGCGTTAAAGCACTTTCCGCGCACCAACATGAAAACTCATGCAACAAATCACTCGCGTCATCCATTGCAATGCAGGAGCGGTGCGTGGCAACTAGCTTGTCATTTCCAAATACCACATCGCCCAAAAGCACTACCCGACACACAACGGGACCGGGGGCATAAATCAATGCGTCCATAGCACGGGCAGATGCGTGCATTCCAGATTGACACAATACCGGTTGATCAGCCGACTCAAGCGTCTCACCAACAACGACCAACCGGCCGTCACCGTTGCCTAGGCGCCGGTCTTCCGTCAGGAAGTGCCAGGCAAGAGCCTTGGTTTGGGTGTCGGGCATTGTATCGTTAATGGTGTTCATTATTTCTTGCCTCTAACGTCTAATCAAAACCTCCCCAGGCCCGCAGGCCTGGGAAGGCGGAGGGGAGAAAGCTAGGTTCTATGGTTTGTTTGGGAGGACGTTACGTTGGCGATGGCTTGTTCAACAAAATCTGCATCACGTCTAGCCGATTCGCTGTGTGTATGCGGTTCTTCATCGCCCGCGTCGGCAGAAGCTATATCGTCTACGTATGGCATCGCCAACTTGCACATCGCCAACAAATCATCGCGCTGCTTGCGTAGCTGTGTGGGGTCGGGGATGCCTTCGCAGGCGTTCCAGCAATCCAAAATCCGTTTAGTGTTTGCCCGCCTTTTCTCTATGGGTACTGCGGAGGCTAAGCTACAATCAGAAACGAGCGCTTCATCTTGCCCAAAAAGATGCAGGCCATTGCTGCTGATTTGCAATCGCCCGCAGGCATGCGTGGCTTTGTTTTCTTGCGTCGATTCGCTCATCGCGTGGCTCCAAAAACCGGGGCATCAGTGATCGGTGCTAGAAAACAGTTCCGTAAAATCAATATCCAGAGACTCCGCCTTGTCCTCAACCATCTTTTCTATGGCGGTTCGCTTGGTGTATTTCATGCCGCCCAAACCTGACATCACAGTCATGCGTGCAGCCAATTGATCCAGAAGGACCGCGTGCTTCTTGCTGATCATGATGGTCAAGGTATCTAGCGTTTTATCGTTTTGTGCGGCCGTTTGGGTCATATCTTGATTCTCGCTCGGGGTGTTATTTTCGTCCATGATTTTTATCCTAATTTATAATCTCATAGAACCCTTGAAGGGTGAGCCGCCTAGGTCACCAGTTATTCCCCGGCTGGGGTGACTCCGCGGTACGCTTTTGCGTTTCGACCGTAGTCTCATCAGCCAACCCCCGAAGGGGTGCCGGGCCAGATGCTTCCTTGTCAGCGGCTCTGGGAAGCCCACGGTTCAAGGGTTCTATGAGATCATCGAAATAAATAAACATTCTGAATATCATGTTATCGAACAAATAAACTCACGTCAACATAAAATATCAAAATTATCTATTTGGACAATTGATATTTTGGCGTTCTAAATCAGGGGCACAGGATTCGAACCTGTTTCCTTGGGATCACAACCCAAAGATTTATCCACATAAGCTAGCCCCTAAATGCGTCTGGCGGGGTTGCCTGACCAAGCCACGCTACCTCATCGCATGGACACCCAGCCAAGTACCACCCAGAATCGGTGTCTATTCTCAGACGAAAAACCCCGCCGCTGGTCTCCCAACGGCGAGGCTGATACGGAAAGCTATTGTTTTATCTCCCCGTTTGCGTCCACCCAGTTAGCCCGACGATCACGCTTGGCCTCAAACGCCCTGGGATTGCGTTGTAAGACCGAGTAGTTGCGGAAGGCCCTTTTGGGTGAACCGAGACGCTTCGGCCACGTCTGTGCCCAGGCCTTCCATCATACGGCAACCTGAGCCAAAGCACATCGCCCCGGCAATAAACGCGGCTGTGATTAGGCCGCACAACTTGGGTAAACAGTCTTTGCGTTGCATTTTCTTGCCTTTCGTTAAATAGCCTCCATGATGTGTTTAGTCCGGTCTTCCCTATGGCCGGATTTGGTTAGTTATTTGACTGGATCTTCCCGGTGCAGTATGTGCAGCCGGCGCATCCGGCGCATCCGGTGCAGCCCTTGCAGTTGGTGCAGTTGGCGCAGTTGGTGCAGTTGGTGCAGCCTTTTGATCCAGTGCAGCCGGAGCAGTATGTGCAGCCTTTTGATTCGGTGCAGCCGGAGCAGCCGGCGCAGTTGGTGCAGTATGTGCAGCCGGAGCAGCCGGAGCAGCAGGTGCAGACGGAGCAGTCGGTGCAATTGCAGCAGCCGTTGCAGTCGGTGCAGCCGGTGCAATTGTTGCAGTTCCAATTGCCTCTATCGTCGCATTCGCCATTTAAAGCGGCTAAAATATGTTCAGGTTTTGCTAACGAATTATTCATAATCCGTACAGCCAAACACACAAGAGGGTCTTTTTGGTCGAATTGATTGTGTTTGGGGCCATCGTCTGTTGGGCCAAATCCGGCAATTAAATGAGCCGCACCCCACACACAACAAGACGTTCCGCAGTCCCATTGTGATTGATCGTAAACCCTTTTGAATCCTCCGATCTCGCCCCCATAATAACGGTGTTCGATCGCCCATTTACATGCGTCGATCATGTTCTGTTTTGTTACTATCTTTTCCATATCATTAATCTACTTGTTAAATCAACTCCGGGCTGTAATCATCTCCCCAGTCCATATCGGCCAGAAGGTCGATGCACATTAGGTCGGCTTCAATCATGCGGTTCAGGCGAGCCACAAGCGCCTGGCCACGGTCGATCTCGTCTGGGGTCATGGGCAGTTCACCGGCATACAAGCACAGCTTGGGTCCGCACTTTCCGTCTTTTATGGCCATGATACGCCAGCGGGAAACTCGGAATTTGGGTTGCATGGATTAGACCCCTACATAAGCGCAGCCATTGCGATTATGAAATACAGCCTGATCTTGCGGGTGTTCATGGCCTTTCACCGGTCGCCTTGGCGATGGCGGCGCGTGCCATGTCCAGCGCCTTGAAAGATATCCCAAAGCCGTCGTTTTCGTCATTCTCACCAACCATAAATTCACATGCCGCGTACAACTCAGGCGCAGCAGCGATTAGGCGGGCGTTGGCGTTTGCTTCTTCAGAATTCCCGTTTATCTCGGACACCGCGCCTATTAATTCATGTCGCCCCTTGCCTTTGAATAGCCAGTGCGACCATTCTCTGCGGTGACCGCTCTCATCCGCCCTCCACGGCCCCGGTGTGTGCTTGCTTTCCATATCAGTACTCCTGCAAGAGTAATAAAGTCTACGTCACACTATACACTATATCAGCTATGTGTCAAGCGGGGATTAATAAAAAATGTAAACTTTACAATTTTAATTTATATCGTAAGATATAATAAGCCTGAATGATAACTTAAACCATTGTTTTAGAAAGGATTACAGAAATGAATAACCACACTTTACTATTGATTCTCGCGGTATTGGCATTTGTCGGTATTGGGGCGGCATCACCAAAGGAAGGTGGTCCTTATCAGCTATCAATCATTCAATTGCGTGGACGACCGATAGGCTGGGTCATTGACCAATCCAACGGGGATCTGTTTGTCGTAGAGAATCCGGACGTTATTCCGGGCGTCGAATGCGGGGGCCGGTATATCGGCAATGTCAGGTTCATGGAGCAGGTCGCTATCCAGAGCGGTCTGGAGCAGTTCGGCAAACCGATGAAGATCGTGCCCCGGCGATACCCGTGATAGACGATGAGTGATCACCACTTTCCGGCCGGGCATGTCTGCCCCTTGATGGCGGTCTTGGCTTTGAGCAGGCAGCCGCACTTGCCGCACCTGCAATACCTGCCGACTTTCCCGACACAAGGTATCGCGTGTTCGCACCCTCGGCAGATTGCCCTGCGTCGGTTCACCACATCCTGGATGGGCCGGTCGCGGTGCATGGCGTAATCAAATATTCCTTTGGCGCCCTGCAGAATGGTCGAACCGCGCTTAGAACACCGGCACCTCTTGGGCTTGGGTTCATGGGAAGACAGGTATTCATAAATCGACTGGTCCTTCTGGTTGTGATCCATCAGCCAGGATCTCTGGGCGTCACTCAAATCCAATGGGCCCGAGCTGTTGCGGTCGCCACAACCCTGGTCGATACTAAATCCAAAAGACCTGCCCAGGCCTGATAGGAACTCATCGTAACGATCATAAAGACCGACGGCGTCAAACAGCGACAGGTTATCGATCGCCTCCTGGACCGATCCGTGTTTCGTTAGCCGGTTGACCATCGCGTTGCACAGCTCAAACGAATCGGGACGCAAAATAGAATCCAGATCGGTCCACCCAGACTCTTTGGAAAAGTAGCCCTGCTGCTTCCGTAGCCCGCGTGCGTAGGTCAGGTAGCTGCACAACCGGTCGATCGGGTTTCGGATGATGGTCAGAACAACATAACCGTCCTTGGCGTTCCATTGCCGGGCGTTGTGTCCCCCGTGAACACCGACGCCCTGGTCACGCAATGAGCTTGATAGATAAGTTCCGCCCGTGCGTGGGTGATGCACGAAATAGACGCCCTTGCAGCCCATCAGATACCTTCCTCAAGATCGGTTTCCTCAAACAGGTCATTCCTGGGCTCTTGGGGTGGCGGTGTACGAACGTGGCAATTGCGTTCGATCACCTCGTTTCCAGGGCCGATAAGCTCGTAGAGGTATAGATAAGGCGTGTCGATCTTGACCACGCGGTTAACGTCTTGGATGGGTTTGACATACATGCCCATAGGTTTAGCAAGCGCAGGGTACGATTGTTGCGGTCCCTCCGGTGGCGCCGATCATCGTTGTGTCACCGGCGGGGTCGTTCGTTCGATAAGAGCAGGTTACGTTATCGTTAGCGATCACGATTTCATCATTACACTGGTTTGTCGTCTTGGACGTTGATCCTGTAAATAAGCTTGTAAAGATAGGTATATTCACCACGCCTGTTGGTGACGTGTCGTCGGTCACGTCGATCGACCAATCGCTGCCGTCGAGGGTCACAAACAGGCTTGCCCCAAACCCCGCGTTATGGGTATCCGTGCCTGCGTCGCACGTATCGTTGTAGGGCGCGCCGGTGTAAATCGTGATGTCGTAGGTCAGGCTACCGCCCGTAGAACTCCAATCGCATACACCCCCAACCTCGGAAGTAAACTCGCAGCAGTACGTCCCGTTGATGCCGTTGGTGTGCGCGTCGGTCGAGGCCGGGCCGCCTGTCGTTCCGACAAAAGTCCACGGTATACAGCCACACATGGTGACGCCTGCAATCGTCACCTGTATGGAATGCGGCACTCCGTCAGGATCTGTGCCGCACTGCGTGCAGATATCCCCCTCGTCGCAATTACCTGCGCAGCAACAAACCCTTACCATCGACAGGCCAAGACGCCTATGGTTTTTTCTGATAAACCACGGCTTAAGCCCTCCGCACCGGTGGCAGTCATGGCTCCTATTGCGGTTCATATTATCCCCGGATATCACACAAGAGCCAGGCCGCGCCGATAATGCCGATGACCGCCGTTCCGGTTGCGCCGTCGTTGATGGCCGTGGTGATCCGAAGGTCCAGCCAGTCGCCCGCAACTACCCCGGTAGGCGTCACGGTAAAGTCGATGTCGGCCAGGGTCAGGCTATTGATCGTGGTCGCGGCAGTGGTCACCAGGTCCGACCCGATGCCCGCCTCGTTGTCGGACTTGTAGGCCTCGGCGTCCAGCGTCGCCGTGGTGTCGGATACGGTGGTGAGCATACCCGCCCTGAACCTCAGCGTGATCGTCTCGCCCGAATCGTACTCTGTGGGTATCCGTACCATCGCCCTGGCACGGTTGTTGGTCGCCCCGGCCGCCTTGAGGTCTTCGGTCTGAAGGCTCGGCGATGACGTGCCGAACGTCCCGTGAACCAGGCCCAGGTCGTCCGTCGCGGGCGTGGATGGCAGCAGCGTGTCCATATCGTCCCAAACCCTAAAATCCGTGAACGGGATCAGGAACTTGGCGATCGGGTTTTGAGCAAGCTGCGTCCGGGCGATATTGGCGTTGTTGGACATATCGGCCCCGGTGATCGAGAAGTCTTCCAACGCGGCCGGTACCGGCTGCAGCGTGATGGTTGTATTGATGGCCATATAAAGAACCTTTCATTGCTATTCGTCGCACGTTCCGTCGTGCGAATTGACTTTGTCGAACCAGTATTGAACCGCGCCTACCGTATTAACCACCTCATATATCCAGACGGGCACATCATACTTATGCGTGTTGTCCGTGCCCGCGCCGCCGATGGGGCGTAACGCAAAGCCGTCCGGGTAATCGTCCCCCTGTACGTCCACGCCCGCCTGGTACTGGGCATTATTGAAAACCTCATACATGTTTAACAAATAATCCTGGGATGTCGTGCCAGACCGGTAGTGCGATGGCGTCCCCATCACGTCGATCGAATCGCTCTTAAACTCTGCCTCGGACCAGGCATACTTCCACCGGAATGCCTGGCCGGGGCTAAACGCGGCGCTGCCGGTAATGACACCCAGGAATATATCCAGCACGTCGCGTATCCCGTTGTTGTTTAGCGGGCTGGGTATGGATATCGCCGTGCCCGCCCCGGTCTGGTCCACCCCGGCAACGCCGCCGGGCGCAATCTGGCTAACCATACCGACACGGACGCGCATCTCCTCCAGGCGCCTGGTGGTGTTGCGTATGTCCTGGCCGGGCCTAAATGGGGGGATGTTACGGTTTCTCATGGCTATGCACTGATCGTGCTGATGGTGCTGAACGAGATTTCTTCAAACCACAGGATATCCAGCCGTGCGGTGACCTGACTCGAAACGTCGGAATAGGGCAGCCCGGACCTGTCCGTGGCCACTACCGTTACCGGGTTCCAACCCTCCGATTTGTTCTGGAACGTAAACGTGAACTTGGCACGCGTAACCTTGCCGTTGGTGTCACGAGAGACCGGCTCCCAATCGCCGTTGGTCACCTTCCACTGCTTCTCATCCCCGGCGGTTAAAAACTGGTCTGCATTGATCTTATTCTTGAACATATCGACGTGTCTCTGGGCCTGCTTTGCGCCATCCGGTGTTGCGATCGAGACGATACCGGTCGTTGAAGACCTGGAAGCCGTCACGCTGATCCTGGCGCCCTGCTCCCGGACGCCACTGGAGTTAAGCCCGCTGTGCGGGTGCTGCAAAATGATCGGGTCGTCGTCTGGGTTTGGACCAAGTCGCTCTGAAAATACCGACTCCACGCCGCCGCCCCCACCGATAAGCTGCATCGGGTTGGGGTTCCATCGGTAGGTCAGCGTGACGCGCGATTGTGAATCGCTGATCGGCACGGCCACCCGATCTTCCAGCAGCAGGTCGGCCTGGCTTGGGTGGACATCTCCGGGCTGGGGCATCGCGTCGCCAGAGAACCCCGCACCGCTTAAAGCCTGAACCAATGTCGCGTCGTTTCCTGTCAGGCCCGATACGTAAGCGATCCGGTCCAGCTCTGTAATAAGCCCGCCACGCTCAATGACCCTGGCGCCTTCGATAATGTCGATCTTTCCCGTAGGCATTTAATTCAATTCCGTAACGGGTTTTAAACCGCCACCAACAATGGCCGTACTAATCAGGTCACGCATTTCTTCAAGGACAGAAACCTCCGGCGACTTGACGGGCAATCCCACGCCACCGGGCACCTGGAACCGTGTATTGATCTGTTCACCAAACCGACCCAACCCCGCCGATTCTTCAAGCCGTGCGTTAATGTTGTTCAGCAGCGCCTGCGCGCCACGCTCAAAGTTCACACCCACCGCCGCGATGGCGGATTCCAGGTTGCGTCGGCCCTCGGGGTCTTGGGTGGTGCGTAGCTGATCCCTAAGCTGTCTCTCTCGATCCGCCGCACCAAACGCCAACGCCTCGAACTCTTTTCTAAAACCCGTCAGACCGATCGTCTGGCCCTGCCGAAGCACGTCGTTGAGCGCCCTCTGGCTATCGAGCCGCTGCTTGGACAGCTTGGCGGCCAGCTCAAGCTGACGGTTGGCGCGTTTCTGTAGCTCCTCCTGTTCTTTAAGCTCCTGGTTAAACCCCGTCACCTCACGCAGAAGGCCATCCAGGCCTGTGGCTAATGCGCCGATCCCGAGTGGCAGCGACTTGATCGAGGCCGCTGCGGATTCCCACTCGCCCTTAAACACCGCCGTTATCGCCGTGGCCGACTTGATACCCGCCTCGATCAAACTAAACGCCGCGAACGCCTTGAGCGCCGTCTTGGCCACACCCCCGATGCCCTGCTTCTCAAGCTTGTCTTCAATATTCTTGCCCGCGCGTAGCGTCTTGGATTCCGCTTCTTTAAGGCCTTTATCGAGCTTTCCGAGCCGTGCGAAGATATCGACACCGAGTTGTCCGACCGATCCAAACTGTGACACCTAGCCACACCCCCTTGCCAGGCGCAGCGCCTGGCGCTGGGGGTCGATACCACCGTCCCGGTTGAGCTGGCGGATGTCCTCCGTGCATTCCAGGTACGCGTCCCACTGCTCTTGGTTGAGCAGCATCGGGTCCATAGATGGGTAGTAGTGACGCAGCATAGCGGCCTCTAGGAACCAGTCTCTTGAGGGTTTTCTAAAGGGGGCTGGTCTTGATCACCGCCTTCCGGCCTGCGCACCCCTAGGTGGGCCGCGATGATCTTGTCGATCAGCTCGAACCGTTCGTCGTCGGTCAGTGTCGATTGAATCACGCCGATGGTCACCGACGTGTCGTGCTTCTTGGACGCCTGCTCCAGCGCGATATCCACGCCCTGGTAGCTGTAGCAGAACCGAACCACATCGATCTTCTCGACAAACGGACGCCGGTCGTCGGGCAGCGGCACCTTGTTCTGGATACACGCCATATCGCTCATGTTCAGGCTGTATTCTCGGCCGTGCTTGTCCGTAACGACCCGACCCTTAAGTGCTTCTAACGATTCCATAACGCGGCCCCTTTACTGGCTGTGCTTGTGGATCACCTCGAACCAAGACGGCGGCTGGGGTAACTGATCGTTGGGTATCAGGTCCACCTCACGGCTTTCGTTCTTGCACTGGTTGATATAACCGGCGACCTCATTGATCACCCGGTTCATGGCGTACTCTTTGTCGGCGTGTTCAAGCATGACACCCTCTTTGTTGGGGCAACGCAGTGTGTGAACGCCACGGTAATCGTCGTAAACGGCCCACACCTGCCAGTCATAGATCGGTGGCGTGGCTGTTACCATGTCTGTGTGATCGCCCCGCTAGACAAGAAGCTGAGCGTGATATCGTGCTTCGCATCAAACGGTCGGTTGTGTGCGATGTTGTTGACCACGGCGGTGCATGAATAGGCCTTGCCCGTATCGGACGTAAGCGTGGTTGTGACTTTGGCCGCGTCGGGGTCTGGCGTTGCCGTGAATACCGCCGAGGGCACCGGCGACGTTCCGTCGTCCGCCGTCCCGGATATCGTCCCGTCCATACTGACGGTCGTGGCCTCACGGACCAGATATCCGGCGTCGTCAAATCCCGACGTGTCGGTCGTGCCGATGACGATGTTGGCCGTCCAACCGCTGGCCTTGATCCCAAACCCGGTGGCGACCGCCACGCCGCCTATACCCTGAATCGTTGCCATAACAAAACTCCTAAGTTACGCGCTGGCCCAAATACGCCAGCGGCTCAATATCCTGATCGCGTCTTCTTCCGTGGTGGGCACGCCACGGTCCAGGTTGAACGCCTGCGTTCCGGTAAAGCCCGTGATGGTGACGGCCTGGCCGTCGAGTACCGTGTATAGCTTGTCGTTGATATCACTCAACGCGTCATAGCCCGCGCCGATCGCGCCCCACAGATCGATCTGCACCGTCGACTCGATATCGTTCACGTTGCCGCCGTAACGGAACGGCGGGTCGTCGATGACGTTAACCACGCAGTGTGGCAATACCTCATCCTGGTCGGCTTGAAGAAAACTGATCCTGCCGCCTATATCGTCGTAGAACGATCCCGACGTCTGATCGGTGGTCAATAGCGTGTACAGCCCGTCTGTCATGACACTCATTGCGCCAGCCCCCTGATGCGCGAAATCGCTAACCTAATGGCCTGATCGATCCGTTTCAACGCACTGGGCCGTGCCTGGTTCAATGACCGGTTGAGCCACGGGCGCGGCGCGATATTGCGTGTGCCGAACTCCATCCAACGCCCGTAGGGCTGATCGGTTCCGATACGAACACGCAGCTCATTGCTGGCTTGCGTGAGCTGTCTGTCGTCGATCTGAACACTTCTGCCCAGATTGCCCGTGTCTTTGGCGGGCGGGTTGCCCGGCAGCGACGCGACGTGGACACGACCGCCACGCTTGACGTACACGCGGCCACGTCCCTCTCGGTTGAGCGTGCGCTGCGCCTCGGACTGCACCTCGATCGCCGCGCCAGACAATCCCTGGCGCGCAGCCTGCTTGATGATCTCGACGGCCTGCGGGCCGCGCCAATCAAGAATCGCCATCACTGGGTCTCCTGGCAGATCAGCCTAAGCACCACGCCCGCAAGCTGGGCGTTCTTGGTCTCCTGGACATCCAGCGTCCTGCTGGTCGTAACGCCGCTGGTCTTGTCGGTGAACACAACGCGGTCTTTGGCCTGGATATCCACGCCCGGCGCCGTGAACACGCGCCACATGTTTCGGGTCGATTCGCGTCCGTACCGGATCGCCTCCGAACCGCTCATGGGCTGGAAACGGCCCTTGAGGTTGGATAGGTGCGCAGCCCAGGAATCTGCGGGCGACCCGCTCGAATCCTTGGTGGGCGTGTTGCGTTCAACGCTAAACACCGTGCCGAAAAGATGGGTCGGTGGTGAAATCGCCATCACGCCGCACCCCCTACCGCAAGGTCCGTGTACGGCATGAGTAATTCTCGGTACTCGTCGCCGATCTGGACCCCCGACGCTAATGAGTACGAATAATCACCCAGGCTCTCGCTGGCGAGGCTGCGGTTTAGGGGCTTGGACTTGTACGCCTGCGAAACCAATTCATTGGCCAGCCATACGATCTGCGCCGGTATCGTCTCAAACCCGCAACGCGCCTCAACAAGGAAGCCCTGGAACGATGATGTGAGGTTTTTAGAGCCCAAATCAAACCCAACCGCCTGGTCGTGGACCAGCCGCACCCGACCGGTGTCGTAGTCGATACGGTAATTGCTGTCATCCTGATCGGGGTAGGTGAAATTCACAGTTCGTGACTTGGCGTCAACACCCCCGGTGGGATGCAGGTCGGCCGACGGCGTGTCCTGGACCAGCGTGCCGGTCCACCCGCTGACCGCCGTAACCGCCGTAGCCATCGCCGAAGCCGATCCGTTGGACGCCACCGTCAACTCATTGGTGGTTCGTGCGCCCGACGAGTCATAGCTGACCAGACGGATACCCCCCGTGTTGCCCTCGGAGTCGCGGTACACCTGCGCGGTGGCGCGGATGGCCGATCCGCTGTACGAGACGCTCAGCGCGTCCTGGGCGCCGTGGGCGATCCTGTTGACGTATATCACCGGGTATTGTGGGATTAATAGCGTCCGGCTGTGCTTCATGGTCAGCCAGAACCGCCAGTCGCGGGCCTTGAACTTGCGGCCGTTGGCCAGGTCTTCGATCCGGCCCGAGAGCTGATTGATCAGCGTGATCAGCAGCGCGTCGTCATCGTGGCCCGAAACGCCGATGTGGCGCTTGACGCTGTCGAGCGTGGTCAATGCGTTGGCATCTACCTCAAACGCCATGGGTCACCTACTTGGTTTGGACTACGGGTTTATTGGATGCCCTGCGACGCTTCTTGGGACGCAGCATCTTGTCTCGGCCTACGGGTTCGGCGAATCCGCCTCGCACCACGGCCAGGCCCTCGTCGTCGGGCAGTTCCGCGATATCGCCTATAGCGTAACCCGAATACTGCGATGTAAACCTGACGCGCATAAAAACCCGCACCCGCGTTAACGGGTGCCGGTTGGTTTTAGTTAACGATCTCGTCGACAGTCGACAGGTCGTTGTCGCTGGCCGGTGCGAACCGTGGGTTGAGGCCCAACAGGATCGCGCTCGAATCGCTGGTCGCGACAGCCGTGGTCAGCACGATCGCTACGTGCGTAAAACCGCCGTCCACGTCCAGCTCCTCGGCCCGGACATTGATCAAGGCCTGCTTGTCGTCGTCGGACCCGGCCTCCGTAAGCTGGCTGATCGCCTTGCCTGTGATGTCTTTGGCGCCGGTTCCGGACGAATCGGTTGCCTGCTGGAGCTTGGCGTCGATCGTGCCGCTCGAACCCAGCACACCGACCTGGACAATACCCAGGAGGCTTTCGAACTGGGACGCATCGCCCCAGTCGGACGTCAGCGCCCCGGCGGCGTTGGCGTCCGGGTCGATAGAACCCAAGACCGCCACTTTCTCAGAAGGTAATGTATTAACTGACATGGTGATGTCTCCATGAAAAACGTTTAAGAATGAACAGAAACTACGCCCGTGCGGCCAGATTCACGAACGGCGACAGGTTGTTCGAGCCGTTGTTTGGCGTGATGGACGAACTGAGCCACGGCTGCCCGTCGACACGGAATACGGCCTTGAAAGCCGTCATGTCGTAATCGAAGAACAGGTGGATGCTGGTCTGGTTGATGATGTCCTTTTTGATCGTGGCGTAAGACGCCATGTCCGCGAAATAGATATCACCTGCGTCGCCTACCGTCTTGGCGGTCTGCGACAGGATCACCGGCCGTCCGAACAGCATTCCGCCCGGCGCGTTCGTTAATCCGGTCGACGGCGGTGTCCATATCGGTTGGTTACCCAGCGTCATCGTGATCAACTGAGGAAACACGTCGTTGTTGGCGATCCAGACGGCCGTGCCGATACCCGATGCGGGCACGCGTGCGTACATCTTGGCTACGTTGGCCGCGACGACCGTATCGGCCGTCTGGCTCGTTTCCTTAGCCACCGTCACCAGCGCGCTGGAATTGGCAATACCCAACGGCTGGCCCGCGCCTGTGCCGTTGATAATCGCATCGTTAGTCTTCCACCGGATCGACCGAGCCGTCGCATTGGTGATAAACGCCTCAAGGGTAGAGGTGTCGCTCAGCAACTCGTCGGTCATCGGAACCAACGCGATCAGCTTGTTCAGACGTAGCGTGCGCTGCTTGAGTACGGGCTTGGTCTGCGTAGCCTGGTCGCCCTCGCCTTCCCAGAAGCAACGAACACCGTTGGAGCCCCAGGGGGTGGTCTCGTCCGCCGGGAACGTCATGCTGTTGCCTTGAACGGGCATCTCGTCCGTCAGAGGTAACAGCGCGTCGCCCTCAAGAGAATGCTCACGGATCTGGTCGCTAAACTCCGGCGGGACCAGGAACCCGCCGTCGGCACCCACGCCCTCGGATGCGTAGGTCGTGGGGGCTTTGGTCATCAGGCGATGGTCAAGAACCGACCCCGACTTGTTGCCCGCCTGGTACACGGCCCACGCGAACTCGCCGAAGCTCTTAAAGCCTTGCGTCCTCTTTTCGTCGTTACGGTAATCACCGCCTGTGACGACAGGGATCTTCTTACCGGTCTTGACCGACTTGATGGCCGACTGGATCTCGCGGCGGATCATCGATTGTAGGCTGGCCTGCGTCACATCGGCGGGCTGATCCTGGGGCGTTTCCTGGGCCTCGGGATCGGCAGGCGCTCCGACCAGGATGATCTGCTCGATCTCTACCGGCGATCCGTCCTCATTCACGACTGGGACTTCTTCTTCCTCGCCCTGCTTCAGAAAAGCGCCGACCTTGTTACGAAGCTCGTCTAAGTCTTTGGACTCGGCCTGCAGCTTGGGCAGGACGAACTCCATGAATTGCTTGATTTTCATTTCCAGAACCTTCGATAGGTACAGTGATAAAGCTCACGTCTTGAGCTTGTCGCTGCCTATCCGGCTCCGGCGATTAAGAAATGCGCCTATCCGGCTCTGGCCGCTGGGCCTGACGATTCATCCATATTTTAGACCACACGGTCTTATGATGTCAAGTAAATTTTGCCCGATTGACGCGCCATCTCGAAGCGGACCAATTCAGACTCGCTTGCGCTACGGACGGACACGGCGGGATTGCGGAAACCCTTCGGATCACAAAATGCCACATAGGCCTTGGACCTTAAGAGTTCAGGGTCGTTGACCATTTGAGTCTGGGGCAATACGCCCGCAGGAATCCCGAACTCCTTCACAGCAACGCCACGCGGGATCAAGCCCTTGCCCACGGCCGTGACAAAAGCGTCCGCATTGGACTGGACCGGCGCGACAGACCATTCCAAGAGCTTCCACTTAGATATCACGTTACGCACCGATTCGCCAAACATCTCCTTATCGCGTTTGCTGGGCTGGCGTTGCTCGATGGGGATAAACCCCACGCTGATGCCCACGCGTTTGCCCAGCTCCTTGGATTGGGTCACAAACGCACGCACAAAATCGGGGAAAAACTCGCCCGAAAAATCCTTGGGCCGCTTCAGAAAATTCGCCTTGGCCAGCCAGCCCTTGTCGGATCTTTTTAACGCGCCGGGGATCGCAATGGGCCTGTCGTAATTGTGGTTCCAGAACACAGAACCCGACACGTTGAATTCGCTGGGGTCCATGCCCAGAGGCAGCAAAACCTCTTTGTCGCGATCAACCGAATCCGTCGTGATCTTGGCCGTGAACGCGAACGGGTCGATCTCAGAATCAACCTCGGCTGCGACCTGCTTGAGCTTGACCTCGGCATCTTCGTCGAGGCGGTGCCGTTTCTTGATGCCCGCAATAACAAGATTAGTTTCCATCGTTCACGTCCCTTAATACAGCCACCAGGTCGCACCGGTCGTTCGGGTGCAGGGGTGGTCCCTGGATGTCCCTGAAATTCACCTTGAGTGTACCGCCCTCCGTGCCCTGAACCACATCGCCCAGCTTGAAAAAACTATCGTCTAGCCCGACCGTCTTGTTATTGAACTGTGCCGCTAGAGACTTGCAGAACTCGCAGGCGTTCGGTGCCAGCAGCCACTGCACGCCCTCGACCACGCCCGACTGGCGCCACGACTCTTTCTTGCCCTGGACAAACGCGTCGGCCGATTCGGTGCGGGCGATTGCGTCGGCACGGGCACGGCTAAACGCGCCGGTCTCCTCGATCGATCGGCTCAACTCTGTAGGGGTAGCGCCCTGGCCGACCCCATCGTTCAACACCTGCTCGACACGGGCGCGGGTCACGCCGCTTAATTCACCGGCCAACAGTGTGGTGCGGCTACGGATAAAGTCTGTCACCTGCTGTGATGTGATATCAAACCCGGTAACGCCGATATCCGACAGCCCACGCTCAAAAGACGCCCTGAGCATTTCAGACAGCGGCTCAAATATGGCGTCCTCCAGGTCACCGCTCATGGCTTCGATACGGTCCAGCACGCGCTGAATCTCACGGCTTGTGATCTTGAGGCGCACATCGCCCTTGAGCGTCTTGCCAACGATGCCCATAACGTCTTCGGACACCTGATCGAACACGCCCTGCACCGCGTCACGCAGACGCGTCTCGGGCGTCACCGGCTGGTCGTCTCGGATGTCCTGGTCTGCGGCGACCTTGTAGATTAGTTCTGATTGGCTAAATGACTTTCCTGACGGGCAGTTGCAGCCGTCATTGGCTAGGTCTGTATGCTTGGCGGCGGGTTGGGTGGAGTCGGCCTCTGATGCGTCGGCGCTGGCGTCCTGTTCGTTGGCCAAGGAGGCCGATTCCTCTCCGACCCCAGTATCGGCCTCCACTGCTTTAGGGACCACTCCACTAACATCGACATCAGATCTTTCACTATCCAACACATCCACGCCATCAACACCACCGGCAACGCTATCAGCTTCTTCATCACGACTAAGCCCCTTTAATACCTTCTCCACAATCTTCTCGATATCACTGTCCTGCAAGCCTACCGACCGGTTCTCAATCTGGATACGTGCCGACTCCTGCTCCGTCGCGGGACGCGCCGACGGCTGCGCGGACAACCCAAAGCCAGCCAGCGGGTTGGGCTGAACACCGATGGGCTGGCCGTTGACCAGCAACTTGTCCGCCATCGGGTCGTCGTGCGGCTCGTCGCCGATCCGCTCCCGCACCTCGTTCAGCGTGCGGATACCACCGCTCGACAGGCGCGTGTTTTCCTCTAGCTCAAACTGCTTGTCCGCAGGCACGGGGTTATCAAACGCCAGCACCGCGTCGTCCTGGATATCGAACATCGGCAACAGCTTCTCGTTGAGCTTCTGCTCGATCAGCTTGATGCTCGGCAGGATCGTCGATTCACGCCACTGAGCGTACCCGGTCTTGCTCGACGCCAGGTTCGGGTCGTTGGCCTTGAGCATCGACACCGGCACGCCAAACACCGCCGAGATTTCTTCAACCACCTCGTCGCGACCCGTAAGGTCTTTGGGCGGGAAGTTGAGCGGCTTAAGCTCAACGTCACCGGAAAAGCTCAAGAACCTGCCGGACTTGCGAGAACCCATCAGCTTCTGTTCGACCTTCGTCTCAAGGCGGTCAAGCTGATCTCCCTGCGTACCCGCCTTAGCCACCATCAGGTAATCCGGCCGGGCGTGGTTGTCGGCCATCGCAAGGTCCATCTCGTGGTTGGACTCATTGAGCTTCACTACACCCCACGCCGCCTCGGGCTTGCCCATTCCGTAATACAACCCGTCACGGCCGGGGTTAGTGGTCCTGAAGTGCACCACCTCATCAACCGCGTAATCAAGCTGCGACGAACTATCGCGGCCGTACACGTAGCCACGGATGAACTGTTCACGGTCGGGCACGACAAACATCCACTGGCTGGGCATGGGCCACAGCTCGCCGGGCACGCCCAGGTTATTGACCACGGGGTGCAGGTACGCGTTGCCGATCAGCTCAAGGTAAAGCGCAACCAATTGGATCAGGTCGAACTGATTGAACCACGGGTTCACGTTCTTGAGCAGTTCCAGGACCGGGTGGGTATCTACGACCTCCTCGAAATCTTCGCCGAACTCGATCACCTTCCGCATGGTCTGCTTGTGGGGCGTGATCATGCCCATAGGGCCAGACGCATCGCCATACAGATACCGCTTGGATTGCCTCGTAGCGGGCCGTGTGTTCCACAGCTTGTTGACGCCTGATCGATTCCGAACAAACAGACGCAACGGCACGGACGATACCGCGGTGGCGTTGATGCTGGCGGCGGCATAAACCCAGGACCGGTACGACGCGATCGCCGCCTCAGGATTGAACGGACGCTGCTTGGCACCGAACCGGCCCGAGCCCTCGATGACGCGAACCGATGAGTTGAGCCACTGGTCGCGGCTGGACTGTGCCTTGTGATAGATATGGGGCGCGTAGGGTTTCATTGCCACATGCTTTCATTGTTAAACCTGCCGGTTTCGCCTGAGTCGCCGATCACGCGGACACGCACAGTATTCTTGGTCTGTTCTTTCCAGCACTTCACGGCCAATGCCAGGGCACAAACGCCGTCGTCATGCAATCCAGAGGGCGCTTGGTATCGAACATGACCGCCGGGGCGGTACTCGTACTCGAACGACTCGACCTCGTTAGTGAGCCAGCCCTCGGGGAAGCGAACCTCGTTGCGCTGGATCGAAGATGCCAGGCCTTCCATGAGCTGCTGCTTGCTGGTGCTCGTAAACTTGAACCCGCTGATATTGGCCCGGATGCGCTGAAAATCTTCCACGATAGGGTCGCCGACACCCGTCGAGTCCACCAGCGTCTTCCAGCCATTGACTTGTGATAGCACGCGCTGGCGCGTCTGGCCCCAATCGATCTGGAACCGGTCCAACGAACACACACGTCCCTCCGCGTCCAATCCGCATACAACGGTCCAGTCCTGGCTCTTGGCAAGGTCCACGCCAAACGCCACCGGTGGTGATTCAGAAATCCTATCGATCACGCATTCACGTATGGCCTTGATGCCGAACGGGTTGCCGCCGTCATCGGCCGGGATGCCTAAATATTCCTGCTCAAAAATGTGCAAGAGCCCCGACTTCTCGTATTCGGCCCTCGCTTCATCGACCTCGCCCATGTTGATGTAAGGGTTGTCTGCCGTGCCCATACACCAAGAGGCCCAGCCCTTGTCGCCCTGCTCACCCTTGGCAAACAGTGTCTGGAAATACTTACGGCCACGCGGCGTCCCCAAAAACCATCCGTCACCGCCAAGATCAGACAACGTGGGACGTAGTGATTCGGTCCAGACCCGCTGTAGGTCACGCACAAGTGAGGCCTCGTCAACAATGATGCGTTTGTATTTCCTGCCGCGTCCCGAGTCGGGGTCATCCAGTGACCAGAAGTCGATGGACCCGCCCGTAATCAGATCGACGCGCTGCTCTGTTTTATTGACGGACGATATCAACGTCTTGATCCGTCTTGTGATTTCCCGCCAAGGCTCCATAAGGTACTTGTAGGTCGGTGCGAACCACCCGACCGGATCTCCATGGAACGCGGGGTCTTGGGCAAGGTCTTGACCAAACCTCGTCTTGCCCCATCTCCTGCCGCAACGCACAACGTTGAATCGCTTCGCGTTATCGAGGATGTGCTGCTGCCCAGCGTGAAGCTTGGGCACATCAATCGTGAAGTTCATCTTCGCTCTGCCTTACGGGTTCTTCGACCCGGTTAATCGTGATATTGATTTGCCCGTCGCTCTTGAGTTCTTGCTTGTCGGTTTGATCTAACTCTTGCTTGCCCAGCCATATGAGCATCGTCGGGTTGCCTGAACTGGCGCATAACATCTGCAATTTCCTGATCTGCATCCTCCTTCGCGACCTGCTTTTTCTTAATATTTCGGAAAAACGCTTGCGTATGGTGCCTTCATCACAACCCATCACGTCCGCGATGTCGGTATTCCTAGCGCCGTCTTCGGCTAACTGAGCAACTTGCTGCTCGTCAATATCAAGTTTGGGCCTCGCCATCGATTATCCCTTGACTTTCAGCTCGAATCAGCAATAACATCAAGCTCCACATTGCGCACAAGCGTTTGAGCGGGACTTGAATCTGTTGTTGCTGTGATCTTGATCGTGTAACGCTTTGTTGACGCATCACCTCCACTGACACTGAACTGAACCGCCTGACCTATCGCAACGGACTCACCCAGTATCGTAAGCGCTGCTGTATTGACAACCTTACTGCCCAGCGTCAGGTCTGATGTCGTGACCTCAACGATTGTAGGCGTGCCTGTTAGAAGCTCTCCTGTATCGAGCAGTTCGGCAAACGACACCGCGACGTTACGCACATCACTTTCGGTCTTGCACTGGACTTGTGGCGCTGTGGCTACACTCATGACCCTTCGCCTTCCTTAGCAGAGTAATGCAACTTGTTTTCTTCCATAGCGTAATGAACCTTTGAATCGTCCATCTTGTATTGCAGCCCTTCTGCGGTGGGTACTTGAACGATAGGCGCCGTACCGCCTCCCATCCCAACACCATGCAATAACAGAAGCACTAAAGACATATCAGACCTCGACGTATGTAAGGCATCCGTCAACCGAAACGGCAGCGCTCAATTCCAGGTTAAGCAACGCGTTGTCAGCGGTTTCAAACCAACCTGCCGGGTTGTATGGCAGAGTAAAACCACTGTTTGCCGTAAGGTCCATCTGACCCGTAAGTGCTGTCCCGCCTGCGCCAGATTCAAACCTGGCATCGACATCACCACCCGCAACCATAAAAAGTGACAAGACCCTTATTTTGATACCTGCGCCCGCAGCGGCAACGAGCGTATTATCTCCCGACGAAGCGTCATCAATCACTGCGTATTGAACCGCTGATGTGGCATCTGGGAGCTGCGTCGTTTTGAGATTACCGAACCGGTCGG
>Ga0070727_10001409_pt1 | contig 25516 bp, 42 predicted proteins | sample tdAd472_FD_66722 | JGI IMG/M metagenome (GOLD analysis project Ga0070727, IMG submission 66722) | Marine sediment microbial communities from the Atlantic coast under amendment with organic carbon and nitrate - tdAd47.2 | ecosystem: Environmental > Aquatic > Marine > Coastal > Sediment | place...
AAACGGGATCTCGTCGTCGATGTCTGGCTTGGCCGCCTGCCGCCTGCCGCCGCTCGTGTAGGTCTCGCCCTGCGGGGCCGATCCGCCGCCCTCGCCACGCTCGCCGCACAGGACGAGTTCGCCCCGGAAATTGCTGACGACGATCTCCGTCGAGTAGCGATCAGCACCGCTCTGGTCCTGCCACTTCCGCGTCTGAAGCTGGCCTTCCAGGTAGACCTTCGAGCCCTTCGTGACGTATCGTTCGATCACGTCGGCGATGTTCTCGTTGAAGACGACGACGCGATGCCACTCGGTCGTCTCCTTGCGCTCGCCGGTCTGCTTGTCCTTCCAGCGTTCGGACGTGGCGACCGTCAGGCGGCAGAAGCGCCCGCCGTTCTGCGTGGTCGTGAACTCCGGGTCTCGGCCGACATTGCCGAGTATGATGACCTTATTGACGCTGCTCATGACGCCATCCTTTCCAGGCTTTCTTCTTCGATTGTCCGCAGATGCAGGCCGAGTTCGGCCGCCAGCGCGCGGACGTGTTCCATGTATTCGGCCATTTCCTTCACCGTCAGGCGCGTCGTGGACTTGCGGACCTCGACGACACAGCCGTTGATGTCGGCGAACTCTGCTGGCAGGAATTGGCCGCGCAGCCACTCGTGGACCTCATCGTGGCCGTGGCCTGTGTGCTGCGCGATCTGGCTGACCCATTCGTGGTAGAGCCGGTTCTGTTGCAGGCTCCGGGTCTCGCTTTCAATGGTGATGCGCCACTTCTTCTTCTGGCTAGGCGCAAGGTTGAAGATCGCCTGCATCGCGCGTTCGCGACTGCCGCGATCCTCGACGATCAGGCGGACCTTCGTCATTCGGCGGCCTCCATGTGATTGGGGGCCTGCGCCGCCATTGCGCGGAACTTCGACTTCTCGCCGTTCAGCCAGTTCGCGCCGCCGTCCACGCCAGCCTTCGTCTTAGCAAAGCGGGCTTCGGTGTTAGAGTTGGCGTGGAACAGTTCTTCGAGCGTCGTAAGCGGCTCGGGCGAGCGTGCAGCCTCGGCCATGGCGTCCCGGTAGTCCTGCGCCCACGACCGCCAGTTCGGTATCCGTTGGCCGTTGTAGAGCTTCGCAACGCCCTTCGGATCGACCTTCGGATGGACCGGGATGTACAGCGGGTTCTCGGCGATCTCCGGCGTCGGCTCGAACCAGTCGCCTGCGTCGGCGGGGTTCTCCGGCGCAATGCGCTGCTCGTCGTTGGCGTGATCGACCGGCTCGACCTCGATGCGTTCTTCCTCGCGGTCGCCGGTCTCAAGCATCAGGCCTTTGAGCAGCGCGTACTTGATCGCCATGCTGATGGCTTTGCCCGACGCCTTGTCGTTCTGGTCCTGCCCGTCAGCCAGCGACGGCACGTCCACGTAATCAGCCGGGTTATCGATGTTGATGAAACGGACGACGGCCTCCAGGCGAACATGCGCCATCTCGCCGTTTCGGGTCGGCTTGTTATCTAGCGTCTCGTGCCTGTAGGCATGCGGTAGCGCCAAGACGCCATGCCTCAGCAGGGCCGGCCGCGTCGCGGCAGTAACGCCGTCGTGCGACATGGCCGTGTAGCCCTGGATCTTGGTGTCCTTCTTGAGGTAGCTGACTTCCTCCATCACGAGCGCGAGGCGCTGATAGACGTTCAAGCTCGTGTCGCGCTGGAACGGTTCGGCCGGCTTGGCCTCTTTCTTCGCGGTCATCGATCCTTCTCCTGTCACAACGTGTCCCTCCTACCGCCCTCGCCCTGCGCGCTTAGCCGCAACCGTGATGCAACCCCGGCCCCGTGCGGCCTTGACGCTTTCGCGCAGCAACGCTTGCACCGCAGGCGCAGCGGTGGTGGAGATACGGGCGGGGTGTTGGGTCATGCGGGTTAGTACGCCAACGTAACGTGTGGAACGTCGCCGTTGATGATTGCCAGGACGATGGCTTTCGCCTGGTCTTCAGTGACGCCGGTCGCCTGTATCGCCGTCATCGCTTCGCGATTGACCGTTCTGCGGTGTTCCTGATTTGCGACCCGGCGCGCCTCAGCTAGTTCTGCGGCTTGCCGTGCGCGCTCTTTTTCTTCGTCTGCTTTACGCTGCGCCTCAATCGCCGCGCGCTCCGCTTCGTGCTTTGCCTTCTCTGCCGCTACGCGCTCTCGTTCAGCGGCTTCAGCCTCCCACTTACGGCGGCGCTCCGCTTCTTCGGCCGCAGCGCGCTCGGCGCGCGCCTTCGCGTCCGCTTCTTCCTTTTCGCGACGCGCGGCTTCTGCGGCAGCGGCTTCTTCCGCAATCCGCCTTTCCTCTGCTTCCCGCGCTTCCGCTGCGGCCAGGCTGTCCGTTAGACGATTGATGCACCGCTCTTTCGCTAGAGCCGCTTCCGCCTGAAACTCGGCGAAGATATCTTCGTCGATGACAATTGAACGAGCATTATTGAGGGCGTCACGCAGCGCGGACGAATCACCTTCAGCAAATGCGGCATCGTTAATCTGCTCAATCGTTGCGCGGATGTTATCGACGCGCGTTTTCTCCGAGTCTTCGTATTCGGTTAACGGCCGACGCACTTCATCCTTCAGTTCATCGAGAAACGTCCGAATCTTTCGCCGTTCTTCATCGACTGCGCTGGCTTTCGCCTTCCACTCAGCGACTAGATCCTTACCCATGCCATCGAGCAGCGTCTTCGAGCGCGCCACTTTATGGGCGATTGACGCTATTTCTTTGCGCCCTTTTGCCGTCGAAACGTCAGCGCAGTGGCTGCGCGCCTTTGACGCGATTTCCGCTAGTAGCGGGTCCACACCGCCGGGCGCGAACACAATTGCGGGCGTCAACGCTTCTTGCGTGACAAGCTCCGTTCCGGTTTCCACCATGTCCTTCATGCTGCTTTCCTTTCTCCGATCATGTGACGCCTCGCGTACACGGTGAGCAGCGCCGCCTCGGCGCGCCCGTGATCCTTCTGCCGCGCGAATAGGTCCGCCTGATCCGGGAACAGCCTGGCCGCCATGTCGCGGCTGCCAGCCTTGTCCGCGTTCGTCAGGCCAAGGCGCTTCTTCCACTCAGCGGGCCGCACGAAATCCATCGGCAGGCCAAGGGCCATCACGACGCCTTGAAGCAGGCCGTAGCCCTCGGCGAGCGTGAACGTGCTGCTGACGCCCTGCTTCGGCATCGACTGCTGCTTCTCGATCAGGACGAGCGCGATGTCGGGGCCGTAGGACAGGCTGCGGAGCATGGAGACGACGCCGGCTGACGTGTCCGGCATGTCGTAGACCTTGAGCAACGCGCCCGCGCAGTCGTAGGCGATTGCGCCCGTCTTGCCGGGGTCTATGGCGATGATGGCATTCATGCGCGGCTCCATGCGTTGAACAGCCGGCGCACGGCGTAGGAGCGCACAAGGCTGATGGCGGTGAATATCGCGGCGATGCCGAAATGCTCAGCGACGCTGGCGCGGAGCCCGAACAGCGGGAACACGATGGCCTGCGCGAGTACGGCGATGCCGTAGCCTATGGCGACGTTGGCGATGGCCTCCACGGCGGACATGCGGCGCGTCTGGCTCATAGGTCCATCGCCTCCTGCGTCGCCTTGGCGGGCGGAGCGATGAACATGTCCGGCTGGCGGTAGGCGTCTTCGATGCGGCGACAGGCGATGTCGAAGTATGGCTCGTGAAGCTCGATGCCGATGAACTTGCGGCCGAGCTTGGCGCACGCAACGCCAGTCGTGCCGCTGCCCATGAAGGGGTCGCAAACGATATCGCCGTAGACGGTATGCAGTCGGATGAAGTGGTCGACGAGGCCTAACGGCTTTTCGTTAGGGTGTTCGCGTTCGCGCGGTGGCATAAGCGAGAAGACATTCCGCGCGGTAACGTTTTGGTCGGCCCAAGACAGCTTTCCGCCGGCACGGTGCGAGACCATGACCATCTCGTGCTGACGCCGGTAGCGCCATCCGAGGCCGGGGTTCTTCTTGTCCCAGATGACGCTGTGAAAGAATGTCAGTCCATCGCGGTCCATGCGATCCGCTACCCACGCGAATGTCGGCCTTGGACCGCCGCCGCCGCAGCAGCAGCAGCAGCAGCAGCAGTCGGGCTTTAGAACCCTGCTTGCCTCGACCAGCATGCCGTCAACGACGCGGCGCATGCCATCCGCATCATCGTTTGCAATCGGCTTGCCCTCGATGCCGCGAACTTCGTTTAGACGCGAGTTCCAGTCGCCATCATGATTGCTGTGCCCATACGGCGGGTCTGTCCAAATCATGTCGATAGCGGCATCGGGCAGCGCCGGCATGACTTCCAGGCAGTCGCCCAGGTACAGCGTCGCGTCGCCGATGACTTCCTTGCGGGCGTAGGTCATCGCCCCATCGCTTTCCCGCCGGCCCGGAAGACGGCGATCACGTCGTTGAAGAACGTCTTGGAACGCCCAGGCCGACCGACGAGGGGCGAACAGCCGGCCTGGGCTACGGCGCGCCGGGTGGGGACGCGGGCGCCGATCATGTGTCGGAAGTCCCGTGAAAATCCGGCCCGGCAGGAGACGTATCGCCCGCCGGGCCGCAGTTGCGGGAGGTGCGCCGCGCTTCGGCCGAGGGAGAGGCGGCCCCGTGAGCGGCGGACGGATCGGGTTGCGTGAGGTGCTGCACGTCGATGAACGCAAGCCGCGCGTGCTTCTGGTGCAGGATCGCCATGCGCCGATGCAGCGCGCCGTACAGAACGTGTTCCATCCGTGCGCGGTGGTGGATCTGGCTTGCCGTGTGCATCCGCGCGTCGAGGCGGCGCAGTTCCAACGGCGTGCGCTCTTTCTTCTCAGCCATCACACCATCCCCATCAGCATCGCGCCAAGCGCGAGGTACACGCAGACGACGCCGGCCGCCGTCGAGCGCAGCGACAGCACGAAGCCCACGCCCGTCAGCCCGATGGCGATCTGCGCCCAGGTCATGCCGCCCTGCCCGCCGACGTGCGGTCAAACACCGACACGTCGATCTGCGCCAGGAAGTCCTCGCGGGCTTCGCGATCAGCCATATTCCACGCCGAAATCAACGCGGCTGTTTGCACCGCAGAAATAGCTTGGGATACGGACGCCCTAAAGAATTCCCTGCAAGGATTGATGCGATGTTCAGCCAGCAATTGATGCGCCAACCTCTCCACTTCACAGACTTCACCATCTGTGGCGTCTACAAATTCCAAAATGAACGGGAGAGGAACGGCCGTTACGTTAGACAATTGGGCGAGGCGTGCCTCAACATCTATGGACCGACCTATCTTTACCAAACCCGGCATTGCCGGATTGCTGACCACATAGACGTTCATGCGTACCTCCGGTCCATGATCGACTGCCCCGTGATGTTCGCGAGTTCGTCGGCGATGTTCCGAGCGCCGGCCGCGTACAGGTTGGCCTTCACGCCGTCCCAAGCGTCGTGCGGGACATGAGCAGCAAGGATCTCAGCGACTTCCTTGGCCGCCCGAGCCTTTACGTCGGCGTCGATCCGGCTTGGCCGTGGCGACGATTGAGGCGCGCGTTCGGAGCGACGGGCCTCGGCAAGGTCGCGCTTGGCGGCCGTATACTGGTCGTTCGGCGGCATCCGCTTGAGCTTGTCGAGGTAGACGCCGGTATCGAGCGGCGTGCCCCGGATCATGTCCAAGACTTCCTGAATCACCTTCGCGCCGCGCTCGGCGTCGCGTTGGACGGCGCGCTCGGAGCGGCCGGTGGCGCTGGCCGTCTCGGCGGTGAAGCGCTCGCCAGAGCAAGTCGCCAACTTGGCAACTTGATCGGATTTGCGGTCGCCGCCATGCCGCGTCTCGGGATGCAGTTCTTGGTAGATCGCCTTACGTCGCGCCGTCTGCGAGGACCGCTCGGCCGGCGACAGTTCCGCCCGGCAAAGGTTCTCGTCGATCATCGCAAGCTCAGCGTGCAGGTCGTCATCGGCGACGACGACGCATTCGATATCGGCGAGCCCGAGACGTTGGCAGGCTGCCAGACGGTGCGCTCCGGCAATCGCTTCCCACCGATCTCCGGCAGCGCGAACGCGGATCGGATTGATCAGGCCGACAGCGGCGATGCTATCCACCAGCGCGGAGACGGTTGCCTCGTTGATGGCGCGCGCGTCGTCGCGGCGGTCGATCTTGTCGGTGGGAAGCGATTGGATCATGGCCTAGCGCTCCAGACGCGGGAGCGGCCCGCCCTTGATCGGGAGCGTCGCAACGGACTGGCCACGGCGATGCGCGTTCCAAGCGCGGAAGATCAGTTCGGCCTTCTCGTTCGGCGTCAGACGTTTTTCCGCCAGCAGGCGATTGCGCGCGTACAGGATCGGGTCGCGCGGGGCGAGGTTGTGGCCGTGCACGAGCGCAGAAATGAAGTCGTCAGCGTCATCGGTCCCGCTGCGCCTCGACATCGCCCAACGGGCGAACGTCAGGACGGATCGGCCACCAACCGTTTCCGCGCCCTTCTTCGGAACTGCCGCGAGGCTTGCCGCGATAGACGGATCTCCATCTATCGTCTGCATGACCTCGATCTTGGTTGGAGCGAAGTGCGTCTGTTGGCTGAGTTCGTTCCTCTGGCCAAACTGCCAGATGTACTTCGCCGCAGCCGAAAGACGATGCGCATCCTTATGGCCGTTCATCGACAGGTAGTCTGCGGCTGTGCGCGCCTTGCCCTGATCGACCGTTGTCCGGGTCTCACGCTCGACGCCAGCGACGAAGATGGCGGGGATGGTGACGCCCGCCATGATGACGGCGGCGCAACGGTGTTGCCCGTCATTCAGAAGGCCGCAGCGCGAAATGATGATGCTCTCGCCGTTCGCCGCCCAAGCGCCGGCCGCCATGTCGCGGGCGTACTTCTCGACGGTAGCGGCGCTGACAGTGCGGTTGCCGGGGTTAAGGCCGATCAGCGCCTCGGCGATAGCGGGCGTGAGTTCGGCGGCGCGGGTGACGATGCGCGACTGCGCCCGAAGCAGCATATCGTCAAGCCACTCAAGGTCTTTCGCCTTGCTGGCGGCCTGCATGTGCATTATTTTATTCATATGCTTTTCCTTCTGGCGGCGGCCTTCGGGTGCGCCGCCATTTTTTTGCGCGAGCGCCCGAAGTCGCTATTCCTTGGAGCGGCCGGCCAGCATCAGGCGGCATCTCCGGTCATGTCGGCCTCAAGCCAGTCTTCGAAGCGGACAGCGCCGCCCGTCACCTGCTCAATCCTGGCGACCATCGCTAATGGCGGTTGACGGTCGCCGAGCGCCCAACGGGCCACGGTGCTGCGCTCAACGTCGATCATTTCGCCGAAAGCGCGCCGCGAAAGGCCGTTGGCCTTGAGGTATTTATCTAGCGTCATGGCGTGGAGTGTGGCGGTTTGGCACAACGCTGTCAAGCCGAATAATCTTCCGGCTGGCCAAATTTGTGCTTGACTGGCTTGTGCCAAAGAAGCACACTATCCCTCATCGCCACACACGACGACGAGGGACGACAGATGCCATACATCACCGCATCGCTAACGGAGATCCCGCTGCCGAACGGCGCGATGATCGACCTGGCTGGCGAACTGGCGCTCCGGCAGGAGCTACGGTTCACGAGCGTGGTCGAGCCCACGGCGTATTTCCCCGGCCCGATTGAGTACGAGTTCGAGCGTGGCCGATGGGCGGCGCTGAACCCGCACTTTGACGTTATTCTGTATCGGGCTGCCGACGCGGCGCTTGAGACGCAGGGCGACGTGGACGCGGCGTTTGACGAACACGTGTCATGCGAGTGGTCGAGCTTTTCGGCCACGCGCTACGCAGCGGAGTGACGGGGATGACCGAACGGAATTGGACGCCGGGGCCATGGCGTTGGCAGGGCGAGGACTACAGGGCCGGATGGGGATGGCAAATGTTAGTCGGCCCAAACGGGGAGGGTTTGATTGTCGGGCAAGAAAAGGGCGGTGGCCCGTGCTCTAAGTTAAGAGCGCATATGCCTGTCGAACCGTCTCTTTGCCTCACAGGACTTGAAGATTTCGGCAAGGATCGCGTGGAGAGCGTTCATGTTTTTGGAGAAGCCAACGCCCGCCTGATCGTCGCCGCGCCGGAGATGTACGAGGCGCTGAAGAATCTAACCGGGTGGCTTGATCGTACAGGCGGCAGGCATGAGCCGGGACTGCTTATGGATCACGCGCTCGCCGTTCTAGCCCGTGCCGAAGGTCGCGACCGATGACGCCGGAGGAAGCGCAGGCGATCAGCGACGAGGCGTTCGAGTTGACGCGCCAGTGCCGTGCCGAGCGGTGCGACTGGCTGGCGGACTTCTTCGCCCACGTCAGCGACGAGATGGCCGATCAGGCGTGCGACCTGAAGCGGCGGATGGGCATCCAGCAGGAGGACGTGGCGTGAGCGACGAGACGAAGCTGCGGGCGTGTTGGTTGTGCGGAGACGACATATCCCCGCGCGTGGTGCCTGTCCGCGATGGATATAAGGTGAGGTGCCGCGTCTGTATGGCATGCGGGCCGGAGAAATACCATGGCCCTGACGGCATGCCGAGTGCGGGAAAGCGTGCAGCCGCCGCCTGGAACACGCGCGCCGACGACGATCTGGTGACGGCGCTGGTCGAGGCGTTGGAGCCGTTCGGGGCGCTCGCTGACGAGATCGAAAACTGCGCGGCAAACTCGCCATACAACGATGTTAGACAGTGGTCGACCAACTGCGGGTGGGACAACCTCGCCGCCGCCCGAGCCGCCATCGCGCGCGCCAAGCAGGCGCGGGGAGGTGGGGCGTGACCCGCATTAACCCATGCCACGGCTGCCCACTTCGTGAAGGCTGCGATCTGCGCGAGACCTTCCGTGAGCGGACACGGCTTCTCGGGGACGTCGCAAGGTCCGTGACGTTTCGGTGCAAGAAGTTGGCAGATGCGTTGCGCCCTGGCCGTCGTGTTTTGGTCCCGACGCCACGCCCAAAAGAAGGCCCATATAGTTGGGGCGGTGATCCAGACATTCAGATTGAGAGCGTGGCCGTTCCGGCGACCATAACCGGATCGCACGACAATACATTTTCCTGCGTCATCGACGAAGGAAACGTCTTCGGCCGTTGGAGTTATGAGGCTGGCGGCCAGCAAGCGCCGGACGAAAGGTTCCGCTTCCGCAAGTCCATGCGTCACACGCGGGTCGTCCGGTTTTTGGACGAGCCCGACAGGCGGCTTTGCGAGATGGGCAAGCGCGTCATGAAAGCGGACGGGACGTGCGACAAGCCGGATGACTGGCCTTGCTATTGCAAAGACTTTCATACCGGGGACTGGTCATGACCCGCCACGCCATCACCCCGCCCCGCTGGCTGACGCACCGCAAGGCCCGCGCGCGGCTTCTTGACGACATGGCGGCATGGATGATCGGCGCGCCCGAGGGCGACTGGTCAGACCGCTACACCGTGCAACTTGAGCGCCTGGCGGCCGGGGCCGTCGTGATCGCGTTCGCCGCTGCGGCCGTGGGCGTGGCGCTTCACATTGGAGGATGTATCTAATGACTGAGAGGAAGTGGACGCCGGGGCCGTGGAACGTGGACCCGGAGCACGGAGCAGATGTTCAGGCGTCTGGATCAGAGGTCTGCCTTGTGTGGCAAAAGGAATATATAGGCGTAGAATTCACGGCGAGCGGCAATATAACGGCATCGCCTGAAGAGTGTGCCGCCAACGCCCGCCTGATCGCCGCGTGCCCGACGATGTACGAGGCGCTATGGCAGGCATACGACGCCCATGTCCCGTTCGAGGACGACGAGCGCCCGGATTGGTGGATCGCTGTTTGCGATGCCCTCGCCAAAGCGGAGGGCGACCGATGATCGCCCCGCTGCCGGTCCCGCGCGCGCATCCGCTTGAGCGCAAGCCAGACGACACGCAGGCGCTATGGGACAAGGCGGCGCTGGCGGCGTTGACGGGGATCTGCGCAAACCCAGAACTTGTATGTCGCGCTGCTGATGATTGGACCGACTTGGCTGGATACTGCGCCGACGCCTTCATGGCCCTGCGCGCCCGCCGTCTGAGCAAGGAGCCGACCGATGACTGAGATCGACCAAGCCGCAGTTCTCCAGACTATGCGCGACGCCCATCGATTCATGATCGACGAAACGACGCTCTGCAAACAATGCGGCATGCCGGAAGAAGCCGAAGCCTATCGACGGATCGCGTGCGCCATCGCGGCGGCCGTTTCTGAATACAAGGCCAGCGCAGACGCCAACCAGGAGGAAGACCACAATGGGCTGTGACGCAGAGTGGCCGGCGACGCCGGCAGAGACGGGCGGCGATGAGCGCGCGCCTATCGATTGGAGCAAGCCGCTGGAGACCGAGGACGGGCGGCCGGTGCGGGTGCTCGGCGAGACGGTGGCCGGGCTCGGGCCGAGAACAGCGCGCGTCGTTTGCGTGGCCGACACGACCATGGGCGGCGAGATCATAGGACTCGTTTTTGACGAAGGCCGCGCGTTCTGGTGGGCGGAGGGGTACCCGGCCGTTCCGACCAACCGCATCCGCAACGTCGCGCCGCCCGAGCCGGAGACCGCAGAGTTGACGCCGTGGGACCGGGCTCCCGTCTTCCGCGCTACGTGGATGGGGCACGAAACCGACCTTAAGCCGGTCTCAGGCTGGCGCGTCACAGGGGGCAGCGGCAGCGTGCATGTCTACGCCGACCAAGGGGCTGCCTTCGCCGAATACGAGCGCCGCGACGCTGAATGGCTCGCTGAGCGGCAGGCCGTCGAAGCCCGCCGCCCCATGGTTCGGCCGGTCGGGTCCAGCGGCGCGAAGGGAGGGTGACGGGGATGGGGTCTTTGAGTTTTCCGATAACCGACGCGACGGACCTTGATCGCCTGAACGAAGACGACCTTTTTGAGGGCTATAGGGACGGCTTGCACAATGCACCTCAGCCTGGGCCAGGCGGTAACCGTTCGATCTCTTATGTCCATGGATGGTGGACGGGCGCGACGGACGGCGGGCATGTCGAGAAACCGGACTGGCTTGCATCGCTAGTCCGCGACGCCCGAAAGCGCGGGGTAGGACCTTTCGCAGTGAGGGCCAAGACATGACCGACGACGGAGACATTGCCACGGTCGCCTACATGGCGGGCGCGGCCGACGCCAAGGCGGACGCCCGCAAGCGCATCGCCGAACTTGCGGCGGAGACCACACGGCTGCGGGGGCAGCTAGACGCCATCGAAGAAGACGGGACGCGCGAACACAACGCCGCCGTCGCCCTTCGCCAAGAGGTCGCGCGGCTGCGAGAGGCTATCAACACTGACGCAGCATACGCAAGGGCGACATGCGGCGGTGACGGTGAGGGTTGCGCGGCGTTCCGCCCATACTATGCCACGACGGCTCGCCGCCACCAGAAATGCGGCACATGCCCCATGGCGGTTCTAAGCGAGTCCATTGCAGCCCTAGCCGCCAGCGCGCCGAAGCCGGCCGGAGGCGACGATGAGTGAGGGGCGGTGGGTCGTGGTGGTCTACGAGGCGGGCGAGATCGATTTGACTAAGCCGGTCGCCGATCAGGCCGCCGCAGTCAAGGAAGCCCGCTGGTGGATCGGTAAGGGCTGGCTTGCCCAAATCGCCGGCCCGCTGTGGACGCCGGAGCCCGACATCGGCGAGGCGTGGGATGCGACGGAAGGGGTAGGGTGATGAACACGCCAATGTGCCTAGCCATAGCGCCGAAGGAGGATGAGAGGATGAAGTCTGAGCCTCACGAGATAAAGCAACGACTGCTGCTTGGCGCGAACGGGACGCTGCCGCGACCGTCTGCGGAAACCTGCCGTGAAGCCGCCGCCCGCATCGCCGCGCTGGAGGCCGAGAACGCCAAGCTGGCGGCGGAGGTCGAGCGGCTGCGGGATGCGGTGCTTGACTTGACGCCTTGGGAACATTCGCAGGGGCCGGTTCCAGACTATGAGAGCCCGCTTATGTCGGTGTTCGACAGTGGGGTCACATACACCATCGAACTTCTGGTCAAGACCCTAGGGGTTCCTTCCGAGAGCGTTTCTTGGGACGCCGCGACGGAAACGCATGACGGCGACGTAGGCTCTGTCATCTATAGCGCCTTGACATCGGCGTTCGGAGAAGACTGGCCTCACGCCCTCGCCGCCCGCCCCGAAGGCGCGCCGGAATGAGCGCCTTCCTGCGCATCGTCGCCGTACTGGCCATCGTGATCGCGGCCGGCTACGGCATGTCCCACATGGGCGTCAGCGCCGACGAGGCGGTCATCATGCGGCTGTCGGGATTCGTGCGATGAGGCTCGGCGACGCGCTGTTAATCGGCGGCTGCGGACTGCTGGTCGTCGTGTGGCTGGCGGCGCAGGCACTTGGACTGGATTGACCGGCGCGGCCGGATGGAGGATGGATGGATGAGCGACGAACAGGATAATAACCCGACAAATAAGACAATCACCTCCGCTGAATTAATCGCGCGGACTGGCGGCGTGTCGAAATCTTTTGATCGAGGGCGTTTCCCGCCAGAGATGCGCATGTTCCCAAGCCAAGAAGAGGCGAGGCGAGCTAAAACCGCTGACAAAGATGGCGCAACGATGCACGTCAACCGAGTGGCGTATGGTGGTGGAAACGCCGAAATCACCGACGCCGAGGTCATGAACGCGCAGAAGGCCGAGATCGCCCGCCTGCGCGCGGAGGTCGAGAGGCTTACCGCCGAACGCGACGCCGCACTGGCGCGCGAGGCGGCGCTGCGGAGCGCGGCGGAATCGGAAATCGCGAACGCCATGGTGCAGTGCGGGGGTGGCGGCGAAGGATGCGTGGCTTTTCGAGCGTATTACGACACAGCAGAGCGCCGGCACGCAAAATGCGGCGGTTGTCCTATGGGCGTGCTTTGGGAAATCCGCGCCGCCCTCGCCGCGCACCCCGCGCCGGCGGTGGGCGAAGGGGAGACGGACAATGACGCCTGAGATCAAGGACGAGTGGTTCACGAAAGCGCGGAAGGCATACAAGCGCATCGACGCTTTCGTTGACGACGATGCGTTGCGGCGCGCCCTCGAAGCCATCGCCCCCGCGATCTACGAGGCCGGGCTGCGGGCGGGGTTGGAGGCTGCCGGAACTTTAACGCGTGCAGAAGCGCGTCGTGTGCAGGAGATATTGGACAATCCGCCGGCCCCCACCGAAGCCGCAAGGGAAGCAATGCGCGCGTCTATGCGGCTACTCAACCCACCCGAGCCAGCGGGCGATCAGGAGACCGGCGGCGATGACGGCGGCCACGGCGAACTGCGCGATTAGGCGGCGTTCTGGGATCATGGAGGGAGGATAGCATATGTTCGGTTGGATGTTCGATGCCGCGCGCGACGAAACGACGGATGCCCTTGTTCGTATCATTGAGCGTGGGACGCTTGGTAATGACTACCAGTTTAATCCGCACCTAAGCAGCAGCGCCACCTTCCATTATGAAGGTCATCGTGTGGGAGTGCGTTGGTACTGCAACCCAACACATATTATTAACGTTACATTCGACGGCGAACCCGCCCCCGTTCACGGCAATACAATCGCGCGAGCTGCGATGGCGCGCGCGGCCGTCATTCTGAAGCGTCGCGCCGACGACATCGTTAAGGCATCGCCAGAACTACAGCGCTAAGCCGGATCGCCCACCACGATATCAGACCACGACTGCCCGTCCGCGACCATGCAGGCGACGCCATCCGGGCGCACGATCACCAGCGTCCACGTCGAACCGCTCGGCGTCCTGAACAGCAACAGCGCCATGCCGTCGCCCGCATCGCCAAGCCCGGCCGGCAGTTCGTCGTGATTGCGCTTGAGGCCGTCCACGACTTCCTTGTACGGCGCGCATGGCATCTGGGCCTGGGCCTGGGCGACCGTGCCGCCGAGCACGATGGCGGAACCGGCCATCAGCGCCAGAGCGCCTGCCAGTGCGATAATCTTCTTCATCTGCTGCATTCCTTTTCGTAGACAGCGTTGTGCTCGGCGATCTGGCCCTTGTCGCGCGGCGTCATGCCGGCGATGGACGGCTCGTCGAGGTAGATCGGCGCGAAGATCCCGCAGGCGCTATTCGCGGGGGCGACGGTCCTCGGGCTTTCGCAGGAGGTCGTCGCGAACGTCGCCAGGAAGATCGCGGACAAGCCGACGAATCTCTTGAGCGCGGGTGATGGCGTCCTGGGCATCCTGGAATCCCCTCAGGGCGGCCTTGGCCTCGCCCGCGTCCATCAAGCCACGGTCGCGGAGATAGCCCGCCACGGCCGCCCCCATGGCCGCCAGGACGCGGACGACGCCAAGGAGGTTGAGGATCACTTGAGCGTCACCGGCCCCTTGGTGACGAGGCGCATGACGATGTTGACGACGGTCATGATCGCCGCGACGACAGCCGTCTGCGTTTCGGCGTCAAGGCCGAGATCGAAGCCAAACGAAGCCGTAAGCACGGCGACGAGCGCGACGATGTTGGCCCACAGGGTCTTGCTGGCCCAAAAGGGCTTCGAGTTATCCATTGTGTGCTGCTCCTTTTCGTTTGATGCACACAAGCGAAGGGCGGCCGAAGCCGCCCTGTCGCTGTCTATATGTGTGAGTGTCAGCCGCGCATGCGCTCGGCGAGGGCGTAGCCTTCAAGCGGCCACAATTTCGCCGACGCATTCCGGTAGGCGATGGCGCGGCCGATCTCTTCGTCGAAGTTCGCCGGATCGACGCAGGCGGACTCGCCAACGAGATTGTAGCCGTTCGGCAACGTGATGATGCAGAGCGTCATCGTTCCCGACACGACGTAATCGACCTTCGACGCCGCCAACTTGTCCTCGATCATCTGAGGGGTGACGCGCGGGGCCGTCTTCGTCTCGATCTTCGCAAGAGTGTCCTGTTCGCTCAAAACTGCGACCATGATCTGTTTCCTTCTGTCTGGTCGTATTCCCGGAACCGCCGGGCCGGATCAACGCCATGGCTCAAAGCGCCACGGCTGCTCGATTGACGCGTGCGCCAGGGCTTGCTTTTCCTGCCGGCGCAATGCGCGCCTCGCCTGTGCCGCCGGATCGGCTGGCCTGCTCGTGCGCTTCGCAGATCGCGCGGCATACGTCCGCGTAGTGGTCTTGCAGAACCAGCGCCGCGTGCGGCGTCGCATCGCCGGCCTTCGCCGCCGCTATAAGCCGGTCGATCTTGTCGCCGAGGACGCGGAGGTAGGTTTCGGCGCAGACTTCATCCATCGTCTCCACCTTCCTTCAGCCAGTCCGGCGTCTGAAATTCATACGGGGGCATCGGGAGATCAGGAATCGGCCATGGGAACGGCTTGACTTCGTATGGGTTGCCGCAGCCGGGACACTGGCCGACGCAGCAGCAAAACTTTACGGGTTCGTTCTTTTCCATGTCAGGAACTCGCATCCTTCCTTGAGATCAGGGAATAGCCGTATCCGGCGCACCGCTACGTCCTCGCGCGGGTCGATCACGGCGAGGATCGTCGATCCGAACTGATGCTCGGCGAACTGATGGTGTGCAGCGTAGTGGTCGAGGAACTTGTACCCGCGCGCTCGCGCCAAGTGGACGACGCGACCGGGATATGGCTCCTTGCAGGCCACGCCCCAATCGTGGTGGTGGCCGGCGATGTAGATGTCCGCTTCCTCGTCGAAGCGCGACGCCCGGTCCTGGCCGTGGAGGTTGTTCCACATCGACGAGCCCTTGTGATTGTGGGCGGCGTCGATGCGGATCTCGCGGCCGTTCGGGAAGCAGACGCGGAACTTGGCCGACCACTCGACCAACGGCAGGGGCGGGGCCTTCATGCCGCGTAGATATGAGGCGAAACCGCTATCCATCTCGTCGTGATTGCCGAGAAGCCAAAGCAGCCAGCGAATGCCGCTGTCCTGTAGGAACCACCGCGCGAGCTTCTGTTCGGTCGAGCGCGACACGTCGTTTTCGGCGTAGAGGCGGACCAGACGGCCGCCCCAATTATCCACCGTATCGCCTAGGTTCACGGCATATACGCCATCGGTTTCGGCCATCAGCCGGGCGTCTCGGCGGACGAGATCGATGTTCGTCCCGTTGTTGCCGAGGTGCGGGTCGCCGACGAAGGCGATTCCGACCGGCTCGGCACGCTTCATCTTCAGCGGGAACCAATGTAATGCAGATGCATGTTCCGCCCGCTGCCGCTGCCTGGCGGCCATGGCGTCAAGGATTTCCTCGATGGGGCGATCATCGGGCGGAAACTCGGGGTACTCTACGTCTTTCTCGTCGGCGAGGCCGGCACGGACTGCGGCATAGCGTGTCGCCCGCTCCCGGATCGTCCGTTCCGCTATGCCGGTCTGGCGTGCCGCTTCTGCGGCGGTGCCGTGCTGCTCGACAAGCTCGGCCGCTTCACGGTCGCGCTCTAGCCGCGTCTGAGGTTCCAGCACGCGCAATCCTCGCTCTAGTTGACGGGGAGATTCAGCTTGTGGGCCAGATAGCCGATGATGCCGCCGACGCCGCCGACCGCACCGAGGATGCCCCACGCCATTTTGCGCGCCCCCCGGATTTCGGAGAGTTCGCGCTTGATGTCTTCTTGGCTGGAGGCGACCTTATCGACGGTCTCTTTCAGTGCGTCGAAGCGGGCGGCTAGGGCGGCGTGTTGGGCGCGGTCGTCGTAGTTCATTGCGCTAGGCTCACGTCGCCGTCGTGATAGAGCCAGCGCCGCCGAATGTCGGATTGCCGCCGGTGCCGTCGCTGTTGTCTAGGTCTTGCAGGTCGAAGCCCCGCATCGAAATGATGGGACTAACGCCCATTTGCGCTTCGAGCACGCTCTTATCCTGAAGCGTCTGGAAATCGGACCCGATGACGTGCTGAACGGTGCTTGTCGTCCATTCCAGGTAACCTTCAAGGAAGACATGGACGCGCTCGAACTCGCCGTAGCAATCGTTGGAGAGGACGTTCGAAGCGCCGACCCAGATGCCGAGCATACTGTTGCCGTAGAGATCGTTCGCTGTGTTCGTAGTTGAAGCTGTCGTCGGGCCTACAAGCGCGGAGCCGGTGTCAAGATTATAGATCGCATACGAAATAGTGTCTGTCGTCTTGTCGAACGACCAGAAGAACGCATACTTCGTGTCGATGGTCATCGTCTGCGAGATGGGGTTTGTGAGAAGGTTCCCGCCGCTGTCGTAGACGCGATTCCAGTTGTTCAGCAGCGAGCCCCAGATGTTCGAGAACGGGCTGGAGGTTGTGCCGAGTCCGCGCAACGTCAGAAGCTGAATGTTGGACGAAGCGTCGGAGCCTTCCGGCTTGTACGTGTAGCAAACGGTGAACTGCGTCACGTCGTCGGCGGCGGGCAAGCCGGTCGGCGGGCTCCACACCAGAGCCGACGCACCGTCGAACTGCTGCCAGTCGCCGTTTTCGCTGCTGGCCGGCGTAAACTCGCTCGACGCGACCACCGTTCCAGCCGTGCCGTCTGGGGCGATCTCGACCGCATAGAACTTCTGAGCGACGGCCGTTAGCGTGGTGGCGTTGAAGCTGTAGGGCGACGTGCCGCCTGCGATGGCCTTACTGTCCGCGAACGGGGCAGAGGCGTCGTTGCCCATGTTCCCGGCTTTAATCTGCGCGGCGTTCGGCGTCGGCGTCACGGAAGACGGTTGCGAGATGATGTAGATGCCGCCGCCCTTCGACGTGGCCGCTGCTGTCGTTGTCGAGACGGTGACGGTCGCCTGCGTATCGGAGACAACGCCAGGCGTGCCGACAGTGACCGTCGCGGGCGTGTAGGCTTCGGCGGTGAAGATATCGGAGCCGCGATGCGGATTTGACCAGTTGATCGGATTCCCGAGGCGGTCATAGTCGATGACGATGTTGCCACTGTCGTCCGTCGCGCCGTTGAAGCGGGAAATCAGCGACGTGCGCTCGCTCGACTTGTCGATGCCGACGCGGACAGCCGCGGGGCCGGCTTCGATCAGCGCTTGCGTCTCGATGTCGGACCAGATCGCGGCGTTCGTGCTGAAGATGTCGGTCTCGTCTTCCGGGTCAAGCGTGCCCGTGAAGATGTTGCCGCCACCATTGACGAAGTTGGCGGCGTTGGAAACCGACACGCCCGCTATGATCGAGCATGTGATTTCATCGTCAGCGCCGGACGAGTTGGTCTCAGCGAGATCGAGATTGCCGTCCGTCTGCCCGGTATGCGGGCCGGCTGTCGTGAAGATGATGAGGTTCTTTGTACCGCTGACTGGTTCCTCGACGCTCGACTGATTGTCGATGGCGCGCCCGTCGTCCACGTCGGACGAAAGCAGCGCGCAGCCGAGGACGATGCCCACAGACCTCTGCCACGTGAAATAGCCGCGCACCCCGTAAGGCCAATTAACGCCCCACACGAGCATTCCGTCCCAGCCCGGATTGCCGTTCGTGCCATAGAAATTGGCTTTGTTCGAATGGGTGTCGCCGCCGACAGATGCGCTGAGGTTGACGTGGTAAATCATGCCGACAGACGAGCCGGGCGCGATGGACTGGAATGGCCCCTGCTCTACGTCGTCGATCTCGACATAGCCGACCTTGCCGCGCGTCGTGAGCGCCAGCGCGAAGCCTGCGCCCTGAATGTGGCGGTTAGTCGAAAGGTACTCGACGACGTAATCCGTGCCGCCAATGCCCATGCCGCCCGAGCCGTTGCTGTGGCCGGTCGTGTCCGTCGTCCAGATGTTCTTGAACTTGAAGTCGGACCCGAACGTGGACGGCCCGTTCATGATGTTGGCCTGCCGGATCGAGTTGATGAAGCCGGAGCCCATGAACGTCAGGCCATGCATTTCGAAGTTGGATGCGTCGCTGAAGTCGAGACAAATCTGCCTCGCGCCATAGGTAACGTTGCCGTTTTCGAGATTGGCGGGCGTGTTCGGGACGTAATAGACGGTGAACAGATTGGAGCCGTCTACGGTGACCGCGTATTGCCCCGCGCCGGTGATAAGGTGCGGTGCGTTAACGATCACGTAGTCAACGGGGTCGTCGCCGTCATTGCCGCCCGGAGCGCGGATCGTTCCGTCAAGCGTGATTTCGCCTGTCGTCGAATTAAAACTCGTGATGGCCGTGGTAGCGCCTACATTGGGGTAGGCATGGATCAACATGAACGTCCCGGCGTTCTCCATGCTGGTCTGCGACATGCCGATCAGATCGGTGTCTGTCAGCGTGTCCATGTAGTAGTAGGGATCTGAGAACGTCGAAGTGATCGAGTCGGACGAGGGCCACGTGTTCGCGCGGTCCCGCAGGAACGGCGCATAGGCCGGGGTCGCAGCGAGATTGTTCGCCTGCACCTGCTGCACGCCGGCTTCCATCAGATTGAAGCCCATCGTCTGGCCGGCGTAGAGTGCGGAGTCAGTCGGCGGCGTGAACTGCTTCTTGTAACAGACGGTCTTGTCGGCGAGCCCGGTAAGGATCGTGTCGCCCGACGTGCATTGCGTCCAGCCGGTGATGGCCTCCTGAGCCGTGATGCCGGCCGCACGCTCGGACGACGTGCCGTAACAATAGAACTTCAGGCTGTCATAGGTGGCGCTCGCATCGTAGCTGGTTCCGAAATCGACGGCTTCGCGCGACATGCCCTCGATGCCGACCGTGATGTCTCCGGTCTCTGTCTGAAGCGTATCGACGGCGTGCTGGATCGTCGCCCAGGCCGCTTCGTAGGACGTGCCGGCATTGCCGTTATCACCCACGCCCGGCCGGACGTAATAGTCGAACGTCGTTCCATAATCGATGCTCTGCGCGCCCTTGGTGACATCGAGGGCAGCGCCGTCAACAATGGTCCACGAAAGCGTTGTGTCGTTCGTGATGCCGGCGAAGAAGTTTCCGGAGGCATCCTTAATCGCATCGGCCGCGATGCGCAGGGCAAACTCTACACCTCCTGTCATGTTGAGGCCGGGCGTGACAGTCAGAACGTTACCGACGATTGCGATGGAACCGCCAGCAAAGCCCGCCAAGGTCGTAGTGTTGAATGTTTCCCTAAGCGTGAATGATGCAGACGGCTTGTGCCGCAGAGTGATCGTCGATGCAGGGTGGAAGTAGATATTTTCGTTGAACGTGATCTCAATCACGGCATCAACAGCAACGCCGGTCGCGTCATCAGTCGGCGACGTAGACGAGATGGTGGGCGCGTCAACGTCGCCTTCGCCCATCGCAGTAGACGCATTGAGCCTGCGCACGCCGTAAAGGCGCGCCGACCGGATCGATAGAGCCATGTGGAAATCCGTCTAAACGAGGATTGCGTGAATGCTGTTCAGCGCGGTCGGATCAGCGCGATGGCGCGTTCGACCTCTGCGACGGCCTCAGCCTGCTTCTCGGCCCGGATGCGCTCGCGCGGGTCAGGCAGGCCGCGCGTGTCCCATCTCATAGCGCGTAGGTCGTCCAGCGCCTCAGGGCGGTCGGCGTTGTCGGCGACGTACTTGGCGCGATCCGCGTTCCGATAGGTCCGCGTCGAGCCATCCGAAAGTTTGTGGATGATCCGGCCGTTCGCCGAATCCCACGTGATCTCTGCAATCTCAGCCATGGTCAGATCACCTGATATTCGAAGCGGAAGTGGATTGTGTGTGCGCTCGTGCTGGCGCTGTAGAAGCTCAGCAACGCCCGGTCGTTCGTGGTGTCGGCGATCAGATCCATCACCACGCTGCCGGCGGCCGAAAGTTGATGGGCGGCCGCATTGCCCACAAGGTCTTTCGTGTCGGCGAAGTTCGATGCGACCGGAAGCGAAATGCCGAGTTCGGTCAGCGTGTTGCTGGCCGCTGTGGGCGTGACGGAGACGCGGCCGAAAACGTAAATCTTGCGGTCCCGTTTTTGATATCGGCACTGAACCGCCGTCGAACTGTCGATGTTCGTCGTGTTCGAAAGCGTCGGCGTGTAGGTCGTATTATCGACCGTTATGTTATTTGTATTGTTGGAGAAGGTGGCCTCGCCGACGATCTTCCCGGCGTCATCCACCGACCGCTGCGCATGCGTCATGCCGGTCAGGATGCTCGCCGCATTCTCCGTGACATTGATGCAGCCGTTCTGCGCGTAGAGGCCGCTAACGCAATGCCCGAACTGCGATAGGCTGTAGAGCACGCCCGCGCCAGCGCCGCTGTTCGGGATCTGAATGCCGGTCGTCGAAGCGCCGCCGCAGCAGCTTGTGAACGATATGCCGCTCGATGCGCCGACGTTGCATATCTGGTTAGAGAAGCCGCCGAGCGAGCACCTAACCACCGTGCCGGAGCAGCCGACCGCAAGGTCGATGGCGACGCGCGCCTTGAACGCGCCGCCGATGCAGGAGCGGTTGATGAAGCTGCCCGCGCCGAACGTCTGGCGGATCACCTTGTCGCCGGCACCGGCGAACACGCAGTCCTGCACGATATGGATGAATGACCCGGTGTCGCGCACCGCGATCATGTGGTCGTCGCCGGCCGCCGTGCCGTCGAAGACAAAGCCGATGTCTTGGATGGCGCACTTGGCCCCGCCGCGTAGGGCGATGAAGCCTTCCTGCGTGCCGCCGTCCCATCCGTTCTCGTCGCAGACAAGCCATGCCTGCGGGCAGAGGACCTGATTGGGCGTCATGCCGTTGATGGCCGTATTATCCAGCGCGGACGGGTCTGTCGGCGCGCCGGCCGGCGAGAAGAAATCGTAGGTAAAGGACAGCCGGTCGCCCGCGATGGACTGCACGACCTGGCCGCCGTTGAAGGCGAGCGCGTCGTTGTCGCCCTGGATGTTCTGCATGCCTATGGGCGAGCCGACGATGACCTGATCCGGCAGCGCCGTGGATACGGTGACGGTCGCCCGATAGGTCGTATCGACGACAAGCGCGCTGGTGATCGCCGTGGCGGTTACCGCGTCAGGGGAACCGGAGGCGCGGAAATCGATGGTGAGGCCCGGGCGCTCCATCAGGATGCCAGTCGAAACCTCGTGCTCGCCATCGGCCAGCAGAATGTAAAACGTGCCGCCCTCGTCCTTCTTGCAGGACGAGAACCATTCGAACATCTGCTGGATGTCGTCGCCGTTCGTCGGGTCGCACGTCAAATAGGCTGTCTCGCCGTTCTTGACGTAGAGCGGCACGCCAGCCGCATAAGCGGTATCTGCCGCAGTCGGCCCGTCCGCGTGATTGGCGACGAGATCGTATGATCCGATTGCCCCCAGGAAGCCCGTGACGTTGGCTGACGCAAGCGCCTCCGAGACCTCCGTGGCGTAGCCGCCGGCCACATCGTCGCGGGTCCAGATCGTAACGTCGTCGGCGTCCTTCAGGACGACACGATAGGAACCCGTGCCCATGAAGATAGACCCGAACCGGCCGGCGCTGTCGGCGACGACGGGATTGCTGTTCGGCGTGTTTCGGTTTTTGTCCGAATATGTGTCTTTTGGCGTGGTCGTGCCGCTGGCGAAGAACTCAAGCTTGAAGCCGCTGCCGGCGTCCAAGCCATTGGCCGCAGCGGTGTCAAACTCCTGCGGAACCGGCGGAATGTAGCGGTCAAGAGCGGGCATCGACGCCCTCCAGCAAAAAGCCGCCGATTGCCGGCGGCCGTCGTCGTTAAATGCTTGCGTTCGGCGCGGCTCGGGGCCACGTTTAGGCCATGACAGCCTGGTTAAGCCGCGATCACACCTACGCTCAGGGCATGCAAAACTGGCAGTTCTACGGCCTGATTGCGTTGATGATCCCGATGCTGTTCGGCGGCTGGGTCTGGTATCTGTACGCGGCGCAGTTGGCTTACGCCTATTCGCCGCTCATCTTCCTGATTGCGGTTGCCTACTGGCTTCAAGAAGGAACGGCCGCAAGGTCGCGTTCATTTCGTCGCGATACCGCTCAACATCTGCACGAATGGCTGGATTGGCGAAACCTACCGCAGTCAGACGGCCCAGATGCTGAGACAATCCGTTCAGATTCCCCGTCGTCGCCATCTTGATGCCGGGCGTCAGCCAGCGCACGAAGGCCGGGTTCGTCAGCAGGTTTGCGACCGACCGCTGAGCTAGGATTGTGGCCCCTACAGTAGCCGCAGCGCCGACACCCGCCCCGCCCGTTCCGCCGCCCATCAGCAGGCCCGTAGCGCCGCCCAGAGCGCCGGTGAGCATGTCAAACGCCTGCATGTGGGACGCGGTGCGCGACGTGTTCGCCGTCGCCTCCATCGCCCGCGCCGCCTGTGCGGCCTCCGCGAGCCCGTCTAACTGCACCCGCAGCGCTTTGTTGGAGTTGCCGAACAGAACGTCCTTGGCGGACGGGGCGATCTTGTTCCACTCGGTCAGGAAGGTCGAGAAACTGAATGCGTCGCCGGCCGCGTTCTGCTGGCCTGGTCGCGCATGGCCCAGTCGGGCCAGGACAGCCGCGCCCGTGGCGTTGCGTTCTTCCGGCGACATATAGCGGAACAACTGCGCCAAGCGCTCGCCGCTCTGGTTCGACCCAGACACCGCGAACTTGTATGCGTCGGCGTCAGTGCCGGCCTCGATGACCTTTCCAAGCGCCGGCTCGACGACTTTGCGGTTAATGCGCAGCGCCCGGTCAAGAACCCGCAGGCGCATGGCCGTATCAGATCCAGCCCCTTCCGCCGCCTTCAAGATGTCGTCGGTCAGCGCGGCATAAACCTGTTCCAGCGGGCCAGCGTTCACAGCCTCGCGTCGCCATGTCGGCCGCACGCCGAGCGCCTTGCCGAGATCGGTGCGGATCTGGCGAAGCGTATCGAAGCTCAACTGGCCGCCGTTGGCCTGCGCGTCGGCGAGAATGTTTTCGGCTTTCTGGATGGCAGCACCGTACCTGTCGCGCTGCGTCTTGGGGGCCTGCGCAAGACCAGACTTGAAACTTCCGAGCGCCGACCGGACGCCATCGACCGCAACCGGCGTGTCGCGGCCGATGGTGTCGAAAACGGCGGTATACTCGTCGTCGAACCGCTGCGCGATGCGTTCGGCCGCGTTGCGTGCGCCCGCCTTCAGCCGCTGGCCGGCATACTCCGGCGACCCGCCGGCGCCGCCCGACAATGTGTCAACGGCATCATCAACACGGCGACGCCCCGCCATCACCGCTTCCTCGGCGCGCTGCGCGATGCGCGATCCGCCGCCAAGGGAGTTTTCAAGGAACTTCTCGGCGAACTGCATGGTCTTGTTGCCTGTCACCATGCCGGCGGTCGCGGGGATGCCGGATCGCACGAGGCTTTGCGCGCCCGCCTGGACGGTGCCGGCAGTCGCAGGACCGGAAGACGTGAGCGCGCCCCGGATCGCGCCCGGCAGCATTTCGCCGACGCGCTGGCCGGCAATTCCGAGCGCCGTTTCCGTCGCGGCGTCGCCTACCTTTTCCAGAACGTCGCGGCTGTCCTGTCGCCCGCGCAGCCCGACGCCCATGGCGTCATAGGCTGAACCGGCGATAGCTCCGCCAAGGCCCGCACCGACAGCAGCGCCCGCAGGAGCCGCAGCCGGAGCGCCGGGGCCGGTCAGAAGGCCGCCGCCAGCGCCAAGGGCTGCGCCGATGCCCGCCCCCGCCGTGGCGAAGCCCTCCCGCGCCATGGAGGCCACGTCGCCCATGCTCAAGCCATTCTCGTTGTAGAGCGTCGGCTGGCCGGTCTGGCGGTCATAGAATAGGAAGTTATCGTCGCCGTATGGGATGGCTTCTGGGTAGTAGCGCCGGATATTCGCCAGCCGGTCCTCTGGCTTGTTTGACCCGCCGCCGACGAACTCCCGCAGCGCCCACGGCGCGCCTTCCTTGCGGTTGACGGTTTCCTTCGTGGACTGCGCCAGCGTGCCGCGAACGCGCTCAATCTCCTTGTTGAATGCGTCCATCACAACATCGCGCGGCGCGCCCTTCGCGACAGAGAAGGTTTCGCCGTTCGGCAGGCGGTAGGTGTCGAGTTCCATCGATCAGCGCCCGTAAATGTTGCCTGTTGGCGATCCTGGCGGGGCAAGCTGAAGCCCCGGGATATCGACCGGCGGGCGTGACTGAGCCGGCGCGCGGTTCTGATCGTAGAAACCGGGCGGAACCGGCGTCATGCCTGGCTGGCCATCATAGCGGATGTTCGGGTCAGCGCCGTTCCCAGCCCCACCGCGCCCGCCACCAATCGGCGGAAGTGGCTCAATTCCCATAATGACGCGATTGGGATCATACCCGTAATCACCGGCGACCCGCTCATAGAAGCGCGCCTTTCCGTCGTAGACCTGCTTGGCGTTGTCATACATCGGTTTGACCTGCGCCATGATCTCCTGACGGATCTGCGGCCCAAGCTTGCGGCCTTCGCGTGCGTTCTCGTAAGCCAGCAGGATGCGCGCCGGGATGCTCTGCGCCGCAGACAGGCTCGCCGCCTCGCCCTCGCGAACGACGGAACCAGGATCGAGCATCTTCATGTAGGCGAAGACCAGCGCGAGATCGCCGGCCGCGTCGTCTTTCGCTGCGTAAACCCGTCGCATGGCGCTATCGACCTCGCGGAAGTCCGCCGTCTCCTTCAGGAACTCCTTGCGGAACGTGCCTTCTTCTTTCGGATCGACCGCGCCACGGAACGGCTGGCCATTTGGCCCAATCATCGGGACCAATTGGCCCTGTTCATCGAGCCTCATGCCGTCAGGGATCTTACCCATGCGGGCCGCTTCCGCCGCACGCGCAGCCGCCGCCGCCTGCCTGGCTTCCGCGCGCGACTGCAAACCATATCCACGGTCGCTCTCGTAAACGCCGCGATCAAAGGCCCGATCCGCCCGCTGCCCGGCAACCGTCGCCTGCGTTCCCTGGGCTTGCGCAA
>Ga0070727_10001411_pt1 | contig 25447 bp, 24 predicted proteins | sample tdAd472_FD_66722 | JGI IMG/M metagenome (GOLD analysis project Ga0070727, IMG submission 66722) | Marine sediment microbial communities from the Atlantic coast under amendment with organic carbon and nitrate - tdAd47.2 | ecosystem: Environmental > Aquatic > Marine > Coastal > Sediment | place...
AAGGCCTACCAGGATCATGTGCCTTTAGAAGTAGTACTCGGCGATATAGATATTCTCGTTCTGGATGAGTTTCTCATCCCCACTGACAGACTTTTCGAAGCCACTAATGACGATGGTGAGCTTCCGATGTTGCCGAAGCAAGATCATCTGAAGGCAGTTAATGAAGCCAAGGACAACGCGGTTAAGCGAATTGAGATCGCATATCGTCAATACAAAAATTCAACAAGAGGTAGCTTCTATGAACAGCAAGCAAAAAAATCGGCGTAACCGTCGCCGTAGAAATCGTATGTCAGTAATGGAACAGATTCAGCGGTTCACAGTACAAATCGTAAAAGTCGCTCCACTGCTTATCATTCCAGTCGTAGCTCTTGGTATTGGGTATAGGGCTTTAGACGGGTATGTCAATGGTGAACATCTTGAAGCCAGCTATTGCTACTCGGAACGAATTCACTATGAGGCAGCCTTTGCTATTGATGCGAGCGTAAATATCTCCATCAGCGAACGTCAGGGTATGGATTTTGAGCAGGTAATGAGGAATGCTTTCGACAACCTACCGGCGAACGGTCGGTTGTCGATCTTCTCTACAGCGAGAACCAACGCCAGAACTGTTTTCGAACCAGTTTTTGAGATTTGCCGGCCGGCCAACACAGCGGCAGAGCAAGAAATGGTTGGTATTGGTAAGTTGAACGGAGCCCAGCTGAGTAATCTTGGTGAAGAGGCATTCGACGCGTATTGGAGTCAGGTCCAACCGATCATCGAACAGCTCCAGGATCCTTTGAGAAATGCTGACGATTCACCGATTATTGAAATGGTTCGTAGTGTGTCTCGGTACTATGAAACCGGCCAGCTAGATGAATTTCATATTTGGACCGATGGTGTGAATAACAGTCAAGCTCGCCGTATGTGTGTTGTAGCAGGACACTTATTGCCATATTCCCACTTCCCCAAAAGTAGGGATTATCAGTACCTGAGACCAGAGCGGCTAGATGGTGTAGAAACTTATTTGTGGTTAGTTGAACACACTAAATATCCAAATGCACAGGCACCTCATTGTAATAACAATGAAATCCGTGACTGGTGGCCCGCGTTCCTTGAGGACCATGGTATGCGGGTAACTGTTGATTACCTGACACATTTTTAAGGGGGGTGGCAACGTGATTACGAAAAAAGAGCTGGATGAGCTGAAAAAGCCTTGTCTTGATATACCGCAGCCAACGCTGCGACCAGATGGCCCGGATGCCGATCTGGTTGATGCATTGGTCCGAGAGAAGACCGAATGGGAGCGCGAAGCTAGGCTGGAAGCCGGTCAGCGCACCCTGGATCAGGCGGCGGAATCACTAGAGCAAGATTTGGCCTTTGCCTCACGTGAAGGACTCGCGCAAGCAGCCTTTGAAAAGTCTGTGGGTGATGATTTCAATACGCGTAGCGATGAAGTGGGTCGACTAGCCCATGAATTTAATGAAGCCGATGAACGTCTTGCTATGGTCATCGATGAAGCGCTAGAGGCTCAGGAATTGGATCCAGATGGCAAGCTGGATCCGGATATCGCCTCACGGGTTGAGCAAGCCAACCGTGAGGCACTCGATGCTGAGTCACGTTATGACGCTAGCCGGAACAACGGCCTCCCTCTAGACCCGACCCTGGATGTTGATAAAGAAACCTATATCCTGCGAACTACCGAGCGCAAAGGCGATGAGGTTGAGATGACACGAGAGGAATATATCGAGGTCACACGAGCGCCAAGCATTGAAGATAGAGGACCAGATCGAAGTCGAGATCGGTAGTATTACCGGCCGTGATCATCTCGGTGTCGATCCCGAGATCGCGGCCGATCTTCCATGCATGAATAGATTAGCTTGGCCATCGGTTCGTAGTTTTGCTCTCGAAATCCTTCGATTGACGCGTCCATCCAACGGTCTTTGTCTATTCTGGCAATGTGAGATTCATGTCCAGCCTGGTGGGCTAGATTGCGCAGGAATAGCCGTTGGGTGCGCCCATTCCCTTCCCTAAAGGGGTGGATCGCGTTTATTTCACTGAGGTGCTCAGCGGCTTTTTCAGCAAATTCCACGGCACTGCTGCTTTGCAGATTCTGGTCCTGGCGGATCAGTTCAAATCGTTTTTCCATTTCCTGATCAACATACATCCAATTGGCAAAGGCATCCCCTTTGTGAATTGTCACGGTGCGGGATTGTCCGGCCCATTCGTAGACGTCTTGAAAAACATGTCGATGAATGGCCTGGTAGCCAACATAGGTGATCGGTAGGTCTAGTGGACAATCCATCATCCGACTCTGAGTATAAAGCCTTTCGAACTGTTCAAGTTTTTCGGGGTCGCGGAAGCCGGCTTTGTTTTTTAAGACGGTGTAATCGGGGGGATAACAATAAGTCTTATCGGTCATTCCGCCGCAGCACGAAGCGGAACATCCAGTTCTCCGCTGAGGAAGTCATCAATCATTTGCTTTCGCTGATCACTATCCAAGCCTTGATCAATCATGTGGCGAAATAAAGCCTCTTCTTCGTCAGTGAGGATTAATCCCTCAATGGCGTTATTGGCCTTCGCGTCCTCGAAGCGACGCAGCATGTCAGCGTGACTGGTCATTTATACAGTGTACCATGAACCGGGGGTTCCAACCCAGGAAAAAAGGACCCGGGAACTTGCTTATCCTAGCAGAAATGTCTCAAAAAATAGCGACGTGTGTGACGTATTATAAAATCATATGATTGAATAATACCAAATATTCGATTAAAGTCCGTAACCATTATGGAAAACGAATCTTATGCGTCACCGATTGAGCGCGTTAAAGAGAAATGGGGTACTGCTATTGATAAAGGATTTACTGGATTTCAAGTCATTCCAGATGTCCTGATCCGCAGTCAACAGGTTCTTGGCCTCGACCATGGTGACATGATGGTGCTTCTGAATATTCTTATGCATTGGTGGGAAAAAGATAACTACCCCTACCCTCGCCCTGATGCGATTGCCAGAAGGATGGGCGTCACCCGGCGCACCGTTGAACGCCACATTACGCGCTTGGAGGAATTGGGGTTGGTTGTTCGCATGCCTTCCGAAGAAGTTGATAACGGGACAAGGATTCGGCGATTCAACCTAAGCGGCCTTCTCGGTAGGCTGGAGGAGTTGGCGACTGGGATGCGTGGTTATGAGCGTGACTACGAAGCCGGAGGATTTAAAAGAGCTAAATAAACCGTTTTGTGGCGTAGCTCAAGGGAAAGAGCACCTTTGGTTCGAGGTGGCTGGATGATTTTGGTCGATCTCCATTATACCGCCGGGGAGATGTGGGTTCGAGTCCTACCGCCACTACCCCCTTTAATTCTGAGCGCGGTAGTCAAACAGCGTTCGGAACGGATTTGGCGTGATTCCCCTTCTTTTTGATTGCCTCGGCCGGGTGAAGGCAATCGAAAAAGTAAGGAGATAACGCCATGACAAAACCCATCCAAACCATCCGTGACGGTCGACTAAGCGCCAGCATCTGGTGCAATCAACACACCAAGGCCAACGGAAAGCCCGTCACCTTCCACTCTGTCACTTTTGAGCGTCTGTACCAGGCTGAAGATGGTAGCGTGAAAAACAGCACCTCGTTTTCCGGTACTGAACTGCTCAGGTTCGCTGAGCTTTCCCGGCTTGCTTATCAGCGTATTGGTGAACTTCGCCTCGCTGATACATCGGCCAGAAAAACAACGGCACACTAACTGCTTACACTTTCAGTGACTCTCAATTAGGAGGGGGCATCCGTCCCCTCTTCTTTTCCTGTTTCGCAGCGCAGATTACATCGAGCTACACAGTGAGCTCTCATTTGATGTAGCGGCATAGAGGGGATGTACGCCGGTCTCGTTCCGCGTTTGTTCTGAAGACAGCGGTTGATCTGTGCTCAAAATTTGACACCAAGACGGCTTTATGGGAATACTGCACGGTGTAGAGTAGCCAGATAGATTTTTGGATACCCAAAAATACTGGGCCTACGGCCTATCTGGCCAGGGTTGCGACCCTGGAGACGCCCAACGACCACGTTGGACCCGGCCACCTCTTTCGTGAGGTGGAACACGACCAGGCTCAAGGGGTAATCAGACCCCTTACCTGGACCCAACCACTGACCAACATCGTGCATGTTGGATGTGCGCCAAGGTGTTGCCCTTGGATGACAACCACCGTTTCGCCGGTGGAAAACGAGCAGCGCATCGACGCTGCACCCCGACCAGGGATGATCCCTGGACGCCAGTAGTGAGGAGATCAGATTGGCACGACCGCTGAAGAGTGAGGAGGAGAAACGCAGCACGCGGCTACCCAAGCCGCGCGTTACTGTGGCTGAGCGCGTGGCTATTGAAAATTACGCCGCTGAAGCTGGATTGACGGTTTCTGAATTCATGCGGCGACGTGCCCTATCACGCCCTGTGGTGACTAACCAGGTTGCCAAGGTCGATGCTCAGCTTCTCTCTGAGCTAAACCGCATCGGAGTCGCACTGCGCTCAGGTGTGGGCAACAACCTGAACCAACTCGTGCGTGATTGGAATTCCGGGCGGAATTCGCGCCTTGATTGGGCTGAAACCCATGAGCATCTGACATCCGCCCTACTCGACCTTCAGGACTTGATTGGCAAAATTGCAGAGGCTTACGAATGATCCCGAAGATCCACAAATACGGGGCTAGTTTCAAAGGCTGCGCGGTGTATGTGCTGCACGATAAGGGCAAAGCCACGACGGCTGAGCGGGTTGATTGGGTGGAAACCCGCAATCTTGCGGTCGATGCGTCCACGCCTCGTGGTCAATCGGTCGCTTGGCGGATCATGGCTGCTACCTCGATGGATGCCGATAGGTTGAAAGCTGAAGCTGGTGTGAAAAACACGGGTCGAAAGTCGCAGGATCACGTTATGCATTTTACCCTCTCTTGGCATCCCGACGAGGAGATTGATCGGGACGAGATGCTTTTGGCGGCTGATCAGGCTATTGCAGCTGTTGGAGGAAATGATCGACAAGCCATGATTGTGGCGCACAACGATGAAAAACAGCCGCACTTACACGTCGTTCTCAATAGGGTCTCACCCGAAGATGGACGCTTACTTGCCAAGCGACAGGATCAACGCAAGCTCTCGGCCTGGGCGCTTGAGTATGAACAGGCGCGTGGCCAGGTGCTGTGTAAGCAGCGTGAACGTAATGCGCGGCGTAGGGATCGCGGTGATTATGTTTGGGCAGAAAAGGACAAGCCTCGGCATATTTTCGAGCTGGAACAGGCCGCGAATGACAATTCAGAGCGGTTTGAGCGTTACCAGGCCGCGCAGAAGGCCGCCGATATCGCCCTTGCTTCACGCGGTCGAGAGATGGCTGAAAGGCATCGCGACGCCCTTCTCGTCTTGGATGCTGATTATTTGGCTGATCGCCGTGCGCTGTTAGATCAGGCTCAGAAGAGCCGTAGCGCAGCGCTTCGTGCGGTGCGCGATCAATTTCGGCCACGCTATGACGCACTTGACGATCTTTTTGAAATTAAGCGCGATGAGATTGAGGTCAATCAGGATTCATTCCTAGGAAGAATGCGAAATCGGTTGAAAGCGCTAAATCCTCGAGAGCTGTATCAAAGCGGCATTCGGGGCGGTCTTTCGGAGGCGTATACCGCCCTCGCCTCAGAGGATGGGGCCAAGGTACTTGCGGAGCAGCGTTACAATCGCTCTGTAGCCGCTCTGGAGGCTCAGGAGCGCACTTTTCTACGCAAGGCCTCCCAGGAGGCCTATAATCGCTCTACGGACGCCCTAGAGGCTCTCAGGAAGCGTTATGGACAAGATAGCGCTGACTTGACGCTTCAACACTCTCTGGAAACGGCAAAACTCAAAGCAGAATGGAAGGAGCGCAACCAGCAGCGTAGAGATGCCCTCGCCCTCCTCTCGGCTCCAGATCTTGATCAAGATTTTGAGGTGGCTGCTTCTGCAGATCCTATTGCTAAAGGCCGTAGCGGGAACGGAGATAAGTCCCCTACCCCGGATCCGCGCGAACGCTATATTCGCGAGACTAGCGTGGGGGATCGGCATATCTCGCGTGAGGAGTATCTGCGTGAAGCGCGTGAGCAAGACGATAAACCAGACCGAAGTCGCGATAAATGATATCAAATGATATATATTATTAGATATCTTTTGCTAGATATCAATATCTATTGATTTCACCATATATTGTGGTATCCTTGGATCATACAAACTATTGAGCATTCCTGCTCAATTTTTCTAAGGACTATCCACATGCCAGTTATCAGCTTTGCCAGCCCCAAGGGTGGTGCAGGTAAAACCACCGCCGCAATGATATTGGCCACTGAAATTGCTCAAAAAGGCATCGGGGTAACAGTTATCGACTGTGATCCACGCCAGTGGTCAGTGAAATGGGGGCAGGGGGGTAATGTCCCTGAAACAATGAGCATTTTCTCCAAGCCGACCGAGGAAACCATTATTGATGAGATCGACACCGCCAGTGAGCAAACGCCCTTTGTGATTGTCGATCTTGAAGGGACAAGCTCGATGCTGGTGGCCTTTGCGCTCACGCGCTCTGATCTGGTTGTGATCCCAACCCAAGCCGGGCCAATGGAAGGCGATAGCGCGGCTGATGCCATCAAACTGATTAAGCAGCAGGAGAAAGGAATAGGGCGCAAGATTCCTTATGCGGTTCTAATGACCCGGATGAGCGCGGTGATTCGCTCCAAGATTGAGCATGAGTTAACCGAACAGATGAAAAATGCGGACATTCCGGTATTTCATACCCAACTCTTAGAGCGCAATGCTTTTAAGGCCATGTTTGCTTATAAGGCGCCGCTCGATCAATTACCCAAATCAACCTACAAACTCGCCGACGCGAAAGCAAATGCGCGCGCGTTTGCAGGTGAAGTGATTGCAATTTTTAAGCGCAAGCAAGCACACAGCAGTAAACAGGAGGTGGCCGCATGAGTAATGAGCCTGGGAAAAAATATGATTTTAGTAATGAATTAGACGATCTCATAGCCGATGAGTGGACGCCCCATGCCAAGGCCAATGATGGAGAGAGCAAAAAAGTTGATCTTGAACAGGTTCGCGAAATTGCAGAAGGGCAGGGCTTTTCAAGCCGTGAACCCAAACCGACCGTTCAAAAAGAACCAGAAGGACAAGTTTTAATACGCGCAAAGGTTTCGGTGATAGAGGATTTTAAAGCCTTCGGTAAAGCTCAGAAGCCGAGATGGCCGCATAGCTATATCTTGGAGAGGGCGCTCGCTGCACTGAAAAAAGAAATGGAAGGGTAGGGGAGTGCACAGCTTTTAGCGGCTCATCCTTTCATATTTCTGTACATGCCTGATGTGGGCGAGATAAGAATTAAAAATGCCTGATAAAAAAAATATCGAATATTTTGCTTTGACCCCTAAACAAGAGCGCATTGTTGATGGGGTAGGGCGCATCTTTGATGGCGATACCAAACAGCAGATTACGTACAGCCATTCCACCCTTTGCCAAACTTCGCTCCCGTTTAAAGCGACAAGTGAGCGGGATTGGACAAGTCGGAATGGCAACTCCATTGTGCTGATCGAAGCGGGCAAAGCTTACGATGGGCGGAAAGATGCTTTTGTACAGCTTGGCTTACCCTATGGCACAAAACCCAGACTGATCTTACTGGATTGGAACAGGCAAGCGATATTGACCCAAAGCCCTGTTATTGAAGTTGAGAACAGTCTGTATGCTTTTTTAAAGCGGCTGAGACTTCCCACCGAAGGCCGCGTTTATACGATGGCTAAAAAGCAGCTTTCGGCTCTAGCAGCGTGTCAAATGACGCTCGGGCGCATGATGGATGAACAAACAGGGCGAACGTCTTACGGGCATATCGTAAAAGAAATGGATATTCTTTTTTCCAAGGACATGAACCAACGCGTTTTATGGCCTAATACGGTCAAGCTTTCAGATGAATATTTTAATAGCCTGATGGTTCACGCTGTGCCGCTTAACGAAGAAGCGTTGATGTTACTACGTGATAGCGCATTGGAGCTTGATTTGTATGCCATGCTCGCAGAGCGGCTGCACCGTATTCCCTATGATAAGCCCGCCTTTGTTCCATGGGCGGCACTACACAAACAATACGGGCAAGGTTATAAACGCATTCGTAAATTCAGAGAGGTTTTTACTAAACATCTTAAGAACGTAAAGGCTGCTTATCCAGATGCGCGGATTGAAGAAGAAACATCTAGCAGAGGCCAGCCACAAGGGCTAAGGCTCTATTCCAGTAAGCCGCCGATACGCAAGCTCATTGTGTAAAAGGCTGTTTATAAAAGGATTTATCCACGTGTAATTAGGGGCGCATAAGTAACGTGTAATTAGGGGCGCACTATCGTGTAATTAGGGGCAAACCGACGTGTAATTAGGGGCTCAACCCTATAGAACCTATATCACCTCTATTAAATACTTCTGTAGTTGAAACCCACTTTCTGTGGATAACTGCATTAATGCCCTCGCAGCAGAGCTGCTCCGGACTTTTAAAGAGCCTACCCTCCGTTCGCTTACGCTCACTGCGCCCCGTTGCTACGCAACGGCCTTTAAGGAGAGCCTCCGGCTCACCAAAAACATGCGGCGTGCAGTATCGGTTCCTCCGTGTGGCTTGACGGTGTTCTATGTCAATCAGAACCTATTTCAAAATCAACCTGAGCAAGCTCAGGGGCGCAAGCGCCAATTTTGAAATAGAACCTGCTCGCCATGGCCGAACCCCGCCACACGGCGGCTCCGAAAACATGCACTTTAAGGCCCGATTTTTATCAACAAGAAAAAAGAACAGGAAAACACTCAATCCAAATAGAAATCCTCAGGCACCCAAGAGCGGGCAGCGGTGTGAAACTGGCTCTGTAACTCCTCACTGGCTTTTTGGATGAAGTACCGCTCTTTGTCATGAATGCGTTCATGACAAGTGCTGTGAACCGGATAAATACGTTTTAGGCAAGCTTCAAAATGCGCCGGGTTGTCCCGGTGGCATTGCCGACAATCAGGCACCTGATCAAGTTCACCGTTGACAGCCGGACGGTAAATATCGTCATGATCATCCGGGAGTAGGGGACCAGTGTGCTGGCACAGATGCAGATAATCATTGTGGTGCTTTTCGATTGTCGAATGCACCTGGCATTCTTTGCGGTTGAAATGTCGCTTACAAGCTAAGCATTGAGGACCGCGCGAAAAGACCTTTTCATGAAAATACCGGTTCCGTAGACACCCTTAAGCAAATAGGCGCCATTGATCGTCCACGTGGGCATACACAGCCGCAACGTGGCGCTTGATCATGCCGGGGGTTCGACCTTTCTTGCAGAATGGCACTAAGAACCGACGCACCCGTTTTCGCTGTTCAAACTCGCTCTTTTTCACCCATTCAGCGTAGCGATCAAGCCTTAACAAGGCGTAAACAGCGCAGAAGAGGGCGGTTGTTTGATGTTTGGTCCACGAAACGTTATTTGATGCCTCTCTCGTGCGCGCTATGACGAGAGAAGGAAAGCCGCTCGGCGAAAAATGGGAAAGAATGAGAAAATGCAGAATTCAACAGAAGGGGTTGACAATATGTACCATTTTTGGTACTTTTACTGATGACTATTACCACAAAAACAATTACCGCCGTATTTTTTCGCTTATCCAGTGGCAAAGAACCCGTGCGAGACTGGCTTTTATCCCTGAGTAGGGACGATAGGCAAGAAATCGGCAAAGACATTATGGCCGTGGAATACGGCTGGCCTTGCGGCGAACCCTTGTGCAAATCACTCACGGGGTACAGTGGGTTGAGAGAGGTCAGAAGCACTCTGAAAAGCGGCATCGCCCGCGTATTTTTTTACGTGGTTGAGGATGAAATGGTGTTGTTGCATGGGTTTGTGAAGAAGTCCCAAAAGACACCGGAGAAAGAATTGAAATTGGCCAACCGCAGGAAAAAGGAGCATGAAAAACATGGCTAAGAAAACCAATCCCCACACAGGGTCTTTATTTGAAGATTTCCTGAAAGAAGAGGGTATACACGAGGAAGTGCAAGCCGCCGCTGTGAAAAAAGTCTTGGCGGTGAAGTTGGAGCAAGCGATGAAGGAAAACAATTTATCGAAAAAAGCTATGGCCGATCGCATGCAAACCAGCCGCTCACAGCTTGATCGTTTACTCGATCCTGACAATGAAGCGGTGACGTTGCAGACCATGAGCAGGGCAGCGGCAGCCGTTGGCTTGTCTTTGGAAATTCATTTGAGTTAACCAGGTACTTAGATTAGGTTATTTCACCAAGGACTTTTCGTTGTTCTCTTGTCTAGGCTAATTTCATTCAGATTTCTGATTGCGACTTGAACAGAACTTCTCTGGCTTTCTCCCCCCTCCCAGTACCGTCATTGTTTCTGAAATTTGTAGGTGTCACGCCGGTGATTTCCTTGAAAGCCTTATTGAAGGTTGACAAAGAGCTGTAGCCAACTTCGAAGGCGACATCAGATATTGGCATCTCCACTGATTTCAGCAATAGCTCTTCTGCTTCTGCAACCCGATACTGGCTCAGGAACTGATTGAAATTTCGATAACCCTGTTCTTTGTTAATTACGTAACGAACTTTATTTTCGCTCGCATGCACTTTGTCTGCAAGCACGCCAATGGTTAAACTGGAATCTCGATATAGTTTCTGCTCAATCATTAGCTCTCTGATCCTGTTGAGAATCCGAGGGCTAATCGACTGCCCTTTCTCATGTAGATCGATCTTAACAGGCTCAGTATTGCGAGCCTCGTTTACCCCAGACTCAGACAGATCTGCAATTTTAAGAGACGTTAAATTTACGGTTAAGGCCAGCAAAAATAGTAGTCCGTTACAAGAAATGGTCATTGACAATATCAGGCTCTGTGGCATATTGGAAAGAAGGGAGATTACCATCGCAAGTGCAATCAAAGCTGCCAGAATGCTTGCCAGGCACACGGCGAAGGGCACACGTACTCGCCGTCGTGGCTCCACCAAGTCCCCAGACTTTCCACGTAGCGCGATGATGATTACATGAATAATGAGCCCCAGCATGAATGGATAGCTTATTTGCGAGAGAAAACCGAACGTCTGACTCAGTTCTGGCACGATGATCGAACCGATTGCATGAACCACCTGATAACCCAGCAGGACAAGCCACATCAGTGGTGATATGAAATGATTATCTTCGAATACAACGTGGGCTGCCAGCCAAAGCACCGCCGGGGTAGCAAAGACGAAACGTACCAATACATAGTTTGTTGTGAAGCTACCCCCGACATTGCTAGATGCCAACACCACGACGGCAATTAGACAAAGGCACAATAACGCTATCAGGCGGGCGATCAATCGTTTGCGATGGAACCCCAGGAAATACAGACCAATCAGCAGAAGCTGAGAAATTGCCAGGTAGCCGATAACGTCGATAATCTCACTCATACTCGATAACTCGCTGTTTATCCATATGTGCCCACGTTGTCAGCATTCATCAGACTTTGCCAGTGCCCGTAATTGCCCTGGAAGGCAGGTCACCTCACCTCACCTATTCGCATCTAAGTGCGAAATAGCATGGTGAAAATCTCAATGTCTCGCAAAAATGCGAGAAATCAACCAGTTTTGTCACTTTTTCAGAAGCCTTTATTTGCCAATCTGTGGTATTTATTAGCGGTACTTTAGTTCTGGATAATTTATGGCTGAATTTCATCTGTTTTATTTTATATAGTTAGTGGTGCGGCCGGGTAGTAAGTATCAATCGCAACTCTAAATTATAGTACTTACAAAAGTCTGATTCCGTTGCCCTAACAGCGACTCTGTAATTAGCGCTCTTAACTTCAAAAATGTAAATTCTCCAAAAATCAGAGGCTTAGATTCACTGCTTGAATTCAGTAAAAACGTTAACAAGTGAGGAGCAATCTCATGCACCAATCCAATCGCGCTACCATCAACACGGCTAAGCTTTTACAGAAAGCCGGGGTCTTCGTGTTTCTTAGCTCTATAGTGGCTGCCCAAAGTCTCAGTGCTCAGGAAGTAATGGCCGATCCGAATGTGACCTTTGCAGAGGTGGCACCTATCCTCTATGAGAACTGTATTCAGTGCCACAATCCTGAGGGTGGGGCCCCAATGTCACTCATGGATTTCGAAACAGCAAAAATCTATGCACCGCTCATTAAATATCGAACGGGAATCAAAGACCGCATGGGCGCTATGCCCCCTTGGTATCATGAAAGAGACATCGGACTTCAGTCGTTTAAAGGGGACATGTCATTATCGGACGATGAAATCGCAACTTTGGCAGCTTGGGCAGACGCTGGCGCACCATTAGGAGACCCAGAGTTAGTACCACCAGCTCCAGAAGTTCCAACAGGATGGATGATTGAGCCCGATTTCATTGTGCGCAGCGGCCCCATTACGGTGGGTGCGAATGATCCCGATTGGTGGGGCATTATCGATGGGGCAATCGAGATTCCTTTGGATGAGGACCGGTATGTAAAAGCCGTGCAAGTGCGAGAAGTGAATGACATCGGGTCTACTAACCACTCTGGCCGTCATACTGTTGGCGGTAAATATATAGTCCACCATGCGGCCTATACTGTCAGAGACCCCAATAGCAGCATTTTCCAACTCGCGGGCGAAGGCGGTGGAATATGGCCTGTGCATGAAGTAGGTCGAAACGAGGATCGATTCGATGACGAGACGGGTCCGCTCATAAAGGCCGGTTCTCAAATTATTCTGCCAAGCGTTCACCTGCATTCCGCAGGTGTCGAAGCTACCGCTCACCTCGAATTCGGATTCGAACTGTTTCCTCCAGGCTTTAAACCCAAGTACGAGCGCGTGTCAGTAGGTATCGGCGATCTCGGTGATGGCGTAGATATCGACATTCCGGCTGGAGATGGCCTGCAGGAACTACATGCCTATTCAGTTCTTGAAGAGCACACCAAGATTGTCGCATTCGAACCCCACCTGCATGCTCCGGGCGAAAGAATGTGTCTTGAAGCCATCTGGGGTTCACACCAGGAGACTCTGAGCTGTGTTGGCTATGATCACAACTGGGTGCGCAAATACACCTTCGATACCGACGCGCAACCCTTACTGCCGAAAGGAACGGTCGTCCACATGATTGGCTGGATGAACAACTCGGAGTCAAATCCCAATGTTCCGGACGCACGAAACTGGCAAGGTTCCGGAAATCGTTCCGTGGCGAATATGTTTCTGGAGCTTGGACTGGAAGTTCATCTGACCGACGATGAATTTGTACAGGAAATGGAAGACCGGGTAAAAATGCTTGGCGCAACCAAGAACGATTATGTGTTCGGATGCCCTCTGTGTCTTGCAGGGATTCCCACTCCCGGAGCGAAGCCTGATGATTGGGAAGAGTAAAGTTCTTCCCCCTCTATCGACTGCAATACTAACGAATCTTGATCAGGTCACTATCAAAGGAATAATTTAATGCAGCAGACTGTAATTAAACCCAAACCGATTATCTGGCGCAGTAAGGAGGCAGGTTTCGTCCTTATTGTTCTGTTGCTTTATTACATCGCTCTACCACCACTTCAAGCTCAAGAACTTTCATATCTGAAGGGTCAGACAATCTCTGCAGCATACGAAGGGTGGGTTGAGAAGGAAGACGGCTCAAGGGCATTTTTGTTCGGCTACTTCAACCGGAACTGGGAGGAAACTCCTGATATCCCAATCGGTCCGGCGAACTTCTTTTCTCCTGGCTCAGAGGACCAGGGTCAGCCTACCCGATTTTTGCCACGCCGCAATCGCTACGTTTTCGAAGTTCCAGTCCCTGATGATTTTACTGAGAATGACGAACTAGTCTGGTCCATAGAAATCAGAGGTGAAGTAAGCAAAGCTTACGCTTCGCTACGTCCAGATTATTTTCTGGACAATATCACGATTATGTCTGAGACCGGAGCACTTGGGGGAGGCTTCAGTACACCTGAAATTCAAGCAAATACTCCACCAGAAGTTGAACCAGAAGGGTTGATTCAACGAATCCAAACCAGAGTGGGTGAACCAGTAACTCTATCGGTCTTTGTAACAGATGACGGCCAACCGATTTCATTGCGCGGCCTGGTAAGCTCACAGCGGAATCAACCTAAATACCCCATTAATGATGACGGGTCGCTAAAGCTGGAAGAAGCACTTAAGAGGCCAACGCAAGGCACCGTTGGCAAACAGAATGGACTACATCACTCATGGTTTATTTATCGAGGCCCTGAAGGCGGTGAGGCGACTTTTAATCCACCTCAAACCGCTGTTTGGGAAGACGTCAGGCCCTGGACGAATTCGCCCTGGTCCAATTTTTGGGAACCACCTGAGTTACCAGAAGATAACAAGTGGGTTGCAAGAGTTACCTTCGACAAGCCAGGAACTTATGTTCTTCGCGGGCGAGCCGATGACGGTGGCCTATGGACCGATATTGATGTTGTCGTTCAAGTGAATCCTTTGGATAGGTAACACCTATTCGCTGTATGTGAGCTGTCATTGCACGCTTAACACAAATCCTGATCAGCAAAGCTGGTCGGGAATTGGCGCTTGGTGCAAAGTGTAGGTCAATTCGTTCCCGTCATTCCAAGCCTAAGATTAGCTCACTTCTTTGGCCAGTTACGCCTTGTATACGTGGTTGGCGTTGATTCGGCCTCTTTCGCCCTTCTCGAAAAGGCTTCAGCCCTCGATGGCGAAAACTACGTATCATGCGTTTAAAATAATATGACCAATAACTATAGGCAATAGGTAAATATTCCTGTTTAACTCCAGTCGTTGCATAACTCACTACTTACGCAACGCAAGAAAAAGCCCCTGAGTCCAGGGCGGTAAGGGTTGTATATTTCAGTTTAGTATTTCACCCTGAATGTAGGGCTGTCCTCTGGCCGCATCTTGCGTCGATCATAGAGCCGTGTTGTCGAAATGTTGCTATGTCCCAGCCAAGTCTGGACCATGGCTATGTCGGCGTTGTGGGAGAGGGCATTTGTGGCGGCTGTTGTGCGCATGGAGTGGGGCGAAAGCCCATCCACATCCACGCTGATCCCTGTCTGTTGTCCATATCTCAGAATTCGCTTGTATACATTGTCCGGCGTTAGCGGCTTGCTGGCATTGATCCGAGTAGGGCGGAAGAGGGGCGTGTCCCGATCTTCTTCTATAGGTGCTACTTCCAAATACTCATCGATCATCCGCGCCGCTAATGGGTGCAGGGCCACATAGCGGAGCTTATCGCCTTTTCCTTGTACAGCTAGATGCGGGACGCCTTCGCGGGTCTGGCGATCTTTGAGTCGGAGCTTACACAGCTCATCCCGGCGCAGGCCATGAAAGAGCAACACAGCCAGAATAGCCCGGTCGCGTTTGCCGATCAGAGAATCAGCGGATGGTGCGCTCAGCAGCGCCCGGACCTGGGCATCTCCCAAGGCTGGAGTTTTGCCTTCATTGGCTCCCTCAGCGGGTCGCTTGACGCCGTGGACCGGATTATCCGGGACGGCATTGTTTTCGCATAGGTAATCAAACAGTGCCGAGAGGGCTGAAAGTTTCCGCCGGATGGTGCTAGCGGCCAGTTCGCGAGAATCCAGTTCCTTTCGCCATGCAATCACATGAGCCCGGACCACTTGGCGTAACTCACTTGGCGTTTCAATCCCGACAAACTCAATAAATTCCTTCACATCATTCTGATAGGCCCGGCGGGTATTCAGATTGGTGATATTGGCAAACCACTCCAGCTCGGGTGGAATGTCGGAAAGGGATCGAAATTCAGCTCTGGTGAGAGCGCGTTCGGAGGTTTGAATCAGGCTTTTCATGTACCCAAAGTACTATTGATAACATATTTTATCAATAGTATTTAAGCCATGTCATAACTACTTTTGTGATATGTAAATAAACGCAAAGAAGGAGGAATAGGGCACACCCTATATTGCTCGATTTATTGAGGAATGAGCCGCCCTACGAATTCGGTAGGCTTAGCAAGTAGAAAATACCAAGTTCCAGAAACTTTAAGTTTCTTGTTGACAAACCACTCCTTAATGTTATTTTATTAACATCTTGTTACTTTAATAACATCTATAGTTCCAATGCAGCGCCCGCAACCTATTTTCAACTGACCATGACAAAAGCTAACCAACTAAGCCGTAGAGAACGCCAGATAATGGACGTCTTGTATAGATTGGAGAAAGCTAACGTGGCGGAAATAATGGAGAATTTGCCAGACTCTCTAAGTAATTCGACTGTGAGGACAATTTTGAGAAAGTTGGAAAGCAAGGGACACATTAGGCACGAAGAACAAGGATTGAAGTACGTTTATTCTCCAACTGTTGATCCTCAAAAGGCTTCTCAATCAGCATTATCCAATTTAGTAAAAATCTTTTTCAAAGGCTCTCCGTTCCTGGCAGTGAATTCATTGCTAGAGTTGCCCGACAACGATATTTCTGACGAGGAACTCGAAAGGCTAAAAAAGCTAATTCAACTAAAAAAGAACAAGAATAAATAGGGAGAAGCTAGATGGCTATCGGGGCTTCAATACTACAAGACCTTTTTACGTTATTGTACGAATATCCATTGTTCTTGTTTAGCATTGATGTTGCCCTTAAGTCTATTCTGATAGTCAGCCTAACCCTGCTTGTCTCTAAAGTATTAGTAAAAAATGCTGCCCATAGCAGCAACCATTTATTGTGGGTGAGCTGTCTGTTCTGCGTGGCACTAGTACCCATAGTAACGATAACGCCTGGTTTCGTTGGGAAAGAGGTCTTCGTAGGGAATTCAATATTTGTATTTGCAGCTCAACCAGAGATAGTCAGTGCTTCCACAACTGCTCCTTCAACTACCCTATCCTTGAGCGTAATATCGTTCTTGTTCTACCTTGGGCCGTGCCTTCTACTAATGCATAGGCTACTTGCTTCTACAATTGCTGTATCAGGAATCAGCAAACGAGCGATAGTAGTGAGCAACAAATTCGAAATTGAAAAGTTACGCAAGATAGAATCAAAGGTTGGCCTATCGCGATCTGTAATTTTTAAGAAAAGCAAAGAAATCACTTCACCTTTTTCATTTGGTCTTATTTCTCCCAAGATTATTCTTCCCGTCGACTCTGACGTTTGGTCAGAATCTATGATTGAAGATGTGTTGGTCCACGAGGCGAGTCATATTAAACGCTTTGATTGGATGACGATGCTGACCTGTCATGTCATCGCCAGTATCTATTGGTTCAATCCGCTATGCTGGTTCGTCTTAAGAAAAGTGAATGAAGAAGCAGAAAACTGTTGTGATGCGGCAGTTATGAGGCATGGACAAACCAACGCATGCTATGCCGAGAATTTGCTAACTATCGCCAAACGAAGTCGAGATAACCATCGCCTATTTGTGCAAATGATTGCAGACGAAAGATTCTTACCAAAACGAATCGAACAAATATTGGAGAACAATATGGATAGCAAGATCAGTAGAAAGTTTATTTTGTTTTTGACGGTTTCTGTTTTCGGTTTATTAGTTATTTTTGGAAACATGCAAATTGTAACGACCCACGCACAGCAATCTAGTTCGGAGTTATTTCCAATTTCTGCTGCGATCCCAGAATATCCAACCCGCGCATCATCGAGAGGAATCGAAGGGTGGACACAAGTACAGTTTACTGTTAACTCAAATGGCAACGTCATCGAAGATTCAATAATTGTTCTAGATGAAGAGCCACCAGGAGTATTTAACAGAACCTCAGTACGGGCAGCAGCACAATTTGAATTCAGCCCTCGCGTCGTTAACGGTGTTGCTGTTGATGTTCCTAATGTTCAATATGTATTTAGGTACGCTTTGGATGTCAGTGATGAGTTAATCAGGCGAGGTCATACAAGGTTTGTGTATCATGAGGTAGCGCGTGGCGATACACTTTCGGACATTGCCAATCAATATCAAGTCAGCATTTCTATCCTCATGCAAGTTAATGGCATGGATGACGGAAGTATAACGATAGGTCAAAAATTGAGAATTCCAAGTAGTTAAAAGCGATATTGGTACTCTAGATAATTCCGATAATGAAAATTACCGGAAATTAGAGGCCAGTATCAGGAAAGCGGACGTTTATTTTGGTTTCTCCTACTACCGCTCCCGGCTTCATACCGGAAACAAATTACCTGAATTTTTGGCTCCGTGTTAGCCGAATCTTGTTGAACTGTTAATGATGTGCGTTGATTGCACGGAGTCTATAAATTGTCACAGCCGTGAAACAAATTCGTCTATCGCTTTGTAGTATTCATCCGAATGCGTATACGTAATATAGTGATCACCGCCTTCAATTGTGACTAGGTTGGCATGCGGCACGCTTTCCACGAATTCTTCAGCAAAAGCATATGGTACATTTGTGTCTTGAGTACCGTGAATTAGTAGTGTTGGAACCTCAATATCAAAAACAGCCAAGTCAAACTCAACATTATTGCACGCGTCATTTGTAACGCCTGCCTGACGCAAAGTGGGAAGCTGTATAGATTCAGTTAGTCGAATGAATCGATCAACTTGAGTGGAATCATTTAGAATCCTGCTTCTGTTACTTTCGTCTTGAATAAGGCTATTTACGAGAATACGTGGATTCCTTTCGGTCAGTTTGAGCATAAGCCAACTGAAAAAATCATTTTGTAGAACCCTATCAAGGAAAATGACGTTGTCATCAACGCACCCAGGTCCTATCGGCTGACTCACAGCTTGCCCAAGAACAAGGCCCAATGTGCGTTCAGGATACTCAGAGGCGAATGATATAGCAGCTGGACCACCGCCAGATACTCCCATCACAACTACCTCCTCGATATCCAATGCATCAAGCATAGCAGCATACGCTTTCGCCTGATCTTCGAGGGTCTCACCTGTTTCTATTGGGGTGCGGAGATAACCCGGCCTAGAAACTGCTAGAGTTCTTAGCTCAGGGCGTCCGGGATATATGAATGGCTTAAATTGATCAAAACCACCTGGAGTCCCATGAAAAAATAGGAATATTTTGCCACTGCTACCCCACTGTCGATACTCAACTGGGCCAGCTATGGTTTCCAAGACCAGGCTGTCAGCATGGAGCTGCAAAATTTTATCCGAGCGCCAATTGAAGTAGCTGAATAGCAACCCGATTGTGGAAGCAGCCAATACTATACTTATTGTTATTAGAGCTTTTTTCATAAAGCCGCCAACGAAATATTTTTACTGAATGCAGCCTAGGCTTTTTGTAGATAGTCACTATGATACGGTTCGGCTGAACCTTGGCTTAATGTCACATTATATTTTGAGAATGCCTCGAGGCTTTGAGGTCCGCTTTGGGTTTATTAGGCGACCTAGCACCAGCATATCGGAATGTCCACTATTTTTCGCTCTTTGCTACTTCCGATAATAATATTACCGGAAAATATATTGCATAACTCCTACTCTATCGAGGAACGAGCTAACCCAATGACCTGGGGGTAGGTACAGGGGGTTTGAACGAAAACAGGGGCGTAATTCCCCTGCTTCCTCTACTTCTTAAAGCTCATCTCAGCTTTTATTACCGAACCAATACGCTATAGCCATCAGCGAGAGTCGTTCGAGGTGATCCCAAACTTGCTCGTACGCTTCCGGGCTTCCACCTGCGGAGATGATGTAAAATGGGATGAACATTGATAATCCCAATACCACCAAGCAAGAAAGGATGCACCGCGTAAAGCTGGTAATGCGAAATTGGGATTTATTAGACATCGCAACCTCACATCAGCAACATGCTGTGTACAAGTGCGATATCCAAATTCTGGTGGCGTGGTCAGATTTGAAATATCAGTGTGAAAGAATCCGCCGACCCTCACCCTGTGTGAGTACGCCCATTATATACCAAGTAATTTGAGTCTTCCCCGATTTTCCTATTTAATTCCGCAAATGGCTATAAACATTCTCTAGTTCTCAACAAGAAAAATAGTAATGTTTCGATGGAAACCCACCCAGAATGACTTAGATGTTCTTGCTATTGTTCGCAATGACTTATACCAGATTGTAGTGCTTAACGATTGGGAAAGGGTCGAGTTGAATCAACTGCTAAATCGGCTGCTAGTCATCTTTCAACAGCCAACCGTATTAAACATATATCACAAGAATGAACAGGATCATCGTTTTTATTTTAAGATGACAACGTTCGACGACCCTCTGAATGGCCCAAAATATCGTGACTATTTACGTGGCGTAGAAGCTAGAAAGGGAGAAGACGATGTCATAGAAAAGCAACTAATTCGCATTTTCAATACAAACTACTATTTACTCGTTCACCAAATAGTTAGAGAAGAGCATACTATTTCTGGCGGACAAATGAGTCTCACATTTCAGCCCTACGCAAAGAAACATACCTGTCTGAATATTTTATGTCGACTGTTGTCGTCACGGTCAAATATTAAAAACAAGTTCTTTAATGAAATTCTGCAAGGAGACAGGTATTGGGAAAGCTTGTTTGAGAAAACATTTAATCCTAACCGGAAAAGGACATATTTGCCTGAATTTCCAAAATCAAGTGAAATAGATTTCACTTTTCTAAGAGACGACATAGCTGAATACTTTGGTTCAATTCTTGAGGAGCCCTATAAGAAAGCAACTGAACGATCCCCTTTAATTAGTTACTTAGAAAAGTCACGGCCATCGAATCTTTGTTTTTTCATTCGTACATATGAAGATGTAAACACTCGATTCTACGGGAACTATGATTTTTCCACGAGGATGATAATACCGCCTACACAGCGCGATGAATTTAAAAGAACAATTAGCGCTCTTTTACCTTTTTTGGATAATCCTAATCAACTATGGAGGCAAGTAGGGAAAGAGAAGTTTATGGCGCATTTTCCCGATGTATCGTATATAGAGCTGTTAAAAAACTATATAGATAGCAATGGGATTGAACCCTTGATTGGCTTGCTTCAAAAACCTTACGGGAAATATGCGCGATGTTTCGTTGACTCAGTTTTTTCATCAGGGTTTCTCGACACTCGTCGAGATCCCCTTGGCACAAAATATGGTCTGGATCGTATAGAGTTGGAAAAAGAGAAGCGCGACAAGGACGTTGTTGACGACAAAATAAGAATGGTAACGTTGTTCTATTTGTTTAACGCTATGACGCCTGAAATCTATGACAGTAATTTATCTCCAAACATAGCGTGTTTGGTTAAACCCTTAAGAATAAGTGCCTCTCCATATTTGTGTAAGGTTACATTCACTGAATTCTTAGACGTTTCAAGAGAAAGTTATACTAACTGGCAGTTGTACCATCATTTTTATTATGACATTGCCATCCCAATGGGAAGGCAGATTCGGATGTTGATTCGGGAGAAGCACTTGAAGTGCATTTCAGATATAGTGTCCGATGAGCTTACAGAAGTTTGGGAAATAAAAGAAGAAAGTAATTCTGAACAGTGGGATTTACTCCTAGCCACCGAAAGAATAAACAAAAAACTTGATTCTCTTTCCAGATTATTTCCTTTTCATCTTATACAAATTCAACCTATTAGGTCCTACCAGGGTAGATCAGTTTTTGTCGTTCCGCTGAGTGAAGTGGGAATTCTTGCGTGTCTTAAGTTCACGCACTACAAAAATTCATATTACTCAACATTAACGAATTCAACTATTTACAATAACGAAAAAGAAATTCATGATGCTATTAATAGTGGCATACAAAGGTTTTATCACAGAATTGGGAATTCTTAATTATGGCAAAAGTAAGTAAATTGAAATTTCCGGTGAGTGGTGAAATATCCGTAAATGACGTTACGGCAATCCGCAAAGGGCGGGAAAAAGTTGCCAAATCTGCAATTAATTTTGGGAAAGACTCAGTAGGTGCTGGGTCAGGAAGGAGTAGCGCTATGGATGGTGCTGAAAGTCTAACAAAAGAATGGGTAGATGCACTGGATCGCCAAGAAATTGGAAAAATGCTCAAAGCCGCAAGGAAGAGAACCCCGCTAACCCAAGACGATGTTGGGGCGGAAATGGGGAGAATTTTAGGAACGCAGGCTGTGGCTCGTTCTACGATCGCGCGTATGGAGAGCGGCGAGCTTGGTTCTTCGAACGAAAGATTAGACGCATTCCTACGGGCAGTCGGACAAAAACTCATTATTTCAATGACTTACCTTGATCCCGAAGAGAAGTCAGCCCACTACCCAGAAAATCGCAAAATTTAACTTGTAGTTAACGTTAATTCATGGTTAAACTGTCCCCATCTTTCTTGATGGGGGTGTGTGGTGAACTTCAAGTTTATTCCCTACCTTTTCTGGGGAAATTCCCTGCCAGGCACTAGCTTCGCTGCGAAGAATTTTTCCAGCATCCTGACTTATCGCCACGAATACTTACCGTTACCTATAAATCCTGCTAAGCCATTGCTTTCCCCAATGGCCCACAACCTTTATTCCAACTACTTTCTCACATGGATCTCAGGTTGGCATTCTCTAGCCAATCTTGGAAATTTCGTTGCGAGAGGAACTTCCTGAATAGATAAAAACAATAGGGAGTCATTGTCACCATGACCTCAAACAATCCTGCTGCTGGAGACCCCCGTTCCAATCTGATTCACACCTTAAGCGGCTGGATTTCTGCTTTAGGCGCTTTGTTCCTCATGCTTGAGAACTGGGCATCGATGCGTGAAGGTGTTCACTCCTACTTGTATAGGCACGCTCCCGAGTACAGCGACTTGCTCATTCTCGCTGCGCCTTTCGTCATCGGGCTGGTAGTACATTTGGCGATACACCTTTTGCTGTCTACTTTGTTGCAGAAAATTTATTTCGCTATTGGTGGGCTGTAGCCATGCGAATACGTGATAGGCCGGACGCTTATTTGGCGGCGACGCGTCGCGGAACTCAACGACTAGTAACTGACACGCGAGCAGAGCGGCGAAAGAAGTGGCTTCAAGCCCGTCGTGAGCTTAAGAAGCTAAGAAGAACCGGCGTCTTTGTTGGTCATGATGCCACCGGCTGGCCCCTTTTTTCAGCCAGCCAGGGTGGAATTTTGCTACTTGGCGGAGGCCGTTCAGGAAAGGGGAAGTTTATCCTGACGACCCAATTGAATAGTGGGTATGCCGGAGACATCGTCATAATCGATCCGAAGGAAGCAGAAAATACCTACCAGCTTAATAAGCTAGTGAAGCGCCACATTGTCGTGTTCATGACACAAGAGATGCCAGGACTTGGTGTTTCGGCTAGTACCAACATTTGGTCGCATCTAAAACCGGGAGAAAAGCTGGTTGCCTTTGCGCGAATTGCGGCCGCCGATTTTCTCGGTTACACGGGCGATAAACATGCACAGTATTTTGAAGTTGGGGGTAGAGAGCGATTCCTTACTCCTGTGTTAGTCCATCTTGCGGACAAAGAAGGTGAGGTGAGTGTCCCACGTACAGCGCACCTATTCCTTGAATTTCAGAGTAATAGTCCGGAATGGGCCAGTGTCGAGTATGAGATGCACTTCTCCCAGTACCCTTTTGTACGGGCCATGGCCGAGAAATTCAGGAAGTTCCGCACAGAGGGATTTGGTCGAGGTGGAGAGGAAGGGATGCTAGGCGAGGTTCTGAATGCATTTGTAAGCCTTAATGATCCACGAAATTCTAGGATGCTATCCCCGCCCTACTCATTCGACATGTCGGTTCTTGGTAAAGAACCTGACCCAGATGACTGGCCTTATACCGTTGTGATGGCTAAGCCCACCCTTGAGATTAAGCAAGGCGATGCTGCGTTAGTGCGTGGATTCATCAGTCGGATTATGCACGAGAAGAGAACTAACCCCTTAGCCAGGGAAGCGCTATGCGTCTGCGAAGAAGCGGGCCATTTGGCCCCTTTTGAGGGATTGGTTAACGGATTCACTGAGGCAGCTGGATTTAACTGGCGACAAGAAGTCGTTCTGCAGTCACCAAGCCAGGGAGATGAGCTCGCATCAGATGGATTTTCAAAAATGGCAAATTCAGCCGCTGCGCACATAGTGATGGGTATTCGAGATATTGATGTCGGCGATCATTACTCCAAACGACTTGGAGAAGCCCAGGTAGAGTTCCAGGATCTGGGAAAAATTGCACGTGCAAGGCTAGAACGGAAGGAGGCCCAGCAGCGAGCGTGGCGCGGGGAAGTTGATGCATTCAACGCGGTTCGAGAAATGCGGGTAGCTGAAGCACAGGTCGAAGTGGAGTCTCGTCCACTGCGATATCCGGCGGAACTAATCAACATGGAGCGCGATCGAGGATTCATCTGGATGGATGAAATCGTTGGCGCTATTGACGCGAAATTTCGCCCGTTCTGGGATGTACTCAAGCCCGGCGACTACCTTGATAACCCTCAGTTCTGGCGAACAAACGGTAAGGACAGAGTGATAGTGAAGAGACGGCTTGGCGGGACAACCACTCGCGAAGTCGAAGCAGTCCCAGTTCCAGAAGAATTTCAGGATTGCTTTCATTTCAAAAATGGCCGTATGCCGGCCAGGAGGGTAAAAAAATGAAGATACGTCACCGTCGGCCAGCATCTTTATATGAGCTGGCGGCATCAATTCGGCAAGAGCTACACGAGAGCTATGACCACTGCCGAGGTGAAATTAAGGATGCACAAGACGAGCACGAGGAGCTCCATAAACTTCGCGCTCAGTCGTTAATTTCATCTCAGTACGCCACGCGAATAGGCACCCTTGCTGAGCAAACAGAGACCTGCTTTGAACGTTTTAGCGACGAACACGTTCAGGCGGGAAAGGATTTTCGGAAGGAGCAGACTAATCGTGGTCTATTGCGACTCCCCAAGAAAAAGAGCCAGTTGCTAGCGACATCTTACCTTGTGGTGGGTTGGGTTATTGTCGAGGGACTTGGAGCAAGCTTTATGCTTGCTTCAAGTGGCGACATGGGGATTGAAGTTGCCTTTGGCTACGGAATTGCATTCGCATGTCTCACCACAATCGTTGCGCTTCTGACAGGCTTTTTTGGGTGGCGCTACTATTTCCGAAGTCCAGCTACTTACCCAGAACCGGGTGAAGACGTTCAACATCGTCTCGCAGGAGCGGGAATTATCGCCGGTTTAGTTGCTCTGTTGCTGCTTATTTTCACCACTGCCCGTGTTCGCCAAATCGGCAGCCATGAGGGAATTTGGAACCTCATCGAATATCCCGTTACCGGGACTTTCAATGACGGGATTGGTTTAGGTCTGTTGGTTCTGGGATTAGCCACGGGGATTTTTGGCGTAATAAAGGGCGCTTCACTGGAGGATGAACCGGGATTTCGCCAATTGTACGAGGCGCAGTCGAAAATCGATGATAAAGCGGATGAGCTGCTAGAGAACGCCAAGGAAGATGTGGAGGACGTTGTTGATGAATCAGAGGATGAGCATGACGGCTACTTAGACTCGCTTAAGGATATGGAGCTTGAAGTTAAAGACGCGGAAATCTCCGCAATCGAGGTCTGTAAATCCCATAACCAAAAAGTCATGTCCGGTATCGAGTTTGTGAAGACCGAAGCACGGAATAAGGCCTACCAGGATCATGTGCCTTTAGAAGTAGTACTCGGCGATATAGATATTCTCGTT
>Ga0070727_10001413_pt1 | contig 25415 bp, 24 predicted proteins | sample tdAd472_FD_66722 | JGI IMG/M metagenome (GOLD analysis project Ga0070727, IMG submission 66722) | Marine sediment microbial communities from the Atlantic coast under amendment with organic carbon and nitrate - tdAd47.2 | ecosystem: Environmental > Aquatic > Marine > Coastal > Sediment | place...
GATCTCGGTTTCGCTGATCACCGCGCCGATCCCGCTGCCGGCGGGGGCGGTGAAGTCGTCGGCGAGGGCGTCAGCGCCCAGGATCGGGCCAGCGTCGGCCACAGGCGCCGGCGTCGGCTCGGGCTCGGGCAGCGGCTCGGGATCCGCCAGCGCGCTGCCGCCGAGGTCGACGCCCAGATCGCCCATGATGTCCTCGAGGCTGAGCGGACCCTCCTCGAGCAGCTCCTCGGTGTCGAGGGCCGGGGCCGGCTCGGGCATGGGCGCAGGCTCGGGGAGCGGCTCCGGCTCCGCAGGAGCGGGGCCGATCTCGTCCTCGGCGATCGGCTCCGGCTCCGCAGGAGCGGGGCCGATCTCGTCCTCGGCGATCGGCTCCGGCTCCGCAGGCGCGGGGCCGATCTCCCCCGAGTCCGCGACAGCCGGTTCGGGCTCCGGCTCCGGCTCCGGCTCTGGCTCTGGCTCGCTGAGCGCGGGCGCCGGCCCGATCTCGCCCGAGTCGGCCACCGCCGGTTCGGGCTCAAGCTCTGGTTCGGGCTCTGGCTCACTGAGCGCATGCGCCGGCCCGATCTCGCCCGAGTCGGTCACGGGCGGCTCGCTGAGCGCGGGCGCCGGCCCGATCTCGCCCGAGTCGGCGGTGCCCATGGCGGCGGCCCGCTCGATGTCCTCGATATCGGGGATCGGCTCGGGGCGAATCAGGATCTCACCCACGTGGATCACTTCGTCCGAGGCCGACTTCGCGGTGTCGTCGTCGACCTGCAACAGCTCGATCGCCGACCCGACCCCGGTCTCGTCGGTCTTCTTGGCCAGGTCCTCGAGCCAGTCCGCCGTCGACTTGTCCTTGTCCGCGGTGGCGGCCGGCGCCGCCACGGGCTCGGGCTTCGGCTCCGGCGGCAGCTCTTCGCCCCGAGCCTTGGCCTCGGCCTTCGCGCGGATCCGAGCGAGTCGCTCGCTTAGTTGGCGTCGCTTCTTTTCGACCGGGTCTTCCAGCGTCTCACCCTTCCTGGATCAACCACGCATTGAAGTTAGCCGAAGCATGCCCCTCCGCGCCACCACCCCCTGGCCCATGAAATCTCGCTCAAGGGTCGGCCTCCCAGGCCTCGAAGGCTCCGTCCGCCGCGACGGAGGCCGCCAGAGCCCGCGCGGTCTCGCGCAGGGCGGGCTCCAGCGCAGCGGCCAGGGCGGCTGGGGCCACCAGCAGCAGCTCGTGGTGGGCCCGGGGCAGCACCGGGTCGGCGGGCACGCGCCCGACGAGCAGGCGCTGGTCCGGGCGCAGCCGGCCCTCCAGCCCCTTGCGCAGGCTGGCGTACTGTTCGACGTGGCCGCCGCCGCGCGGCGCCTTGTTGAACAGGTAGGCCAGCAGCACCCCGGCCGGGGCGAGGGCCTCGAGGGCCGGGGGCAGGAGCGTGCCCCACTCGGACTGCAGGTCGTAGGGGTCGACGTGGACGAGCTCGTAGTCGGCGCCCCGCGCGGCGCGCAGCGCCGCCGCGCCGTCGGTCTGGTCGAGCACCCGGACCCCCGTCCACGCGCCGCGCCGCGCGTCGTCGGCGTCGAACACGTGCAGGGTCGCGCCGCGCTCCCCGAGGAGGGTCGCCGTCGAGGCCAGCTGCTGCGCGGCCACGTGCGGCGCCTGGGCCGCGGGGTAGCGCGCGCATTCGGAGGGCAGCGCCGCGAGCCGCGCGGCGCTGGCCGGCGAGAGCGGGTAGCGCGGCGCCCCGGCGAAGGGGTCGAGCACCCGCACCGCGCCCCGCGCGAGCAACGCCTCGACGGCGATCAACGCCCACTCGCCCTTGAGCGCGTCGCCCCAGTTGCCCGGCTCGTAACGCAGCCCCGCGTGCCGCGAGGGGTCGCGGTCACGCCAGGACCAGCCCTCAGCCACGCTCGGCTCCCAGGAGCTCGACCAGGGTCGCGGCCAGCCGCTCGTAGTCCTCGAGGCGGTTGTAGAGCTGGGCGCTGATCCGCACCAGGCGACTCGGCCGCCGGGGCCAGGAGACCACCGGGACCTGGAACCCGCGCGCGCGCAGGTCGGCCTGGATCGCGGGCTGCCGCAGCAAGGGCTCGACCGGGGCCTCGGGGTGCGGGTCGTCGGGGAGGGGCACGCTGGCCAGGCTGCCGAGCATGGACTCGGGGCAAGGCGGCTCGACGCCGAGCGCCTCGCACAGCACCCGCCGCCCGGCGCACACCAGCTCGTGGTTGCGTCGACGGATCTCGTCCCAGCCGCCGGGCAGCAGCCCCGCGAGGTAGCGCAAGGCGAAGGGCACGGTCAGCGCGGGGGTGAAGTCGTCGGTCCCGGTCCAGTCGAACTCGAGCAGGAACTTGCTCAGCGTGTCGCTGGAGAGGCCCGCCCCGTGGCTGATCGCCAGCGGGCGCACCCCGGGCTGCAGGTCGCGGCGCACGTGGAGGAACGCCGAGCCCTTGGGCGTACAGAGCCACTTGTGGCAGTTGCCCGTGTAGTAGCCGGCTCCCAGCGCGTCGAGGTCGAGGGCGAGCATGCCCGGCGCGTGGGCGCCGTCGACGAGGGTCTCGACCCCGCGCTCGCGCAGCGCCGGCACCAGCCGCTCCAGCGGCATCACCAGCCCGGTGGGGCTGGTCACGTGGTCGATCAGGAACAGCCGCGTGCTGTCGGTGACCCGCGCGAGCACGGCGGCTTCCACGGCCTCGGGAGTCAGCCCCGGAAACGGGAGGTCGACCACCTCGACCTTGGCACCCGCCCGCGCGGCGACGAAGTCCAGCGCGTTGCGGCTGGCGGCATACTCGTGGTCGGTGACCAGCAGCTCGTCGCCGGGCGCCAGCTCTAGCGAGCGCAGCACGCTGTTGACCCCGTAGGTCGCGTTGGCCACGAACACGAGGTCCGGCCCTTGCGCCCCGAGAAACGCCGCCAGCGCCTCCGCCGCGCCGCGCACGCGCCCCTGCAGCGACTCGAGCATGAACCGCACCGGCTCCCGCTCGAGCTCCGCCCGCAGCCGCGACTGCTCCTCGAGCACCGCCCGCGGACACGCCCCGAACGACCCGTGGTTCAAGAAGCACACCTCGGGGTCGAGGGTCCACAGCTCGCGATCAACCAACGTCATGCCCCAAGCCTACGTGCAGCCGCGAAACCTAGCGTCATGAGCGGCGAAGCCGCGAATCAATCGAACGTCTGGTGGCTGCCGCGGTAGGCGATCTTCAGCTTGCGCTCGCGGGTGTCGACGACGTTGCCCTCGCGGCTGAGCAGCTCCATGGTGACCTTGACCTTATAGCTCTTGCCGTTCTGGAACTCGGCGAAGACCTCGTCGAGGGGGATCAGCCAGGTGTCGTGCTCGCGCTTGAGCTGGCCCTGCTCGAAGCTGCCCTCGAACAGGCGCTTGTCGCGCCACAGCAGCCGCGCGCGCTTGACCTCGACGGTGAAGCGGCGCTGGAGGTTGCCCGCCGGCGAGTTGAGGGTGTCGTCCTTGAACTCGACCCACATTTGCCCGCCGCTGTTGCCGGGCGCGGGGTTGGGCAGGATCGTGGCCTCGATCGAGGGGTCGTTGCTCAGGTAGTCGGAGAGGTCGACGTAGTGGCGCACGTCCTCGGCGCGGATCACCTCCGGGGGGTCGCTGAGGTAGTTCGTCATGAACGTGCCCACCGAGTTCACGTCGTCGAGGCCGCCGTGGGTCCCGCTGCGCCCGCGCATGCCGGCGGTGAACTTCACCAGCCCGGCGCCGTTCTCGAAGCCCGGGCGCAGGCTGACGACCACGTTGGCCGGGTTGCGCACGAGGGTGTTGTGGCCGACCCGGATCCGGTGGGCGGCGTCGGGGTAGGCGTGGTCCATGGTCGCGGCCAGCAGGTCACGCCCGCTGGCGAAGCCGAGCTGGGTGACCTTGCCCTCCTCGGCGAGCCGGGCGTAGACCGCCTGGTAGCCGATCGGGTCGCGCCCCATGAGCACCTGGTAGGCGTAGCCGTCGAGGCTGGGGTCGTAGGTGAAGCGCCCCACGCCGCGGCTGGAGTAGATGTACTGGAAGCGACCGTGGCGGTCGAAGGTCGCCACGTCGACGCCCTCCATGCTCACCACCTTGGCGGCGAGGTCGTCCTCCATGGCCTCGCGGCAGTGCAGCGCGATCGAGCTGAGGATCCCGGCCGTCGAGAACGCGCAGTGGTTGTCGGCCTCGACCTTCTTCTTCACCTCCCAGCCGAACTGCTTCAGGTGCTTGCTGAGCTTGACCAGCTCACCGCTGACCAGGGTGTGCCCGTGGTCGGAGACGATCACGACCTCGAGCTTCTCGCCGTACTTCGCCTCGTAGTTGGCGCAGAGCTCGGTGACGTAGCGGTCGATATCCCGGATCACCTTCTCCAGGTTCTCCTGGCCGTCCATGTGGGCGATCGGGTCGGTCTGGTAGGCGTAGAGGAAGGCCGTGCGCGAGCCCTCGTGCTCGACCATCTCGTGCAGCATGTGCTCGATCTGCCGCGTGCCCAGGCGATAGGGCAAGACGTAGGCCAGCGCGTGCCCAACGATCCCCTTGTGCCGGTGGTGCATGCGGGTCTGGAAGCGGCTGCCCTTCATCTTGCGCAGGGTCACGCCCATGGTCTTGGACTGGCGGTTGGAGAAGTAGACCGCCTGGTAGCCGGGCTCCGCCGGGAGCCCGAGCAGCGTGTTCCAGGAGATACTCGACAGCGACGGGTAGACCGAGATCATGCGCGCCGGGGTGTGGAACCCCTTGAACAGGCCCTCGCGCTCCATCAGGGGCTTCACGATCCGCCAGGGGAGCCCGTCCATGCCGAGCACGACGCGCTTGAACGGCGCCTGGCCGGCGGGGGAGAACTCGGCGGGGCGCGCCGGGGTCTGGTTGGCGGGGACGACGAAGCCCTTGTCGTAGCACTGCGACCAGCCGTTGACGTTGGTCGGGTTCTGCAGCACGCCCAGGATCTGGCGCCCGCTGATCCGGTAGACCCCGGTAATGTCCGAGGCGCCGTCGGTCCCGGCGAGCTTGTTCTCAACGCCCTCGCGCATGGCGAAGCGCACGCCCAGGTAGCGGCCCTGGACCCGCGCCGCGCCGACGAGGATCTGATCGGGGGCGCCGGAGCGGCCCTTGGTGATCCGCTTGACGACGAATCGATCCCAACCCTTGGGGTAGAGCTCGAGGCGCACGTCCTCGACCGGACCGGCGGTCGTGCGCGCGCGGAGGGCGAAGACCTGGGCGGGCTCCTTCGCCTGGGAGAGGCTCGCGCTAAGGGCAAGCAAAGAAACGGCTAACAGCTTGTTCATCACCAAGACTCCCCGCGGCAGTATAGCGATCTGGGGAGCCCGTTTCCCGCTGGAAGTCGAGACGTACACAAGGAATACTGTCGGCCGAGGCTTTCCCATGCAGCGTGTGACGTATCCCCTGTTCGCTTGCCTGCTCGCCGCGACGGTGGCCTGGGGACAAGACGCTCCCCCGCCCGTGCGCGAGGTGCTCGCTGGAGAGCCGGCGACGGTCGTGTTCTCCCCCATGGGCGGCTACGCCCCGCAGAACTACCTCAAGCGCTTCACCACGGCCGACGGCGAGCAGGTGTGGGCCACCCAGAACGGGCTCCTGGCCGAGCTGATCCGCCGCGCCGAGCCCGGGAGCAAGATCCGGATCGGGACCTTCAAGCTCAGCGACCAGGAGGTGATCGACGCCTTGTTCTACGCCGCCCGCGAGCGCCAGGTCGAGGTCAAGCTCTGGCTCAAGGGCCCCCCCGGGCTGACCTACATGCTCGCCGGCCACGAGGCGATCGCCGAGCGCGCCAACGACTACCTCCGCCGCCGCCACGCCGAGGGCAAGGACGACGAGTGGGGCGACGTACAGGTCATGATCGGCACCGAGGCGCAAATGCACGCCTTCGGCAAGTGGAACGACATGCACGAGAAGTTCGGCCTGGTGAGCGTCAGCAACACCCACGGTCCAAACCTGAACCACGCCTTCCTCGGGACCTCGAACCTTGGGCGCAGCTCCGACGAGCGCCACAACGAGCACCGCGTGTTCCTCTTCAACAACGCGGTCGCCACCCAGCGCCTGTGGAGCGAGTTCAAGCGCTGCTGGGACAACCTGGGTGAGGGCCGGACCTACCTCCACGGCGACCCCAGCCAGGGGGTCAACATTACCCCCGAGGACGCCACGATCACGCTCCCCGACGGGACCCTCGCCAAGGAGCAAGACACAGACGCGCTGCAGTTCCGGTTCACCTACGAGCGCGAGCCCAACGGCCAGTTCCACGCGATCAGCGACGACTTCGCGGGCGCGATCGCCGAGGCCAAGGAGCTGCCCGCGGGCTCGGTGGTGTGGGTCGCCCAGTTCGGCTTCGGGATCCCGCGGCTCTCGCGCGCGCTGCTGAGCGCGGCCCGCGAGGCGCCCCAGGTCGAGTTCCGCGTCATGGTCCACATGGCCGAGGGCAACAGCTGGGCCACCAAGCAGCTCGCGACCTCGAACCTGCCCAACGTCCACGTGCGGGTGAAGTGGGACTCGAACAAGCTCAAGCTCAACCCGGGCTCGACGCCCGGGCTGCCCGGACCCACCGACCCCGGCCCCTCGCTGCTGCACCACAAGACCCTGCTCGTGGGCAACCGGGTGCTGATCACGGGGAGCTACAACTTCTTCGGTGACGCCGACGACCAGGGCGAGAACGTGGTGATCGTGCGCCCCGACCGCGACCCGCGCTACGCGGGGCTGCTCGCCGACACCCACGCCGAGTTCCAGACCATGTGGTTCAGCGGCGTACTCTTCGACTCCGCCGAGCTCTTCGGGCCCGACGGGCTCTACCAGCAGATCGCGACCTACTCCGCCAAGGACGGGTTCCTCGACGTGCTGCGCGCGGTGAGCACCTCCCCCCGCACCGCCGAGGAGATCCAGGACCGCGTGCCGAGCCTGACCGTCGACACGGTCACCGACTACCTCGGCGTGCTGACCCGCTTCCAGTTCGTCGACGAGGAGCAGGGGCGCTACCGCCTGCACGGCGACAACGACCTCCGCGCCCACGCCGCCAAGCCCGACGTGCGCCGCAAGGCCCTGGAGAACCAGCCCACCGCCGAGGTCGTGCGCGGCACGATCAGCGTCGACGCCGACCGCACGCTGCTGGTCAACGGCGAGGCCTACCACCTCGAGCCCAGCGCCCTGGACGAGACCCTCGAGTTCCTCGCCGGGCGCGAGGTCGCGGTCTACGGCAAGCTCAGCGGCGGCGCCACGCCGACCTTCAGCCCCGAGCGCCTGGTCGAGCCCGAGTTCAGCGCGCTGGAGGGGACCGTGACCCAGACCCCGGAGGGGCCGCGCTTCGACCAGCGCGCCGTCAGCGGCCGCGCGAGCGCGGTCCTGGTCCACGCCGGACCCGACCCGGTGCAGCTCAGCGCCTACGTGTTCCCCGACGAGCTGCTCGTGACCCAGGTCGGCGCGCGCATGACCGCCGACGTGACCCTCACCTACAGCTGGGTCCCGGTGGGCAAGGTCAGCGCCGGCGACGCGGTGCAGGTGATCAAGCTCTCGCGCTCGGGCGAGCACGCCCTGGTCGAGACCTCCGCCGGGATCCGCGGCTACGCCCCGGTGGGCGACGTCTCCCTGGGGCACGCGCCCAAGACCCCGGGCGTCACCGGCTCCCTCGGCGGCAACTAGGCGCCCATGAAGCGCCGCCTGATCGTCATGCGTCACGCCAAGAGCTCCTGGAAGGAGCCCGACCAGGCCGACCACGAGCGCCCGCTCAACAAGCGCGGACGCCGCGACGCGCCCCGCATGGCGGCCAAGCTCGCCGAGCTCGGCTGGACCCCGGCCAGCGTGCTCTGCTCGAGCGCGACCCGGACCCAGGAGACCTGGGGGCTAATGCAAGCCGAGCTCGAGCACGAGGTCGACCTCGAGCTGCGCGACGACTTCTACCTCGCCGGCCTCGACGCGGTGAAGGACGCCCTCGACGAGCAGCCCGACCTCGCCTCGCCCGTGCTCGTCCTCGGCCACAACCCGGGCTGGGAGAGCATGGCCAGCGAGCTCTCCGGCCAGCCGATCGGCATGACCACGGCCAACGCCGTGCTGCTCGAGGGCGAAGGGGAGAGTTGGACGGAGGCCCTCGCCGGGCCCTGGACCGCGGTGCACGTGCTCCGCCCCAAGGAGCTCTGAGCGACCCGGCGGGAAGCGGGTCGAGCTAAGCGCTGCTTCGCGGTATCCTGCTGCCCATGCCCACCTACACGGTCCGCTTCAAGGACGAGATCGTCACCCAGGTCGAGACCGACGCCCCCCTGGTCCGGGTCGGGCGGAGCGAGGACTGTGAAGTCCGGATCGACAACCTTGGCGTCAGCCGCTTCCACGCGGTGATCGAGCTCAAGGACGGGGTCCACGTGCTGCGCGACCTGGGCAGCCACAACGGGGTCTACTTCGCCGGGAAAATGGTCAAGTCGCGCGTGCTCAACGACGGCGACGTGTTCGTGATCGGCAAGTATCGCCTCGAGTTCCGCGGCCAGGTCGCCGGGATCCCCGAGCAGGAGGAGCCGGCCGTCGCGCCCGAGCCCATGGCCGCCGACGAAGGCGGGCTGATGCGCACCTTCGCGATCGCGCCCTCCTCGGTGGCGCACCTGCGCCAGAGCGAGCAGGTCAAGGGCCACCTCAAGCGCGACGACGGCAAGTTCATCGACCTCCGCCACACGATCACGACCTTCGGCAAGCACGCGCGCTGCGACCACAAGGTCGGCGGGTTCTTCACCCCGCGGGTCCTCGCGGTCCTGATCCGCGACGAGCGCGGGTTCATCGTGCTCAACGCCTCGGGGATCCCCGAGAAGGTCCTCGTCCAGGGGCGCCCGCTGCCGATGTACGTGCGCCTCGAGAACGGGTTCAAGGTGACCCTCGGCAAGCACGTGTTCACGTTCCTCAGCGGACGCCCCGTCGAGGGCGACAGCGACGTGTTCACGATCCCCAACGAGCGGCCTATCTACTAGGGGCCTCTCCGAGGCCCCTCGCCCTCGCAAGTGAATTGCTCGGGCTCACCCCAACGGGCTGACGGCTCTTGCTTTCTAGGGGCCTCTCCGAAGCGCTCCCTCTAGGGGCGCCGCCAGGCCTTGATCCCCGAGAACTCGTTGGCGTAGGCGCTCACCGCGTCCACCAGGTTGGGGTCGAGGGCGAACCAGTAGGCACGGCGGGTGCCCTGCTCGTGCACCTTCACCTGGACCTCGGGGAGGTCCCGCAGCAGCTTGGCGAGCTGGTCGAACTGGATCAGGTCGAGCTTGCTGGTGGCGGCCCAGGCTTTCACCTCGCCGAAGTCGGGGACGTAGGCCTGGGACACCTCGGCGGCGCCCTTGCCCGGGGTGTGCGTCCACGCGAGCTGCAGCAGCCGCAGCGCTTCCTTGCCGCGCTTGAGCTCCGGTCCGTAGAGAATGATCACGTAGCGCCCGCGCTGCTGGAAGGCGACCGGCACACCGGCATCCCCCAGGGCAGACCCCCCCTCGAGGGCGAACGTCCGTGCCTCGACCGCCTTGGGGAAGCGCAGACGCTCGACGATCAGCTCCCCGTAGGTCGCGGAGACGATCTCCAGCTTGGCGCCGGCCTTCGCCTCCCCGTCCTTGGGCGCCTCCGAGTCGTCCCAGTAGTCGTCCGCGTCGCTCCGTTCCCGATCGGTCTCGCTGCCCTCGGCGCCCGGCTCGGCCACCGCCTCGCCCTCGGCCTTGACCTTGACGTCCTTGGGCGTGCGCTCGAGGGTCTCACCGAGCCGACGGAGGAATGCCCGGCCGTCGGCCTCTTGCTGAGCCTCCGTCGGGAGGCCCAGCAGGACGAGCGCAAACAGGATCGTGGAACAGGTTCGCGTCAGGCTGGGCATCGGCTCACCGTAGCCACGCGCCAGCGGTGAGGCAACGAGCGAGCGGCGCCCTCGGGGCCTCGGGGCGCAGGGTGCTTCGCCCCTGCGCCTGGAGCAGGCCGAGCATCATAGGCAGCTGCGTTCATGGCTGTAGCTCCTGCTTTGGAAACCAGGTCCCGCCGATTCCAGAATTCCCGGCACTTCGGCGCGGCCTCCCCACGCGGCCTGGGGTTTGCGCTAACCCCAGCCATGACCCCCGATCGGCAACTCTTTACCCACCTGGAGCGCGATCCTGGCCGTGTGGCCATGCAGCCCGCACCCCGCGTGGGTAAGGTCTTACCCAGGCCCACGTGCTGTTGAACCTCGCACCGCTGTTGACCCTCCTGATCCTCCACCTGTGGCTCTTGCGCATGGTGTGGCGGGTCCGCGAGCGGCTGGACACCCCGGTCACGGCCCTGATCTGCGCGATCGCCCCCGGGCTCTACGGGTTGGGCGGGCTGGGGGTGCTCCTGATCGACCCCTCGCTGGTGGTGATCTCCACCGGGGTCGTGCTCCTGATCCCGCTCGGGTTCCTGCTCGCCCTGCGCCCGACCCCGGTGGCCTTCGTGGCCCTCTGCGCGGTCGGCCTCGTGTCGTGGATCGCGGTCCTCCCCCGCAGGCTGCAGGCCCAGGTCCCCTGGGGGGATTGGCTGCTGCCCAACGACAACGTCGGCGGCTACGGCTGGGGCGAGATCTTCACCGCGGTGTTCCTCGGGGTGTGCCTGGGGCTGGTGGTCTCGGCCACGGTGCGCTCGAAGTCCCTCGGGGGCGCCCAGCGGCGCTTGCTGGCCGGGGTGCTGCTGTTGGCGCTGCTGGTCGGGCTGCTGTTCGTGCTCTTGAAGCCGCGGCTGACCAACTTCCCCCTCGTGCCGACCTGCCTCCTGCTGGCGGCGGAGGTCGCGCTCTGGCTCCAGCTCCGCGGCGAGCGCGGGCCCCTGCGCTCCATGCGCTGGCGGTTCGGGATCCAGGCCGCGCTGGTGCTCGTCGGCGCGCTGCTGGTGTTCGCGCTGCTGACGAACCTCAAGGTCCTCCCCGCCACGCCGCTGGTGTGGCTCCCAGGCACGGTGGTCACCGGCCTGGTGGCGCTGGCGGTGGGCGTGCTCTGGCCGCGGATCGAGCGCCGGGTGCTCGCGTTCTTCTACCCCGAGGCCTTCGCCCTCGAGGAGCGCATGCAGGCGCTGCAGGACGACCTGGCCAGCACCCAGGAGCGGCTGCGCCACGCCGAGCACCTGAGCGTGGTCGGCCAGCTCGCGGCCCGGGTCGCCCACGAGATCAAGAACCCCCTGGGGCCGATCAAGGGCTACGCCACGATCCTCGAACGCAGGTTGGAGGAGGCCGGCGCGCTGGACGAGGTGGTCAAGCGCGGGCTGGACGTGATCCGCGAGGAGGTCGAGACGATCGACGCCCGCGCCCGCGCGTTGCTCGAGCTCTCGCGCCCCCCCGAGCCCCAGCGCGAGCCCATCGACCTCGTGGGCGTGGTCGACGAGGCGCTGACCCTCGAGCGCGCGGCGAACCCCAGCGTGCGCCTGCTGTGGAGCGCCGAGCCCGACGACCCCGACGCGGCCCCGCTCTCCAGCGACCGCCAGCTCCTGCGCGGGGTGCTGGTGAACCTGCTGCGCAACGCGGCCCAGGCCTCCCCCGCCGACGGCGAGGTCCGCGTGCGCCTGACCAACGGCGGCGAGGGCTACGCGATCACCATCGACGACGACGGCCCCGGAGTCGGCCCCGAGCCCGAGCAGTGGTTCGCGCCCTTCCGCAGCCAACGCAGCGGTGGCACCGGCCTCGGCCTCGCGATCGCGCGGGGCACCCTCGAGGCCCTCGGCGGCGAGGTCAGCCTCTCAGAACGCGAGGAGGGCGGCACCCGGGCCACGGTCCGCCTCCCCCGCGACGGCGACGAACAAGACGGCTCTGGCGGAGCCATGTAGGGGCGGGGTTCACCCCCGCCCGGGATTGGAGGAGACCGTGAGCAAGCTCAAAGTTCTGCACGTCGAGGACGAGCGCAACGCGCGCCTGATGATCGCCGACCTGCTCGGTGGGCAGGTCGAGCTGAGCAGCGCCGAGTCGGCGGAGGTCGGGCTCGAGCGCCTCGAGACCCAGCGCTTCGACCTCACGCTCCTCGACTGGACCCTGCCCGGGATCGACGGCGGCCAGTTCCTCCGCCGCGTGCGCGAGCACGGCCGCGCGGGGCGGGTGGTCGTGGTCACCGCGATCGGGACCCTCGAGCGCGCCCAGGAGGCGCTGCGCGCCGGGGCCTACGACTTCCTCGTCAAGCCCGTCGACCCCGACGACCTGCTGAACCTGGTCGAGAAGGCCCAGCGCTCCGGCGCGCTCCTCGACCGCGCCGGGCACTCGCTGCCCAGGGTCACCGTCGGCAGCGAGATCCTCGGCTCGAGCCCCCAGGTCCAGGACCTGCGCAGCAAGCTGGAGTTGGTGGCCAGCGCCGACGCCACGGTGCTGATCTCGGGCGAGAGCGGCACCGGCAAGGAGCTGGTGGCCCGCGCCCTGCACGAGGCCAGCGGCCGCCACCGCCAGCGCCTGGTGACCGTCAACTGCGCCGCGATCCCCGAGTCGCTGTTCGAGTCCGAGGTCTTCGGCCACACCAAGGGCTCGTTCACCGGCGCCCACGCCGACCGCGTGGGCTACGCCGAGCTCGCCGACGGCGGCACGCTGTTCCTCGACGAGGTCGGCGAGCTGGCCCCCGCCGCCCAGGCCAAGCTCTTGCGCCTGCTCCAGGACCGCCGCGTGCGCCGGGTCGGCGCCTCCCGCGAGAAGACGATCGACCTGCGCGTGATCGCGGCCACCAACCGCGACCTCGACGCCGAGGTCGAGCGCGGCGCCTTCCGCGCCGACCTGCTCTACCGCCTCGACGTGATCCGGCTCGAGGTGCCCCCGCTGCGCGCCCGCGGCGCCGACGTGCGCGAGCTGCTCGCCCACTTCCTCGCCGCCCAGGCCGCGACCCACGAGCGCCCGGTCCCGGCGCTGACCCCGGCCCAGCAGGCCCAGCTCGAGGGCTACGCCTGGCCCGGCAATATCCGCGAGCTGGAGAACGTCGCCCAGCGGATCGTGCTCCTCGGCCCCGACCGCGCGCTGGCGCTCTTGACCCGCGCCCCGGGCGCCTCGGGCTCCGGGAGCCTCCCCGCGCTCTCCCCCAGCGACCCCAGCGACGACACGTCCAGCGACGTGCGCCCGCTGAAGGAGGTGGTCAAGGACGCGTCCCGCAGCGCGATCCTCGCCGCGCTGCAGGCGACCTCGGGCTCGCGGACCCAGGCCGCGAAGTTGCTGGGGGTCAGCCGCAAGACGCTGTTCAACAAGATACAGGAACTCGGAATAAAGTCTGAAACTCGCTGGGGTTAACCGGGATTGCGGCTTGCAGTGGGGGACCCCCTTCCCCCAATTCTTCCCCCACCTGGCCCTCCTGGAACACGGCCGCGAACAGCTGCGAGACCTGCTCAACGGCGTCGTGGACCTCCGGCGTCGCAGCCCGTGCCTGGTACTTGAGGTTGACCGAAGGGCTCTTGTGCCCCATCTGAGCCATCGCCACGGCCAGGGGCACGCCCTCCCGATGAGCGATGCTGCACCAGGTCCGCCGGATGCTGTGCTGATCCAAGAGCGCCGCCCGCTCTGCAGACACGCCGCACGCTTCCAGACCCCGCCGGAAGACTTTCAACGTGACGCGCGGGCTGGTCGGGGTGCCATCGCGGTAGGCCGCCCGCACCTTGTCGAACAGGAGTTGGTCGTCAGGGACCTTCGGCACCAGCTTCATCACCGCTGGTGGGACCGCTAGCGTCTTGGCCCGGCGTGTCTTGTTACCCCGCTGCCGCTTGCAGATGCTCAGCTCACAACGGTCGTGATCTACCGCCCTCCCCTTGAGGCCCAAGATCTCGCTCGCCCTCGCTCCGGTCGAAGCCAGGAGCAGAAAGTAGACGTACCAGCGCCCGCGGAGGTAGTCCTTGACCCAGGCCAAGAAGACCACGAGTTCCTCGGGGGTGAGCGGCTCCTTGTCCGTGTCCTCGACCTCGATCTCGGGGTGCCCAGGATAGTCGGGGGCTCGTCCACGCTTGGTGGCCCACCGCCACACGCGCCGGAGGCAGTTGAACGTGGAGCGGAGGGTGTTCCCCGAGTATCTGACGGCCAAGCCATCATGCGCTTCGGCCAGCCTCTCCGGCGTTATGAGCGCAAGGGGGGTGTCAAGGAGCTGATCGAAACGCAACCTCGCGGACTCGTAATTGGCCTCGGTCGCCTCGCTGAACCTAACGCCACGGCCCCTCCGAAACAGGACGTGCGCGGTCCAGATGTCGCCCAGGGTCTCCCCCGTGGCAGCACGAAGTTCAGCCTCCAACTCTGACCTCAGGCGCTCTGCCACCCGGGGATCATCGCTACCCGTTGTCTTGCGATCCAGACGCTCCTTGCCGCACCGGACCTCCAGATAGAGGTTCCTACTGCCCTTGCGGGGGACGACGTATACTTTGATGTCGCTCATCGCCCCAGCACCTTCTGAACGGCAGCCTTCACGACGGCACGCTCACACGACACCGTCGTCTGCATCTCCCCGGGGACCAGCGACTCAACATCCGAGCGCCGAAAGCGCCAACAGCGTCCGAGGAGCTTGAACCCCCGCAGCCGCCCCTCTCGCGCATACTTCGCCACTGTGGCAGGCTTCAGTTTCACCAGCGCAGCCACCTCCTCGGTCGTGAGCCAATCGTCAGGCCGGTCCCGCTTGTCCTCACTAGGCCGAGTCAAGGTGACCCTCCTCGGCCTCGCCATCAGCATTGCCGATTGCCGGGCCAACCACAAGGGTCTTCTCGGGCTCCGACGCCCCCAGGGGCTCACCGGCATGGAAAGCGGCCTCACCCCACCCAGAGGCAACCACAAGGGCCTTCTCGGGCTCGGTGGCCCCCGGGGTCCCAGCGGCATGCTTGGGCACGGCTTGGCCAGGCCCGCCAGCACTCGGCGAGGGATCATCGGGCTGGCGCATCGCACCGGGCTCAGCGGCATCCTCGGCCACCAGACCCACGCTCAACAGCAGCTCCACAAGCTGGTCGAGGACCAGGTCCGTCCCATCCGGCTCGCTAGCCCCCTGGGGGGGCACCTCATCAACTACTACTCGTAGGGCTAAATCGCCCTCCTTTGCATCTTCCTTACGTTCCATAACTCATTCCTTCCCTCGTCCGGCTCCAACCGGGAACGAGGACTAAACCTATAATCCGGGGTCGGGGATCGAACCCAAACGAGCAGCAACCAACTGCCCCGGGGACCGCCCACCTGCGTTGCTACGCAGCGGGCGGGAACTCGATGATTGAGGGGATCTGGAGCGCAGCACCGCAGTGGGGACACTCGATGAGCCGGGTCATAGAGGCCAGGCCCGGCGGTAGCACGGACTTGCAGTTCGAGCAACGCAGCCTCAGGAAGTCAACCAGGGCGATGGCCCCACCCTCAGGCTGGTCCTCAGCCGCGACAACGCCCTCGCCGTCACACTCCTCACAGGGTGAAGTCCCTTCACCGCTGCAGCTACGGCACTCGTCCTGGCCGCTGCCGTCGCAATAGGGGCAAACACGATGAACCGGGCAATCCCGGCCATCGCAGCGCCCTTCGCCCGGCGAAAACTCGTCGTCGTCCCCAGCCCGAAACCCTGCAGAAAACATATCACTCATATCAATTAGCTCCTTAATCTGCCCCCATCCTAGCCCGGCGTTCTGTGCCGTAAATGTTTGCCGATTTCGAAGTCGCAACATCTCCGAGAAACCCATCTGCAACAGCGAGATGGCAACTTGGTCGGGTTAAAACTATCCCTCCATTCTGCAAGCCCAGCCCCTTGACAACGCGAATCCGACTGACCCAGCAACCGATACGTAAGTCCCGTGGTTTAGGACCGCGTGAAAAACCCTCAGAGCGACGATCTCGGAGAATTCGATCCAGAGGCCGCCTCAATAAAAGCCAGCAGGCTGGTCGTCGAAGGGGCGAGGAGACCCGACTGGCGTAAGTCCCTTGGTTTCGGACCTCGTGAGAAACCATCAGAGCGTCTCTAGGCGAAACTTCGACCCAGAGGCCCTCGCAATAAATGATGAGTCCAGCCGGAGGCGGCACCGCGAGCCCGTTGCGGAGCTGGCTATCGGGGGACCACCACAAGAGCGGCCATTGCGCAACACTCCGCGGAACTCCTACATCGCCGCGAGGGCTGAACGGTTCATCGAATGGTGTGCTGAAACAAGTCGCGCGCACGCGCGCAGAACATGCGTGCGCACCCGCGCTAAAAGTAAAATTTGTGCTGCACCGGAGGGTGCGGAGTTCTCCCGGATCTGAAGCAGCAATCAGGGGTGGCAGGAAGCCTCAATGGGGGGAGGCTTTTGCACGCTGCATCAGCCGTCGAGCCTGCGTTTGAGCGTGGACCGATGAACGCCCATGTCGCGAGCGATTGCGGTCAGTGTCTCGCCTGCATCAAGCCGTTCCTGCGCCTCGATGATGTCGATCTCCGCTTTGGGTCGTCCGAAGTCATCGCCGCGTGCGATCCTCTGCGCAATGCCTGCCTTCACGCGCGCCTTGATCATTTCTCGCTCGTACTGAGCAAGAGCAGCGAGCATATGAAAAGAAAACCTCCCGGAGGGGACAGTGACATCAATTGGCTGCGTGTAGGACACGAAATCGATGCCCCAGGCGAGAAGGTCATCTAGCGTAATCACAAGCTGAGATAGATTTCGCCCAAGTCGGTCTATAGCCCACACGAGCAGTATATCGAACCGTTTCTGCTGGGCATGTCCACGCATTGCTAGAAGTTGGGGGCGGCTGTCCTTCGCACCGCTAATCTCGTCAACAAACTCTTTGTAAAACGTCCAATCATCCCGCTTCTCGATGCACTGGTGCAGCTCTTTTAGCTGCATTGAGACATCTTGCTCGCTGGTAGAAACTCGGGCGTAAATCGCAACACGTTTGCTCACAACTAAATGATGAACGATATTGCCGTTCCACTCAAGTGTTGTACGGCACAACATCACCCCACGCTCTAGACCCACTCCGAACCCGTGGCAAGATGGGAGCAGTCCCATGAAGGGACATAGGAGTTATGTATATGAGTAAGTCAAATAAACAATTTGACAACCCGTTCGAGCCGGACGAGTTGACGGAGCAACAACAGTGTCGGGCGGAAGCTATCCGCGAAGACGCCAAATCGGCAATAGAACTAGCGAAGCAGTTGCTGCGAGGCATTGAGGAAGAATGTCGTATTTCTCATGAGGAATTCATCGAAGACGGGGGGGGAGATAGATATCGCCTCTGCTACATCCGAACGAAGTGCCTTCGCGAGCTGCTACAGCTGATTGTGCATGCCGAGGATGAAACGCGGGAGCTTCTAGGCGAACCGCCCTTCTAACAGCCATCAGGATGTCGCTACCGCGGCGGGAGGGATAGGGGTTTGTCCAAGAGGCGAAATGCCAAGGACAAAATACTAGAATATCTATATGGAAAGAGCGCAGCGTGCTGGGGACGCGCTGCGCTCTAAAAGCCTTCCCCAAAGACATTGAGAAAGGAATTTATATGTCTAAACGTATTATAGGAAATGGTCCGAGCGACCACAATAACTCGGACGAGAAAAGCTCAGGCAGAAACAAGCTGCGGGAGATGCTGGACAAGTACCAGCGAAACCCCGAGCACGATCCAACTGGGAACATCCCTGGTGATGCTCCACATTGCGGAGACGTACACAGTGGCAATGAGGTGGCCGATGAGGCGCTTTGTGAGCCCGACGCGCAGTCGGTCGAGCAGCGGCACCTCAAGGTCGAGTTATCCGAGTGTAGCCAGGCCGGTGTGGCGCTTGCGATGGAGCAGTTGTTCCAGGGCAAGCTCGCCTACATCAAGGCCCGTGATGCCTGGGTCATTTGGACGGGCTTCCGTTGGGAGTGGAGCGAGAAGGCGGGCGAGGAAAGTCACTACGTCGAAGAGACGCTTCGCGCCATCATGAACCAGCATTCCGCTTTCGAGGTGGACGAGGAGACGCGCAAGCCGGTTCCGCAACCGGAATGGACCTTTGCTGTGAAACAGCTGGCGAGAGACGGCAATGTCCGCGAGATTGCTAAAGCTGCAAAGCGCCGTCCTGGGCTACGCGCGCAGGTCGATGAGTTCGACAACCAGCCGCATCTGCTGCTTTGCAAGAACGGCGTGGTAGACCTCCACGACGGGACTCTGATTCCGGAACCCAAGCCGGAGTGGAAGCTAACGACAATGTCCCCGGTTGAGTATGACCCGGACGTTGAGGAGCCCGAGGTGTGGAACGAGCATCTGCGGACGCTGTTCGAGGGCGACCAGGAGATGATCGACGTATTCGAGGAGTATCTCGGCTACTGCATCACGGGCGAGACGGCTGAGGAGTGCTTGACCATCGTCCATGGCCCTCCTCGGTCCGGTAAAGGCACCATGCTGCAGACCGTATTGAAGATTATCGGCCCGGAGCTGGGTGGAACGATCAAGCCGAAGTCGATATTGAGACGCGGCGAGAAGCAGAACATCCGAGCCGATCTTGCCGTGATCTGGAACAAGCGCCTCCTGAGATGCTCGGAGTTCGAGATCTACGACAAAGTCGGCACGGCGGTCCGCGAGGTAACGGGCAATGACTCGATTTCAGCCGAGTTCAAGTACGGCAATCCGTTCGAATACCGGCCCAAGTACAAGGTCATCATCGACACGAACGATCTTCCTCGCATCGATGACCCGCATAGCTTCTCGCGGTTGCGGATGTTCACGCTCCACAAGAGCTTCCTTGGCAAGGAGGATCGGACGTTGAAGAAGCGCATGCAGCAGCCCAAAGAGCTTCAGGGCATTCTCCTTCGTCTTGTGCGGGCCGCTGGTCGCTACTACGAGCGCGGTCGGTTGCTCATCACCGAGAAAATGGAAGAAGCCGTGCAGCGCTACAAGGACAGCGACGTGCGTAGACGCTTTGTCAATGAGATGTGCGTGAAAGACCCAACGGCTCGCTTGGACTCGGAGAAGGCCCTCCACGCCTACGACGAGTTCCTCATTGATGAGGGCGAGCATCCGCATCCAGGCGAGATGTTGAAGCAGGCTGCCTTCGGACGCTGGTTCGGTCGGCAATTCACGCGCAAGCGCGAGAACAACAAGAAGGGCAAAAAGCGCACGTTCTACCTTGGCGTTCGCCTAAATGAGGACGGTGAGGCTAATGTGAAGAAGCAGGAGGAGAAGGAGGAGCTGAAGAAGCAGAACGGTGTCTACGACTCCGCGGCCTAATCTATCGAGCTTGATTGTCGCTACACGGGCAGGGTCGCGCTTTACGCGTGGCTCTGCCCCCTTTTTTGCCCGCGCAGTAGCTCCTTTTTTGCCCGCGCAGTAGCTGGACATAGATGACATGGATGATGGCGAAAAGTTCTTACGAGATGCGCTAGTCGGCAAAGAAGAACTTACGAAACTCTTTCTCTAAGAAACTATGTCATCTATGTCCTTGGTTCTTAGCTGGGCTTCGCCCAGGTTCTTTTGAAGCTAGGGGCCTACGGCCCGAATGACTTGCTGGCTCGCCTACGACTTCGTCTCCGGCTGCGCCGGCTCATCGTCAAAACAACATCGTCGCCGATGTTGTTTCTACGAGCGACAGAAGTAGCCGCTCGCTACCGGCGTTGCCTATTCCCGAGGGGATGGCAACTTGGAATTGGCTTCGGGCGGCGCCGCCTGATGAAGGCCACATAGAAAACTGAGAAATGACTACAAGGACTAAGAGGATGACGAACAAGGCAAACGCCATTGCGCCCGTTTGGATAAAGAAACTAGAGACCGCGGCACAGATCTTCGAATGGTCGTGGAACCGCGAATATCGGTGCGATCAAGCTGCTGAGACATATTGTTTTACGGCCCGTCGGTCGGTTCGGTTGTGGCGGGAGGTCACCATCCATGTTGAACTTACCCGGGCTACGGGAAAGAAGGTATGGCGGCACACCATGCGCAAGGCGTATGTGTTGATCCGCTCGCCCCAAAATCTCAAGCGTGCCATCGCCGATGTGGTGCGTGAGTTTGGGACGACAAAGGAGGTCTTGAAGGTGCTTGGAAACCCGGATGTTCTGTACGAGTGGGACTGGGTGATGGCGGCGAAGCCCCGTGTTGCTACCCGTGTTGCTACCCGTGTTGCTACCCGTGTTGCTACTCCTGTGATGAGAAGAACGCCGATCACCGACGAATTGCTCAATCCTGAGCCGTCCGTTGATTTGATCCTGAAGAGCAGTGGCTCGAAGAAGATCGCTGTGATTAAGGAGGTGCGGGCGATCACGGGCTTCAACCTCAGGGATGCCAAGTCCCTGGTGGATCGAGCGCCCGTGGTATTGAAAGCGAACATCACTACCGACAGCGAAGCGGCGGGCCTCGCGACCCGCCTCCGCGAGGCCGGAGCAACCATCGAGTTTCTGGAAAGCCACTGCAACGGCGACTAGATGCCCGATTGCCCGCACTGACAAAAAAGGAGCCCCAGGACGATGATCTCGCCCTGGGGCTCCCACTCTAAAGAGACGAATGGCTAATTCGCTAGTTATATCTGTCAGCCGCCAACAACTTCATGTAGCAGTTCATGCAGATCAGCTCTAAGTCGTCTGGAAGGTCGTCGATGTTGTCGGCGAACCGGGTCCAGGCGTTCATCAGACCGGGGTCTACCTCGCGCAGGTGCGGCGGCTTCTGGAGCTGTCGAGCCAACTCCGTCATCGAGGCCAGCACAAGGCGCTCTAGGCGCTCGTGCACGAGGCAGTCGGGATCCGGGTCGATGCTCTTGTAGACTCGACGCTTCTTGTCTTCATACAGTTTTATGTCCCACGAGGGACTCTTCGTTGTGTTATTCATATTCTCTCTCCTTTGGAAAGCTCTCTGCCTCCCGCGGGCGAGGACTGGCAGTTTGTTTTGGCGCAGAGTGCGGCCCGCACTAATATTTTAACTCTTCTTGTGGGCTAAAGACATTATCGGACAAATGGCCTCCCCGTACAAAACCTCACCCGGCGATGGATGTTGTCGCCGGGTGAAGCCGAGCTTAGCTAACGAGAATCGTTAGGAGAGAATTATTCGGTTATTCGTCGTGAGCATATAGCTGTTCTTCGTCGTCGTCTTCATCACCGAGCGGCATACGCCCGGTGGCGTTGTGAGACTCTCTCTCATCGGCCCTAAGCAGCTGTTCGTCGTGCACGATTCCTAACAGGGCTTCTCGCTCATCCTCACATGTCCCGGGTACAATGCCGACTTGCATTTCTACGCTGGTGCGGTTCCAGTTATCCCGGAACGAGCAACGGATGTAGTTGACTTGTCCCTTTCGCTCGCGTTCGAGTTGGCGAAATGGTGTGTCCTCCTCCGTCCCGCGGAATATCTGACGGGCCATTCGGCGAAACGCCCGGTCTCGGTAGGGCCGATAGTTCTTGCTGAAATCGTTCACGCGGCAGCCCCCCAGTCGTCTTCGTCATCTTCCTCATACTCATCCTCGTCGGACTCAGCATCGGGGTCGGCTTCGACTTCCTCGGCTACCTGGTCGCCAGGATTGCGGCGGCTCGCAGCCAGAACCTCTCGTCGATGAATGATCTCGTTCTCACTGAGCGCTTCAATCATGTCGAGCAAACTGCGTTCTAGCTCCGTAGCGTCTTCCCCACGCCTAACGTAGAGCCGCTCATGGAGGCCGCTTTGGCGCAACACCTCAAGCGCGAGGCCATCAAGCTGCCGTGGCACGCCTACGCGGGCCAGGACTTGGTCCAGGCTGACATAACGGTTTCGTCGTGATTTGGACGTTTTGTTTCGCTTCGGGTTCTTCCGTCGCTCACTTTCTTCTTTTTTCATATAAAATCTCCTTTTCGCTTAAGTAGGCCATACCGGCGACCACTTAGGCAATCTCTGGACAAAGTTTTTTTTATCGGGCACGAAGGCGCAGCCGTAGGCGAGCCAGTTGTCGCACTAGGCCCGCAGGGCCAGCTTTCGCAGGAACAGCTTCGCTCCTTGACGATGTAGCGATAGCGAGAGGCGGATGTGCGGCCATCGGAACTCCGTGAGATAGGATTATATGCATGGGGCCTGGCGGGTGTATATAATTCGCCGGGTCCGTTTTTTTTCCAGAACGGCTTTTCGGTACGAAAGTGATGTTTTCTGGCTGTCGCCTGCCTTGATGCCTGGCTTGGAGCCTGGCTTTCTTGCGCTTAATTTTCAGAAAGCCAGGTCAGCGGCCAGAATCGGACATCGCCACGAAGATGTCCCGATCCGGGCTGTTTTTGTGGATGTTCGTCGACGGTGCGATTTGATGTATGCTGCCGACACAGGCTGATGCTGGTATTCCAAATCAAGTCGGAGGCATTGCATGGCGAAGAGTGCGGCGGCGGCGAAGAAGTCTAAGCCCAAAGGGCGTCGGGCGACGAGGAACTACGACGGAAAGGGGGGCCTCGTAGGGAAAGCAGCAGCTAAGGCCGATGAGGCCAAGAAATCACGGGGGAACCCCGGCTCCGTCTGGAAGCAGATCTCCCATGCCGAGTTCAAGGCCCTTTGTGATGAGGCGGGAGAGAGCCTGACTGCTGTGGCGAAGGCGTGGGACACCAGCAAGGCCAACATCGAGCGTTGGTATGGGGGCTCGCCACCGCGGGAATCCACCCAGGAGGAACTCCTGAAGCTCAAGGAGGGCAAGGTCAAGACGGTTAAGCTCTCCAAGAGCCGGGGCTCAAAGAAGGCCAAGGCCAAGAAGAGTAAGGCGAGGAAGTCCGCATCGCAGCGCAAGGGAGCAGTTGGGGATCCGAAACGCCGCCTTGATTGCGCCGGTCTCCTGATGGAGTTGGCGGAGAGCGAGCAGGACGGCAGTAGGCAACGGGCGCTCATTCGTGCGGCCAGGATCGTTATCGATGGCTGAGCCGACCTCTCACGCCCAGAGAAGGCCTCTGAGCGACCTTCGCCTTCAGAAGGTCTAATGGGTCGTCGCCGCCTCGAGCGCCGATTCTAGGAGGCCGATTTGACCGACGCCGATGCTGAGCCCAAGGGAACCTGCTACCAGGACGCCCTGGAGCGCTTTCTCGACGAGCAGGCCAACTCGGTCGGCGGGGCGCGGCTCGTGCACGGCAGCGTCCTGGGCGAAGGCGGTGTCCGCGTGAAGCACGCGTGGATCGAGGGCCGCGCTGATGTCTGGGACCCGCAGCTTTCAGGCGTCTGCAGCCGGGAGGCTTACTACAAGCGTTTCCAGCCCGAGCCGCGGGTCACCTACACGCGCTACGAGGCTCGACGTGCCTGGTTCCAAGCTGGCCACTACGGCGCATGGGACGAGGACTGACCGTGCTACGCGCCATCACCCTTCATCAGCCTTGGGCGAGGCTCATCGCCCCCATGCGCGTGAAGCGCATTGAGACACGCACTTGGGCAACTGAGCATCGCGGCGAGCTGGCCATCCACGCCAGCGTCCAAGCCGTTGACCAGGAGGCAGTCGAGCGCATCGTTGGGGTCTGTCCCGACCTCCAGCAGTTGCACGACGACAACTACGCCCATGGTGCGATTGTCGCCCTGGTGCAGCTCGACGACGTGGTCGAGATGACGCCTGAGTGGATCGCCCAACAGTCGCTGCGGGAGATCGCCATGGGCTTCTACGAGCCCGGACACTACGGTTGGCTCCTCAGCGGCGTGCAGCTGCTCCGTGTGTCTGTGCCGTGCCGTGGGTGGATGCGGCTGTGGTCAGTGCCTGAAGATGTAGAAGCAGCGGTTCGCGCGGCGCTGTAGCTGCGACCCCGGGTGCTCGACGAAAAGCCTGCTGTTAACCACCCTCGACATGGCCCTCGCGCTGGCCCTACAGCGGCCTATCAGGGGCGCTTGGCATCGTCGCGTCCCACTCCGAGGAGCACGTCCTGAGCCTAATGCTCCATGAGTGCGAGGTACGCCCGTAGGGCCGCGATCTGGCCTGATCCCCATTCGTTGTTTGCCGCATCAGGCTCTACGAACATCACATTCGCGTCGTCAGGCAACGGAGCATCGTCGATCACGTCCAGAACCCCGTTCCCGTTCTTGTCGTCGGCCAGAGTGCTTGGTGGCGTGCCGGCATACCGCTGAAGCTGCCAGAACCCGAGGCCGTTCTGTGAGCCAAGCACGGGGCTAGTGCCTCTCTCAGTCACATGATGAAGGCCGAGGAAGTGCCCAGTCTCATGCACTGCGTTAGTAGCCACTTCGGTGAATGGCAGAGTGGCGATGGTTGTCGGCCCGGTCTCGACGAAGAGAGGGACGACCACACAGTGACTCAGGCCATTGCCGCGGAGAATGCCGCCTATGCGCACTAGCCCACCAGAGGTGGTTCGCACGTCACCTGTACTGGTCCCTTTGAGCACCTTCAGCTCGGGACCGGGATCGATATCGAGGGACGTGTCCACGATTACGATATCGAGAGCGTTCCCGAAGGATGTGTCATTGGCGTCGATGCCGAAGCTTCCCCAGCGACGGGGATCGGCTGCGGACCCAGAGGCAGCACCTCCATCGAGGATGGAAACGCCGTTCCCGTCGAGCAGGCCAGGCTCCATGTTGGAGATCGTGGCGGTTGGTATTGTGCGGAAGCCGCTGTTGCCAACGTCGATCTGGACGCCAGTCCCTGCCAGCACCGTGTTCATCCTGTTTAGGAGATCGTTGGTGAACTGGCCGCGATCCGTGTCGTTGGCGAGATCGTTGTACCCCTGTCCGTAAGTTGGGAAGCTGTCCCCGGCGAAGTGAACGACGACCTGAAAGGACGTGGGATTGAAGGTGGGTGATGTTTGGCGGGCCGCGACGCGAGTCAGCGTGATCGCCGCAGCCTGAAACTCGTCGGCCACCTGGATCTGGATCTTACCCGTTGTCGTCGCCGTGACATCCGTCGAGAACGGAGTGACGGCGGCATCTCCTCCCGCAACACTTCCGTTGAAGAGGTTGAGGCGTTGACCCGTGGTCACATTAAACTCGTCGATCTGGACGCGGAGTTGCTGACCTGAGGGCTGGGTATCGATGTCGATGGCAAACGTGACGCCCGGCTGAACCGGGAATTCGAAGACATGGATCTTGTTGTCGTTGAGCGGCGCAAGTGGTGCTGAAGTTCCGTTTAGGGTTTCCAGACGCTGCGGTGGGTCGGCAGGATCTGGGGTGAAGGCTGGAGGCGGGGGCACGAACCCACCGCCCGAGCTGCCGCCACTGCAACCCACGATCACGATTCCCACACCAGACACCCCTACCGCAGCGGCCATCACAGCCGCGTAGACACGCAATCCCATCTTTTTCCCCTTCCGCGCGATTGCTTCCGTTTGGCCGCTATCGCGATGTCATCTTCACGTCGTTAGGAACCGGCTCCCGATAGTCCAAGTGCCGTTGGTAGGGCTAGGTCGCTAGGTCGCGGCACTACTCCCTCTGCGTTCCGCATCCGCTGCAGAACTTCGCTTGGCCGTCGAACGCAGCACCGCACTCGCCGCAGAATTTGGCGTTGTCGGATGGCTGCGGCTGGCTCGGCTGTTGGCCGCTAGCAGGGCTCGGACGGGGTTGAGGAGAAGCCGGAGCAGCTTTGGGAGTCAGCGTGATGTGATGGTCCGTAGGCCAGTAGGAGCCGCGCCATACGTCGTGTCCTTCCGGCAAGCGCGCTTGGATTCGGCTGGCTGCAGGCCGCACCGTAGGTGAGGGTCGACCCATGTCATGTCTGAGCGGGTCGCGCCCGCGCG
>Ga0070727_10001417_pt1 | contig 25345 bp, 14 predicted proteins | sample tdAd472_FD_66722 | JGI IMG/M metagenome (GOLD analysis project Ga0070727, IMG submission 66722) | Marine sediment microbial communities from the Atlantic coast under amendment with organic carbon and nitrate - tdAd47.2 | ecosystem: Environmental > Aquatic > Marine > Coastal > Sediment | place...
TGCCTACCAGAGCCTGGTTGACGGTGAAGTCGTAGCTTGACTTGGGACCAGTCGATGGTACAGGAACACCCCAGGATACATTGTCGGTAGCCCCATCAACATAAGCGATGGTGCCGCCGCCTGAAGGTGCCGTTACCGCGTTTTCGAAGTTGCCACCGATACTGGTAATATTCAGTGGTCCGGCGAAACTCTGACTGGCGGCAAACACCATCGTCAGGCCCGCTGTGATCTTTCCTAATTGCTTGATATTCATCATGAAATCTCCATCTAGGTTTTAAAAGCAATTCAATTCCGGCTTTTCCTGATTAATCCCTGTCACGGTGTGGACAGTCAGGAATTACCCTTGCTCAAGTTAGAAGCATTAACCGTGCCAGTTTTATTTTTTCAACATTTTCAATAAGTTAAATTTGTCGATCCGGCCAGTAAAACCAAAATGTAAAGTTTTTTGACACCCGGTGGCGGGTCCGTCGGCCCGGGAGTGGCGGATAATCCGCAAAAGCGTGGTATTTCCAAGGCTCAACGCCATTTCCGCCTACTGTCAGCTTTTTTTACTGCCCCCGGATACACCGTATCACGGGGTACACAGGGGAACTCACCAGCCTGGGAATTTTACCCCTGTCGTGGTCGGGCGCACAGCCTGAAGGCGGTAAAATCCTTTATACTACCAACCTACCTGTTTGCTTCCTGTTTGCTGTCATCCAGGCATTTCAATCAATCGGGCACCTGCAGCGACCGGGCCAGCCCCCAGAGTCCCGGACGGAGTCCCTGCCTCATGTATGAAACACTGTTCAGCCGGTACCTCTACCCGCTCTACGAGACCCGGATCAAGGGCAGGAACACCCTGAACTACCTGGAGGCCATGACCGCCAACCAGTGGAAATCCCCGGAAGAACTGCGGTCGCTGCAGTGGCAGGCACTGGAAAAACTCCTGGCCCACGCCTATGGGCAGTCGCCTTTCTATCGCCGGGCGTTCGAGGCTGCCGGGCTGGTTCCGGAAAAAATCACCGGTTACGACGATTTCAGCAGGCTCCCGGTTCTGTCCCGGGAGGACATCGTTGCCCACAAGCAGGAAATGATCGCCCGGGATCAGGCTGATACGGTCATCCACAAATCCACCGGCGGTTCCACCGGTGTACCCGTGCAGTTTGCCATCAGCCGTGACAGCAATGAATGGCGCACCGCGGCGGCCTATCGTGGCTACCAATGGGCCAATTGTGGACCCGGGCAGCCAACCGTGTACATTTGGGGGGTTGACGTCGGCAAGCCGACGGCCTTCAGGCAATTCAAGACCGGGCTTTACCACCGCGCCTTCAATCGCATCATGTTCAACTGCTTTGATTTCACCGAAGACGAAATGCGCCGCTGCCTGGCCACTATCAAGGCCCGCCGGCCCAACGGTATCGTGGCTTTCACCTCGGCCGTCTACAACCTGGCCAGGTTCGCTGCCGACAACGGCATTACCGACTGCACGGTGCCGGCGGTCATTACCGGTGCCGAGAAACTCCATGACTACCAGCGGGAAACCATCGAGAACGCTTTTCAGACCAGGGTGTTCAATACCTACGGCTGCCGGGAATTCATGCTCATCGCTGCCGAGTGTGAAAAGCACGAGGGCCTGCACGTGACCGTGGACAATCTGTACGTGGAGATTCTCAACGACGGCAGACCGGCGGCGCCAGGTGAAGCCGGTGACGTGGTCATCACCGACCTGCACAACTACGGCATGCCGTTTATCCGCTACCGCAATGGCGATATCGCCATCCAGGGAGAAGCCGCCTGTTCCTGTGGTCGTGGCCTGCCCCTGATCAGGGACGTCAGTGGCCGCACCATGGACGAGATCGTGGCGACCAGTGGCAAAGTGGTTTCCGGCGGCTTTTTCCCCCACCTCATGAAAGAATTCGATGCGATAGACAAGTACCAGGTCATTCAGAAAGCCGGTGATGCCATTGTTCTCAAGCTGGCACTGAAAGAGCCGCTCTCGGATGCTCAACTCACCTTCTGCCAGGACGAAATAAGAAAGGTACTGGGGAAAGACATGGCGATTCAGATCGACCTGGTGGACGATATTCCCCTGACCCGGACGGGCAAGTACCGGACCACCATTTCAGAAATACGCCAGAGCTGAACGCTGATTCCAGGCCTCCGGCAGGAGGCTGCGCAATTTTTTGTGAGCAGCGGCCAGTGCCAGGCTGGATACCGACCGGACCCGATGCTGTCAATTGTCAACTACACGGATACCAGGGACTTCGCCCGACTTGGCGATGCCTGGCACAGCCTGATGGCCGCCGACACCGGTGCCGGCCTGTGCAATTCCTTCGCCTGGACAGAAAACTGGCTGCACCATTTCTGGCTGCCGCATTATGCCCTTAGCCTAACCCTGGTGATGGACGGCGACGAACCCGTGGCGCTGTTACCCCTGTACCATGATCGCCGGGAAGGCAGAGTCCGCTTTCTGGGCAGCGGCGAACCGGAACACTGCGAGGTGGCCAGTGAGTACCTGGATTTCCTGGTCGACCCGGCCTACCAAGATCAGCAAGCCCTGTACGCGACCATGGCCGGTTTCCTTGAAACCGGGCTGGACGCCCCGGTAGAGATGGTCAATTGCCTGGAAAACAGCCATGCGCGCCAGGTTTGCAGGCGATGCCGCTACCACCTGGAGATGCCGGTGGGCAGACGGTTCCGGCTGGATCTTGCCAGGTCATTCGAGGAACTTTGCCGGGATTTCAGCCGCAACCAGCGCCGGAAATCCAGGGAGCTGTTGAACCGTTTCGATCGGCAGGATTCGCTGCATTTCAAGCGTCTCCCGGATCGCGACTACGCGGTAAACTGGCAGACGCTGAAACGGCTCCACACCCGGGCCTGGAACGAGCGTGGCGAGACCGGAGCCTTCGTGGATGAAAAATTCAATCGCTTCCACCACCGTCTGCACCGGGAACAACCGCAACTTGAGCAACGCTTCTATTGCCTGCTGGAAGGTGACGAACCGGTAGCCATCAATCACTACTATGAGTTTCACAATACCCTGCACTTCTATACGTCCGGCGCCGACCGCCATGCCGCCACCCACTCCCCGGGCACCTTACTGCACCTGCTGTGCCTGCGCGCCCTGTCTGGCAATCCGGGGTTCTACGACCTGATGAAAGGCTCCCTCGAGGGCAGCTACAAGAACAGGTTCTGCGAAAGTGACGCGACCCTGTTCGACCTGGTTGTATTTCCACGCAAACTGGGCGGTCGAAGCCGACATGCTGCGGCAAGGATGAGGAGGCTGGCCTCACGGATAAAACGCGACTGGCTGGCTCGGCGTCAGAGCAGGGAAAACACCGGATAAGCACCGGACATTGGGACGTTTTTACCTGCAGCAATCGCGCCCATCACGGAATGCAGGTCAGGATATTCTGGAATAAACAGTTGCATATTGAATATCGGGTAACTGGTGCAACAGGTCCAGCGATATCCTGGGCAGAGCCAGCGGACAACCGGCGGGGTTCCGGCTTGCACCACCGCCGACCGGAAAGCTGAAGGCAAGCCGATAGCCACACTGTTCCGCCATCTGCCGGGTTGCAGCGGTAAAGGTTTCCACGCCGCCAACCGGGTAGGCCAGCGACATGACTTCATCACCGATAGCGGCCTCGATAATGCGTTTCGACTCGGCCAGCTCCTGCTCCTGCTCATCCAGGCGCAACTGGGACAATATGCGGTGTGAGCAGGTATGGGAACCGATGGCCATGCCCAGGTCGCGCATCTTCCTGACCTGGTCCCAGTCAAGAAACAGGTTCGCCGCGGCAGCCGGGTCCGGTGCGACCTGGCACTGTTCCTTGAGCTGAACCATTTTCTCATCCAGGCTGCTGCCCGGGTAATCCTTGAAATAGCGTAATACCTGCCTTATCGACATCTCCATTCGGGCCCCATCGATTACCACGGGAGTATCCAGTCCGGGCAGGGTCAGGGATGCCCTGCTGGTATTGCGCACTATCCAGGCAGCTTCTTCCCACCAGGGCAGGGCCTGGTTACCGATAAAATCCGTCGGCAGGAAGAACACTGCCGGCAGGTCAAGAGACCTGAGAATGGGACAGGCAACCGTGTAATTGTCCACGTAGCCGTCGTCAAAGGTGATAAGCGCCATCGGCTCGTCCGGCTGTTTCCCGGACTCGACCAGCTTACGCAGGTCGTCGATGCCGATTACGCGAAATCTGGCCGACAGGGCCTGTAACTGCCGGGTAAACTGCTCAGCGGTGGCGGAAAAAACATTGGGATCGAAGGGCGTCTCGCCGGAGTCGCCGATTCGATGAAAATTATAGATGTAAAGGCCGGCGGGCAGGCGTCGCCACTTCCAGTCCAGCAGACCGACGGCGGCCGCCAGGTTCCTCTTGAGCAGATAAGTATTCACGGGCATCTACAAACGCATGATCTCGAAGGTCGCAGTGTCGCCGGTAGCGGAAACCCGGGGTGCCGGCGTGTCTGACGCAGCTTAATCGACAGAGTCACGGATTACCAATCGCGGTGAACGAGGCGGTAAGTGCAGCTGAAAAAAAGCCCCCGCAAGCGGGGGCTTTTAATGACCGGAACCATCAAGATTTCAGTTAGTCACAGTCACATCGATCAGGTAGATCGCCAATCCTTTCCTTACTATCCTGATCACGCCGGTGGAGAGGATTTCGACACCGTTGGACATGGACGTGGCATACACGGAGATGGGCTTGATCTGAGCGGAAGCCTCCAGAAAATCATGATCCACCTGCAGGATACCGGTTTCGTTCAGCACCCTGATCGTGGTGGATTTCTGTCCCAGGTACTCGTTGATGCCTTGCTTGACCAGGTCGGCAATGGTGAACTTCTCGGCATTCCCGGAGTGGATAAGCTGTTGACTGGCGTCCAGCCTGCTGCTGCCCAGCCTCACCGCACCGGTCAATTCCATGCCGGCGATGGCCGCTTCGTTGAGCATGGCCTGGGTCACACTGGTGCCGTAGCCAATCTGTACGTCGCCGTCGATGGCGGAAATATCCAGCAGGACATCGTTCACCTGTCCGCTACCCGCCAGGGTCCCGGATAGCCGACCGCCGGTTACCACCGCGTCGGCTGCCAGGGTGACATTGACCAGGGTACCGTCGCGATTGTCGATAGTGCCGGCAAGCGTGCCGCCGATAATGGTGCCGTTGTTGTCAACATCGGACAGGGTCTTGGAATTGAACACCACGGCCCCCGACGGGATAACATTGGCGGCGCTGCTGCCGGAATCCCCGGACCCGGTGGAGGTCGATCCTTCACTGGGCTCATCCGTTGATTCCCCGGAATCCGCTGTACTGTCCTCACCGGTAGTGGAAGAACCGGTGCTACCGCCGGGTGCACCTCCCGACACCAGAACACCAGTAGTCGTGTCCCCGGCATCGGCATCCGCACCGGCATCATCATCTGCCGACGCCGTATCGTCAGGCGTGCTCTGGGAGCCGCTGCCGGTGACCGTGACACCGGTGACGCTTGGGGTGGCACTGTCGGTTGCATCGGTGCTGTCTTCGCTATTTCCACCAGTGTTTTCCCCGGCATTTCCACCAGATTGTTCACCGTCACCACCATCCGCGCTGTCGGAACCTGTTTCCGGGCTGGTCGATGCTGTACTGTCACCCTCGGTGCTGTCGTCAGTGCTGCCGGAGTGGCTCTCCGTATCACCGGAGGTGTCTTCACCACCACTTTCGGCACTGCTGTCAGTTCCGTCAGCGCTTTCGGGGTTGTCGGGGTTGTCGGTCGGATCGCCGGTCCCTGCCGCCGGATCCTGGTCACCTTCAACAGTTTCGTCTTCAGTGGCCGTGGAACCGTCAGCCGGCTCCCCACCGCTGTCCGTGCTGTCGGTGCCGGAATCGGACCCTGTTCCGGTAGGTTCAACGGTGCCTTCGCTACTGGAACTGCCGCTATCACCGTCACCCTGGGTAGCGCTATCGTCAGTGGGATCGGTTGTCGTATCCGCTTCGGTGGGATCCTGGGTACCGTCATCACCACCGGCTGAGCCGTCAATATTGTCGTCCGGTAACGTGCGACCATCGTTAACCTCGGCGCCGGCACCCTGTTCGGACCCGGTGTCGCCGGTGGCCAGCAGGTCTGCGATCAACACGTACTGATGCGAACCCCGGCCATCAGGACCCTTGGCGTTCTCGCAGTCGTTGCGAAAGCCACCCTCCAGGGCAACTCCGACACAGGCGCCGATGGCATCGTTCAGGTCCAGGTCTCCGAATCTCTTATAGGCGTCGGCACCGAAACATTCACTGTAGGTGGACTCGCCGAGACTGCAATAGGCAACCCAGGTGTCTGCCTGAATCGCGTCAATGGATGTCCAACTGCCACCACATTGCCAGTGGGGGTCAAGGCCATTGCCACAGGTCTTGGTGGCGAAGTAAACAGCCACGCCGGAGGCCAGGGTAATCTGGGGAATCGGGGTGGAACCGGACGTACCGCCAGATGAAGTCGGTGCGCTGACGACACCGACCTTGACAGTGATTTCAGCAACACCCTGGTTGCCTTCCGAGTCAGACACCGACGCCTGGATGGTGTGGTAGCCGTCTGACAGCTGCCGCTGGAATCCCGAGCCATTACCCAATACGCCGTCCAGGCTGGAGGTCCACAGAATCTGGCTGGTGAGCTGTCCGTCCGAGAGATCATTGGCGAACCCGGAGAAATAAACCGGGTCGCCGGAGTTATAGGTATTGACCAGCGGTGAGCTGATCACCACTGTCGGACTGTCTTCCGCCGCACAGGCCTGGCCGTCCAGGCAGATATCATGTTTCAGTCCTTCGTAGACCGCCACCGAGCCGGCAGCGACAAAGGTATCCTCGCTGTTACCGGCATACAGCCTGACGTCGTAGTTGCCCGGCGGCAGGCCGTCCAGGTATCCCCCGTAGAGTCCCAGGTTGCGTTCCCATTTGCTTTCCCGCTCCTGGATGGCCAGGATACTGGTATAGTCACCGGAACCGGCCGGAGCGATGGCCCAGTACTTGGCGCCAAGACCCTTGGGAATACGCACGTAACCAGAGGTCGGCAGGGACTGCGAAAAGGCCACGTACTTGAGTGCGGGATCATCAATCAGGTTCACCACCGGGTCCAGCAGCGGCGTGAACTGACGACCGGTAATAATGGCGGAAAAACCACCCACTGTGCTGTCACTGCACTCGGAGAAAAAACACAGGTTTTCCAGTCGGGCAAACCCTGGCGATATACGGTGATCATGGCCATATCCCTTGGATACCAGGGTATCGGTATAGACTTCGACATTGCTGATGTTGGCTACCAGCTCCCAGTAGGTCTGGTCCAGCAGGATATTGCCGTGGACGGAGCCGCCGTCGATGGAAAATCGCGCGCCGTAGTGGGCGTGAATACCGATGTCTCCAGCCAGGATGCCATCGGAGATCAGGATCTCCCCGTAGTTGACATAAAGCTGACTTGCCCAGGGCACCCAGTCCCCCCAGTCACCGGTGGCTTTAAACAGATCGTTGTTGCCATTGAACAGAAACAGCGGGCGCAGCAACTCACTGCCGCGGGAGTCGGTATTCCATCGGTCCCAGGCCTGGTAGCCGGACACGATGGCGTAGGCGGATTTCGGGTCTTCGAACAGGGTATTGGGTACGGCACTCCACATGCCGGTACCCCCGCATCCCAGGCACTCGAAATCCGAGACCAGGGGCGCGGCATCTTTCTTGGTGGACGGCAACACCACCAGGCCCTCGATGCCGGGTGTCTTGTTGCCCTTGCCTTTGCCGTCCCAGTTATTCCCGGCGGCTACGTTGCCGCTGATCTGGTTGCTTTCCCGCAACCAGAAATGGTGGGTACGCCCGGAAATGCCGTCGTTGACATTGGCCAGCTCTTCGCCATAGCGCACATCCACTGACAGGTTGCCGGTAATAACATTGTCGTATTCATTGACTTCTTCCATGAAATAGCCGTGTCCGTGGGCACGGAAACCAACGTTGTCAGATACGGTCACACCGTTGACGATGTGCGGCACGACGAAGCGGTTGCCCCCCTCGTCCACCGACTGCCAGATGGAACTGCCGTGGAGTATGCCGTTGTTGGCGTGGGCATGATGCCAGTGTACCGGGTACCGGCCCAGTTTTGCCCGGGGACCAAGATTGCGAAATTCCACGTTCTTGATGGAAATATTTGATCCCATCAGGTACGCCGTATGTGGCCGGTGGTTGGTATCGTTTTCCGTAACCAGGGCACCAACGATCTGGAATCTTCGTGTCAGATTGGCGATTTTCGGATTGAGTGTCTGATTGTCTATACGCAGTTCCCGGCCAACCAGGTTGGTTTCGGCCTGGTAACTGATGGAAGTTCCATTGATCCCGGTGAGAGTTGCCAGGGTATGCTCACCACGTTCGGAAACCAGCAGTAATTGGTCACCGGTTTTCCAGCCCTGGGGCTGGGCAGCGAGTCTGCCACTGCCGTTGGCAAAAGCCACAGAAGTCGAGACATCATGGTCAAGCCCCTGGAACTGTCCGTTGATGGAAACGGCGTCCAGCCAGGACGTGACAGCGGGAGCGGCCAGGTCGAGGGTTCCTCCCGCGACCACCCAGATACCGTTGTCTTCAGGATGAAAACCGAAGGATCCGGCAACCGGACCGGGCTGGGTATTGCCGGTAAAGTTACGGTCGTCATCGACGTAAAACTGGATGGCGCCCTGGCTGCCGGACAGCACGCCTCCGTCACAAACCAGGATTGACGCAAAGGCGTTCAGCGTCCCATTGACCAGCAGCTGTCCATTGACCTGGATTTCCCGACCACTGCCCTGGTCCAGGGTCACCTGGTGATCCACGGACACATCGTCGGCAGCAGTGGGCACCTGGCCGCCCCAGGTACCGGGATCTGACCAGGATCCGTTGCGCACCGAACGAATGGCGATGGCGGGACGGACGGAGTTGTACGCGGCGCACAAGTCCGTGCCGGCGGCCAGTGTGGACGGCGTCCAGCCCATCCCGGAACTGACCAGGAGAACTGTCAGGAAAAATCTCAATGGGAAGTCACGATTGCTCTTGCATCCAATGCTCATACGCCTACTACTCTCTATACTGCGATGTGTTGCCCGAAAAAACACCGACTGCCTGCCGGCGCGTATGTTTGTGACCAGACTCTCTGAAGTGTTGTGCCGGATTTATCTCGGGCAATGTCGGAGGACGACTGGACAGACGTAGTGTATTGCGCCATTGCGGGTGGAAACCGCGAGGGATATCAAAGTTTGAAACTGCCAATATTGAAGTGGCTCACAGATAACAGTGCCCGGGCCCGCCGAATCATCGGGATCGCTGCCCAACGACCCGCTGAAGTCTTAAACCAGGCAGGAATAACGGGATAAGCCGCAAAGCTGGTCAGGAGCACCGGATCCGGGAGCTGGCCAGCAGGCACAAGGCTGGATGCAGGGCTGGATGCCAAGGAAAGACGCATGATACCGGGTTCGAGGACCAATAGTTTCGCCCCTGTCACGTAAACCGGACTGCAGCCGAGTTATACTAGATGGACTTTGTTACCCGACTGACACCCGGCGAGAGAAGATCCTGGAGCCTCAGCGCCAACAATTATTGCCAGTGCTGCAAGCCAGGGCACCGTGCAGAGCGTAACGTTATAACTTTTATCCGGCAGTAAATTCCATGCAAGCGATCCAGACACCGGTGCCCGGCGACAAACAACAGGCTGTTATCGAAGCCCAGGTTATCGACACGCCTGAAAAGCTGAAAACTGCCATCGATGAAATCAGGGAGTTTCTGTCCACGCCAGGGGTCGTCTCGGTGATGGACCAGGACCCGGGGATGATGTTGTCCAACCTCTGGGTCATGGGCGACAAGATGTCACAGCCCCAGTTGATCGTACTGCGTCGTAATGCAGCGATAGTCTGTATCGCCCCGTTCCTGTTGCAGAAAAAACGCCTGCCCCTGCGCTTCAGCGTTTACCAGCTGGCAGCAATCACACCAAGGCAGCTGCGACTGGTGGGTCGGGATATTGTCCTGCACCCCGACATCAGCGCGGTGGATTGCCTGCCCACGCTGTTGCGCGCTCTGGATCAACATGCCGGACATACCAGGATCATCTCACTGCCCGAACTGCCCGCCGGCACCGCCCTGCACGATGCCATCGCTGGCACTGCCCGCAGGCCGCTGACCCCGTGGCGGGTGCGCAATGTCACTTCAAAACAGCAAAGTATCGTGCAGCACCTGCTGGCGGATTCCTACGACGACTGGTTCATGTCCCTGAGCGGCAAGGAACGCAACGTATTCCGTTCCAAGCACAAAAAACTGGCTGCCAGGGAAGATGCGCCGGTTTCATTTCGCAAGTATACCCGGCCGGAGGACGTTGAAGAGTTTCTCGAAGCGCTGGAAACAGTTTACTGGCATTCCTGGCAGGGCAAGACCTACGGCAAGCGCCCGCGTAAAACCGGGCATGCCATCGAACGGCTTCGTGAAGCCGCCAGTCGCGGGTGGCTTCGAAGTTACGCACTTTATGTGGGAGACCAGCCCGTTTCATTCGAGTTGGGATTCCAGTACAAGGGAGTTTTCGAGGGAACGGAAACCGGTTACGACCTGGACTACTCGCGCCTGAGCCCTGGTGCGATCCTCATTCACCTGGTAATCAAGGACCTGTACGAAGTCGATCCTCCACAGGTACTTGATTGGGGTTTCGGTGCCGCGGACTATAAACAGCGGCTCAGCAACGTGGAAATTCCGGCGTACTCCTACTTCCTGGTGAAGCCCTCGCCGATATTGCTCTATATCGACCTGCAGCGACTGCTGAACACCGTTTACCAGGGCCTGCACAGCCTGAGCGTGCGGCTTGGCCTGGAACGGCGCGTGCGCGGCGCATTAAAAAAGAAAGTCAGAAACTGACAAGCTTCTTCGCCCAGGTGAATCCATTGCCGTAGCGGGTTAGCGGCAGGCTTCCAGGGTCGCAGGCAAACAGCGGCGCAGTCTACCGCGCCTGCCCGGAGACTCGAAGGCACTCACCGGGATATGGATGACATGGTCTGCCAGGTGTACGGCGCGGTCGGTACCAAACGGAAACGTCTCCCGGAAGCAGGTGAAAAACCCGGGCACCTGGTCCCAGGTGCCCAGCAGAAAAAGTCCCTGGCGATGCAGTCGGGTTAACAGCTCCACCTTGGCAACATCGCTGGCAACCGTGAAGCTGACGAAACGTAGTGAGGGGTTGTGACCGTCACCCTCCCCCAACGGGTCGACACCGGGCTGGCGGGCAAGCATGTCTGTCAGTTCGTTGATCACCCGCTCCCAATCCCCGGCGCGACGGTCGATGGCCGTTGCATAACGCAGGAACCTGTTTATCCCGGCACCTGCCGGCCGACCGGCATGAGGGTGCCAGTCCAGTACCCTGCTGTCGTCATGGTCCGGCTGATGGTAGTCGGGATGGCGTCGCTTTCTGGCTTCATACAGGAATCTGAACAGCCCGTTGCCCGATAACTTGTTCCGCAGTCCGTCCCTGGCTTGCGCACCTGCGGGAATGTCCACCGGCTGTCGGGACAGCAACACGGCACCGTTACTGTTCTGTGGTACCGTCTTGTAGAGTGACAGCAACAAGTGGTCCCCTACCGGCTGCACCTGTCCACGATGCATGCCTTCAAGGGCCCGTACCGCGTCCTCGATGATCAACAGTGACGGGAAGCGGTCACGGATCACGGCCAGCCACGGCAGCGGATATCCGAAGCTGTGATCCACCAGCAGCACCGTGCGCCCGGGATCGAGGCGATTGAGCTGATCCTCCAGCAATTCCCGGTCCATGTGCAGGTGATCTTTCGCGGCGTCGATGTGGATCAGCTGCTTACCCATTCTGTGAATCATGAATGATACCTGGGAGCAGATGAAGGCAGGCAGCACTACCACGTCCCGTGCCGATTGGCGCAACACGGTATCAACCATGGCCCAGCCACTGATGCCGATTCCCACATGCCCATAGTCCGGAAACTCGGTGCGCAACCAGGCAGTCAACGCCTCTTCACTCATCAGCCCCGCTCCCGTATTTCAACTCCATCGCGTTGATCCAGTTCGTCAGTGGTGTGGACATGGCCCCGGGCAGCAGACTCACCACATGCTTCACCAGGTCCAGGTCCTTGCTGTACCAGCAACCCAGCTTGATGGACAGCAACAGGTAAAGACCTGCGAATAGCACTGCCGCGAAAATATCGACGGCGACGAAATCCACGTAATGGGCTAAGGCCAATGCCGGGGCCATGGCCAGCAGGCCTGCTGACAGCAGCCGCAGGTACAGGCCATAGGGAAGAGCTACGCCCAGGTTTCGAACGACCCACTGAAAACCCAGAACCACCCTGAACAACGTGGAGCAGGCGCTGGAAACCACCGCTCCCAGAAGCCCGTATAACGGCACCAGGGAAAATACCAGGACGAAATGCACTATCAGTACCGAAACCGCGAACTTGACCCGCACATCCTGCCGGTCCGTGGTGCTGAGGAACGCACCGACCGCGGCACTGGTCATGCCATAGCCGGCAATCATGAGCACGGCGGCAAACACCCAGGCCGCATCGATAAACTCACTGCCAAAGACAATGAAAATGACCGGCTCTGCGATTACCAGCCCGGACAGGCCCAGACCGATACCGAAGAAGATGTAGAACCGGGTCGACTCGAGAAAAATGTTCCTGACCCCTTTGACGTTGTCGGCGCCGAAGGCGTGAGCCATTCTCGGCATCAGGATGGTCGACAGTCCGGCAGTGCAAAGCTCGTTAAGCCCCCGGGTCAGGGCAATACTCAACGCGAAAAATCCTACCTGCGCCGTGGTTGCATACTGACCCAGCAGGAACATTTCCAGTGAACTGCCACCAAGCAGGGCTACCAGGCCAAGCAGTACGGCCAGGCGTCGGTACTTGTGCACTTTGTCCAGGTACTCGCTGTCGATGGGACCGCGTTCGTAACGAATGCCATTGCTGCGACAAAGGTGCCAGGCGGCCACCAGCATGAGATAGCTTGATATCGTGTAGACCATCACGAAACTGTCTACGCGCTGACTGACGAAGGCCAGCACGGCCACCATGGCTATGGTGGCGATTCCCACCAGTATCGTGGAGATGGCTTCAATATCGAAACGCTCGTGCCCCTTGGCAATAGACACAGTGAAGACATAACGGGCCTTGAAAAAGACGGCAACACAGATAAGGGCATACAGCAGGCTGTGCTGATCCTCCAATATCTCCGGCGTGAAAAATTGAAGAAACAGGATAAACCCGAGGCACACCAGAACCGAATTGATGGTCTGTCGTGTTAGCAAAATCCCGGCCACCCTGCTGCTGCGTTCCAGTTTTCCGCTGCCCCGGGATTCCGCCACGAATCGAATGGCCGTGGCCGGCAGAGAAATATTGGACAGCTTGATCATCCAGCCGCTGAGGAAAATTACATAAGTGTAGATACCGTATTCACTGGGCCCAAGGGCACGGGCGATGATCGCGCTGGCAATGAGGGCAAGGAGGGTCTCGCCGTAGGTTCCGATAGTCGTGATGATGACATTATTGACAACCGAAGCGCGGTTTGTGGAGATCATGCAGTTTTCTCTGGTTCTACTTTCCGCCAGTCCGGACCGACAAGGTAATCGGTCCCTGACTGACAGGCTGAGGGCATACGCCGGCGGCGGTAGCCCATGATCGCCAGAAGCAAAGTCGCAGCGGCTGGAGGTGAATTCACTTTCTTTTATATCTTCAAGCTGGCCAGTTTACTTAGCGGCAATCGATATTTCGGTGGCGGCGGTCACGAATCGGCCATGGCAGCTCCGGGAATGCGACAAAAAGGTTTGGCCCTGGAGGTGACATGCGGTGTAGGACAACAGGCAGCAGGCACCGCCCGGTACGGGATACCCACACCTGCGGACTCCTCCGCCATCCGGGTGGCCAGGGAAGACACCCGGGCAGCAATAACGAGTATCCTTAAGGTCTCAACCCGGGTGACCGATCCGCGGTGGAGCCCCGGATCAGCTACATCGGCGTGACCTGACCCGGGTACACGGTAACGGTTTGTGAATCGAGAAGAGAATCAGGATTTTCGGTGGCGTACAGGTTCACCCGGTAGTCGCCGGGGGGAAAGCCATCCAGGTAGCCACCAAGATCATCAACATAGTAGCGCCAGGCTGCCTCGTTCTCGCGAATAAACGTGATGCGGTTTTCCCGGTTTTTCCAGTGGGCCGGGGTAACTGACCAGTATTTCGCCCGCACATTCTCCGGCGTTTTAATCAGACCTGTCTGGCCTTCCAGGCCCTTGACTTCCACCCAGGTTCCATAGCCCAGCGGGGCCGAGTGATTCTCGAACATATCGGCGTAATACTTGCTGGTGTAGCTGACGCTGGTCAGGGCCCGGTCATTCCTGCACCGTTTTTTCAGGCAGGCATCGCGGAACGTAATCATGCCCGGTGATGCCCGCCGGCCGGATCCGTAGCCCTTGGTGAACAGGTTTTCGGTATCGATGATGGCGCCTTCCACCACTGCCGCAGTATCCCAGTACGTCGGGTCAATGGCTGTGTTGGTAATCACCAGGGTATCCTTGAGAGCGAATCGAGACTGGTAATGGGAATGCACGCCCAGGCGACCAACCAGTGCGCCACCTTCCACGGCAACGGCGCCGTAATTCAGGTAAATCTGGCTGGCCCAGGGTACCGTGTCGCTGTAGTCCCGGGTTTCACTGAACAGGTCATTGTTGCCGTTGAGGATAAACAGGGGATTTTTCAACAAGGCGCCGCTGGCATCGAAATTCCAGGCATCATAGCCTCGAAAACCGGCAATCACGGCGTAGCTGGACAGCGGGTTTTCAAACACCGTGTCCGGTACGGCGGTCCACATGCCGACTCCACCACAACCGAGACATTCAAAATCGCTGACTACCGTGACTTCATCGTTGTCACTTGACGGTAACACCACGATGCCCTCGATCGGCGGCGTGTGGTTACCCCTGCCCTTGCCATCCCAGCTGTTGCCTGCTGCCACGTTTCCAGCAATGAGGTTTCCGGACCGCAACCAGTAGTGATGGGTCACGTTGGACAGCCCGGCGTCGACGTTGGGCAGTTCTTCGCCATGACGCACATCGACGGAAAGGTTGCCGATGACGCGATTATTGATCTCGGTGACCTCCTCCATGAAATAGCCGTGTCCCTGGCTGCGATATCCCACGTTGTCTGAAATTGTGGCACCGGACACCATGTGCATGGTGACAAAACGATTGCCACCATCATCGACAGACTGCCAGATAGAGCTGCCGCTGAGCACACCGTCCGTGTGATGATTGTGATGCCAGTGAACCGGGTATCGCCCGAGTTTCGCCCGCGGTCCCAGGTTGCGGAATTCCACGGACTCGATATGTATACTGGAATGTTCCAGGTACGCGGTATGAGCGCGGTGATTCACGTCACCGGGAACCACGTCGGCGGCGATTATCTGCAGCCGACGGGTGAGATTGGCAACCTTGGGATGAATTGAACGCTGTTCCTGGTCGGAATCCACTGACAGCACGTAGCCTTCGAGCCCGGAGTCAGGCTGCTGAAACTGAAAGGTGATCACCTGTCCCGATACGCCTGCCAGCGTCGCCAGTGCCTCCTCGCCTTTCTCGTTTACCAGCAACAGGGTGTCTCCGGCGCGCCAGCCCACCGGGGCCGCGGCCAGTCTCGCCCGATCCCCGTCGAAGGCCGCGGTGCGCAATACGCCGCGCTGAAACCTTCGCGTCCTGGCGTCTTCCAGTGCCACGGCATCCAGCCAGGACGTCACCGGATCACCTGCCAGGTGCAGACTGCCCCCCGGCAGCACCCACAGGCCGGTATCTTCCGGATGAAAGTCCGGGTAGGAGGCGACCGGTCCCGGCTCTGCATTGCCGGTAAACAGCCGATCATTTTCCACGTGAATGGCCAGGGTTCCGGTATTGCCTTCCAGCCTGCCGTCCTGACAGACCAGCAGTGAGCCATGAATATCCAGGGTGCCCTGCAGAATGACGGACCCCCTGACCTGTACCTGGCGGGCAATGCCTTCATCCGCCATGAGTCGGTGGCTGATCAATACGTTATCGTCACGACCCGGAAGCGATCCGCCCCAGGTGGCCGGATCCGACCAGTTGCCGTCCTGTCGTGTGGTCATGAATTCCCGGGGACTGGCCTCGTTATAGGCGCGACATACGTCGCTGACGGCGGCGGCAGCCTGGGCCGGCCGTGGCAGGAGTCCGATGGACATCGCCAGTATAAAAACCGCCGCGACTGACCCGGCCGGGCCGCCCGACAGGAAGCCATCCCGGTACCTGCCGCCGAGCCTGCTGATAAAAAACGCCGTCCATTCCTTCGACGCGTCGGTTGTTGCTGACTTCTTCTTTCCTTCCATGACCGTCTCCGTGCCGAATTCCATGAGCTTGCCCTTTATTTGCATTGCAGTGCGTTGTTCAGCCGTTAAGCCGGCTTACTGAGCGATTGCCGAATTGTACGCGAAATTCCGCGTCATTCGGTCACTGACCGGTTGCCTGTCCTGCTGCCGACCCGGCGACCTGATCCCTTCGACTGCCACTGTCCACCGGTGCGATGGACAAATCGGACCACCATGAGCTGTGTTGATACTTTGAGTATTTCAGCAAACCCGCTCAATTTCAACAGGTTACACCTCGAGCCTGGTGCCGTACACCGAGCCGTTGCCCGAAGTCCCCCTGCGCTGTCGACAAAAACAGCAGGTGACAGGCGATCCGCCCACCGGTACCGGCAACTGCTTATTATCATTTTTGCCAACAAGTTCAAATAGATACTCGTTTACCGAAGAATCGACATGAAGTATCTTTGGCATCCTTGCAGTCACTTTACAGTCACTTTCAACGCGACGTGGCGTTTATCAGCGTACCCGTGGCCGGTCCCGACCATGCCAGCTAAGCTTTTACACAAGATCTTTGATCCACTGGCGATGGGCTGGGGACGCACTCCGGTGGTGTGGAAATGGCGATCACCACGGGATGACTACGATGCCATTCGACTGGCGGTGGCCAACAACTTCAACCCCAGCTGGAACCGGCGATTTCCACGGCTGTCGAAACTGCTGTATTGCTACATGCTGGCTGTCTGGCCGCTGCGGGCACTGCTGCTGGCAGTTCACCATCTTTCCAGGTCCGGGCGGAAACTGAAACAGGCTCACGGCATCGGCCTGTCAAAACAGTTTCTCCAGCTGATGCACCTGGCCCTGTTTCACCAGGTGGAACCAATAAACTACTATCGCTACGGACTGTATCGTCCGGATAAGGCCAGTAACGCGGAAAGCTACCTCACCACGCTGATCCAGACCGCCCTTTTCGATCTGGTCAATGATTGCGTAAGCAACGACTTTACCGAAGACAAGATCGCATTCAATGGCCTGTTGGCCGATAACGGTTTATCGGTCGTGGAGACACTGGCCTACCTGGATTATCGCCAGGGAACTGCTGGAATGGGACACCAGACCCCGATGCTACCCGGCCGGAATTTTGTCGCCAAACCGAACTTTGGTATGGCCGGTAATGGAATCATGAGCTTCCAGAAACTGGACGGCGACACTTTTCGATGTTCCGACTCCTGCATCAGAAGTACCGAGGAAGTGCAGAACCTGCTTATCCGCCTGGCCAGAAAGGAGCCGTACCTGCTGCAGCCGCAACTGGCCAATCACCAGGCGCTGGCCGATCTTACAGCGGGTGGCCTGGCTACAGCCCGCATCATCACGGCACGTTCCACGGAGGGAAAAATTCAACTGATCGCCGCCGTGTTAAAGATGCAGGCGGGAAACGAGGTGGCGGACAATTTTGAGCTGGGCGGACTGGCCAGCGAAATTGACCTGGCAAGCGGCAAAATTGCCGCTGCCGTAACCAAGCAAGGACTGGGGGAACGTCATCACCTCCACCCGGCTACCGGGGCCAGAATCACCGGTCGCAGGCTGCCGGGCTGGGACCAGTGTTCCCTGCTGTTGCAAAGTGCCCATCGGCTGTTGCCGGATTATGCCTTCCTCGGCTGGGATGTGGGCTTCACGGACAGCGGACCGGTCATCATCGAAACCAACGTGCTGTGGAGCCCGGGCCTCATTCAACAGGCACAGCAGCGGCCCCTGGGTTCCGGCGACTTTGCCCGAATCGGCCGGCAGTGGCTGGAATACCGGGACGGGCTTTCCAGGGATGCGCAGCCAGTCATCGGTAACGACGCCGACCCGGACCTGTCAAGGCAGACCTCGGGTAGGCAACAGCCGTCGGACAAGCCGCAAAAGGAGCTGTCAGGAAAGTGATCAAGGTACTGGTAATCGACGAATTCGGTGGTTTCAGCTCCGTGCGACTGGTCAATGACTTTGCCCGGGCAGGTGCACAGGTTTACCTGCTGCGGGAATTCACTTTCCAGGTCCCGCTGCCGCGAGGGGCTGTCCTGCTGCCACCGGAATCATTGGCACTGCCAGACCGTTTGACAGCGATTGACAGAGCGGTGAAGGAGTTGCAACCCGATGCAGTGATTCCCATGGACGAACCGACTCTGTTGCAAATCTGGGAGAACCGACCCGCCTGGCTCAACCTGGTACAACCCCGTATCGACATGGAAAAACTGTCACTGTACGGGGATAAACGTCAAATGGAAGAATTGGCCAGGTCTGTGGGATTACCACTGCCGGAAACATATCAGCCGGAGGCGGTGGATACTCCGGAAACCCGGGATCGCATTGCCGCACTGGGCCTGCCGGTGGTAGTGAAAGGAATCGGTGGCTGCATGGGTGAGCAGGTAAGGATCGTCGAGTCAGTAGCCGACGCGCAACGGGCCATTGCGGAACTCTATCGCGACACGGGTGTTTTACCGGCCGTCCAGCAGTTCATCGGCGGCGCACCCTACCAGAGTGGCGGCCTGTTCGATAAAGGCAGACCGGTGCGCTTCCTCACTGGCGAGAAGATTGCCATTCATCCACCACGCACCGGTCCGGCTATTGCCCTGACTAGCGAGTCCGTGCCCGAACTGCTGGACTACGGCAGGACAATCATGACGGCACTGGAATTTTCCGGCCTTGCCGGTATCGACTTTATCCGTGGCACCGACGACAGGTTTTATTTTCTTGAAGTGAACCCTCGTATATGGGGTTCATACGGCCTGGCGAGATCGCTGGGCATCGATCTGTTCGGCGCCTGGTGTCGGCAGATCGAGGGCGAGACTCTGGATACCGACACGACCTTCCCGGTTGGGAAAAGCTGGGCCAAGATGCCGGAATACGTACTGACCTACCCGCAAAGCCGGTTCAGCCTGCTGCGACGACTGTGCCGACCCATTGCCCTGAAATCCCTGGCCTGGTCACAGCCGTCACTGCTGTACCACCAGTGGCGACGAATCGGCTGGGCGCTGCGCAAATGAACCTGGCGCACCGTATCAGGGATTTTATCGCCAGCCTGAGGGTCCCGCTGACCCATCTGCGTGGTGTCGCCAGGCACAGTGGCCACCAGGTCAGCATCGTCTGCGCCACCGGCGACAAGTCCACCTCGTACATCGCGAACCTGTTATTAAAACCTGGCTATGAGAGGGAATCACTGGGTCATAGCTGGATCTGGACTGTCACCGGCTGTGCGAAACGCAGAGCACCCCATGCGCAGCTGCTGCTGGTCGAGGTGGGCGGCAGAAAACTAAGCCTGTTCGACCGGGAGTGTTTCAGAATACCGGTCTGGGTCAAAAGTGAGATCCACCTGCCCGTCCCCCAGCGGTTGAGCAAAAGAAAAACCTACCGGGAAGACGCCCGGAAAATCCAGGAAGCCGGTTTCCACTACGAGGTTTCCTCCGACCCGGAACAGTTAACCGGCTTTTACCACGACATGTACGTGCCGTTGGTAAGCAGGTCCCATGGTGCCAGTGCCGTAGTACGTAGCAGTTCCAATCTGTTCGCTGGCCCGACCAGGTACGAGCTGTTGCTGGTTAAGCAGAACGACGCGGTTGTTGCCGGACTGGTAATCAGTTACGAACCCGACGCGCCTCGACTGCATATGCTCGGTGTTCAGGGCGGCGACAGACACCTTATAAAACAGGGTGCATTGGTGGCCTGTTATATTTTCGCCCTGGAGCATCTCCAGAATGCAGGTTATCAGAAAATAAATGCCGGTTCGTCTCGCGCGTTCATCAACGACGGCGTGCTGACCTACAAGCGCAAGTTTGGACAACGACTCGTCGACCACTATCCAGTCTATTTTGTCTTGAAAATCATGCGCCACAACGACCAGACCAATGCGCTGCTGCAAGGCCTGCCGGTGGTCTGCGAGATGGAGGGTGAGTTGCACAGCCTGGTTTTCACCGACACCGAACAGCTGGCGGAGTTACAGCGGTCACCAAGGAAACGCAGCCGGTTTTTCATCGATGGAACCGTGAGCCTGACCGCCTGCGTACTGGGCGGCAGTGGTAGACAAGCAAACGTCGGCACCATGGCAAGACAGCGCCAGTCATCGGGCCCAAGCCTGCCACTGGTGGTGCTTGAAAGGGCAACCTGAGACCCTGGGAGCCGGCACCGGGTTATACGATTCCAGGCAGTACCGCGTCCCAGCCGACGATCCGCAAGGTGGCGTTGCCCGGAATCCGCTGTCGTAATGTTTCCTGCAGGCCGGGCGTATTTATCCTGACGGCAAACAGGTACTCCTTGACCCCTTCGCAACGGGTTTTTTTCAACAGTGAGTCCAGCTTCTCCAGGTAGTCGTCGCGCCTGTTATCCACCAGCAGTACCTGGTCGAAATTACCGTCACGCCGGAGTACGAGAAAGGGGTTGGCCATGAAAAAGCGTTCCAGGAACTGTGACGGCTTGCGCACCGTCAGCCACACTGGAAATTCATTCAGGTAGGAAATGCGATCGACAAAGGGTTTAAAGGTCAGCTTGAAAAAGGCCACGCCATCGGACAGAAACGGATTGGTGCCGCCCATGTTGAAGATCCTGCTGCCCCTGTCCATGGCATGCAGCATGGCGAAATAGTAAAGGGCGGGCATGCCGCCCATGTGCAGGTAACCTTCGTCGTTGTTTTTCAGGCCAAGATACCGCAATGTCGCCACTTCGCCATCGTATTCCAGCAGGCCACCGGAAATTTCGTCGACTTTGCCACCGGCTGCTTCTATTTTGCCGGCTTTTTCGCCGGTCTTTACACCTGACTCTTCGCCTGACTCGTCACCGGTTTCTTCATCTGCCCCTTGTTCTGGCTTATCACTCACTTTCTCAACCGCTTTTTCGCCTTCCGCTTCACCCGCCCGCTCGCCTGCCGTCTGCCCTGCCTTTCGTTCTACTGATTCTTCGTGCTTTCCGGCTGCCACCTGCTTCGTTTCAACGGGAGTCTGCGCTGTTCTTTTTACGATTAACAGGTCAGAATTATTGAATACCCTATATATCTCGCTCCACGTGGGCAGAAATGCAGTGTGACCATGGCGTCCGCTGATGTACGGTACATGCATGGTGTCAAAAAAACTACGCAGTTGTGCTTCGTCTTCACTGACCTCATACGTCAGGGAATACTTGCGAATCTTGCGGGGGATCTGTTCCCGCAGCTTGGAGCTGGCTTTCTTGAGCTCAGCCAATGGACGGGAAATATCCAGGCAGAATTGCACCCACATGGGCATGGTGAAGCCGCTGCCCCGGCGCAGACGCAGAATCAATGCCGTAACCGGATTGGTTTCCACCAGCAGAACATGACAGTCCGGCTGCTCCCTGCGCAACAGGGATTCCTGTGACCAGATCCACGCCCGACTTCCCGGGGTATACGCTGTCGAATCGCCGAGAATCCGCTTCGCCCACAACCGGGCCCGCTCCTCGTTGATCCCGAAATAGGCTACGACTGCCGGCTCATCCCGGGTCGCCGGTGAGCTCGACGCCTGATCTGTTTTATCTACAAGCCTGGTGTAATAATGAGCCGGCAGGTAGAAACCGCTGAGAAAAGGGGACACCAGCTCCCTGATTCGTCCCGGCACCAGTCTGTACAGTCGTGCAAGCATCAATGAGTTCCCTGTATCCCTGTATTCTTCCTTATCGGCCTGCCGACTTATTGGCTTACCAGCTTACTCAGCGACGTGCAGGGCCCATGATGAGCAACCGACATGAACCGGGTCCAGGGGCGACAGCGGTTCCCCGGCAATAATTGTCTGCTGGCAACCATGCCTGAAGCAGTCCGGCGCAGACTGAATGCTATTGTCTTGTGATCCCTTTGACTATGCAACGGTTACCGATTCGGTGCATTGGCAGCACTCAGGACTCCCGGCATCAAGCCTGCCCGGTCACGCCGCGGATAATCTGGCCGGCTTGAGGGAATCAGCCCGTCTTTTTTGTGTTTCTTGAACTCTTTATCATTAAATATCCTGGCAAATATCTACACTGTCACTCTGGTACGACTGGATTGAAATCTACCTGGCTGAAACTGAGGGAAGACATCCAGACTGCTGAAGTTGTTTTAGCAGCAGCGTGTTTACTACTATGGTTTCCGGACGATAACCGTAATACAATTTACTACACTGCACCCGACAACGGGATAGCATCCGACTGGCAAACCAATACCGGTACCTGCAAGACCGTCAATTGCCGGGTTTGCCACTGTCATGGCCGGACCGGCTTGTAAGGCACTTCCTGAATCGCACGGTGCGGCGTCCTGAAAACACTCTGAGCAGGCTGGTACAACGCTTATGCAACGCTTGAGACTGGACAACTTTGGCATTCAGCAAAGCGATGACCATCAACTGATTTATGGCCATGTCGGCGGTGAAAAACTGTATTTCAAAACACTATTCGACCCGGATCGGAACACGCCCGCACCGCGGCCCGGGGCCGAACCGTTTATCTGTGCCCTGCTGATGCCGGCCATGCAGGCCGGCGTCACCCTGGAGATGCCGGCCGAGTTGCAGGCGTCTCGAACTTTCCTGGACAATATTGGTGTCGCCCAGGAAATATTCAGTTCGTGGTACCCTGACCTGTCAAAGGTTTCTATCGATGTAAATGTCGATGTCGATGTCGACGTCGCCTCTGCCCCGGCAGAGGCTGGCAACTCCCACTGCGCCACCTTTTTTTCCGGCGGTGTCGATGCCTGTTACACGCTGTTGAAAGAGCAGGACAAGCTGACTCACCTGGTTTATGCCCGCGGTATCGACATGCAACTGGACAGGGAGACACTGTGGCAGCAGTGCCTTGCGCATAATCAGCAGATCGCCGACCAGTTCAACAAGACCCTGGTAGCGGTGGAAACCAACGTCAGGTTTTTTATCCGCAGGATCAGCTCACCGGATATCGGCTGGAACCAGGCCGTAGGCACCGGCATGGCGAGCCTTGCCCAGTCACTGGGATTTGCCCGCACCCTCATCAGCTCCAGCAATACCTATAGAGCCCTGCACCCCTATGGCTCGCACCCGCTGACGGATCCACTGTTTTCAAGCGAAGCCGTGCAGATTATTCACAATGGCTGCGAAGCAAGCCGCCACGAGAAACTGATGCGCGTGGCCAGTGACGAACGGTTATTGCCGCACCTGCGTGTATGCTGGCAGGACAATGGATTCAACTGCGGCCACTGCGACAAGTGCCTGCATTTCCGCATGGCGCTGCGGTTACTGGACCTCCGTGCCGGCGGACTGGAACCCCTTACTGACTTCAGTGAATTGCGTCATGCCCACACCGGCAACCTCGGCGAATACATCGAATGGGAGGACAACCTGGTTCTGGCCCGCAAGGTTGGAGATCGCGCGGCTGTCAAGGCACTGCAGAAAATACTGAATCGCTACAAACGCAAACAACTGTTAAAGCTGGCGGATGAGCTGCTGCTCAACGGACGACTGCTGGCACTTAGACAACGAAGGGCCTGAGCGGCGCTGCTTCAAGAGTAAGGTTGATGAACCGATTTGCCCAGAATTACCCCCAGCTGATGAACCAGGCCATGGATGCCGGGTACAGTAAGCAACAGTTGTCGGAGCTCGGCCAGGCGTTCCGCTTTGCCCTGGATTTTTCCGACGGGGTATATCGTGCCCAGGGTGTTCCCCTGATCAATCATGTCACGTCCACGGCAAGTATCGTCATGGCGGAAAAGCAGACACCGGAACTGGTCATGATCGCCCTGCTCCACGCCGCCTACGTGATCCACCTGTTCGACGACTCGACTCGAAGCCACAACCTGGTGAGCCGCCGACAGGAAATCCGGACGCGATTTGGCCACACCGTCGAAGACCTGCTCTACCGATACGGTACCATGGAATGGTACGAGATCGGCAAGGTCAGAAAATACCTGGACGCCATTGATAGACTGGAACCCGAAACCAGGGCCCTGCTGACCATTCGCCTGGCCAACGAACTGGACGACCACCTGGATGATGCCATGGATTTTGCCGCGGAAAAGCGCGGAGCAAGGACCCGGCCGGAATTCCTGGCGCTCTGCCGGGACCTGGCCAGGGCGCTGCAGTTGGACACGATAGCCGACGAGCTGGATCGGTTGGCCACACGGAATACACGAACTTTCGATGCGCTACGCTGGCCCCACGGGCAGGGTTTCGAGTTGAGAACCCGGCCATGGAAAATGCCACTGACCGAAAAAATATGGCGCAAACTGAGTTACCTGGTACGCAAAACAGGGAGAAAAGTCCGCGGGACGGGCTGATCTCCTTGTTCCACGATATGCCAGAATTAACAGTCAAGCAGCAGATCACCGACCCGGTAGATTTCTGACTCGGGCAGAACAGGCAGCGTTCATGGGACCAAAACTGAAGCAACCATTCGACTCTCCACTGGTGGACAGCTTCCTGGCGAGCTATCCGCCGGTCCCCTATCGGATCAGGTTCCTGGATCACTGTGTGCGTTATTTCCCCCGCCGTTTCTTTAAATTTTTAAGTCCGCATAACCAGGACAAGTTCGTTTCCCATGCACTGTTTTTCAGCCGACCACTTACCAGTGCAGACCGCTATCCGGAAACATCGCCCTGTGTGGTGGGAGTTGCCGATAAAGGTATAGTGCAACGACTGATCGATCACCCGGAAGGCTTCCGCGCCGACATGTACTGGACTCGCTTCAACCGTGGAGACACCTGTTACTACCTGCTCCACGACGGAGAAATCAAGTGTTACCAGTGGGTCAATTCCAGTTTCTGCAGCATCTACTGTGGTCATGAAAGTGAGGTCATTTTTCACCACCTCAGGGAACACCAGGCCTATACCTATGATTTCTACACCTACAGTGACTTCCGGGGCCAGGGCTATGGCAAAATTCTTAAACACCATGTCTGGGCCGATCTGCACAACAGGAAGGTAGTCCGATGTTACAGCGGCATTCACCCGGACAACTTCGTCTCACTGAAGATTCACCTGGCTGGAGGTTTCAAACTGGAATGCCCTTATTACCTGTACCGGGTCATGTCCTGGACTCTGGCGGTACGGGGTA
>Ga0070727_10001418_pt1 | contig 25342 bp, 23 predicted proteins | sample tdAd472_FD_66722 | JGI IMG/M metagenome (GOLD analysis project Ga0070727, IMG submission 66722) | Marine sediment microbial communities from the Atlantic coast under amendment with organic carbon and nitrate - tdAd47.2 | ecosystem: Environmental > Aquatic > Marine > Coastal > Sediment | place...
CCGGTTTTTGTCAACAAATCGCACGAAAACACAGAATCTGGAGCGGGTTTTGACTCACTCAAAAATCATCCCGCTCTGGGCTGACAGGGCAGGACTCTCGGGAGAAGAACGGGCTTTACTGTTGGCCGCTTTGGCCTCAGGCAACGTGTCTGCTGAATTCGGCGGATGAGTCGGAGAGCTTGCGCAACATGCTGCCCACAGTGCTGAACCCTTGCTCAAGATCGTCAATCTCACTGGCAACAACTTCAGTATCGCGGCGAATGGTCGCTACCGTGCCCGACATGGAATCGGCTGCAAGTGCCGTTTCATCGACCGCAGCGGTAATCATCGTAACGGTCTGCGCCTGCTGTTCCATGGCGACACGGATCAGCTCGGCGCTGTCTTCCACATCGCTAACCGTTTCCTGAATGCGTTGGTTTGTATCGACGGACTGACGTGTCGAGTTTTGAATGGCCGCGATTTTTCCAGCAATATCGTCTGTTGCGCGCGCAGTCTGGCTGGCGAGTGACTTCACTTCCTGTGCAACCACAGCAAAACCGCGCCCGGCATCGCCAGCACGCGCCGCTTCGATCGTGGCGTTGAGTGCGAGCAGGTTGGTCTGGCCGGCAATGTCACGGATCAGTCCGAGAATCGATTCAATGGCTTGAGCATGTTCGGAGAGCGTGGCAGACATGGAAACCGCTTCGCCTGCCTGCTCGCTGGCTTTGCCCGCAATATCGGCAGAATTTTCAACCTGTGTGCGGGTTTCTTCGATAGCACGGATGAGGCCGGCGGAAATATGGGCTGCTTCACGCATCGCCAGGGCAGATTGCTCTGCGGCGGCCGCAACCTCAGAAACCTTGTCGAGCATGCCGCGGGTGGCGCCGGCGGCATGTTGTGCCTGATCTCTTAGCCCTTCGCCGAAGCGCGAAGCATCTTCAACTTCCTTGGCAATCTGCTGCTCAAAAAGCTCGCTGTTATGTTTGCGTTCTTCAATCTCGTTTTTGGCATTTTCATCGGCCACGACCGCACACATGACTTCGGCTTCGATCATCGACATGCGCATCAATACCTGCATCATGCGATGCCGGCTTTCATCATCATCGGCAGCACGAGACCAGATGATGTTGGCAATGGCTTCATTGGCCGCACAAACGGACACGAGAACGGTACGGAAAGAAATTTTATGCTTGCGTGCATGATGAATACAGCCAGATACAGAATTGGCCCAATCATCTTCTGCAAAGTCGGTGAATTTGGCTTTGAGATAGCGCGCGATTTCGATTCGCAAGCTGGCAAGTGTCTGTGGGGAAAGCTGTTCGCCCAATCCGCTTTGCGCCACATAAAAATCATAGAAACTGTCTGCCGGCTGTGGATCGCTCCCTAGCAAAGCCCATATTTCCCGTGCAGTTTCCTTGATACTGTCCTGAGGATCGAATTCGCGCAGCCGCTCTCGCACGCCGATACTCATATCTTGTGACAAATTCCCCATCATTATAGCCTGCCCTGCATATTTCTGTCCCACCAATCTTGCAGGAACCATAGGGCAGGATGGTTAATCATTAATTATCTAACGCCAATATCCCCCATAAAAATTCCGCAAATGCACAATTATAGCGGATCATTATTTGCGCACTGATATGCCACGCGCTACAGGGGCGTGTTTGACAATTGATCAGGGGGTTGTGACCATTATGGCTCACACACAAGGCAGGCCACATAACAGGCCGTTATCACCACATCTTTCCATATGGCGCTGGGGTCCGCATATGGCGATTTCCATCCTGCACCGTGTTACGGGCGACGGGCTGGCCATCATAGGGGCGCTCGGTCTTGTGTGGTGGCTGGTGGCGGCGGCCACCGGCCCAGACTATTACGCCTATTTCCTGAGCTGGGCGACGAGTCCGTTCGGTTATTTTGTAATGATTGGCCTGACATGGGCTTTCTTCCAGCACCTCTTCTCTGGCCTTCGTCACTTTGTGATGGATATGGGCGCTGGCTATGAGTTGAATACCAACAAAGTCTGGTCTCTGATTATTCCGCTGTTGGCGATTATTGTAACAGCAGCGATCTGGCTCTTTATTTTCGCGGAGGCGCTCTGATGGGTAACGGAACCTCAATCGGTCGCGTGCGCGGTCTTGGCTCGGCTAAATCTGGTGCGCACCACTGGATCGTTCAGCGTTTCACGGCTGTTGGCAATATGCTGCTCGTCCTGTGGCTCATCTTCGCATTGTTGCAGATGCCCGGCCTTGATTATGAGAGCGTGACGCGCTGGCTGTCGCAACCGCTGGTTGCCGTGCCTATGGCGCTGATGCTGGTCAGCATCTTCTGGCACCTCAAGCTCGGCCTTCAGGTGCTCATCGAAGATTATATCCATGATGATGGTCTCAAATTCTTCGTCATCATGGTGCTCAATTTCTACGCTGTTGGCGGCGCCGCATTTGGGCTGTTCGCTATTGCCAAGATTGCATTTACAGGGGGTGCAGCGGCATGACCGAAGCCTATAAGATTATTGATCATATTTATGATACCGTTGTCGTCGGCGCTGGCGGTTCGGGCCTGCGCGCTACAATGGGCAGTGCGGAAGCCGGGCTGAAAACCGCCTGCATCACCAAGGTATTCCCTACCCGCTCGCACACGGTTGCAGCCCAGGGCGGCATTGCTGCATCACTCCAGAACAACACGCCGGACCATTGGACCTGGCATATGTACGACACCGTGAAGGGATCGGACTGGCTGGGCGATCAGGACGCGATTGAATATATGGTGCGTGAAGCGCCTGCTGCCGTCTATGAGCTGGAGCATGCCGGTGTGCCGTTCAGTCGCAATGAAGATGGCACCATCTATCAGCGCCCGTTTGGCGGCCATATGCAGAATATGGGTGAAGGCCCGCCGGTGCAGCGCACCTGCGCGGCGGCTGACCGTACCGGCCATGCGATGTTGCACGCGCTGTATCAGCAGAGCCTGAAATATGCGGCGGATTTCTACATCGAATATTTCGCTATCGACCTGATCATGGAAAATGGTGCCAATGGCCCCGAGTGCCGTGGCGTTATCGCCATATGCATGGAAGATGGCAGCATTCACCGTTTCCGCAGCCAGTCCGTTGTGCTGGCAACCGGCGGCTATGGCCGTTCCTATTTCTCCGCGACATCCGCGCACACCTGCACGGGTGATGGCGGCGGCATGGTGTTGCGCGCTGGCCTGCCGTTGCAGGACTTGGAGTTCGTGCAGTTCCACCCGACCGGCATTTATGGCGCGGGCGTGCTGATTACCGAGGGCGCACGCGGCGAGGGCGGCTATCTCACCAATTCCGAGGGCGAGCGCTTCATGGAACGCTATGCGCCGTCCGCCAAGGATCTTGCTAGCCGTGACGTTGTGTCGCGCTCGATGGCGATGGAAATCCGCGAAGGGCGCGGCGTTGGCCCGAACAAGGATCATATCTATCTGCACCTTGACCATATCGATCCCAAGGTACTCGCCGAGCGCCTGCCGGGCATTACCGAGAGCGGCAAGATTTTCGCGGGTGTTGACCTGACGCGCCAGCCTTTGCCTGTCTGCCCGACGGTTCATTATAATATGGGCGGCATCCCGTGCAATTATCATGGGCAGGTTGTCACCAAGGTTGGCGATGATCCTGAAGTGGTCGTTCCGGGCCTCTATGCTGTAGGTGAAGCGGCCTGCGTTTCCGTGCATGGCGCGAATCGCCTGGGATCCAACTCGCTGATCGACCTTGTCGTCTTTGGCCGCGCGACCGGCCTGCACCTCAAGGAAACAATCACGCCGGGCGCTGCGCAAAAGCCGCTGCCCAAGGATAGCGCGGACCTCGCTCTGGGCCGGCTCGATCATTATCGCAATGCCAAGGGCAGCGCGCCCACGGCAGAAGTGCGTCTCGACATGCAGAAGACGATGCAGAAGCACGCGGCAGTATTCCGCGACAGTGCGCTCCTCGTTGAAGGCAGCAAGGAGATGCAGCGCGTTTATAAGAGCATGCAGGACATCGGCGTTACCGACCGCAGCCTCATCTGGAATACGGACCTGATCGAGACGCTGGAGCTGGACAATCTCATGGCGCAAGCCGTCTGCACGATGGAAGGCGCCAACGCCCGCCACGAATCACGCGGCGCGCACGCGCATGAGGACTTCCCCAACCGCGACGACGAAAACTGGATGAAGCACACGATCAGCTGGTTTGAAGGCTGGGGCGGCAAGGGCGGTAAGGTCACGCTCGGCGACCGCCCGGTGCACGACTATACGCTCAGCGATGAGGTCGAGTATATCAAGCCGAAAGCGCGGGTTTATTAATTGGACTGCTTTGAGCTTTGGGGTGGAATTTCGGTTTCCTCGACGCCTGAGGAAATTAAAAAGCTTTACCCCGAAGCAAGAGGCCAGAACCCGATCGAACTTTGTTCTCTGGAAATTTGCGGGTGTGAATTTGTTGCCAGCTGGCAACAAACTGAAGATCGAAACCATATCGTACAACTTGATATGGCGAGATCATTACGGCATATGGTATTCAAAGACCTTCAGCAGCAACTCATCGCACTGCTATCTTCAAAATATGGCTGTGGTTCAGCAGCAATAAAATATGACAATGTATATCAAAAGCGTTGGTATCGCCGTTTTATCCGAGTTCAACTAACTTGTGTTGATGACGAGAACCTGCTGACAGCATGCATTGAATACTTCCGGCCCTTATATCTTGATTCCGACAAAATCTGATTTCACTAAAAATCCTCGATATCATCAGGAACATCCTGCCGTTCATGTAGAATGCGTACTATGATTAATTCGGTATCGGTCTGCCGGTAAATGATCCGGTGCGATCCGCTGCGCAGTTTGCGATATTGTGTGGGAAGGCCCATCGCTTGGTTGCCGATGTCAGGAAATTTTCTGGCATGGCGCAGTATCTCTTCAATCTGCCGGGTATAGGCGTCGGCTTGATCGGCACCCCATTGGTTGGCGGTGTAGAGCCAGATTTCAGCCATGTCCCGATTGGCGGCGGGCGTTAAAAATATATTCTTCACGCAGCGCCTTTGTAATTGGCTCGCATGTCCTTGAGGAATTCATCAAAATCAAATAGTTGTGCTGGTCCGCTTTCCTCACCCTCGTGGATCAGTGTGCGCAACCGTTCAATCCGTATGTCGCGCTCTTCCGCGCGGCGCAGGGAGTCACGGATGACCTCGCTGATTGAACTGAACTCGCCGGACGCCACTTTACGCCGGGCATATTCGACAAAGTGATCGCTAAGCGTGACAGAGGTGTTTTTCGTAGCCATAAAGCAGAAGTACCATAAATTGGTACTGTCATCAATATAGAGCTGTGACGTGTAGCTCTTGACCATCGCTTCACCGCAGTGCAGCATGGCGCTTATGACCACTGCACAGGCGGCTGCCAAACCCGAAGCGAGTATCTCGCAAAATCCCGACATTCGCTATCTGGGGCGGCTGCTCGGTGATGTTATCCGCGCGTATGGCGGGAATAAGCTTTATAAGCAGACGGAATATATCCGTTCAGCCTCGGTGGGCCGGGCGCGCGGCATTGAAGGCGCGCATCTTGCGGACACCGGCCTCGATGCGCTCAGCCTGGATGACACGCTGTCGTTTGTGCGTGGTTTCATGCTGTTTTCGATGCTGGCTAATCTGGCGGAAGACCGTCAGGGCATGGGTGTGGATGATGAAGCGACCTTTGCGGCTGCGGTGGTTGAGCTGGAGAAGCATGGCATCGACCATGAAGCTGTCGCGAAAATGCTGGAAGGCGCGCTGATTGCGCCGGTGCTCACCGCACATCCGACGGAGGTTCGTCGCAAGTCGGTGATCGACCATAAGAATCGTGTGGCCGAATTGATGCGCAAGCGCGATGCCGGACGCGCGGAAACGGACGAGGGCGAGTCGATTGACGAAGCGATTACCCGACAGATCGCCCTGCTCTGGCAGACGCGCCCGTTGCGGCGTGAGCGCCTCTATGTGCAGGACGAAATCGCCAATGTCCTGACCTATTTTCGTGACGTGTTCATGCCGGTGCTGCCCGCGCTTTATGCGCGCTGGGAGCGGGTGTTGGGGCATCGCCCACCCAGCTTTCTGCGGGTTGGTAACTGGATAGGCGGGGACCGGGACGGCAATCCCTATGTGCAGGCGGAGCAATTGCGCTCTTTCATGGCGCGAGGCAGCGCTGTTGCGCTCCAATATTATATGGATGGCGTTCATAGCCTCGGCGCGGAGCTTTCCATCTCGACTGAGCTGGCCGATGTGCCTGCCGATGTTCTGGCTTTGGCGGATTCCAGCGGCGATATGGCGCCGACACGGGTGGACGAGCCATATCGCCGGGCGCTTTCAGGCGTCTATGCACGGCTGACGGCGACATATGAAAAGCTGTCGGGTGGGCGCCCTTCGCGCGCATCTGAATTGTCTGGCGAGCCTTATGCACGTCCATCGGAATTGCGCGCCAATCTTGTGACCATTGCGCAAGGGCTGGCGACGGGCGGGGAAGGCGCGCTGGCGACGGGCGGCGCGCTGGGGCGCCTCATCCGGGCGGTCGAGACATTCGGTTTTCACCTCACAACGCTCGATATGCGCCAGAACAGCGCGGTGCATGAGCGCGTTGTCGCCGAGTTGCTGAAAGAGGCCGGGGTCGAAGCGAATTATACTGCGCTGGACGAATATGCGCGCGTGGCATTGTTGCGCAAGGAGCTTTCCACCAATCGTCCGCTGGTGTCGCGCTTCTCGCAGCATAGCGAGGAAACGGCCATCGAGCTGGGGATATTGGAGGCCGCAGCGCAGGCGCATAAGGATTATGGCGCGGCGTCGATCACCCAATATATCATCAGCATGGCGCAAACCGTGTCGGATATGCTGGAGGTTGCTGTCCTGCTCAAGGAAGTCGGCCTGTGGCAGGTGAGTGGTGGGGACGAGCCGCCTTATTGCCCGATCATGCCGGTGCCGTTGTTTGAAACCATTGGCGACCTTGAAGTCGCGCCCGGAGTGATGGCGGCCTATTTCGCGCTGCCGGAAATTGGCGCAATGGTGCGTGCACGCGGGCATCAGGAAGTGATGATCGGCTATAGCGACAGCAACAAGGATGGCGGCTATCTCACCTCGACCTGGGGGCTGTATCAGGCGAGCGAAGCGCTTGCGCCTGTGTTCGCCGAAGCTGGCGTGGATATGCAGCTTTTTCATGGCCGTGGCGGTGCGGTCGGGCGTGGTGGTGGCTCGGCGTTCGCGGCCATTCGCGCACAGCCCTCGGTTTCGGTGCAAGGGCGCATCCGGATTACCGAGCAAGGCGAGGTGATCGCTGCCAAATTTGGCACGCCCGATGTTGCGGCCGTCAATCTCGAAGCCATGACAGCGGCTACTTTGCTGGCGACGCTGGAGCCGCAGGTGCTGAGCGCACAAGACGCGGCGCGCTTTGGAGCGGCGATGGAGCAGCTCTCCAACAGCGCTTTTGCCGCCTATCGAGGGCTGGTCTATGAGACGCCGGGATTCAAGACCTTCTTCCGGCAACTGACACCTATTCAGGAAATAGCGGGCCTCAAAATCGGTTCGCGCCCGGCTAGCCGCAAGAAGAGCGATGCTATCGAGGATTTGCGCGCTATTCCCTGGGTATTCAGCTGGTCTCAGGCACGGGTGATGCTGCCCGGCTGGTATGGCGTTGGTCATGCCTTGAGCGCGTTCAAGGACAAGGCATTGCTGGCTGACATGGCGCAGGTCTGGCCTTTCCTGCAATCCGCACTGGCCAATATGGAAATGGTGCTCGCCAAATCTGACCTTGATATTGCCGAGCGCTATCTGCCGCTGGTGGAAGACCAGAAGTCTGCTGCCGGGATTTTTGCCACTATCCGTGATGGCTGGACGCAGGCACATGATGGCTTGCTGGCCGTTACGGGCCAGTCACGCCTGCTTCAGGCGAACCCCGTGCTCGATAGTTCTATTCGCTTGCGTCTGCCTTATATCGAGCCGCTGAATCTGTTGCAGGTCGAACTGCTCAAGCGCCATCGTGCGGGCGAAGATGACCCGCGCATCAAGGAAGGCATTGAGCTGTCTATCAATGCGATAGCAACGGCCTTGCGCAATAGCGGGTAAACAGCCTGATCAGCCAGTCTGCTCCAGTTCTTCGAGGTTGATGGAAAAAATCACGTTCAATCCGTTTTCATGCCATTCAATGTCGAATATCTGGCCTGCTACTCGCGCCATGCGATGCATTAAGTCATGACCTGAACCGGGTTTTATGCCCTCGACAGATTGTGGGCTTAGCCACTGTTCTTTCCATGTCATGAGGGCTTTGCCATTTTCTGTCGTGGCGTCAATTGCGATTTCGCCGCCTGTAGATGACAAAGCTCCGTATTTGCGGGCATTCGTCACAAGCTCATTAATGATGAGAGCAAGCGTTTGAAGAGAGGCTTTGTCGAGATGGGCTTCTGGTAATGCGTTTAAGGTAACAGTATCCGCAGCATTGCTTTGCAGCAGAGTGCGGCAAGCGTCCTTTATGCTTACAGGCTGGGTCAGCGCTTTTGTGAGCAAATCCTGAGAATGCCCAAAAGCCCGCAGCCGTGTAAGGAATATATCGAGATATTCAGAGATGTTTGTTCTGCCACGCGCGCTGAAAGTCGCGATGGAAGAAATAACTGCCAACAGATTTTTGAGGCGGTGTCGCATTTCAATCGAGATGATTTCTGACTGTTCAGCATGAATCTCGGCGCGGCGGCGGGCTTCGCGCTCTGCCATGATTTCGGCAAAATGCAGGGATATATCGCGCGATGTCACCAATATATACATGAGGCTATCATCACCATTGGCGAAAATGGGAGAGACGGCGACATCCCACCATCTGGGTTCGCCAGACAGAGTAGGGCAATAGCCTGTGAAGCGGCTTTTCATACCCAGCTTTGCATGTTCTATGGAATCGATGAGTTGCGCGCGGCCTGTCTCCGGCCATAGCTCAATCCATTTCTTGCCGGAAACCTGCTCAAATTTCTCAATGTCCATCGCTTTCATGCCATTATTGTTCATGAACGCAACCTGCCCCTGAGGGGTGATAAGTTTGACGCAGTCCTGACTCTGATCGAGCATGGCTGCGAAAAGTGAGTCTGCTGTGCTGGAGATATTTTCAGCCAGTATCAGAGGCATATGCAGGCCCATATCCTTAATGTCAGGAACTATTTCCTTGTGTACACATTTGCATAGATGCGCGTGCGTGTATGCGCACAAGTGTACATATGGAAAAGGGGCTGGAGTATATGGTCAGAGGCGGGCTCAACGGGAGCAATTTGCTGGCGGCGCTGCGGATTGACGATCAGGCAAGGCTTGCAGAGCATATGGATGACGTATCCTATGGCCTTGGCCATGTTTTTTATGAGCCGGGAATGAACGTGAAATATGCGTATTTTCCGCGATATGATGCAGTATCGAGTTTTCATGTCATCATGGCAGACGGGGCTGCTGTCGAAACCGCAATGGTAGGGCGGGAAGGCGCAGTTGGCGGGATTGTGAGCAATGGTCGTCTTCCTGCCTATGCACGGTCTTGCGTCATGCATGGAGGGCAATTTTATCGCATTACGCTCTCTGATCTGGACTATGTTAAGAAGGACAGCGCCCAGATGCGATATTTATTTGCGCGCTATGCGGATTGCCTCGTCGCCCAGATATTCCAGTCTGTCGCTTGTAACGCGAGCCATACTATCGAGCGCAGAGCCGCCAAATGGCTGACAGCCGCTATGGACCGGACCGGAAAAGATGAGGTGTCGATGACACAGGATCAGCTTGGTTCGCTTCTTGGGGTAGGGCGCACTTATGTCAGCCGGATTATCAAACGCATGAAAGATAATGGCACTATCATGACGCGGCGCGGCGGCATCATGATCAAACGGCGCGATCAGCTTGATCATATGAGTTGTGATTGCAATCGGCTGGTTGCGGACCATTTTGCGACTGTTTTGAAAGGCATTTATCCTGACGCTACCGATGGGCATTGATTTCTGCCAGTCACAGAAACCGCAAAAATAGCGTTCCGGCTGGCCTTGCTGTAAAAAGCAAGGCACAAAGGCACTGACGATACATATTCTATAAGAGGGATCGCATGACGGCCGAGGCGGATGGCAATGTCAAAGAACAACGCTTGCAATATTGGATGTTCGGCGGGTTTCTTGCCGGGCTGATATTGGGGCTGATTGCCTATAGTTTTGCCGGTGGTGCGCCGTGGGTGGCGTGGGTTACGAGCAATGTCACTGGCCCTATAGGCCAGATATTCCTGCGCTTGCTCTTCATGCTGGTTATCCCGTTGCTGGTCTCTGCGCTGGTGGTAGGCGTTGCAGAAATGGGCGAGATGCGCGCGCTAAAATCCATCGGCGTGCGCACGCTGGTTTATACCGTCATTGTCTCGTCGATCTCGGTCGCGCTCAGTCTGGCGGTTGTCAATCTGCTTCAACCCGGAGCGGGCGTGGACCCGCAAACGGCGCAATCTCTGCTCGAAACATCGGGCGATGGTGCAAAGGCGATTGTCGATCGGGCAGGTGAAGCCAAGACGGGCGTGGATGCCATCGTCAATATTGTGCCGTCGAACTTCATTCATGCGATGAGCGAGAATGATATATTGGCCGTCATGTTTTTCTCGCTGGTATTTGGCATAGGATTTTTGCTGACAGATCCAGATCGTACCAAGGTGCTGCGGAATGGCATTGAGGGCGTGTTCGAGATTTCGATGAAGCTGATCGGCCTCGTCATTCGCATGGCGCCGCTCGCGATCTTCTGTTTCATGTTCAATCTGGCGGCGCTTTTCGGCTGGGACCTGATTGTCCGCCTGTCGGCGTATGTAGGCGTGGTGTTGCTCGCGCTGGCGCTCCAGATGTTCGGTGTATTCCCGGCGATATTGTCGCTTTTCGGCAGGAAAAACCCGGTCGCTTTCTTCCGCGAAACGCAAGAGGCCAGCGTGATGGCCTTTGCCACCGCCTCTTCCAATGCGACTTTGCCGACCGCGCTGCGCGTGGCCGACCAGCGCCTCAAATTGCCCAAGCCGGTTGCGCGTTTCGTGCTGACTATTGGCGCAACGGCCAATCAGAACGGTACAGCGATGTTCGAGGGCGTGACGGTGATTTTCCTTGCGCAATTTTTCGGTGTCGATCTGACTCTGGGGCAGCAGGTGACGGTGATGCTGATCTGTATATTGGGCGGCATCGGCACGGCGGGCGTGCCGGCCGGCTCCTTGCCTGTCATCGCGCTCATATTAGGGACCATCGGCGTTCCACCTGCGGGCATTGGCCTTGTACTGGGCGTGGATCGCTTGCTGGACATGTGCCGCACCACGCTGAATGTCGTGGGCGATCTGGTGGCCGCGCAGGTCATTAGTGTACATTCTGGCCAGCAGGAAGACGCTGTAACTACGTCTTCTTAGAAGCGGGGGTCTCTCAGGAGGAGGCTTCTTAGCGCGCGCGCAACAATCTATTGAGCGCGCTCCAGTCAGCGCCCTGGCTGGCGCTGGCCATATGGTCTTGCAAGGCACGATAATGGGTGAGGACCTGCCTTCCCATATCTGTAACGCTGGCGCCACCGCCTTTTGAACCGCCTGCGCTGGTTTCGACCAGAGGTGCGGCCCAGCAATGGTTCATTACGTCAACCAGCATCCAACAGCGGCGATAGCTCATGCCAAGCGCCCTTCCGGCGGCCGAGATGGAGCCGGTGCGCGCAATGGCATCGAGCAAGTCGGCTTTGCCCGGGCCCATGGCAATCTTGTCACCGCATAATATTTGTATCTTGAGCTTCAGGGCCGCTGCATTTGTCATGGCGACCTTATATAAAAATTATGCGACTTCGAAAATCGCTTCGACTTCGACAGCGCAATCCATCGGCAGTTCAGCGACGCCCACGGTCGAGCGCGCATGCTTGCCCGCTTCGCCGAATATTTCGACCATCAGGTCCGATGCGCCGTTCATGATCTGCGGGATAGCGGCGTAATCGGGCGTGGTGTTGATGAACCCGCCCAGTCGCACGCAGCGTACGACTTTGTCGAGATCTCCCTCCAGAGCCGTCTTGACCTGAGCGATGACATTCAGCGCACAGATGCGCGCGGCTTCGCGGCCCATATCGTCGGTGACATCCGCTCCAAGCTTGCCCTTATGCTGGTCGGCGAGTTTGCCGTCCGGGCCGAAGCAGACCTGCCCGGCAACAAAGATGAGATTGCCCGAGCGGACATAGGGCACATAATTGGCCGCAGGCGCGGGGGCGGGGGGGAGCGTGATGCCCAGTTCGCTCAACCGCTGCTCAATATTGTCCATACCGGCCCCTCAGTAATTGAATATGCTGTGCTCATTTGAACAAAGTTCGAACCACTCAAACCAGACTCTTGCTTCGAGCGAAACGAATATGGTGCCCCTGGCCGGACTCGAACCAGCACATCCGAAGATACCGCATTTTGAGTGCGGCGCGTCTACCAATTTCACCACAGGGGCATGTCTGCAATATTGCGTAGCTAGGCGCGTTTAGCCGAGGCATAATGACAACGCAACTGGCTATGCGCGGAAAGATGGCATCGCTTCAGCAATCTGTGTGATATAAAACCCCCGGCCGCAAGAGGGAGATACGACCGGGGGGAGGGGGAAGATTTCTTTAGGGTCCCGACCCTAGCTACAGAGGGAGGTTTTAGCAGCGGCGGCCATCGCTCTTGTCGATCGCATGACCGGCAACACCACCAAGGATGGCGCCTAATACGGTGCCGACTGTCTTGTCGCCTCGCTTGGCAACCTGATTGCCCAACAGGCCACCGGCTGCCGCGCCAATGATCGCGCCACCCGTGCCATTGTCCCGGCAGCGATAGCGATCGCCGCGATAAGAGCGGCTGTCTTTATAATAGCGCCCGTCGCGATAATAATCGCGGCTGTAATGCTTGTTGGCCTTGTGATAGCGGGCTTTATTATATCCGCGGTCATAATTGCGATATGTGTCGCCTACGCGATAATGGTCGCGTGCCATGGCGGGGGTGGCCGCAATAGTGCCCAGCGAAATGACGCTCAGGCTGAGCGCCGTTGCCAGCTTTTGGGTCAGTGTCATGCTCATATCGACGCTCCTTGCAATAATCTCGTATCGAAACGGTTGCATCGATGGACGTATCGACTCATCACCTTTCGATGATTCGTTTATAGGTCAGACGTATTGAGCGGAGACTGAATAAGGCTGTTATCTGTTGTTCAGCTTTGGCTGGGAGGAAGACCGGGTGCATAAATCAGGACGTTGGTGGTTTTCCGGCGTATATTTAAAATGGCTGGTGCCGCTGACAATGCTGATTGCGGCATTCGTCGCTCTTGTCATCATATTGTTCCACTCTCCGCCACGCATGAAAGCCGGGCCGTTCCCCATGCGCTATGAGGCTTTGGTGCTTGATGCAGGAAACCCCGGACAGACGGCTGTCGGGAAGCTTCATTTTCTGGGGGCGTGGACAATCCATAGCCCGGTCGAGTCCTTTGGCGGACTGTCAGCGCTCTATGCGGGGGGAACTGAAAATCCGTTGATCGCGCTGAATGATAAAGGCGTCGCATTTCGGCTGCCCAGACCGGGAGTGAGCGGGCAGGCGGAGGCACAGGTTTTGCCCTTGCTTGATGCTGAGAATAATATTGACGATTATTCGCGCGATAGCGAGGCACTGGCGTTCGATGCTAAAAGCGGAAAATCATGGGTGGGGTATGAGATCTCCCATCATATTTGCCGCTATTCTGTGGGTTTTCATACAGCGGAGCAGTGCAGGCAGTGGCCGGAAATGCGCAAATGGCCTGAAGGCTCCAGTCTTGAGTCAATGGCGCGCCTGCCCGACGGACGCTTTGTTGCCATTGCAGAGGGTGCTCCGGCGGCAAGAGAGGGGCGGGCGATGCTTCTGTTCAGTGGGGACCCTTCTGATAAAGCGACACCGCGCCCGCTCACGATGAGTTATGTGCCGCCTACAGGCTATGATCCAACCGATGCATTATGGGTGGGTGATAACGAGCTGCTGGTGCTCAACCGCCGTGTTACGCTTCATGATGGTTTCACTGCGGTCATCGCTCTGGTCAGGCTGGACGAGATGAAGGAAGGCGCCGTGTTGGTGGGGCAAGCGATAGCGCGGCTGGCTCCCCCGCTGCTGGCGGATAATTTCGAAGGGTTGGCGCTGGAAGAGCAAGGCAGGCAGCGGATATTATGGGTCATCTCTGATGACAATTTCATGCTTTTTCAGCGTACATTGCTGTTGAAATTCGCGCTGCCGGAGGCGCTGTGATTCGCGCTTGATTATAGTCAGCATAAGAAAAAAGCGGCCCGCAGGACCGCTTTTTCATTCTGTTGCCCGAAGAATCGAATCAGGCAGCTACAGAAGCCTGCTTTTTTGCAATCTCGCGCTTCAGGCGGCGGGCCTTGAGCGAGAGCTTGTCATCCTTGGTCTTCAGCAGCCAGTTGTCGAGACCGCCATTATGCTCCACCGAACGCAGACCATTGGTCGACACGCGCAGTTTTACGCCTTTTTCAAGCGTTTCGGACAGCAGAGTGACATTCTGCAAATTGGGCAGGAACACCCGCTTCGTCTTGTTGTTGGCGTGGGAAACATTGTGCCCCACCTGGCGACCCTTACCGGTCAGTTCGCAAATGCGCGACATATCTTGTAATCCTGTGTAATCGGATGATCTCGGAAAGCGGCGCGGATACCCGCTTATGCGATCAAGGTCAAGCCTTGGCGCGCCTTTTCACACAGGATAGAGCAGTCCCATGTCCTCTGCTTTCCCAATGCCGCCTGCAATGGCCCGCGCATTAGCACTGGCCCGTGCTGCGGCGGCGGCTGGCGAAGTGCCCATTGGTGCCGTTGTGGTGCGTGATGGTCAGATAGTGGGAGAGGGAGAGAATCGCAACCGGCGCGATAATGACCCGACAGCGCATGCCGAAATAATTGCGATTCGTGCGGCGGCGCTTGCGCTGGAGGACTATCGGCTGAACGGGTGCGATCTTTATGTGACGCTGGAGCCATGCCCCATGTGTGCGGGCGCAATTTCTCATGCACGGATTGCGCGGCTCTATTATGGTGCAACGGACCCGAAGGGGGGCGGTGTAGAACAGGGCGCACGCGTTTTTGCGCAGCCGCAATGTCATCATCGGCCGGATGTGTATGGCGGGATTGGTGAAGCGGAAGCGGCCGCTTTGCTGACTGATTTTTTTGCGCAGAGGCGATAGGTGGTGTTGACATTCCGCCCTGCCGGTCTGCAAATGCCGCTTTCCCGTACTTCCGATGCTCACGCACCTTTAGTACGCTGCGCTTCGGCTCACAGAAAACCAGCATTTTCGCCACGGCATCTTCTGAATGTCAACATCACCTAGTGTGGTGGATTTGAAATTCGCCACATTGAAACGGCCAGGTGCAGAGCGAACTTCAGATCCGGGTCACTAGTCAGAAGTCGGACACCGGCTCGTTTCTAATATTCGGCCCGCTCCTGAAATTTGATCCTGTAGAGCGTATAGGGCAGTTCTTGTTCGGCCTTGAGTTGCACAGGCACAAGCCATTCCGGCACATCGCCCTTTTCCATCTGCGCATAAAAGCCATGGGGGCTGCGTGTGCGGTAGATGGTGCCTTCGGGGAAATCGGGGCATAGCAGAAAATAGCTGGCCCCGCGGCGACGGGCGATAGAACGGAAGGTTTCGGCAGTGCCATCAAAGGCATGATGAATATCAAGAATCGCGGCACCGTTGCGATGATAGGGGCCAGCGATGACGCTATGATGGGTGGTGGCGATGATCCGTGGGCCGAGATCGACCAATGTGAAGAGAGTGGCTGGCGGAATCTGGTTGAGCGGGCGAAGGGATGAAAGCGTGCGGCATTGCGCGTTCGCCTGTCTGACGCGCTGCATATAGGCCGCGCGCGAAGGGGAGGCGGATGATGATGTGTCTGTGGGCTTTGACGCGGCGATATTATGCGAGGTTTGGGGTAGCCAGCGCTGGATGGCGGGGTACAGGTCACTCGCCCAGATACTGATGATGAGCCCGGATATGCTAATGGCAGCGATAATACGCTGACTGGCTCGTGTGGAGATCATGCGTTCCAGTGATGCATAGATCGCCCATGCGACCGCTGGAATGGCGAGCAGTTGCGCGGCGGGCGTTGCCCTGATCTGCCAGAACATCAGCATAAGCGCAAAGAGCATCATCAAGGTGACCGTGCCCCATGCCCAGAGCCGCTCGGTATCCTTGCGCACATGATAGCTGCCGATGCAGGATGAGAGCACTCCGGCGATGGGCAAAGCGAGCATGGGAATGGCTTTTGCTGCAGGCAGAACCAATATGGACTTGGCCTCGCGGATATTGGCAAGCCAAAGCTGTTCCAGCTCCGGCGAGATATGATAGGCGCTGGTGAAGCATTGCGGCCACAGGAGAAAGGCAAGGGCGCCTATTATGCTGCCGACTGTCCCTCCCGCAATCAGCCGGTGTTGCCAGCTTTTGAGCGGTAGCAAGACGAGCAGCACCATCCCGCCTGCCGCCATGCCCAGAGTGGCAACCCATATTGGCGAGAGCGCGTCGCACACCAGGGCGCGGTTGGCGGTGCTGGCAAAGCCGGTATAAAGCAGTCCGGTGCCGCCTCCCAGCGCCAGCGCATAGGGCAGCATGCGCCGCGCCGCGCCCGGTTTGAACACCCAGCGCAGCGCGATGAGGCCCCCTGCACCTGCGAGATAGATGATCATCTCCATGCCGATAGCGACGGACAGCGCACTCGCCAGCCCCGCGATTATGCCACCGCGCAGCCATTTGCGATCGACGATGCCAGCGAGCATCGTCACAGCAAGTGCCAGCTGCCAGCCATGATGATCTATGCGCATCGGCATGAACATCACCAGCCCTACTGGCGCCGCGAGCGGGAGAATGATGGCAAATATCCATGCTGAGCTGCCATCCCGGGTCAGGCGGCGCGTGATCAGTGCAAGGCTGAGCACGAGCAACAGCAGCGGTAGTAAGGGTGCTATGGCGCAGGCCCAGCGGTCTGCATTGCCCTGTTCCATGACTAGACCAAACAGCAGCATCAGCCCGGCAAGTGGCAGGTCTATAAGCCGGGACCAATGAATATCCGCACCCTCAGGCGGCGCCATCCTATATTGGTGCAGGTCGAACCAGCCTTGTCCTGCCAGCCAGTCCCGCACTTGCAGATAGCGCATATTGTCGTCGGTATCGGAGAGGGTGAACCAATATATATTGTCGGAGCGGACTTGCAGAAAGTAGGTGGCAATGCCGAGCCATATCAGGAAGGTGAGCCACACCCGATTATCCTCGGCCCAGCCTCGCGCTTGTGCGAGCAGGCTGCGGACGACATCGGGATTGTTGGAATGAGGGCTTTCGCTCATGAACAGCAAGGATTAGAGCGATCCAGATAAAGCGCAATGATATTATGCGTAAGGGGGCTAAGGAAATGATGGCGTTTTGGAAGGGCCTGTCTCCGTCGCGACGGATATTGCTGGGCCAGATTATGCGCTATGGGCTGGTGGGGCTGGGGGTTACTCTGGTTCAGGCAGCCGTCTATTGGTTGTTGGCCACTTATGGCGGTCTGCATAGCCAGATTGCCAATTTGGCAGGCTATGTGGCGGCGGTGGTTCTCGGTTATATATTGCACGGCCGCTTCACTTTCGCAGAGGCGCAACAGCCTGTTGGAAGTGCTGGCCACGCGGCGCGCGGTACACGCTTTGCTCTGGCATCACTGTTCAGCCTTGGTCTCAATGCGCTATGGGTATGGCTGTGCATATCATGGCGTGGCTGGCCAACATGGACGCCGATACCCGCGATGCTTTTTGTGACGCCGGCGATCATGTTTGTCGTGAACAAGCGCTGGGTGTTCCGGTAAGCGCTGGCCGGGGCCGGGGTTTTGGCCGGCTGCATTCAACTAATGCACAAACCGTGCGACGACATCACGGTAGGAACGGCTGACTTTCACCTGCGCGCCACTTTCCAGAATCAGAAAACATTCGCCATTGGTATGCGGTTTGATTTGCCGAACCTGGCTGAGGTTGACGATGGTCGAGCGATGCACGCGTTGGAAATTGCGTGGATCAAGCCGTTTTTCGAGGTCCTTCATCGTCTCGCGCAGGATCAGCGAATTGTCTGCGGTGTAGATGCACATATAATCGCCCGCTGCATCGATGCGCTCGATACTATCGACATCGACACGAAAAATCTGTCCGCGATCCTTGATGTTGATGAGTTTTTCATAACGATTGGACGCAGGCGCCTCTTCCTCTTCTGCATTAAAGCCTGACATGGCCTCGGGTGCGACCTCTGCCAGCACAGTGCGCAGGCGCTCGGCTTCCTGCACCTGACGTTTGTCGGCGATGCGCTGGCGCACACGTTCAAGAGAATCCGCAAGACGCTGTTCATCGACAGGCTTCATCAGATAATCGACGGCCTGTGCCTCGAAAGCCTTGATCGCATGGTCGGAATAAGCGGTGACGAATATGAAAAGCGGGGGTTCTATGTCCATTGTCCCGCGTACAACCGAAAAGCCATCAAAGCCGGGCATCTGGATGTCGAGGAAAACAAGGTCAGGCTTGTGGGTTTTAATGGAACGGATCGCCTCCCGGCCATTTTGGCAGGTATCAATAATTTCCACATCCTCATGGGCTTCCAACCGCAGCTTGAGCCCCTGAATAGCAAGGCTTTCATCATCAACGAGGATGGTTCGAATGGTCATGCCGTTACTTCCATATTTGTTTCCGTTAGCAGCGGGAGCTCAATCGTTACGACAAAGCCTCCACCGGGGGTAGAACGCGCGTCGAAGCTATGTCGTTCCGCAAAAGCCTGAGAAAGTCTGTCCCGGATATTGACCAGCCCCACGCCAGTGGAAAGATTTGGCCGTGCTGGCTGCTGATTCAATCCCGGCCCTGTGTCGGACACGATGATCCGTACATTTTCCCCGGCAGGTTGCGCAACAACGCTTATATCCGCGCCTTCTTCCTTGGGCGTTACTGCATATTTGATCGCATTTTCCACCAGAGGCTGGAGCAGGAGCGAGGGCAAATGTGCCGTCGCGACTTTCGGATCTATATCGAAACTGGGGCGCAGCCTGTCTTCAAAGCGCATTTTTTCAATTTCGAGATAGAGCTTGAGCGTTTCCACTTCCTGATGCAGCGGCACCAGGGCGGTTGGCTCATTGATGAGTGTGTAGCGCAGAAAGGACGAGAGGCGCGACAGCATCGCATTGGCCCGGTCGGTTTGTTTCAGCAGAACCAGCGTTGATATGCTGTTCAGAGTGTTGAACAGGAAATGCGGGTTGAGCTGATAGCGCAGCATCGCCAGTTGCGCGCTTGATGCCTGACTTTCCAGTCGCTCCAGCTGGTCGGCCTGTTCCTCCACGGTGAGGTAATAGTTGATCGCATAATAGAGTGCGGACCATGCGAAAAGCAGGGTGACGGTGAGATAATAAGCGCCGAGCAAGAGCTGAACGCCTGCAATGCCACCACCGCGGTTTTGCGTGGAAAAGACCCATGCGTCGATGAAGGCGCCCAGCGCTGCTGCGACCAATATAACGAGGATAGAGACGGTCCATGTCACAAAGGGCCGTTGTTTGAGCAATGTGCGAAAAAACACTGCCATGATCAGCGTGAGCGAATAGCCGGTGACGGTTGAGATCAGGACAGGAATGAGAAAGGAAAAGGGCTGGCCATTGGCGAGGCCGGATATGCCGCGCAAAACAAATGCACCTGCCCATCCGACGGACTGGAGATTCCAGAAAGCCCGGTTTTTATCCTGGAAAAAGGGCTTGGCTTGAAGTGGGTTAACAGACATGCTGCATATGTCTTATCGCGATATATCGAAACTGCGAAGCTGTTTCAGCGCGATTGTGTTTCTTTATCTTTGGGCAGTGGGGTTCGCAAAGGCGCGACAACGGTCTTGTTGGTGCTGTCCATCCACATCACTTCATTCAGCGCGAGCTTTTGCCCATTATGATCATGCAATCCTATATCCAGCAGGGGAGCGAGGTCGCGTTTATCCACCAATATCATCGGGCTGGTTTCAACCTGTTCCCATTGCTCGGCCCATTGACGCAGCGCCATCAACGCCGGGGTGAGCGCCCAGCCCTTGTCCGTGAGGCGATATTCGACACGGCGCTTGTCTGTTGTCATTACATGGCGGCTGAGTATGCCATATTGCACCAGTTTGCTGAGGCGATTGGAGAGGATGTTGCGGGCAATGCCGAGCGCGGATTGTATGTCTTCGAAATGGGCCAGGCCGAAAATTGCGCTGCGCAATATGAGAAATGTCCACCGTTCCCCGATAATGTTCAAGGCATTGGGAAGAGGGCATCCTTTATCCAGTCGGAACGGAATATTTGTCATCATCCGAAATATAGGAGAACTCCTCCTTATTTGCAAAGACATAGACGTATGGCGATGGGAATTGCCTAAATATATCCAGACTGTCACTTTTTTGTTGCGTGCTAACAGGGTTAGACCGCATCGTTCACGCGATGTTGCGCCAATATGAACTTGTCGAAAAAGTAAAACGCTACGACCCGGATGCGGACGAGGCGCTGATTAATCGCGCCTATGTCTTCTCGGTACAAAAACATGGCTCTCAGAAGCGCGCCAGTGGGGACCCTTATTTTAGTCACCCTATCGAAGTCGCGGGTATTTTGACCGACTTTTACATGGACGACAAGACCATCGTGACTGCATTATTGCATGACACGATTGAGGATACGCTGGTCACCGCCGAAGAAATAGAAGAGCTGTTTGGTGATGATATTGCGCGGCTGGTGGATGGCGTTACCAAGCTTTCGAAGATTGAAGCACAATCGGAAAATGAACGTGCGGCTGAGAATTTGCGTAAATTCCTGCTGGCCATGTCGGACGATATCCGTGTGTTGCTCGTCAAGCTGGCGGACCGGCTCCATAACATGCGCACATTGCATTTTATTCCCAATGAAGAAAAGCGCCGTCGTATTGCGCGCGAAACCATGGATATATATGCCCCGCTTGCCGAGCGCATTGGCATGTATGACTTTATGCGCGAAATGCAGCTGATCTCGTTCCAGCATCTCGAACCTGAAGCCTATGACAGCATCACACGGCGACTTAACCAGCTGACTGAGGGCGGCGGGGACAAGGTCGCACGGATCGCTTCGGGCCTGCAATTGCTGCTGGGCAGCGCAGGTATGAATGTCACGGTATATGGCCGCGAGAAGCACCCTTATTCGATCTGGCGCAAGATGCAGGAGCGCCATATCAGCTTTGAGCAACTTACCGATGTGATGGCTTTTCGAATCATCACGGCAAGCACAGATGATTGCTATCGTGCATTGGGCATTATTCATGGTCGCTACAAGATGGTGCCGGGCAAGTTCAAGGATTATATCTCCACGGCCAAGCGCAATGGCTATCGGTCCTTGCATACGACTGTGATTCACGGCGAAAATGCACGGATCGAAATTCAGATACGCAGCACGGAGATGCACCGTGAAAATGAGTTCGGGCTGGCGTCTCACTGGGCTTACAAGCAAGGCGGAGACGGACCAGACGGGCAGGCGGGCTGGTTACGTGATCTGATTGAAATTCTCGATCAGAGCCATGACGCCGAGGAGCTGCTCGAAAATACGCGCATAGCCATGTATCAGGACAGGATCTTCGCCTTCAGCCCCAAGGGCGAGCTGTACCAGCTTCCCAAAGGTGCAACCCCTGTCGATTTCGCATATGCCATCCATACCGATCTGGGAGACCAGACTGTTGGTGCCAAGGTGAACGGGCGCGTGGTGCCATTGCGCACTGTGCTGGAAAATGGCGATCAGGTCGAAATATTGAAGAGTGGGGGGCAGGAGCCGCAACCAGGTTGGCTTACCTTTGCGATCACCGCCAAGGCACGCGCGGCGATCCGCCGGTATATCCGCCACAAACAGCGCGATGAGACGATAGCGTTAGGTCAAAATCTGTTTGAAGAGATTGTCGCGCGCCTGCCGGTAGACATCGGCAGTAAAGCGATAAATGCGGCACTCAAACGTCTTAAGATACAGGATCGCGCTGCGCTTATGATCGCCATTGCGACGCATCGTCTGACCGATGCCGAGGTGATGGAAGCCCTGATTCCCGGCTCTGCCTCAGGAGAGGGCATGGACGATGTCATGCCGCAGCAGAATGCCCCTGTTTCCATCCGTGGATTGACCCCTGGCATTGCCTATCATCTGGGAGAATGCTGCCACCCTGTGCCCGGGGACCGTATCGTAGGCATAAGGCAGAAGGGCGAGCCGATCGAGGTGCATATGATCGATTGTCTGGCGCTGGAAACAGGGCAGGATGCCGATTGGGTGGATCTTTCCTGGGATAATAAATCAAAAGGCGGCACAGCGCGCCTGCAGGTGGTCGTCAAAAACCAGCCGGGCGCCCTGGCTGCTGTCGCCAATATCTTCGGTGTCAACAAGGCTAATATCCTGAACCTGCAACTGGTGAACCGTGACGGGCCGTTTCATACCGACATTATTGACCTCGAAGTTGCTGACGCACATCATCTGATGCGCATCCTCTCGGCGCTGCGTTCGCTGGATTATGTAGCGCAGGCAGACCGGGTCTAGTGACCCGGATCTGAAGTTCGCTCTGCACCTGGCCGTTTCAATGTGACGAATTTCAAATCCACCACACTAGGCCGGATCGACATTCAGAAGATGCCGTGGCGAAAATGCTGGTTTCTGTGACCCGGAGCGCAGCGTACTACAGGTACGTGAGCATCGGAAGCACGGAAAAGCGGCATTTGCAGACCGGCAGGACTGAATGTCTATACCGCCTAAAAGCCGAACCGAGCCGTTATCCTGATGTCCCGGCCTGCCAGTGGCGCATAATCCTTCAATACACTGGCATGGCGGCGGGCTGTCACATCGAAGATATTATTGGCCGAGAGGGTGATGCTGGTCGCGCTATTGCCAGCCAGCGGTTTGTAGCTGACCGATGCATTGACCAGCGTGAAAGCAGGCGTTTCGGTTTCCAGAGCAGAAATACGGTCCTGTTTGAAAGCATGTTCCGCCTCTATCCGCCCGGTCCAGCGATCACCGGAGAGTTGCGCGCCACCCATGATGCGAAGGGGAGGGATACGGGGAGCTGGGCCAGATCCTACGATGCGCGCATGGACATAATCCGCCGCGGCATCAAGTATGAGTCTGGTTTCGCCCCACTGTGCAACCGTCGCTTCGGCTTCGGCTTCGAAACCATAAGTGCGCGCTTTGGCCTGCTGATACTGGAAGCAGGGGAAGTCCAGATCGTCTGTGACAGCGAGACAGGCGGCGTCATCGACAATGCTGTCATAAATATAGCCGTCGAACCAATTGTAGAAGCTGCTGAGGCTAATCCGGTAATTGGCGCCTGAGCCGCGCAGGCTGGCCTCTATGCCCCAACTTTTCTCCTTGGCGAAATCCGGGCTGCCCAGTTCGAAAGCCTGTGTGCCGGCATGTGGGCCGCGCGCATATAGTTCTTCAGCGGAGGGCGCCCGCTCGCTGCGCGCAGCATTAATGCCGATACGCCAGCCGGGGACCAATGCATAGCTTCCGCCCGCTGAGAAGGAGAAGGCGTCGAATGTACGGGCCGTCGCCGCAACGCTGAGGTCCGCATCAGCATTGGCGCTTATCCGGCTATGTTCATAGCGGGCCCCTGCTTCCGCGCGCAGGTCGCCAAGGTCGATCGATTGCAGGGTGAACAGGCCGAATTGGGTGGTGCTGTTGGCGGGCACGAACTTTTCTTCACCAATGACGCGAAAATCGCGCGCATAATATTGTGCGCCGCTCACGCCGTCCCAGCCATCACGCCGGGCTTGTATCAGCTCCATGCGCGCTTCGAGCCCTTCGGCATAGAAGCTGGTGCCGACCTCGCCACTATCCTCTATTTCGTCATGCTGATAATCCGCATAACCGGCGCGCAAGCGGACTGTATCGAGAAAGCCGCCACCCGTGCTAAGCTCGCCGCGCAGGTCTACGCGGGTTTGCTTCATCGCCAGTGTGACATTCTCATGGGCGTGGCCATGTTCCTCTTCTGCCTCGCCTTCATGTTCTTCCTCGTCATGCTCTTCTTCGTCATGATGTTCTTCGGTGATTTCCAGCCTCGCGGGAACACCATAGCTGTTGTCCGTATGGGCGATGGATATGCCCAGCGTGCCGCGCTCGTTAATATAGCCGATAGCGCCAGCGACCTCCCACATCTCTGCCCCACTATTGGGCAAGGTGCCGCGCAGTGCTGCATTTTCGAGAATTTCCTCTTCGTCTGACTGTGCGGCAATGGCGCGCAGCGGTCTGGCGAGGATGAACCCGCCAGTGTCGAGATTATCCGCCTTGGACCAGCTGCCATCGACATGTGCCACAAAGCCGCCACCTAGTGCGGTTTCGGCTTTGCCAGACAATATACGTTCCTGTGCAGCGCTGCCATAGGTGGCCATGCCTTCGACATGTATATCTTCATTGGGAATACGATGCGGGATACGTGCGTCGATGACATTGACGACGCCGCCAATCGCACTGGACCCGTAAAGCAGGGCAGCCGGGCCACGCAGTACCTCGATACGCTCTGCAGTCAGAGGGTTGATCGCCACGGCATGATCAACAGATGTTGTAGAAACATCAAAGCTGCCGATACCATCAGTGAGCACCCGGATGCGATCCCCTTGCAGGCCGCGCAACACCGGACGTGAAGCATTGGGCCCAAAGCTGGTGGCTGAGACGCCCGCCTGTCTGTTGAGCGTTTCGCCAATGGTTGAGCGCAGGTCTCGCGTCAGCTCTTCACCCGACATTATGGATACATTGGACAATATATCGATTTGACTACGGGGCAGTATCGCGGTGACGATGATGTCGCGCTCGGGGCGCTGGTGGTAGCCATCTGCCTGTGCAGGGGTGCCCTCTTGCGCATATGCTGCCTGTGCATAGCCAAGCGTGAGGAGAGACAGGGACGCGAGCGATTGCGATAATATAGGGCGCATTATGATGGGGCGATCTTTCTTTGGAGGCGTGGTGTGCACTCCTTATTTGTAATGTTACAACATATCAATAGTTAATTGGAGCCGATATAATTTTCGTCGGATGAATGGAGTGAAATATGAGATGTAGCCTATGGTCAGGGCTGTGCTGAATATAATGCCAGCATCGCCTGAATATCACGAGACGGTGTTACCACTCAGCAGATGCCGTAGCGAAAATGCTGGTTTTTCGTGAGCCGGAGCGCAGTGTATTACAGGTACGTGAGCACCGGAAGCACATACAAGCCGCGTTTGCAGACCGGCAGGGCTGAATGTTGATTCGGCCTAGTGATCCGGATCTGAAGTTCGCTGCATTATTCGGCAAGCACTGAGCGAACTTCAGATCCATAAGGGTCACTAGTAACTATATGAATCTAGTGTGGTTTAAGGATTTGAAATTCGCTCTGCACCTG
>Ga0070727_10001420_pt1 | contig 25320 bp, 28 predicted proteins | sample tdAd472_FD_66722 | JGI IMG/M metagenome (GOLD analysis project Ga0070727, IMG submission 66722) | Marine sediment microbial communities from the Atlantic coast under amendment with organic carbon and nitrate - tdAd47.2 | ecosystem: Environmental > Aquatic > Marine > Coastal > Sediment | place...
TGACTCCGGCCGGCTTCAACCTCCTCGAGGCTCGAGTCGGCCAGATGGCTGTTGCTATCGGAAGTCCGTGGAACCTCGAGTCGACTGTCACAGCGGGAATCGTTTCCGCTATCAATCAAACCAATTGTGAGTTCGACACTTGCGTCTCGATGGTGCAAACCGATGCCGCCATCAACCCGGGGAACTCAGGGGGACCGCTGGTTGACCGAAACGGACAGGTGATCGGGATCAACGTCTCAATCTTCACTACTTCGGATGCGAACGCCGGGGTTGGTTTTGCCGTCCCAGCCGATACCGCCATGGCTTATGCCGAGAGCATTGTCTCCGGGGAAGCCATTGAAACGGCGTTTCTCGGTATTCGCGGGGAGGCAGCCACGGAGGATCAAGCAGGGGCATTGATCATCGAAGTGTTCCCCGATACCGGAGCTGCTGATGCCGGAATCGAGGTAGGCGACGTGATCGTGTCTATCGGAGGTGTCGAGATCCTTGGCATCGCTGACCTATCTGCTCAGATTCGGACCTATCAGCCTGATGATGTCGTTGACATGGTGTTGATCCGTGATGGCGAGGAACAGACGGTCACTGTGACGTTTGGACCGAGGCCGGCCGACCTCAACTGACTCGGGGATCTTCAGCTCTCGAACTCGATGCCCAGGGCGCCGTTCCAAAGGATGTGCCGTCCGAACTCTTGAAGCTGTTCCCTGCCTTTGGTGATTGTCAGAAAGTGGTTTCCGGCGAGTGGCCCGGCCGTGCTGGCGAAGGCGGCATTGCCGTACGTGAAGAGAATCTCGGTTTCGCTGATGCCTCCGGGGTAGAAGAGGATGTCCCCCCTGGATGGGTACACGGTGTGATTCTCCGGCTGTAGATCTGACACCAGCGCACCAAGAGGCATCCAAACGGCTTCACCACTCCAGCGCGCATGTATCACCTTGGTGCGAAAAGGCAGTTGACTTTCGAACCATGCGCAGGTGAGGGGTGCATCGGAACGTTCGAATCTGGCTTCAAACAAGAATGGGTGCGCGGAGATCTTGAGGTCAGGCATCAGCTCAACCGTAGTTTGCCTCCTTGGCTCACCCGTATAGTCGGGTGTTCAAGATGTATCGCTAGGAGTGAAAATGGACCTCGGCAACCTGATCGTCACATTGTTGGCGGTTGCGATCGTTGGAAGCCTCGCTTTCTGGTTTGGTCGTCGGGCTGCATCGAGTTCACTCGCTCCCAGCACTAGGGGGCGTCGTCTCGAGGAATATGAGTTCTATCCGTTCGTCATCAATCCGAACGGGCATGTCGAATTCGATGTCGAGGCGTTCAATCGCGCGGTCGAGCACTTTCTCACAGAGAGGAACGAGCAAGCCGCTCGCGAGTTGATCGTGATTGGCGAGCAGAACCTTGTCAGAGATACCGCAACCAGCGATGCACTCGAGAGATACAAGCGGCTCTACTCGACCTACGACGGCGACGGAGTGGTGAGCGACAACGATCTCTTCTTGGAGAACTATCGACGGATAGTGCATCAATTCGGACGCTCGTTCCCCAATACAGGCATCGAGGTGTTGCTTCACAATCTGGTGAATCCCTCGAGGTCACTTGTCGCGATTGAGAATGGGGTGGTAACCGGCCGGTCCGTCGGTAGCGGCGCCACGAATCTCGTTCTCGACCTGAAGACCAGACGTCAGAGGGGTGAGGACAAGGTCAACTACGAACTCAACATTGGGTCACGGCAGTTCAAGTGCACAACCGTTCCGATATTTCGGCCCGAATACGGATTGGTTGGAGCGGTTTGTATCAACATCGATACCCACTTCATCAGAGATGCGGCTGCGGGGGACAAAGCCATGCTGGATGCTTTTGTCGACAATCTCCTGCGCACAGACTTTGATCTCGACGAGAACATCCTTTCCCCTGACGAATATCGAAGTGCGATGCGAGGCAAGCGCCATTACCTGGATGAGGCCATCAGATCAGGGTCTCGCGGGCAGGAGCGAAAGCTGGCGGCGATCCTCTTCTCTGACATCGTGGGCTACACGTCTCTGATGGGAGATGACGAGGAGAAAACATTCAGCATTGTCGAGGCCAACGAAGAGATTCATCTCAAAGCGCTGTCCACAAATGGTGGACGCCTTCTCAAGAAACTTGGTGATGGCCTGCTGGCGAGCTTCGACACTGCTTCCGGTGCCGTTGCTTGCGCCCAGGACATCCAGAGGGGCGTTGCAGCGGACGGGCGGTTCGAGGTAAGGGTCGGAATTCATCTTGGTGAAATCGTTGAATCTGATGGAGACGTCCACGGGGATGGCGTCAATATCGCTTCTCGCATCCAAAGCGCGGTCGAGGCCGGCGAGATCGGGATCTCAAAGGTTGTGTACGAGAACGTCAAGAACAAGCAAGGCCTTCAGGTTCATGAAATCGGCGAGCGGACTCTGAAGAACGTGACCAATCCGATAATCCTCTACACGGTCTCGGTATAGGCCCTTTCTCGGCTAGCTAGTAGTGATGCGGTGCTTGATGTGGACGACGGCTGCTGAGATCACTATTGGGCTCTCACCAAAGCTCTGATAAGCGGTGTGAACCTCGTCAGAAGACGTTGTGTGATGGATTGACGGCACGTCCACGAGGCCACAATCGCGTCGCTCCAGACGATCAGTCATCCCGCTAGGGTCGGTGGTGCCCATCACTACCGATGGGTACTTGAAGCCAGCGAATCCGGTTAGATCCCGGAACTGTCCCGCAACTGTCATGCCCCGTGAAGGGGACGAGTCAGGTCGCCTGTACTTTGAGTCACGAGTAAGTCTCGGATGAAGACGGCATTGTGGGTACAGGGAAACCTCCACCCTCTTCATCCTCCAGACGGAGGATGTTTCTATATGAGAAGGACCGCGTTCCTTGCGGCAATCGTGTTGGCCCTTGCGGCATGTGGCTCGGCCCACGCCACCAGCACAACGGCAGTCAAGTCGGCACAGTCGACCTCGGCTCAAACACCGGGTGTTTCGACGAGCACAACTGCTGAGGTCGGCGATCCAGCTTTTCCGGCCGACATAGAAGACGACAATCGGACGATCAGGATCGACGAACGGCCTGAGGCGATCATCTCGCTCTCCTCAACCGCAACTGAGATGTTGTTTGCCATTGGAGCGGACACGCAAGTGGTTGCCGTCGATGACCAATCGAATTACCCGGCCGATGCTCCGATGACCGACCTCTCGGGATTCACCCCCAACTTGGAGGCGATCCTTGCATACGAACCTGATCTCGTGGTCATCACATTCGACCCCGGAGATCTGGTTGCTGGCCTCGAAACCGCTGATGTCCCTGTATTGACCTTCGGCGGTGCGGCAACGATCGATGATGTCTATAGACAGATGGAGGCCCTCGGACGCGCGACTGGCAATGCCGATTCGGCCGCCGCGGTGATCGAAGGCATGCAAGCCGAGCTGGCCGAGATCCTTGCCATGTCGACGAGTACGGGTGAGGGCGTGACCTACTACCACGAGATCGATTCGACCTTCTACACGGCGACGTCGTCAACGTTCTTTGGAGAGATCTACAGCCTCTTCGGCATGGTCAACGCCGCCGACCCTGCCGACGAGGATGGGGCTGCCTTTGGCTATCCCCAGTTGTCAGCGGAATTCGTCGTTTCTGCCGATCCGAACATCGTCTTTCTGGCCGACGTCCTCTACGGAGAAAGCGCCGAGACGGTCGCGGCCCGGCCAGGTTGGGACGCGATGACAGCGGTCCAGAACGGGGACATTGTCGAACTCGACTCGGACGTTGCTTCCAGATGGGGTCCACGCATCGTCGACTTCGCTCAGGCCGTGGCTGACGCACTCAGACAGTTCTACGGAGGCTGATCATCTCCGAGACGGTGACACGAGCAAAGCCTGCTCGCCTCGGTCCTGGGGCGGTGGCTATTGGCGTGCTTGCGATGCTTGGCTCAGCCTTACTCGGGATCCTCGTTGGATCGGCCGGCCTGGGAGTTGGAGATGTGGTGCTGGCGCTGCTCGATGGGCTTCCATTCGTTGAGCTGAATCACGGTCTAACGGACATCGAGCTTTCGGTTCTATACGAGATTCGGCTTCCCCGAGTGGCGCTTGGAGCAATCGTTGGCGCCGTCCTAGCTGGAGCCGGGGCGGCTTATCAGGGGGTCTTCAGAAACCCTCTGGCAGATCCCTATCTCTTGGGGGTGGCCGCCGGAGCCGGGCTCGGAGCGACCGTCGCCTTTGCTTGGCTCGGCGACGGCGATCTGGTGCCCATTCTCGCCTTTGTGGGTGGGCTCGGGTCGGTCGCCTTGACCTACATGCTTGGCAGATCAGTCGGCGGACGAAGCGTCACTTCGCTGATCCTTGCCGGAGTCGCAGTGGCTGCATTCGCAACGGCGGTACAGACGTTCGTACTCCAACGAAATGTCGAGACCTTGCGCGAGGTGTATTCATGGATCCTTGGGCGTCTAACGACTGTGGGATGGAACGAAGTCTTGGGACTTCTCCCGTATGCGGTGGTGTCCCTTGCTGTGATCTTCGCTTCACGACGACTCCTCGATGTCTTGAGCCTCGGTGATGAAGAAGCATTGGCGTTGGGTGTGACCGTATCGAGAGTAAGGGCCGTTGTCGTGATCGCTGCAACTCTTGCTACAGCGGCGGCCGTGGCGGCGAGTGGGCTGATCGGATTCGTTGGGATCATCGTTCCGCATACCGTTCGTCTCCTTTTTGGCTGGAGCTACCGAATCATCGTCCCGCTCTCGATTTTGTTCGGTGCAGCCTTTCTCATGACAGCCGACATCGCTGCTCGCACTCTGGTGGCACCTGCTGAGTTGCCGATAGGTGTGGTGACGGCCTTTCTTGGTGCTCCCTTCTTCGTGCTTGTGTTGAGAACGATGAGAGGGCCGGAATGATCACGTGGCAGTCCGTCGAGGTCGTCTTCGGTACTGCCCGAGTTCTTGGCCCCATCAGCATTCATGTAAGCGACGGCGAATGGGTTGGCTTGATAGGGCCCAATGGCTCGGGCAAGTCGACCTTGCTTCGGACCGCCCTCGGCCTGGTGGAACACTCTGGCACTGTCAGTTTCTCAAACGGGGGCGGCAACTCTGGAACGGCGGCGGCATGGATGCCCCAACGCCCCCGGCTTCCCGAGGCCATGGGTGTCGCCGACTATGTGATGCTCGGTAGGACACCCCATATCGGGTATCTGGGGGCGGAGTCCAGGCGTGACGTAGCGAGAGTTGATGATGCGATGACGACTCTGGCAATCAACGAACTGGCTCACCGGCCGTTGTCGACGTTGTCGGGTGGTGAGGCGCAGAGGACCGTCTTGGCTCGTGCGCTCGCCCAGGAGTCACGGGTGCTCCTTCTCGATGAGCCCACTGCGAGTCTCGACATAGGCCATGCAATTGACGTGTTGGAAGTCGTCGATCGTCTCAGGCACGACGAAGGGCTAACGGTCATCACGGCGGTACATGATCTGACCTTGGCCGGCCGATTTGCCGACAGGCTGATCCTGCTTGGCGATGGTGTCGTTCACGCCGACGGGCAGGTTCGGGACGTGCTGACAGAGGAGAACCTTTCAGCTCACTACGGAACCGGGGTGCGCGTCGTGCACGATGACGCGGGTCCAGTCGTAATACCCTCTCGGTCGAAGCGATGACTGACGCACCACCAACAGAGGGACCGGACAAGGGCTCCGTACGCGCGAGTTCACTCGTCCTGGTCAACACCGGTGACGGAAAAGGTAAGTCGACAGCCGCCTTTGGCACCGCAATCCGAGCGATTGCTCGGGGCTGGAAGGTAGGTGTTGTCCAATTCCTCAAATCGGGCGATTGGAGCGTCGGAGAGGAGAAAGTCGGGCGGCAGATCGGGATCGATTGGTGGGCCCTGGGAGATGGCTTCACTTGGGATTCCGACAACCTCGACGAGTCACAGGCCATCGCCGCCGAGGCCTGGGCCACGGCACGAGATCGCATTCTTGGCGGTGAATACGACTTGATCGTGCTCGACGAGATCACCTATCCCATCAACTGGGGTTGGATCGATATTTCGGATGTGACCGTGACCATCAATGAGCGGCCGGAGTCCGTGAATCTGATCCTCACCGGCAGGGATGCTCCCGGCGAGCTGGTCGACCTGGCTGACACTGTCACCGAGATGAAGAAGGTGAAACATGTCTTCGACCAAGGCGTCATGGCCCGCCGCGGCATCGACTACTGAGCAGCTCAGACGTCCGAATCAAACCCTCGCTGACCCATCACGGTGTGGATAGTCCGCCCGTATCGGTGGGTCCCTTGATGGTGGCTCGAATGGCCAGTACAGCCAGGAGGGCGAATGCGAAGGCCGCCCCGCCGAGCGGGAGCATCTCCGAATCCGGTCCCCCGGGTCGTGGCTGTGAGAACTGAATGATGAAGTCGATCCAACTCAGGTTGAGAACGACGATCACGGCGAGGCTCAGATAGCGGGCGATAGCCGACGGCCAACCCGAGGTAGCGATCATCACGGCTCCTGTTAGAGCAGGCCACACGAATAGGTAGGACAGGCCTGGAGCCCAGACAGCCGCGGCAGTGCCGAGCACCAGCCAGATAACGAGAACGCCGAGAAACTGGTCGAGGGCGTGAGACTTCTTTGTAGCCCGAACTGTCGCCCACGCCCCCAGCGATAGGAGAGCGACGAAGTAGAGGTAGGACTCCATCGGACTCATGCTCGACCTGAGGGAACCAACTGCATACCAAGCGAGTCCTCCGGCGACTAATGCAGCCAGGAAAGCCCCAAACGTATTCGCGCCTTGACGAATGGCCATCTTGGCGCGTCCTCTGATCACGATCGCCCGTATGAGTACGAGAAGTGCCATCAGTGCGACCGGCAGATTCCACGAGTCGGGATACATCACCACTCTCCAGTCAGCGACGGTCAGATAGTTGGCACCTTCGGAAGCGACGGCCTCATTGAGATCAGAGTTGCCGAAATGGTGTGCCAGGGCCACAACATGAGCGCCGTGATGCTGGAGGCTTCCCAAGCCAAGGTTCTCGATGGAGTCGCGGTCCGTGTGATAGATCGGGGAGTTGTGCATGTAGGCAAAAGCCAGACCCGGGACTCCCTCCTCGGAGAAAGGATCGAAGTCTGTTCCAATTTCGCCGATGAGTTCGGTGATCTCTGTGATGTATGAGTAGGCGACGGGATGGGTATCGACTTCCGTGAACTGGGATACCAAGTCCCTCTCTGACCCGCTGACCTCGACGAGCTGGGACGGTCCAGCTCCGCCATTGGCTTCGAGGTTGATCATCAGGGCCGCGTCTTCGAACCAGGGGTGAGCCTCGATGAATGCATTCGCTCCGAATTTCGGTGCAGGTTCTTCACCGTCGGTGAACAGGAAGATGATGTCGTTCCGCACAGGAGGGCTCGTTGAAAGCACCCGGGCCGATTCGATCAGAGCCGCTACGGCCGACGCGTTGTCATTGGCGCCAGGCGTCTGGGGAACGGAGTCGTGATGGGCGATGAAAAGGAGTGCACCGGAACTGTCGGTACCCGGGAGTCGCGCCAGCACATTGACGCCCTCGACGGTTCCTCCCGGAGACCCGAAGTAGTCCTGTGCTTCAAAGTCCTGCTCCTCGACTTCGAGCGCGAGCGCTTTGAGCTGTTCGACGAGGTAGGAGCGGACGGTGGCCGCTGCTGAACTCCCCATCGGGTGAGGCTCGACGGCGATGGCCTCGACATGGGCACGTGCTCGTTCCGCCGAGAACTCCACCAGGTCCGCGTCCAAGCTCAAGGGAGGAGAGGTAATCAGGGGCAAGCCGCCAATGACTAGCGAGATCCCCAACACGAGCCACCACACCCAACCTGAGTAGGAGGTTCGACCGCTTAGGTGGGCCATGCGCGCGTCCTTCTCGACCGTTGCCGCTCTTGGTCAACCCTTGTTCAACCCACAGACGGCTGATAGGGGAGAAAGCCCCAAATCAAGCCTCGACCGGGTCGTGTTGGAGGCGAGCGTGTGCAGAGGTACACGCGTGGCATGTACTGCTGCACACACACGGCCCGAATCGCATAGTGCGTGTGCAGACGTACACGCGTGGCATGTACTCCTGCACACGCAGGGTCTAGAACCTGCGGAAGTCGGCCTTACGTTTCTCCAAGAACGCCTCGACGCCCTCGCGGTGTTCAGGGGTCTTGCCCAGTCGACCCTGCTCTCGCAGTTCGTCGGCGAGAGCCGCCTCAAATGACTTCCCTGCACCGCCTCTGATCAACGCCCTGGTGGTGACCAACGAGTCAGGAACCAGGTCGGCCAGACCCCCCGCGATTTCGATTGCCTTGTCAATCACTGCCTCATCAGCTTCGGTCTCGACGACGAGACCGAGTTGCTTCGCTTCGTCGGCCGAAACCCGGCGGTTGGTCATGGTCAACTCCAGCGCCTTTGAGACTCCAACCATCTGAGGGAGCCACCAGGTGGTCCCGGAGTCTGGTGCTAGCCCGATCGCGGTAAAAGCCGAGGTCAGGAAGGCGGAGTCGGCCATAACGCGAAGATCACACCCCAGGGAGACTCCCAAGCCCGCCCCGGCAGCCACGCCATTGATGGCGGCGACGACCGGTACCTTCGCGTCGACGATCGAGTGGACCATGGGATGGAAAATCTCGTCGAGGAAGGCGCCAAGATCCGGCCCGCCCGAGTCGTAGTCATCCATCAGGTCGGCCAGATCTGCCCCTGAGCAGAAGGCCTTTCCGGCTCCCGTCAGCACCACGGCACGTGCTTCATCGGCGGCGCGACCCATCGAGGCGACGACTCCCCCCGCAAGATCGGCATTGATGGCGTTGAAACGGTCGGGCCGATTGAGGGTGATAACGGCGACGTCGCCGCTCAGTTGGTAGTCGACACTCATGGTCCTCCTTGTGTCTTTGAATCGTAAAGCACGAAAAACCTCAATGCTGAAAGGCTTCTTGCCTATCGTTACACCTCATCGACGCACCAGAAGCGCCGCAAAAGTCACTCAACCCACAAGGAGGGGCCGTGAACAAGTCCGAAATGGCGGACAAGCTGGCAGGCAAGGCCGACATCTCGAAGGCCAAGGCTGCCGAGATCATCGAGCATATCTTTTCGACCAAAGATGGTGAAGGGATCATTGCCGTAGAGCTGGACGCTGGCCGCAAGGTCAATGTCACTGGTTTTGGCAGCTTCACTACGAAGAGCCGTGCCGCACGTATGGGTCGCAACCCTGCAACCGGCGAGACCATTCATATTGCAGCCAAGAAGTACGCACACTTCTCAGCTGCCAAGGGCCTCAAAGACCGGGTAGCCGAGTAGCCCTCGAAATCAACGAGTGACAACGGGCCCTTCGGGGCCCGTTGTTTGTTTTGATGCCCAATAGTTGGCTCGAGCGGGCGGTACGGTGACGGGATGACGCTCGATCAGCAACGGTGGTCGCCCCCTTCAGCGATAGCCCACCGGGGAAGTCGCCTTCTTTGGCCCGAAAACACTCTCGCTTCGTTCTCGGGCGCCGTTGAGATGGGCCTTCGGCATCTGGAGACTGACATCCGGGCCACTTCGGACGGCGTCATCGTCTGTATCCATGATTCAACGGTCGATCGGACGACGGACGGTGTTGGTGATGTCTCCTCCTACACGTTCGAGGAGTTGCAGAACCTCGATGCGGGATACCGGCACGCGACCTCCAATGGCTACGAGTTTCGTGGGAACGGCAGCCGCGTTTCCAGCCTCGAAGAAGTCCTGAACATGTTTCCGGACATTTCTCTCGTGGTCGACATGAAGGAGGACGGACTCACCGAAGCCTTCACTGATGTCATTGAGCGGACCAATTCTCACGATCGGCTGATTGTGGGGTCGTTCAGTGATCGCAGAATCGAACTATTCCGCGAAGCCACCAGCGGCAAGGTCGCCACATCGACTGGTCCCACGCTGACTCGAATGTGGGTCCTGGCATCGCGAGTTGGTCGCGGGGGAGGTGGCGAAGCCAGTGCTCTTCAGGTCCCGACGATGATTCGAGGTGTCAGGGTTGTCGACGAGAAGTTGATCGATGCAGCCCACAACGCAGGCATGCAGGTTCATGTGTGGACGGTCAACGATCCGGACGAAATGGCGCGTTTGCTAGACATAGGAGTCGATGGATTGGTCACCGATCGGCCCGACCTGCTGAAGAAGTTGCTTGAGGAGAGAGACGAGTGGGTTTGACCAAGGCATTGGGCGTGGTGTTCTTGGCGGCTTTGGAGATCGGAGGCGCATATGGAGACGCCTCCGCCGAAGTCCGGTCGATCGAGGAAACCTCGTTGATCGTCGACATCGAAGTGGAGATCCTCGCGTCGGCCACCGCCGTGGTGGCCCATCTCGAGTTCGACGATGATCCTGCGCTGGCCCTTCCTCTGCTGGATAGGGGTGGGGGCGTCTTTGGGATCACCACCGAGCTAGAACGCAAGAACTACGTGGTCGTGTTCGAGGCTGTCGGCCAAGACCTCGCCCGCCCTGTCTTTCTGACGGATCTCGGTGCGGACCTGAATCCGGATGACGGTGACTCTGGGGGCAGTGAACCGACCCCCGACGATTCCATCAGCGATCAGACTCGTCAGATGGGGTGGCTTGCCCTCGGCTTAGGGGCAGCTTCTCTCTCTGCTTTGGCCTTTTGGGTGTTAGGCGGGCGAGACAAGAAGGCCACCTCCGACGAGGAAGAGTGACTTGATTCGCCGGGCTGTTGTCGAAGATGCTCGTGATCTTGCCGCAGTCCATATCGGGACTTGGCAGGAGGCCTACAAGGACGACTTTCCGGCCGAGTTTCTGGGCTCCTTCGATGTCGAAGCTAGAGCCAGGTGGTTCACGAATCAGATTCAGAGCGGCGCCGTCATCCTGGTGGCCATCGAGAAATCTGAGACGGTCGGCTTCTGCTGGGTGGGGCCTTCCGATGACAAGGCTTGGGCCGAGATCTACGCGATCTACGTCGATCCGAATAGCTGGTCATCCGGAGTTGGTTTCCGGCTTTTTGCAGCCTCGATCGAGACCCTGGCATCCCTTGGATACAACCACTTGATGCTTTGGGTCCTGGAGAGCAATGAACGTGCTCGGTCGTTCTATGAGCGGCAAGGGATGACTATCGCCCGTCCGTTCAGACTTGAAGAGATTGGTGGCGTTCAGGTCACCGAGATCCGTTACGAGCTGGATCTTCCAGCACGTTCTTGACCATTTCAAGGTCGCTCGGGAAGGTCACTTTGATGTTGGAAGACTCCCCAGGCACAAATGCGATGTTCATCTCTCCGAAGGTCTGGACCACCTCAACGGAATCATGGCCAACGAACTCGGTCTGCGCGGCGCGTACATAGGCGGCCATCAGCCCCGGACCCTGAAACACCTGTGGAGTCTGCATTCTTACGACGTCAGTTACAGGTCGAAGTGTTGATCTCTCGACGATGAACCCGTCAGGTTCGAGTGCCGGGGCTGCTCCTCCGATTTCTTCAGCCGTTTCAAAGAGTTTCGTGACCAGAGCAGGTGACACAAGAGGTCTGGCTCCATCGTGGATGCCGATCAGGTCGTACTCACGGCCCAGGGCAATCAATCCGGCCAATTCGCTGTCAGTTCTCGTGTCCCCACCCTGGGTAACCACAACGTCATGGCCCAGTGACTCGACGTCGGCGATTAGAACCTGCCGGGTAACAACTACAACGATGTCTGAGGAGCCGGCAACGGCTTCGATGGTGTGGGAGATGAGTGGTTTGCCCGCGACCTCCGCAAAGAGCTTCTCGCCGCCAAATCGAGTAGCCGACCCTGCTGCTACGACGACCATCGCTCGTGAACTCACGGGGGCGAGAGTAGCTTTCGGGTTGTGCTGACCGTATCGAAGCTTGAAGAGGCAATGGGTGACAGCGACTGGGTCGTCGTTCGGCCTGATGGGGAGATACTGAATATGGCGATACCAAAGGACATCGGTCCCGCCACTCTCATGGTGAGTCCGGTCACCGACGCGCTTTCCCGGAGTGAAGGTGGGCTTCTGGTGGAACCTGTGGACCGCTCGAAGGTATGGAATGTCGAGGCATTTGCTGTCAACCGCGTCGTTGTTCGCCGACTTACCGCCAAACAACTGAGTGCGGCAGAACTCTATGAGACGGTGACAGGCTTCCGGCTGTCATGGCAGATGAGTGAGTTCAAGGTCAGCTAGGCCTTGGGTTGGGGATGGCCTTAACCTTCGATTGTGGATACCCCTGAACTCGATCGACTTCGTTCTCAGATAGCCGCTGTCGACCGTCAGATAGTCGAATTGGCAGCTCGCCGCTCCGAGCTCGCCGCGCAGATCGGTGAGGTCAAGAGATCTACTGGATCTGACTTGCGCGACTTCTCCCGTGAGAAGGACGTGGTAGGTCGCGCCAGAGCAGTTGCCGCCGGAGCCGGGTTGTCCGAGGACCTTGCCGAGAAACTCATGCTGGCATTGATCCGATCGTCTCTCGTGGTGCAGGAGCAAGATCAGGTACGAGCCTCGTCGGCAGGCTCGGGCCGGAGTGCATTGGTGGTAGGAGGCCTGGGTCACATGGGCCGTTGGTTTGTCCGGTTTCTCGAATCACAGGGATTCCACGTTGAAATTGCCGACCCGGGCCTAGGTAGCGACGGTCCGACATCATGGAACGGCACGGGCAAGGAGTTTGACATCTACGTTGTCGCTACGCCTCTTCCCGTAGCTGCGTCAATCCTTGAGGAAATGGCCGCGGATCCTCCCAATGGATTGATCTTCGACATCGGCTCCCTGAAGACACCTCTTCGGAAAGGCCTCGAGGATCTTGCGGCACGTGGTGCCCGAGTGGCCTCTATCCATCCGATGTTCGGTGCCGATACGGACCTGCTGTCAGGTAGGCATATCGTCTTGATCGACGTTGGACACCGAGCGGCTGCCGATGAAGCGAGAGAGTTGTTTGGTTCCACGATGGCTTCGATCGTCGAGATGGATCTCGACTCCCACGACCGGCTGATCGCGTACATCCTGGGCCTGTCCCACGCTTTGAACATCGCCTTTTTCACCGCCCTGGCCGAGAGTGGTGAAGCAGCGTCGACCCTCGCAGAGCTGTCGAGTACGACCTTCGATCGCCAGCTGGCGGTGGCGAGCCAAGTGGCTGCGGAGAATCCGGGCCTCTACTTCGAGATTCAGTACCTGAATCGGTATGGGAATGAGTCTCTGGAGGCGCTGTCAACCGCTGTGGAACATCTTCGCCAACTTGTTGAGTCGGGGGATTCCGAAGGGTTCACCGCCTTGATGAACAGCGGGGCTGCCTATCTCGACGAGACCATGAAGCGCCCTTGATCGAGGAGTCCATTCGGGTCAGTTGTCTTTGCGGCCTCTCATCGCCCAGTAGGCAAGGACCGCAGCGATCCCAGTGGCAACGGCAGCTCCAGGAACCGCAGCGGAGGACAACTTGTCCCTGAGTGTGATCGTCGACTTGAAGTGTTTCACTTCCCATCCCCTCGACTCGGCTTCCTCCATGAGTTGGTCATCAGGATTGACAACGACAGGGTGGCCGACGGCTGCGAGCATGGGAAGGTCGGTGATCGAGTCCGAGTAGGCATAGCTCAGAGCCAGGTTGATGCCTTCCTCCTTCGCCATGTCGATCATTGCCTGGGCCTTTTCGGGTCCGTACGCGTACAGCTCGATTTCCCCGGTGTATAGGCCCTCTTCGTCGACGGCTGACCTTGAGGCGATCACTTCGTCGATTCCCAGATACCTGCAAAGAGGCCTAACGATCTCCTCGGGGCTCGCAGAGATCACGATGACACGCCGACCAACTCTCTTGTGGTCGTCGATGATCGCTAACGCTTCCGCGTAGACGTAGGGAGCCACGACCTCATCGACAGTTTCTTCAACGAGGGCTTCAACCTCTGCTTTCGACCACCCTTTCGTCAAGGCGGACAGCTCTTCCTTTGCCCTTGTCAATTGGTCTTCGTCGGCCCCAAAGGCTTGGTAGTAGGCCTGAGCTACTCCTGCCTTCGCAAGGGTTGAACCGCTGAGCAGACCTGCTTTGAACATCGGACGCGTGAACGCAAGGGTGGACGATTTGGCGATGATCGTCTTGTCGAGGTCGAAGAAGGCAGCCTCTTTCACATCACCAAGTTAATGCCGTACGAGGGTCTTGTTTTGACCTGAGGTGCGTCTTATCTTCGAACGATGTTGGGGAAGGGGAGGTCCCGGGTCCTGGCGGTGCAGTCAGCGGACCCAGTTCTCTCGGTCATTGGGCCGTTTGCGCTGGCACTTGCGGTTGAGACGGCACTAGTTGTGGATCTGGCATCTGACGGTCCGAGATCATTGGCGGAGATTGCTGCCGAGGGCCCGCGTTTGGAAGAGCTGGCACCGGGTCGTTCTGGTGTGGCAGTCATTCCAGGTGGGCCGATCGATCTCGAAACCGCCGAGGAATACATTCACCGCCTGTCCGAGAACTGGCCGGCCGTTGTGATTCGTCCTGTTGATTCCTGGACGGGTCCGACAGTGCCGTTCAGGCCCCTTCTTCCCGGTCGTTTGGCCCCGCGCGAATCGAGTGCCGCCGTTTGGCAACCGGTTGGTTCGTTGTCGAGACCGCCGGGGCCAGGTCCTGTTCTTCCTCGGCTGAAGCGCCGGACGGTGGAGTCGCTCCTTTCAGACCGTGTGCCACCGGTGAGTAGATGGATACGCGCCTGGAAACCGGTGTGGGGCCTGCCGTGGGGGTAGTTGACCGTGTCAGCCGGGCAATCGCAGCAGGAGAAACGATGCTCTCTCCTATCCCGGTTCGTCATGAAGCATCGCGACGTCTTGAACGGGAGGCTCCATGGTCGAATGGCGCCGGCGTGGACGCCGTTGTGGACCGGGTGCTTGGTCTGGGACCGATACAGCAGTTCGTCGACGACAGCGACGTCACGGACATCCTTGTCAATGGTCCCGACGAGGTTTGGATCGACCGTGGGGAAGGGCTCGAGAGGTGTGATGCTCGATTCGCCTCAGCAGCCGACGTGGTTGCCGCTGTAGAGCGAGTGATCGCTCCGGCCGGATTGCGCATCGACCGCTTGTCTCCATTCGTGGCCGCACGCCTTGGTGATGGCAGCCGGCTTCAGGCGGTTCTCCCGCCCGCGGCCGTAGACCACCCCCTCGTGGCGATCCGCCGATTCACACAACGTGTTGCCAGCCTCGATGATCTGGTTGCAATCGGCACTGCCACCGAAGCTCAAGCTCACCGCCTCAGAGAGGCCGTGGAGGGACGCAAGACGATCGTGGTGTCCGGCGGAACAGGGGCAGGGAAGACGACCTTGCTCAACGTGCTCGCCGAATTCATAGGCCCAAGCGAACGCGTGGTGACGATCGAGGATGCGGCAGAGTTGTCGTTTCCCGGGCACGTTGTGCGACTGGAAGCCAGGACTTCCAACTCGGAGGGGGTAGGGGAGATCACCATCAGGGCCCTTCTTCACTCTGCTCTCCGTCTTCGTCCTGATCGGATCATCATCGGGGAGGTACGTGGATCCGAGGCCATGGATCTGGTCTGGGCCCTGAACACTGGGCACCGGGGCTCGATGACCACGGTCCACGCCAACTCCCCGTCGGAAGCCCTTTGGCGTCTCGAGACACTTGCGCTTTCGGCAGAGAACACCTCGCACTCGGCGGTGGTTAGGCAGTTGGAGGCGGCCGTCGATCTTGTTTGTCAAGTGGAACGAACGGCGGAGGGTCGGCGAATCACCGAGATACTTGATGGCGCCGACGTTGGTGGCGGATCATGATCGGACTCGTTCTTCTGGGAGCCGCCTTGGCCGCGGGAGTCGACATGCGACGGGTGGCTCTGCTCACGCTCGTCGTCACGTCTCCGATGATTCCGGCGGCGGGCATAGCCGTTGTCCTCTACCGACATCAGAAGGGAGCCGACAACCACGCAGCTTTGTTCTGTGAAGGGGTCGCAGGCGAGTTGCGCGCAGGGAGTTCCCTGTTTGGAGCTCTACAGGCTACGGCGCGGGCTCTTCAGATCGACTCGTCGGCCGACAATGCCACTGAGCTGGCCAGCGATGTTGCCTCGCGGCTTCCCGAGATCGGGAAAGAACTCGAGGCGACGGTGCGTTCGGCTTCCTCCTCAGGGTCTCGGATCGCAGATTTGTTCGACGAGATCGGTTCACTCGCTATTGCTCAAGCCGAGCTCTCGCGTGAGGTACGGGTCTCCACGGCTCCGGCAAGGGTTACTGCCGCGTTGTTTGTGGGTGCGCCCACGATTTATCTCATTGTTCAGACCCAATCCAGCGGTATCTCCAGGTTGATTGGTTCCGGAGGGCAACAGATTTCGGGTGCTATTGGTCTCGCTCTGTTCCTGGCGGGATTGGCATCTGCCGGCCTGATCATGTGGCGGGCACGATGACGATCTTCTTGCTTGCCCTTGCAGCCGCCCTTCTTTACCTCCGAATGAGGAGGCGGCCGAGGATGCTCCCGCTTCCCAGTCGTCGGCTCATTTTGCTTCTACTTCTGGTGGAGATCCGCTCTGGGTTGTCAGTGCTGGCGGCCCTCCAGCGTGTTTCTCATAGTTTGAAGACCGATCAAGATCTGAATCGAATCACCCGTGTGGCAACGGTTGCTGGACTGACGGCGGCTCTCAATGAGGCCTCTCCGAGGCTGCGACCCGTGATTGCCCAACTCGCGCGGGCTCAGCGGTCCGGAAGTTCCCTCTCTTCGACCATCCGCACGATGCTCGAGCAGGATCTTGCATCCGAACGGGCAGAACGCATGGCGAAGGCGCGTTCATTGCCGGTTCGTTTGATGATCCCGGTCACTCTTCTGATGCTGCCTGGCCTTGTACTGATGCTCTACGCCCCTGCGCTTCTTCGTCTCTTCGATGACCTCGTGGGTACCTGGGCTTGATCTCCGCACTTCTCCCCGGACCGGTCGGAAACCGGTATGAAAGGAGTGTCTGTGACACGTCTTTGGTCATTGTTGTTGAGCAAGGAGGACAGGGGGCAGGCGACCGTCGAGTACTTCCTCGTCATTCTCGCCGCGAGCGCCCTGGCAGTTATCGCACTGAAGTGGATCCAATCCGGAAGCGGAGGGGGCCTTCTCGGAGATATGTTCGGGAAGGTCGTTTCCTGGGTAGTCGGGTTGTTCTGACCCCGGAAAAGGGAAGTGTGACGGTGGAGTTCTTTCTGATACTTCCACTGATTGTTCTGGTGTTGGTAGGTGGACTCCAGGTCGCTTCCGTTGCCAGGGCTCAGGTCGAACTGATCGGAGCCGCAAGGGAAGGTGCGAGAGTGGCCGCGACGACGCCTGATCCGTCAAAGGCCGTGTCGGCGGTCACAGCGGCCTTGCCGGAAAGCGTGAGGGAGCGGGCAAGGGTGTCCGTGAAACGCCCGTCGGTTGTGGGGAAGCCGGCACGCGTGTCGGTAACGGTTCGCCACCTGTTCGGTACCCCCTTCCCTCAGGGGTTCGGAGTCAACTTGACAGCGTCTGCGGTCATGCGGGTCGAACGTTGAATCGGGAGAGGGGAGGGGCGGCGATCGCATTGGCAGGTGTCGCCGGAGTGCTGGCGACGATCCTGGTTGCTGTCGCTTCCCTCTCAACGTTGTATGCGGCTAGATCACAGGCGACTGTGGCCGCCGACGCTGCGGCTTTGGCGGCTGCATCAGCCTCATTCGAGGGCACCGGCCAAGGTTCTCCATTGGCGGCGGCTCGCTCTGTTGCTCAGTTGAATGGTGCCCGGATGCTGCTCTGTAGGTGTGCCTCCGATCAGTCGATGCGGCAGCGCACGGTTGAAGTCGTCGTAGCCATCGATGTAGCGGTGCCGCTATTCGGGGCTCATAGCGTCAAAGCGACGGCGCGAGCCGAGTTTGATCCCAGGGTGTGGCTCGGTAGGTGATAATCACCCTGTGGCATCTCGTTCAGACCATATGAGGATGTTGGCCGAACTGGCCAAGCTGACGGCTCTCAATGATGGATCGCCGCAGTCGTTCAAGGTGCGCGCATACGAAAACGCCATCGCTGGCATTGAGGGCCATCCGGGGGATCTCGGGTCGATGACGAAGGCTGAGTTGGTCAAGATCAAGGGTGTCGGAGCGTCCACTGCTGACAAGCTGATCGAGTTCGAGACGACCGGGAAGGTAACCAAGCTCGAGGCGCTTCGTACGAAGTATCCGCCCGCATTCGTAGAACTCACCAAGATCCCCGGCCTCGGCCCGAAGACCCTTGTCATGTTGAGAGAGACACTCGGCGTAGAGAACCTCGACGACCTTCGAGCAGCTATCGAAGATCAGAAGCTCCGAGAACTCCCTGGTATGGGGGAGAAGTCAGAGACCAAGATCTCTCGAGCAATTGAACGGCTGGGTCTGCACGGAAAAGACCGGCGGACACCACTGGTGGAGGTGTGGGGCCTCGCTCAATCGATGGCGTCTCGCTTGGCCTCGTTGGACGGCGTTAGCGTCGCAGTGCCTTGCGGATCGATTCGCCGCTTTCTCGACTCGGTTGGGGATGTTGACATCGTGGTAGCAACCACCGATCCGGGTCGCGTTGGAAGAGCCGTCGTGGATTTTGCGGAGGTGGATGAGGTCATCGGGGCCGGGGAAACCAAGACTTCGTTTGTGACGAGGAGCGGACTTCAAGTCGATATCCGCACGGTTGCTCTTGACCAGCTCGGCTCCGCCCTTATGTATTTCACGGGCTCCAAGGCTCACAACATCGCGCTGAGACAGCGAGCGATTGACCGAGACATGCTCTTGAGTGAGTACGGATTGTTTCGGGACGATGCGGTCGTCGCATCGGCGACGGAGGAAGAGGTCTACGCGGCCTTGGACATGGAATTCATTCCTCCGCCGTTGCGGGAAGGGTCGGGCGAGGTGGAGGCCGCAGCAGGCGATGGGCTCCCGGACCTCATTCAGCGCAGTCACATTCGAGGCGACCTTCACTACCACAGCGATCGGTCTGGGGACAGCCGCACTCCGCCGCAGGAGATGATCGAGGCGGCCATCGCGGCCGGGTACGAGTACCTCGCCTTCACCGATCATGGTGAGGATCTGGCGATCAATGGATCCAGCCGCCAGGAAATGCTCGAACATCGTGATCATCTTCGATCGTTAGACGACACATATCCGGAGATCAGTGTTCTCTTCGGGTGTGAGCTGAATATCGGGCCCGACGGCGGCCTCGACTACGACGCAGATTTTCGTCTCGAGTTCGACTACTGCGTCGCATCGATCCACTCCCATTTCGATCTGCCGTCTGATCGGCAAACGGCTCGCATTCTGACGGCGCTGCAAGATCCCGCTGTCAATGCCATTGGTCACCTCACAGGGCGATACGTGGGGAGAAGACCTGGAGTTGAACTGGATGTCGAGGCCGTCCTGAAGGGCCTGAAGATCACAGGCGTCGCCCTTGAGATCAACGGGGCACTCGATCGGCTCGACGCGACAGATGAAGTGGCTCGCAGAGCGGTTGCCATGGGCGTCGACGTTGTCATCGATACGGACTCCCACCACACGCGAGATCTAAAACGCATGGATTTTGGAGTCCAACATGCTCAGCGGGGTTGGGTTACCAGAGACCGGGTCCTGAACACTCGCCCCCTTGATCAGGTGCTTGCTGCAATCACGGCTCGGAGGTAGCGAGCAGAGTCCGAGGGTCGCGATCCTTGTAATTCGTCTTCCGAATAGTGAAAGTGTCGCCATTGGCGGCTGAAAGGTCGTCGTTGGCGACCAACACCGAAGGAGACCTGCCAGGTGCAATCGACCTACGTTCTCGACACCTGTGTCCTGCTCGCCGACCCGCAGTCTCCGCTCAGATTCGATGAACACGACGTCGTGCTGCCGCTCGTGGTTGTCGAAGAGCTCGACCGCAAGAAGACTCGGATGGACGAGGTGGGCGCCAATGCAAGGGCTGCAATCAGACTTCTGGAGGAGCTGGGAGCTTCCCGCGATGGAGGGCTCAGAGAGGCGGTAAACCTGCCAACGGGTGGGTCATTGCGAATCGAGTTGAACGGCATCACATCGGAACGATTGCCACTCGCCCTCGACCCCCTAACGCCGGACCACCGAATCCTGGCTACCTGCCTGAACCTCGACGATGCAGGAGAAACGGTGCTGGTTACCAAGGATGCTGCCCTACGGATCAAGGGTGCTCAACTCGGAGTGCCGGTGCAGGACTATCGCGCCGACACGGTTCCCGTTGAGGAACTGCATTCGGGCTTGATCGAACATCTGACCGATGCCGACACGATCGATCGTCTATATGACGAAGGCAAGCTCGAAATCGAGGGTTTGGAAGCCCTTGTCAACGAGTTCGTCGTGCTGAAGAGCGGCGAGTCACGTTCTGCCCTGGCGCGAGTTATTCAGGCCGAGCCATCGGCCGTTGTCGAACGAGTGCCCACACATGTGAGGGCTTTTGGAGTCGAACCCAAGAACGTGCGTCAGACCGTGGCCCTACATCAGCTTCTCGACCCGGACGTACCCGCAGTGTCCGTCATGGGGATGGCTGGCACTGGCAAGACTTTCCTATCACTCGCCGCTGCTCTTGAGCAAGTGCTCGAGCAAGGCCGTTATCGAAGGGTGTCGGTATACCGGCCCCTGGTGGCAGTTGGCCGTCAGGAGGTGGGGTTTCTGCCGGGAGACCTGAATGAGAAGCTCACTCCCTGGATGGCGGCAGTACACGACAACCTCTATGCGTTGTTCTCCGACGCCGGCGTCGATGGGGCACGCGGAGCAATAGAAGAACTGGTCGAACGTGGTGAGTTGGAGATGGCGGCCGTCACTTATCTGAGAGGGCGATCGATCACGGGCGAGTTCGTGATCATCGACGAAGCCCAGAATCTGGAGCTTTCAACACTGAAGGTGATTCTCACCCGTATTTCGCGTGATTCGAAGGTCGTTTTCTGCGGTGACCTTTCTCAGGTGGACAACCCATACATCTCGCCGTTTGGCGGTATGGCTGCGCTCATAGAGAAGTTCAAAGGGACCCCGTTGTTTGCACACGTTTCCTTGGAGCGTTCGGTGAGGTCTCCGTTGGCCGAGATGGCCGCGACGGTCCTATAGGACTACCCGGAGGCGAGGGTTCGTTCCAGGCGCCGAGCGGCCAAGACCACAACCGGGACAAGGGCCAGAATTATCACGGCTCCAATTGCCAACGTCCCGGCGACATCGGACAGGTCGGCACCTTCGGCGATCACCCTGAAGGCGGGGTCAATGAAGTAGTAGGTCGGACCCAGCTTGGCGATCCATTGCGGGAGGTTCGGCCATATGTAGAAGACCGTCGGGAAGAAGAGGAGGATGGCTCCCCCCTTCCAGGCGGCGAACATTGTCGCCGAGTCCCGTGCAAACATGCCCAGGAGCAGACCGAACTCGACCATCATCAACGCCGCTACCAACAGAATGATCAGGTGGACCCCTGCCTTGCCCAGCAAGGCGTCGTTAAGGATCAGCGTGAAGAAGCCAGTGAAGAGTGCCAGAAGAACTCCGAAGGCACCTTTGGCACCGATTACGTCTGCCATGGAGGCGGGCGAGACCAAAAGAGCCGAGAGAGTCCTGTCTTCCTTCTCCTGAACGATGCTTGCAGCCGGTATGAACGCGGCTGCCACCGCCACGGCCATCATCAAAAGCATCGGCAGCATTCTCAGATCGAGATCCGTACCGACCTCGCCGACCTGCACCACTTCCACCTCGACTGGGGGTTCACCGCCTTCGATTCCCCGAACCAGTTCGAGGGTTGTCACTCCCAGGATGATTCTGTTGGATGCCAAACTCTCGCCGCCAATGTAGAACTCGAGCGGTGGCTGTTCACCGGCGATTACTGCGTCATCGAACCCAACCGGTAGGTAGAGCCCAGCGTCGGCGTCGTTTGACTCGACTGCGTCGAGCATGTCGCTTCGGTCATCCATGAAGGTGACAGCAATTCCCTCCAGATTCTCTGCGTCCACGGACACTTGCGAGTGGCCGTCATCGACAATGATCAATCGCGGCTGAGGGGCAAAGAGATCACCAAACACCCCCTGAACCAGGACCGTCAGAAGGAATGGAATCAGAAGTGCATAGAGGATCAGTGGGCTTCGCGGGCTGAGTTTCACGTCCCGACTGAAGATGGTGGCGGCGTGACGTGTGCTCACAAAGTCTGCACTCTCTTGCGCAGGATCAGCCATCCCATCCCTAAAGCTGCGGCACCCCATAACGCCAGGAGACCGAGAAGTGGCGCCACATCCGACCAGCCGGCCCCGTAGGCAGAAACGTCAATGAGCACCTGCGCAAGTGGGTAGGACGGCATGAACGTGATCCATGTCGCTGCTTCTCCGGGGAACAGCAGGGCCATGGCGGGTATCAGAAGAGGAATGAAGATCAACATGCTCCAGAAGATCACGCTCATGAAGTCCTTCCCGATGGACCCGGCCAAGAGACCGAAACCGGTGGCCAAGACCGACCCGAGGAACACGGCGGTGAGCATGATCAGGGGACCGTTGTCCAAACCCCGAACTGCGACCAGGAGGATCACTACCTGCACGAAGGCCAGGGAAGTCCCGAAGAGGGCCTTCGCTGTAAGGAAGTCAGACACTTTCGCAGGCGTCACCGTGATGGCTTTGACTGTCCTGTTCTGAATCTCTGAGGCGACCAGCCCGGCGAGGGCGAGTACCTCGACGATCAGCACCATGAACGCGAGCATCGGTTTGAACTTCTCTTGCAATGAGACCTGACTGCCGGCTCGATCGGTCCCCAGGATGATCTCCTCAGTGGCGAAACCCGATACTGGGGGTGGGACACCAGCGGCGGCGTATGCGATCTCTGAGGCGATTCCCGTCATAGCGGTCTCCAATGACGGTGGCACGCCCGGACCGATGTAGACCTCGATTGTGGGGTTGCTCAGATCCGTAGGGAATGCCATTCCAACTACGACGGTGTCTCCCTCCTCAACGGCTGCCTTGAGTTCGTCGGTTGTTTCATACTCAACGATGGCTAGACCTTCGCTCTCGGCTCTGCCTGAAACCTCCGTGAAGTCGAATTGCTCGGAGCCAACGACACCGACTGTGATCGTCTCGTCGACTTCCGAGGGAAGAAGCCAGAAGATCAGGACGTAGAACACAAGTCCCAGGATGCTCATGAAGACGTAGAAACGATCCCGAGAGAACTCCTTGAGGTCCTTGGCCATGATGGCGCGCACCATGGTTGATTTGGAGGTCACATCGGACCCGGAGCTCACTCCAGCCCTCTCCCGGCCATCTGGATGAAGATATCCTCGAGAGTTGCTTCCTCGGTATGAATCGTCATGACGTCGTCTGTCACCAAGCCACGCAAACGCTCGCCCGCACCCTCCTCGTCCATGGGAATCACGACCTCCTCGACTTCGCCGCCAGTGCGACTTCGGACGCGAACGTTGCGCTGGCCATAAGCCAGTTTGAGGTTCTCGGGGGTGTCGGTGACCAGAACGTGCCCTTCGTTGATGAACGAAACCCGGTCCGACATGGAGTCGGCCTCCATCATGTCGTGGGTCGTTAGAAGAACCGCAGCTCCGCGACTCGCCTCGTCCTTTATGACGCGTCGAATGGCCTGGGCGGAGACCGGATCTAACCCGTCCGTCGGTTCGTCGAAGAACAGCACGTCGGGAGTGTTCGAGATCGTCCTAGCGATCATCAGCCGTTGTCGCATTCCCTTCGAATAGGTGGACACCCGATCGTCGGCACGGTCGAGCAAGTCGACCTTCTCCAACAATGCGTCGGCGTCGAGGTCTTTGACGTCGAAGAGGCGGCCGAAGAATTCGAGGTTCTCCCGTGCCGTCATCTTGTTGTAGTGATTCTTCTCCTCGAAACAGACGCCCATGCGTGCCTGGATAGCTTCACGATTTGAAGCCATGTCCAGGTCGAGAAGAGTCACAGAACCAGAATCAGGTGTCAGTTGTCCGGTGAGGATCTTGATGGTTGTCGACTTGCCGGCTCCGTTGGGGCCCAGGAAGCCAACTATCTCACCAGGCGCCACGTCGAGAGAAACGTCGTTGACTGCCAGTGTGTCACCGTATGAGTACCGAAGTTCGGTTGCCCTGATAGACGCGATCACGCCCAGATCGTAGTGCCGTTCAGTTGGCCAGTCTCTCCCGGCGAGCGGCAAGGAGGTCTGCTGCTCGATCAATTGAGATCTTTTCTGGGGTGTCGCCTTTACGGAGAGAGGCGTTTACCTCACCGTCGGTCACGTAGGGGCCGAAACGACCAGATCGCACTGTCACGTCTTTTCCCGAAACTGGATCCTTCCCCAGTTCGCGGAGCGGTCCCGAACGGGACTGCCCCCGGCGCCGAGGGGGTTCCGCCAGAAGCTTGAGGGCCTCTTCCACGGAGAGAGTGAAGAGTTGGTCTTCCGACTCCAGACTGCGGCGGTCGTCTCCGCGCTGGATATATGGCCCGTATCTCCCGTTCAGAGCAAGGATGTCGGCTCCGTCGGGGTCTTGGCCGACGGTCCGAGGCAACGAAAGGAGCTGAAGGGCGTCTTCGAGTCCGAGGGCGTCCATTTCCATGGTCTTGAAAAGGGAAGCTCGCTTTGGCTTCTCCTTGCTGCCCTCCTCTTGTTCTCCGAGTTGGACATAGGGGCCGAAGCGGCCTGTTCTTCCGTAGACGGTCAACCCGGAATCGGGATCCGTTCCAAAGATTTTGTCACCGGCATTCTGCGTTTCAAGCAGCTCAAGGGCCTTTCCGACCGTGACCTCGTCCGGTGCCACGTCATCGGGTATGGAGGCGCGCTCTTCCCCTCTCTCCACGTAGGGGCCATACCGTCCGATTCGAGCAACGATGTCGGCTCCGTCCTGGTCCGTTCCAACCGGGATCGAATTGATTTCGCGGGGGTCGATCTCATCGAGCCGGGTAGCTACGTTCGCCTTGAGTCCGTCGTCGCCGAAGTAGAAGGCCGTCAACCAAGGGACTGACTCTTCGTCACCGTCGGCGATGCGGTCGAGGTCAGATTCCATCGATGCAGTGAATTCATAGTCGACAAGGGTCGGGAAGTGGTTCTCCAAAAGAGAGACCACACCAAAGGCAGTGAAGGTTGGGACCAGGGCGCTGCCCTTCTTGAAGACGTAGCCACGGTCCTGAATCGTTGACATGATCGATGCATAGGTCGAGGGACGGCCGACACCCAGTTCCTCGAGCTTCTGAACGAGTGAGGCTTCGGTATATCGGGCGGGTGGTCGAGTCTCGTGACCGGTTGGTTCGAGTCTCTGGACGGCGAGACCGTCGCCCTCAGCGAGGGGAGGCAGAACCTTCTCTTTGTCGTCGAGTTCGGCGTCAGGGTCGTCTGAGCCCTGGACGTAGGCCCTGAAGTAGCCAGGGAAGGTGATGGTGCGTCCCGATGCTCCAAACTGAGCCCTTGAACCTCCGTCTGAGGTTGCGCCGATACGGACGGACACCGTCACACCCTTGGCGTCCGCCATCTGGGATG
>Ga0070727_10001423_pt1 | contig 25293 bp, 22 predicted proteins | sample tdAd472_FD_66722 | JGI IMG/M metagenome (GOLD analysis project Ga0070727, IMG submission 66722) | Marine sediment microbial communities from the Atlantic coast under amendment with organic carbon and nitrate - tdAd47.2 | ecosystem: Environmental > Aquatic > Marine > Coastal > Sediment | place...
ACTTCACAGTCACGAACAGTTCGATGACCGGCAACGGGACGGACGTGCTGCTGGCGCTCGAAATTGCCGAGATCAATGCGGGCAATTCCGACAACCTGATTGACGTGAGTGGCTTTCTGGGCTTCCGCGGCTTCGTGCAGGTGCGAGCGTTCGGGGGCAACGACACGATCCTTGGTTCGGCGGGGCCGGACGTGCTCAATGGCGGCGACGGCAACGATTCGCTGGTCGGTGGTGAAGGCGACGACGTCCTCAACGGTGACGTGGGCAACGACATCCTGCAGGGCAAGGAAGGCGACGACACGCTCAACGGCGGCGACGACAACGACGGGCTGTCGGGCTTCACGGGCAACGATGTGCTCAACGGCGAACGCGGCTTCGACCGTCTGTTCGGCGGCAACGGCAACGACACCCTGACCGGCGGCAACGCGCGAGACACTCTGTTCGGCGGCGATGGCGACGATTCGCTGGCGGGCAACGACGGCCCGGATACTCTGGTCGGCGGCACCGGCAATAACGACGCCTCCCCCGGCGACGTCTTCGACGGCCTCGCGTCCGAGATCGACGAAGCCTTCATGCTCGACAGCCTGCCGGGTTGGGTCGATCAGGTGTGAGGGCGGTGACCGGGGCGAGGTGTGAGGGGGTGACGGGAACGCTTCACCGATCTGTTGGCGGGGTGCCGAGCCGTAGTCAGGTTTCACCGCAACCTGGACCGACGCAGAGTGGGGCTGTTTTCTGCGTGAAATGCAGGCCACGAACGCTTGTTTCCTGACTCTGTATTGCCGCGAGTTTCGGAGAAACTCGCCTACGGCTGGCTGTCGTGACGTGTGGCTGCAGTGGGCCAATCGGTGATCAAGGCCGAACGATCGCCTGCGAGAATTCTCCATCTTCCGCGTCATCGCGCACGAGCAGATAGGCCTTAGTTGGACAGCGCCGCTTTGGCGCAGTGGGGTGCTGTAAGTTGTGTGGTGGGAACGGGGTTCGTCATGGGGGTGGTCTGGGATCAAGGCTGGATTTGAGGCGGGTGATGTCGATTTCCAGGGAGGCCAGCCGCGACATGCGGGTCTTGCGGTGAGAGCGGCGGGCCTGCTCGTTCCGGGTGCGGTGGTATGTCTGCCGCTGGACTTACTCGGCGAAGCGCTGGCGGCGGCAGTTCGGGCACAGGTCGGTCGTGTCGAGCCAGACGTTCATCGCGTTGCGTACGCCTTCCAGAGTCACTCGCAGGGACGTGTCCGCAGGCGCATTGAGTTCTGCCCGCATTCGTATCATTTCTCAACCGCCAAAACCCTTGTTGAAGGACGGGGCTGATAAATCACCATTCCAGATCGGGAAGTCGTTTCGGACACGTTCCTTACAGTTTGCAAGAGGCCCCGAAGTGGCGCTGTCCAACTAAGCGTAAAGAGGGGCGTGCACAGCTTGTGACTTGACCGGCCAGGGCGAACGGAACACGCTCAGTTTCTTTCGCCTCAAGTCACGGCGAGCGGGCATCCGGCGAACGCGTTTCCGCCAACCTCAAACCTGTGTCGAATTCAGAATGCACATCGCGATTGTGACTGCTGGCGGTGCCGGAATGTTCTGCGGATCGTGTATGCACGACAATACATGGGCTCGCGCGCTGCGCGATGCCGGTCACGACGTCACGCTCATCCCAACCTACACGCCGATCCGCGTCGACGAAGAGAACCTCAGTTCCCGGCGCGTCTTCTTCGGCGGGATCAACGTTTACCTCGAATACCGCTCGCGAGCCTGGCGACGACTTCCGCGCTGGATGACACGCTGGGTCGACCATCCGAAGCTGATCGCGTTCGTGACTCGATTTGCCGTCAGCAATGACGCGAGCGATCTTGGCGAACTCACGCTCGCGATGCTCGATGGCGAGTCGGGGCCGCAGGCTCGCGATGTCGAGGAACTCGCCAGCTTTATCTGTGACGAACTCAAGCCGGACATCATCTGTTTCAGCAATGCTCTGCTGGCTGGTGCGGTGCGTCGTCTGCGGAGCGATTTTCCCGGCCCGATCCTCTGCGTGCTGCAGGGCGACGACATCTTTATCGAAAGCCTGCCGACCGAATTCCGATCGCAAGTGATCTCAAAGTTGACGGAGCGCGCCTCTGACTTTGACGGCTTCATCGTTCACAGCGACTACTACCGCGACCATATGGCCGAACTGCTCGCACTGCCGCCCGAACGATTCCGCTCGATCCCGCTGGGCATCAACTTCGAGGGCCACACCGGACAGCCGCGCGACACCGCCTCGGATCCATTCCGTATCGGGTACTTCGCTCGAGTCTGTCCGGAAAAAGGGCTGCACGTTCTGGTCGACGCCGTCAACGAGCTTCGTCGGCAGCGTCCGAGTCTGAACGTCGAACTGGTGGCGGGCGGATTTCTCGGTCCGCGCGACGACGCCTACTTCAAGCAGATTCAGCGCGACGCCGCCTCGCTGGGCGACGCATTTCGCTGGGCGGGCAGCCCGCCGGATCATGCGAGCAAGGTCGAGCTGCTGCGCTCGTTTGACGTTCTCTGCGTCCCGACCGTTTATCGTGAACCCAAGGGGCTGTACGCGCTCGAGGCAATGGCCAATGGTGTCCCGGCCGTGCTCCCGGCGCATGGTGCGTTTCCGCAGATGATTGCGGCTGCTGGTGGGGGCCTGCTGTTCGACCCGCAGAACCCGAGTGAGCTGACGGCGGTGCTGGGCCGCCTGATCGACGAGCCGGAAACCCGGACGGCGCTGGCCAGCGCCGCTTACTCCGGAGTCAGAGACGCTTACAGTCTTGCAGCGATGACTGACCAGACTCTGCGGATCTTCCAGGATTTTCAGGACATCCGGACTGGCAACCCCGGATCACGCGCTGAATCCGCGAGCAGTCATCGGGCCGATGAAACTGCTTGAAGCCCCCGAACGCGACTGGTACTTTCCTCTCGCAATTCCCAGAGGGAGCCGCGTTGCTGCCTCTCATTGCAAAACAGCCAGTCATCTCCGCAGCGACTCGTTCTACTCTTTCTCCCGTCTGCCTTGTCGCTGTTTGTCACCCGTTCCATCCAATCCGATCACTCCGTCATTTCCCGAGGATCCGCCAGTCGGCCTCTGTCAGGCCGTGCCCAGGTCCTCGGAGCGTCTCCGCAGTGGCATTTCGCTGCGGAACGGAGTACGTTTTTCCGCTCTTTTGACCTTTCCCACGCCCGCGTGATCAACTGACTGTCCCGGACGGAAACCCTCTGCACTCGCGGTCTGCCAGGCCGAGTCTGACAGAGTCCCGCCGGGGCTGCCTCCTGAACTTCGCGACGTTGACTGAGGATTGAATTCGTGCGACGCATCACTCGGCAACTGCACCAGTTCCGCATGGATAGCTCCAGGTTCTGGTTCGCTGCTCTGCTGTCCCTGGCCGGCCTCATGGCGAGTGCCGGCTCGGCCACCGCCCAGAATCAGGGGGCGCCGGCGAAGCGCGAGGCGCCGAAAGAGCTGCAGATCGAAGACGAACTGATCACGGACGAGGAAGCCACGGACTGGCGGAAGAAAGAACGCAACAACTTCAACAAGGCCCTCAACGACGGCAAGCTGAACAGCACGACGCAGCCGAAGATCGCCGAGGGAATCCGCATGCTCGTGCACGAACTTTCGCTGAAATCGCGCCGCGACACGATTGCCGAAGTTCGCAAGAAAGTCGTCCGTGACACAGACCCGGTCGCCAAGGGTCAGCAGATGCGCGAATTCGTCATGTCAGAGATCGTCAAGCGTGCGAAGGAACTGCTCGACGGCAATCTCCACGTTCGCATGCAGGCCGTGCTTCTGATCAGCGAATTGAACATCGATCCGGGGCAGTTTCCGCGCAAGCCGCCGATCGCTTATGTGCAGGGAGCGACGGCTTTGATCGACATCGTTGATCCACCGCCCGGCGGGATCGATCAGCCTCAGGCCCTGCGCGTGATGGCCGCCAGTGGCATTGCGCGACTCTTACGCGAAGGTCGCCAGGCACTGCCACCGAATCAGAAGCTGACTCCGGAACTCGCCCCGCGCCTGCTCTCGCAGCTCAAGCAGCGAAACCATCAATGGTATACCCGCGTACTGATGGATGCTCTCGTTGAGACCGGGCTGACGGTCGTGGCTGAAGGCGACAACGCTCCGCGTCCACTCATTATCGAAGCGCTGGCCCGCTTAATGGCGGATAGCCAGCAGCCGTACGAAGTGCGAACTCACGCCATGTATTGCCTGGGCCGAGCGCCCATGCCAGGCGGGATCAACGCCTCTCCCATCGCCTGGGCAGCGTCACAACTGACGGCTCAGATTGCGACCGACATCAACCAGGGAAAGGTCAACGGTAACCGAGGCTTCTTCCTGCTGCAGTCGATCTACTACGGCTACAAACCTGAAGACGGTACAGAGATGACGACCGATGGCCGCGGGCGGGCGGGCCTGATGAATTCTCTGGCAGGACAGCCAGTGCAGGCGGCGTATCGAGACTTCCTCGTGCTGTTCAACGGAGTGCTCAAGCTGATCGCCAATGACAGCCGCATCATCGCAGCGCCGCAGGCGATCCAGACGCTGCGTGAGGCACAAAAGCCAGCCAATCTGACGATCGCTGGCGGCGGGCCTTCGGTTGATCAGCCACTCGTGCCACACAGGGCGGCAAAACAGGGCCAGAATGCGCAGAACCCCGCGGGAAATTGACGGGTAACAGCTGATGCCGGCTGAGCTTGATTGACCGGTTTTCGAGCCCCGGTAGAATCGTTTTCTCCGCTCGCCCGACCTGCACCTCACTGCGGGCAAACCGAGTGGACAGCAACTGGCAGGTCCTCGTTGTGTAGCGGGACCCGCCTCGTTTTCTTCTGATCGCTGTCCCGTTCCAGGTTTGCCTGACGACCCTCGGCCCGCCTTATCGGCGCTCCGGTGCCGGCCCCGCGCAATGTCGAGTGGTCCCCCGCTTTGCTCAGGCTTTTCCTGGAGCCTGTTTCCGCGTGAGTACGAGTCATGACGAGTTCCAAAGACCTCTTCGACGATTCGACGATGACTTTCGGCGAGCACCTGGAGTGCCTGCGCGGTCATCTCATCAAAGCCATCTTCTTCCTGCTCATCGCCGTCATCGGCTGCCTGTTTGTTGGCGACCGGATTGTCGGCATCGTGCGAGCGCCGATCGATGAAGCACTGGCGAAAATGGGCGACGACGTTGACGTTGCCGACGACCTCGACACGTCGACGTCGCCACTGGACTCCATCCTCGATTTCTTCGACCTCAAGGACGTGGCCAAATCGGAGACTGAGCCGGAAGAAACCATCGACACAACAAACCCGTTGAAGACCGGAATCCCCGGCGATCGAACCGTGCAGATCTCTGTCCTGCCGTCGGAATTCCTGGCAGTGCTCCACGCGGCTGATCCTCAGACCTTTCCGGAACCGCAAGCCGCCGAAGATGAGAAACCGGTCCGGCTTCGAATTGCAGCTCCGGAGTTTCGTGAACTGGCCAACGTCATCGAGCGGCAGCAGCAGGCCGTCACGCTCAATGTGCAGGAAGCATTTCTCACCTACCTGAAGGTTGCCTTCATCGCCGGCCTCATTCTGGCCAGCCCGTTCGTCTTCAAGGAAATCTGGATGTTTGTGGCCGCCGGGCTCTACCCGCACGAGAAGAAGTACGTCTACACGTACCTGCCGATGAGTATCTTTCTCTTTGCCGGCGGCGCCGTCTTCTGCTTTATCGCGGTGTTCCCCTTCGTACTGAAGTTCCTGCTCGGCTTTAACGCAATGCTGGAAGTACAGCCTCAGATTCGCCTGTCGGAGTGGATCAGCTTTGCGGTCATGCTGCCATTGATGTTCGGCGTGAGCTTTCAGCTGCCCATGATCATGCTCTTCCTGGAGCGGATCAACGTTTTTGAGGTCACCGACTATCGCGAGAAGCGGCGCATGGCGACCCTCGTCATCGCGTTCCTCTCCATGATGCTCACACCGGCCGATCCGATGAGCATGCTGCTGATGATGTTCCCGCTGATTCTGCTGTACGAATTCGGCATCTTCCTCTGCCAGTTCCGCATGTCGAAGCCGCCTCTGGAAGGCGGAGTTGAACCGGTCTGACCTCAGCTGGCAGAACTTTCATCGGGCAGCACTTTCATCGGGCAGGAAACTCAGCGGGCGAAACAGGCGCAGCCATGACAGACTATTCACACGCCGATGTCGGAATCGTGACGGCACTGCCGATCGAGCTTTCGGCCTTTCTGTCAAAGTGCGAACGGCCGCACCGCTACAAGTCGGGCGGCCTCGTTTTTCGTGGCGGACGCTACGACGGAATCCGAGTCGCCATTGTCGAAGCCGGCATGGGCTTTGTCCGTGCTCGCAACGCAACGACGGCACTCATTGATGCTCACACGCCGGACTGGATTCTCTCGTGTGGATTCTCTGGGGCCCTGCTGCCGGAGATGCACGTCGGCGAGATCGTCATGGCGAATTCGATCGTTGACCAGCACGGCCAGGAACTGCATCAGTCGCTGAATGCCGAGTCGAATCCGACGGGCGGCCTGTATGTCGGTCGTGTTCTGACTGCCGACGAAATGGTGCGAACCATTGAGGAGAAGCGGCAGCTCGCCGAACAGCACGCGGCGATCGCTGTCGATATGGAGAGTCTGGCGGTCGCCCAGATCGCGCGCGATCGGAAGAAGAACTTCATGGCCATTCGCGCAATCAGCGACGACATGTCTTCCGACCTGCCTCCGGAAGTTCTGTCCGTTGTGGGGGCGACGGGCGCCGTCCGACTCGGTGCCGCTCTGGGATCGCTGGTGAAACGCCCGGAAAGCGCGAAGGAAATGTGGCACCTGCGCAGCAATGCGAAGATTGCCGCCGAGAGCCTCGCCACATTTCTCGACGGAGTCATTCACCAGCTCTGCGACGGCTGACCAAACGCGCCGCTACTACTCGACCGCCGCGCCCAGATCGATGTGTGACGCCTGCGAGTCGAGCGTTTCGGGATAGTCACTGCGAGCGTGGACCCCGCGGCTTTCGCGACGTTCACGAGCGGCCGTCGCGATCAGGCGGGCAACGGCCAGCTGATTCTGAAGTTCCCAGCCCTGCTGAGTTGAGAACTCGCGCCGCGACACATAGCGATCCCAGAAACTGATCTGCTCGATGGCCTGCGACAGCGATTCCTCGCGACGAGTGATCCCGGCACTGCGCCACATGAGGGCGTGCAGAGCATTCTCGATGTCGACCAGATCGAGCTGGTCATCTTCCCCTTCCGGATCCGGCCAGTCTGAAACCAGCGGCAGCGCCCGGTAGGAATCTTCAATCTGCAGCGCCTGCTGGGAAGCCGCGCGCCCGGCACGCAGACCGAACACTAGGCCCTCAAGCAGACTGTTCGACCCGAGACGATTCGCGCCGTGCAGCCCCGAGGCTGTGACCTCTCCGGCGGCGAGCAGTCCCGGCAGCGTTGTCTCGGAATCCTTGTTGATCGTCAGGCCGCCGATCATGTAGTGCGCGCCGGGGCGGACGGGAATCCGATCGTGTGCCAGATCGAGGCCGAACTTCGCACAGACGCGCGAGATATGCGGAAACCGTTCGGCCACCAGTTGCGGATCAAGATGCCCCAGCTGCAGATAGACACAGGGATGTTGGGTCTTTTCCATCTGAGCAGTGATGGACTGGCTGACGACGTCACGCGGGGCGAGTTCTGCGGCCGGGTCGTAGTCCGGCATGAAACGGTGGCCCTGACAATCGACCAGGTGGGCGCCTTCGCCGCGTACCGCTTCCGAAATCAGGTGCCGCGCCGAGCCTGCGATGTACAGCACGGTCGGATGAAACTGCATGAACTCCATGTCGCGGAGCCGCGCTCCCGCTCGAAATGCGATCGCGTGACCGTCGGCGGTGGCGATGTCGGGATTTGTTGTCTCGCGAAACAGCCGACCCGCTCCGCCCGTACAGAGCACCACGCGTTTCGCCCAGACGATCGTCTTGCCGTGCGCCTCGTTCCAGACAATCGCCCCCACACACTGCCCACCGTCGGTCAGCAGGTCGATTGTGAAAGTCCGTTCCCAGATCTGACGGCTCGCTGACGAACGAATGCGGTCAATCATTGCCCGCATGATTTCCTTGCCCGTCGCGTCTCCCAGCGCGTGCGCGACTCGCCGATGGCTGTGCCCGCCTTCCTGGGTCAGCGCGATCTGGCCGTCGACCTTGTCGAAGTTCGCGCCCATCTGCACCAGCTCGCGAATCCGGTCCGGAGCTTCTCGAACAACCATGTCGACGATCTCGCGGTCGCACAGTCCCTTGCCGGCGGCGATCGTGTCGGCGGCGTGGCTGGCGATATCGTCGAGCGGATCCAGGACGCCCGCGATCCCGCCTTGCGCCCAGGCGCTGTTCGAGACATTCAGTTCGTCTTTGGAAACGACGATCGTCTGCAGCGACGGGTCAATCTCAAGCGCCGCTCGAATGCCGGCGATGCCGCCTCCGATGACCAGCACGTCGGTAAAGACGTGCGGCATTCGCTTGGGGGAAAACCGCACGAGATATCGGCGGCCGGGAGTCACAGTCAGCTTTCGCACAAACCTGAAGCTTTCATTCGGCGACGAAGTGCGTCTCGACAGGGAGAAGTTCGGTACGGATTGAACACGGATGCGTTCCGGATTTCCATCACGCCGCAGGGTCAACGCGTCAAACCGCGCGGCTTCCTCTGGCACGACCGGCAGAAGAACGTCGACCGCTGACTCTGCACGATGCGAACGATCGCCGATCGTCCACACGTCGGACACGGCTCACCCTCACGATCGTAGACGCGGTGAGCATTCTGATAACCGCCCGCCTTGTTCAGCGCATTGCGGTATGTGCCGTCGCTGAGCGTCGAGCCTTCGTAACGAATCGCCAGCTCCAGCACGGCAACCGTGTTCTCCGCCAGCTGCCGCAACTTCTGACGAGAGATGTTGCGGGCCCGAGTTTCCGGATGAATCCGCGAGAGGTGCAGAATCTCGCTGGCGTACAGGTTGCCGATCCCGGCCACCTTTTTCTGGTTGAGCATCAGGACCTTGATCGGCGTCGAGCTGCCGCGGCAGATGACCTGCCAGTCGGCGATCGTCATGTCGAGTGCGTCCGGCCCCAGGTTTCCCGGTCCCAGAACCTCATCCTGCTGCTGCGGGTCGAGCAGCCGAATCGTGCCGAGGCCGCGGCGATCCCAGAACCAGACCGACCGATAGGCACCACGGCCAGCGAGCTGCCATTCGATCCTCAGATGCTCAACCGACGGCGGGTCGTCGAGCAGCATCAGGCCGGTCATGCGCGGTTCGATGACAAATGCATCGTCGGAATCGAGTGCCAGCACGACGCGCTTGGCCCGCCGCCAGACCTGGGTAATCTTCCGGCCCTCTGCTCGAGCGGCCATTTGCTCGAAACCCGGCTCCAGCAGGATGGGCCGGCGTGAGCACGGACAGAGTCGCACGCGACGGATTCTCCGCCCCTCAACATGCGACCGAATCCCTCGAACCATCGTCTCGACTTCCGGAAGCTCCGGCATGTTGAATTCCGCGGAAAAGCGAGTTCGCGAGGCCTACCGTGACAAGACACTCGTCGCGATTTCGTTTCGGCCCGTTTGATTTCCTTGTTCGTTGAGAATCTGATCAAGGAATCGATCGATCGTCAAACCGCAGACCGGCCGTCCATCGCGGAACAGACTCAGATGATCACACCGGGGCAACTCGACGAGCTGCTTGGGGATTTGATTCGTTGCGCGAGGCGGAGCGGCCTCGAACAGTTTGCGGCCCAGATTCATCGGGACAATGCGGTCGTTCCTCCCATGAATATGCAGGATCGGACACGTCACCCGTTTCATCTGGCTGGCAGATGGCCACTCTTCGTTCAACAACAGCCGGACCGGCAACAGGGGAAACCGTTCGGCAGCGGCATCGGCGAGTGATGGAAACGTCGCAACCGTGATCAGACCGCGAGGACATACACCGGATTCGCAGAGTTCCGAGGTGAGTCCGACGGCGACGGCACCGCCAAGCGAGTAACCACAGATCACGATCTGGTCCGCCGGGATGCCGTGATCCTCCGTCAGGAACGACCAGGTTGACCGAGCGTCCTCGCGAAAGTCCGCTTCGTTCGGTGTCCCCAGGTTGTCTCCGTACCCTCGATAGTCGATCAGCCAGACTTCAACGTCCAGCTCTTCGAACATCTGCAGGGTCCGCCAGCACCACGTTCGGTTGCCGAAATTTCCGTGGAAGAACAACAGCGTGCATCGCGGCGGATGGCCAACCGGCGTCGCTCGCCAGCCATTCAACACCTGGCCATCGTGAGTCGGCACCTGAATTGTGGAAACAGCCATGTTCTCCAGTCGCGAATCCTCGGGTTCGATCAGTGTCTTGCGAATCGGCTTGTAGACCAGGCGATGCTGGAACGTGGCAGCAGCAACGCCAACGCTGAAATACGTTGACAGCAACGCAAGTAACAATCGGCAGCCGAGGGTCTTCCTCGAAATCCTGCGTCGGGTTCGTCGAGCCACTGTCGAGCAAGAATCCATCACCCCGAACTCCTTTTCCCTGCCGCCTGCATGGAGACGTGGACGCTCTCCTGAGGTCGGGACTCTACTTCGGCTCCGAATCTCTTCGGAAGATCAGCCTGCGGTCGACACGGGCAACCTTGAGTGCGACAGCACCAGAAAGTCGACGACCGATGGCAAAGCGCGGTCGCAGACGTCGAAGCCCCGTGACAGACAGAGAAGAGGGCGCTCGGCCTGAAGCTGCCGTCGGCCATTCGGCGTCTGATTCGGACGCGAACGGGGCCATCGCGGACTGCCACTTGTGACAAACCTGCGTCGATTCTCAGCGACCTGGCGAGAAGGCGGAATTCATCGCCTTAATGGGGCCGGTTCTGCGTTTCAACAAGTGCAGACTTTACGTCTGCGGGCGCCACCAATGAACTTTCCGATGAACAGAGATGAGATCCCGCATGTCCGAGATGGAAACCGCTTCGAGCCGTCGGGAGGACCGCTTTCTGTCATCCCGGGGAATTGACCAGAGCACGGTCGTCATGGTGGGAGCGAGCCTTGTGGTTGCGTTCCTGCTGCTGTCTCTGGTCGGTCGCGAGACAACCACGGTGAGGCCGGCCGCTGACGCGTCGTCCGCCGTCCCGCTTTCCGAGACGAATGCTGCCGGGGCGGATATCGCTGGAGTTGCCGGCGACCCGGGCATCAGCAACTGAATCACCTGGAGCGGTCGGCAAACCCGCTTCGCATCACACTGAACCGGCACGCCACATTACTGACGCGTGAATTCCTGGAACCGACGTCGCAGTTCAAGCGTGGTCTCACCCGGCTTGCCGTTGCCGATCCTGCGACCATCAAGGCTGACGACGGCAACGATCTCCGCAGCGCTACCCGTCAGGAAGCATTCATCGGCCACGAAGATGTCGTGCCGGGTGAGCGGACATTCGACAACGGTGTGTCCGGCTTCGCGGGCCAGCTTCATCACGGTGTTGCGAGTGATGCCTTCGAGAATGCCGGCTTCGGGCCCCGGAGTTTTGATGACTCCGTTCTTGATGATGAAGATGTTGTCGCCGGTGCATTCGGCGACCTCGCCCTTGTGATTGAGCATCAGGGCTTCGAGCGTGCCGGCATCCGTGCCTTCGATCTTCGCCAGAATATTGTTCAGGTAGTTCAGCGACTTGATCCGCGGGCTGAGCGCGCCGGGATGATTCCGCAACGTGCTCGCCGTGATCAGCTCCATGCCGTTTTCGTAGATCTCTTCCGGATACAGCGTGATCGTATCGGCAATGATGATGATCTGCGGGTTGCTGGTGCGGCGGATGTCGAGCCCGAGTGAGCCGGCACCGCGGGTCACAATCAGCCGCACATAACCGTCGACAATTCCGTTGGCCTGTACCGTTTCCGTAACGGCGTCGAACATCGCCTGCGGCGTCATCGGAATTTCAAGCCGGATCGCCAGCGCACTTTCATAGAGCCGATCGACGTGCTCCTGCAGCAGGAACACCTTTTCCCCGTAGACACGGATGCCTTCAAAAACGCCATCGCCATACAGCAAACCATGATCGTAAACGCTGACGGTCGCGTCTTCGCGCGAGACCAGTCGGTCGTTCATGAAGATCTTCTGCGACATCAGACGTGCTCCGCGATCAAGTGGCGTGACGAGTCAGCGTTTCGGGCTGAGGACAGATTTCGCCACGGCATGGTTCGACAGGTTCCGCGCCATGGCACGGCCCGTGTCACGATTGGCGATGACACAATCAGCAATGAAGAGTCTCGCAGAACGAAAGGTCAGCTTTTTGCTGCTCCCTGTTTGCGGATCAGCTCGATCGGCGACAGGCCCTTGTCGCCACCGCTCGACTTCTTCTCCGCAGCGTTCTTCTCTTCAGCGGATTCTGCTGCCGCTTCCGTGGCTGGAGCAGCTTCATCAGCAGCAGGCTGCTCGCCATCGGACTTCGCCTTGGCGGCCCCCTGTTTGCGAATCAAGTCCAGCGGCGACGCACCTCCGGCGGCTTTCTTCGCAGCTCCGCCTGGCTTGGCACTGCCGCCGGCTCCGCCCTTGCGGATCAAATCGAGCGGACTCGCGCCGCCAGCTGCGGCCTTCTTCTTTGTTTCCGCCGGCTTCTTTTCCGCAACCGCCGGCTTGTCTTTCTTGACGGGGCCGTCGACCACGGTCAGAGCACCGAGGTCGATATCGAACCAGCCGATATTCGCCGGGCCATCGAACTCAACCAGCGCCCGGCAGTTCATGTTGACGGTCTTCACCTTGCCTGTCAGACCGACGAACCGCTTGAGTTCCGGGACACCGGGATCGACGACAACCCACTTGTCCGTATATTCGCGTTTGAGCTGTTCCGCCTGATCGATCGACATGGCACTGACGCATCATTCTCGGAAGGAAACGGGTGTCAGAATCCTCACCGGACTCTGAAAACAGAGGGCGGATGATAGCCCTGAACGCGTAACGAAAAAACTCTCGACCGGCACGTCACGGACGATCTCCCGCCTTCGGGAACACACCACTCGGCGGAAACTCATTCGAAGACTCGCTCGAATTCAGTCGTTGGACCGTCGACGCCGACCGCCACGGCGGGACCGTGAGCCTCCGCCCGAACTGGAATCCGACCGACCGCGCGAACTACCGGCGCCACTGCGGGACAGGTTCTTTTCAAGAACGCCGGACAGAGCTTCTTCCCACGTGGGAATTTCGCCCCAATCGCGGGCGCGCCGCGGTGCGGAGCCTTCATCCTCCTCATCATCATCGTCGGCGTCATCGAACGTCGCTTCCGAATCAGCATCGTTGTCTGACGAGTCGTCGTCGTCTTGCTCGGCGGACTCGTCACCGCCCGCTGACCGACGGCCTCGGCGGCGACGACGGCGACGGCGGCGAGGCCGCTCATCTTCTTCTTCGCTGTCGTCGTCCGATTCTGCGTCGACGTCGCTGTCGACGGACTCGTCTTCGACGTCATCGTCGTCCAACGAGATCTCGTCGTCCTGATCTTCGCTGGCCTCGGTGTCCTCGTCCCGGCCGCGACGGCCTCGACCTCGGCGTCCCCGACGGCGACGGCGGCGGCGAGGCCGACGTTCCTCATCCTGCTCATCGTCAGTGGAAGCTTCTGCGGACGCTTCAACCTCGTCATCAGTCAGCTGGTCCTCCGACTGGCCTTCGTACGCCTTGTGGTCGAAGTAGTTCTCGTCGTCGTCCTCGAGCACGCCGAAACCGAAATCATCACCGCTCGATTCGACCGCTGGCTTGCTGCGACGGCGTTTCGGCTTGCGGGATTCTTCGTTGGCCGGGGCGCTTTCATTCGGTCGCGATTCAGCGTCAGCAGCTGCCCCTCGCGGAGTACGCTCGTCACGGGGCTTCGACCGGCGCGACGGGGCTTCGTCTTCGACTGTCTCGTCCCGACGGCTGCGTTCCGACCGCGAGCGTCGGGGAGAATCTGATTCGTCCCGCCGGCCTGGCCTCGAATCATCCGAGCTGGAGGACCGTCGACTGCGGGGGCGATCGCTGCGAGACTCACTTTCCCGACGACGACCGCGTCCCCGTCCACCTTTGGACTGGCGGCGACCGCTGTCGTCGTCGTCATCCGCGCTGTCCCATGCCCAGTTCTTCAGCGGATCCCAGTAGCCGTCGTCTTCTTCGTCGTCGGCTTCTGCTTCGAGTTCGTCGTCTTCGTCGTCCTCGTCCTCGTCCTCGTCCGGCTCGACATCTTCGGCGGACAGTTCATCGTCAGTATCGTCTTCGAACTCGTCGTCGTCATCGACGCTGCCACTCAGGTCGTCGTCTTCGTCGTCGAACACGATTCCAAAGTCGTCCTCTTCGTTATCAGCTTTCGCTGCCGACGCGGCGGCGGCTCGGGATTTCTTCGGAGCTTTTTCGCGAGCTGGCTTTCGTGGCGTCGCAGCCGCCTTCTTCTCCGGGACGGTTTCTTCAGGCTCTTCTTTGACGGGCTCAGGCTCCACCGCGACAGGCTCGTCGACGGAATCGAGCGCGTCCTCCGCGTCGTCGTCGAAAATAATGTCGCCGAATTCGTCATCGTCCGTCGACGAGGACGCTGGCTTCACCTGCGACGCTGGCTCGGGCTCCGCAGGCGAGCTGCTGGGAGCAGTTTCAGGCTCAGCTTCTGCGGCGTCGGGCGAGAGGGACGCGAGATCGATGACCTCAAACGACTCGTCTTCGTCAGCCTGCGACGGCGTAACGTCAATTCCGAACAAATCTTTCGCGAGGTTCTGCCACGAATCTGACTTGCCGGGCTTCCTGGGATTGTCACTCATCTTCGATCGATTTCGTTTTTCTGACCAGTAATCAGGGCGCTTCGCGGAACTCTGAAGCGCGCGGGGCGGGGAGTCTAACGCGTCGCCTGTCAACCCGCCATTTCGCGTGGCCCGATTCATCGCCCGGCCTGATATCCGCGTCGGACGCCAGTCGACGTCGATGAAAAATCGTCAGAACTGGCGACGACTGCGGAAATTGTCTCAAGAATTGCGGCCAGACCGGTATGGACTCGATTTTGAGCAACGGCGTAGCATCCCGACCGCTTTTACGCGGTTTCTCTCCGCACGCCTGTCGAAATGGAGTTCGCCATGCGTCGCCTCAGCGCACGTCCCGTTCTGCTCGCCATCCTGATGACCCTGCTGCTGCCGGCCTGCGCCGACGCGGCCCGGATCGACGCCACCAAAGGTCGAGACTACCGGATCACCAAGCAGCACGGCCCGTGGATGATTATGGTCGCCAGCTTTTCTCAGCCCCACGAGAAGAGCCGGCAGGAGGGCAAATCTCCAAAGGAAGCTGCGGACGAGCTGGTCTACGCTCTGCGAAAAAAGGGCATTCCCGCTTACGCCTTTCAGCTCGGAGAAGTTGCCGAGTCGATTCAGACGACCGACCGGACAGGTCGCGACCGGACAGCCAGTCTGCGGTCTCGCCAGGAGAATATCTCGGTGATTGCCGGCAATTATGGAGCCGTCGACGATCGCAAGGGGCAGCAGACGCTGAAGTACATCAAGCAGCTTGACCCCGATGCGCTGAATCTCGACTCATGGAAAAAAGACCTGCGCTTCCGACCGACACCTGGCAAGCCGAAGCCTTTCAGTGGAGCGTTCCTGACGCTCAATCCCTTGCTGTCCCCCGAGGAAGTCGCTCAGCGAAAACGTGATCCACTGCTGCTGAAGCTGAACAGTGGCGAGTACTCGATCATGGACAACGCCGGCAATTTCACGCTGGTTGTTGCCTCGTTTAAGGGGCGGTCGCTGACTCAGGTCTCAAGTAAAGAGACGAACGACTTTCAGATCAGCGGTTCTCTGGACGACGCCGCCGAGCGAGCCTGGGTTGTCGCCAAGATGCTCCGCGAAGGATCGTTTCAGAAGGGCAGTCGCCAGCAGGGGCGGACCTTCGAGGCCTACGTTTATCACACGCGCTATGAGTCGTTCGTGACGATTGGCTCGTTTGCCTCTGGCGACGACCCCCGGATCGCACAGCTGCACAAGCTCTTCGGGGCCAAGACGCAGGTCGCACAGAATGGCCGGCCCTTCACAACCGGGGAAAGCATCATCATCCCCGGCAATCCTCCGGAGACGATCGTTTTCGATCCGAACCCGCGGCTGATTCCGGTCCCGAAAATTCGTTAGGTGCGAGGAGCGCCCCGCGAGACGTCGTGCGGGCAGCGACAGAATTGAGTCGCCCACGAACGCCAGGCGGCAGGCTCCGCTCCCCGTCCCACCGGCCCCGGTGGAGCACCTGAGCGCGGAATCTCCTTTCGCTTTGAGCAGGCGGCCGACGCAGCGAAATCACGCTCCCAGGACATGAGCGTTGAAACCTGCTTCAATGCGCCCCGCTGCCGTGTGTGACGCGTTGCCTGGCTGCAATGCGAGCGGTGTCGCAATTGACCGGGAGAACTCCTGATGAGCGCAGATAATCCGATATTTCGTGGCTGTATTCCCGCTTTGATGACGCCGTGCTCGACCGACGGTACGCCTGACTTTGACGCCCTGGTTCGCAAGGGACAGGAACTCGTCGAGATCGGTATGCGCGGCGTCGTTTACTGCGGATCGATGGGCGACTGGCCGCTGCTCAGCGACGCTCAGCGACAGGAAGGTGTCCGCCGTCTGACTGAAGCTGGAGTTCCCGTCGTCGTCGGGACCGGGGCTCAGAACCCGGCACTCGCCGCCGCGCACGCCGCTCACGCCCGGGAAGTCGGAGCCGCCGGACTGATGGTCATTCCGCGAGTCCTCTCCCGAGGCACGTCTCCGGCGGCCCAGCGAGCCCACTTCGCCGGCATCCTGAGTGCCGCGGGCGACCTGCCGGCCGTCATCTACAACAGTCCGTATTACGGCTTCGAAACGAAGGCCGACCTGTTCTTCGATCTGCGATCCGAATTCAGGAATCTCGTCGGCTTCAAGGAGTTTGGCGGTGCCGACTCGCTGACCTACGCCGCCGAGCAGATCACGAGCGGCGATCCGAATCTCGCCTTGATGGTCGGCGTCGATACTCAGGTTTTCCACGGTTTCGTGCGGTGCGGAGCGGTGGGGGCGATCACCGGAGTTGGCAACGCTCTGCCAAAGCAAATCCTGCGACTGGTCGAACTTTGCGAACAGGCAGCGGCAGGTGACGTCGAGGCCCGGCGGCTGGCCAGAGAACTCGACGACGCTCTCGCGGTTCTGTCGACCTATGACGAAGGCCCGGATCTGGTGCTCTATTACAAGCATCTGATGGTGCTGGAAGGGAATCCTGAATACGAGCACCACTTCAATCAGTCTGACTCGCTCAGTTCGGCACAACGCGGCTTTCTGGAAGATCAATGGCGGCTCTTCAAAACCTGGTGGGCGAACTGGCCCGGTGCGAATTGATGACGTGAGCGGAGACGACCATGCGCTTCATCGATTCTCACACGGAAGGCGAGCCAACTCGCGTCATCATTGAGGGCGGCCCGGATCTCGGCGGCGGGACTCTGGCCGAACGCCGCGACCGGTTTCGTGAGACCGCCGATCATTTCCGCCAGCGCGCGATCAACGAACCGCGCGGCTGGGACGCCGTCGTCGGAGCACTGCTCTGCGAGCCACAGGACGCGTCGTGCGCGGCGGGCGTCATTTTTTTCAACAACACCGGCTACCTGAATATGTGCGGGCACGGCGCGATCGGCGTCGCTGTGACGCTGCACTATCTCGGGCGAATCGGACTCGGTATTCAGCGGCTCGAAACGCCGGTCGGCATCGTTGATGTCAACCTGCTGAGTCCGAACGAGGTCTCGATTGAAAACGTGCCCAGCTATCGGCACGAGCGTCAGGTCAGCGTCGAGGTCGATCAACTCGGAACCGTGACGGGCGATATCGCCTGGGGCGGCAACTGGTTCTTTCTGGTTGAAAAGTCGCCCGCCCCGCTCACGGTCAACAATCTCCGATCGCTGTCCGACGCCGCGCGTCTTGTCCGCAACGCTCTGGAACGAGCAGGCATTACCGGAGCCGACGGCGCTGAAATCGACCACATCGAGTTCTTCGGCCCGGCGCAGTCACCGGACGGAAACTCACGGAACTTCGTCTACTGTCCCGGCGGCGCGTACGACCGCTCGCCCTGCGGCACGGGCACGAGTGCCAAGCTGGCCTGCCTGGCGGCCGACGGCAAACTGGCTGCGGGCGAGAACTGGATTCAGGAGAGCATCATCGGCAGCCGCTTCACTGGTTCTTATCGAACGGCGGCCGACGGAATGATTATCCCGACGATCACCGGGCACGCCTTTGTCTGCAGCGAGGGCACGCTGATCAAGCAGGCAGGTGACCCATTCCCCAACGGAATCGGCGGGAGCCCGGCATGACGTCTTCGGCAGCCAGTCAGTCAACGGTTCGATCGCCCGTCGGGAACGAGCCCGAGACAGTTATCGTCGTCGGTGCGGGCATCGTCGGCATTGCCTGTGCGCACTACCTGTCGCAGGCTGGTCTCCGCGTGACGGTGATCGATCGGGGAGAGATCGCCGGAGCCTGCTCGCACGCCAACTGCGGGTACATCTGCCCGAGCCACGTTCTGCCGCTGACCGAACCCGGTGCGATCGGAATGGCGCTGAAGTCGCTGCTCAACCCGCGAGCACCGTTTCGCGTCAAGCCTCGATTCAGCCCGGCGCTGTGGAACTGGATGTGGCAGTTCGCTCGCCGCTGCAATCACCGGCAGATGCTGGCCGCGGGAAAAGCACTGCAGGCGATTCTCGACGCATCGATCGACGAATACCGCCAGCTGATTCCGCAACTGTCGCTCGACTGCGAATGGGAAGAGAACGGTCTGCTTTACGTTCTGCAGACCGAACGCGGCATGGAGGGCTTCTCTGAAACCGACCGCCTGCTGACGGAGCACTTCGGAGTTTCGGCCACGCGAATCGACGGCGACGACCTGCCGAATTTCGATCCCGGTTTGAAGCCGGGCCTCGCCGGAGCGTTCCATTATCCGGGTGATGCGTCGGTGCGCCCCGACCGGCTGAATGCTCAATGGGCCGCGAAACTTGCTGATCACGGCGTCCAGTTTGTCGAGCACTGTGAGCTGACCGGTCTTCGCAAAGCATCGGGAAGCATTGCCGCGCTGCAGACATCGCAGGGCGACCTGGAAGCCGACCGGTTTGTTCTGGCCACCGGAGCCTGGAGCAGTCGCTGGGCAGCCGAGTTCGAATGCCGCCTCCCGATTCAGCCGGGCAAGGGTTACTCCGTGACGATGCCGCGCGTTGAACCGTGCCCGCGTCACCCGATGCTGCTGCCCGAGCACAAAGTCGGCGTGTCGCCTTTTGCCAACGGATTTCGCCTCGGTTCCATGATGGAGTTCTCGGGCTTCGACACATCGATTCCCGAGCATCGCATTCAGCAGTTGCGGGACTCGGCAGGGCCTTATCTGATCGCCTCCGTCAACGGCGCTGCTGAAGAAATCTGGTACGGCTGGCGTCCGATGACGTGGGACAGCCTGCCGATCATCGGGCGCCTGCCGAAACTGTCGAACGCCTTCGTCGCGGCCGGGCACAACATGCTGGGCCTGACGATGGCTCCGGCCACCGGTCGGTTGATCGCCGAACTGCTGACCGGCGCAACACCGCATCTCGATGCCTCGCCTTATTCGGTCGATCGCTTCTGAACCGGATGCTGGCGGTGCCGTTCGCCGGCAAAGTCCCTCGACGCTCGGAGACTGGTCTGACAGAATCCGACCTCGCGACGCCGCAACTTCTTGACGACGAACGACCAGGGGAGAGCAACTGATGGCTCGGCTGAAAGCGCCCTGTCCTGCCTGCGCTGCTCCCGTCGAATTCAAATCGCGGACGTCGCTCGTCGCCGTTTGTGAGTTCTGTCGAACGATCGTCGCTCGCGGTGACAAGCAGCTCGAAGATCACGGCAAGGTGGCTGACCTTGTCGAGACGCAATCGCCGCTGAGCGTCGGCGTCAAAGGCAAGTTTCGCGGGAAGCCGTTCCGTATTGTTGGGCGCGTTCAGTACCAGCACTCCGCGGGCGGCCTCTGGGACGAATGGTATGCCGAGTTTCCCAACGGCAAGTGGGGCTGGCTCGCCGAAGCACAGGGCCGCTTCTACATCACGTTTCCCAAAACGCCGAAGAGCGGCTCGACCTTCCCGCCGCTGGATTCGCTGCAGCCCGGCTCGACGATCCCGCTGGGCGACTCCGAGTTCACTGTCGCGGAAACCGGGATCGCGACAGTCGCCGGTGCCGAAGGCGAGATGCCCTGGGACGTTCAGCCGAACTCCGAGCACCGCTTCGCCGACCTGTACGGTCCGGACGGTCAGTTCGCGACGCTGGAGTACGGCGACGAACCCGTTGGCCATCTTGGCTGGCAGGTTTCGCTCGATGAAATCGGACTGTCGGGTCTCAAACCGGCCAGCACGGAGGTACGGCAGGTCTCCGCGAAACAGGTCAGTTGCCCGCAGTGCGCCGGCGCGCTGGAGCTGCAGGCTCCCGACGAAACTCAACGAGTCGGCTGTCCGTTCTGTGGGTCACTGCTCGACTGCAAGTCCGGAAATCTGGAATACCTGACGACGCTGAAGAAGAAAGTCGAGCCGCTGATTCCGCTCGGAACGAAGGGCCGGATTGACGACGTCGAGTACACCGTCATCGGATTCATGCAGCGTTCTGTAACGTATGATCGGAAGTATCTGTGGACCGAGTATCTGCTTTATCAGCCTGAGGTTGGCTTTCGCTGGCTGGTCAACAGCGAAGACCACTGGAGCTTCGCCGAACCTGTCTCCCCGTCGGACGTTCGCGACTTCAAGAACGCCGCTCACTGGAACGGCCACACGTTCAAGCTGTTTCAGCGTGCGATCGCCACCGTCGAACATGTGCTGGGCGAGTTTTACTGGAAGGTCGAAGCCGGCGAGGAAGTGGCGATGCGCGACCTCATCTGCCCGCCTTACAGCCTGTCCGTTGAACGGTCGATGGCCGTCGTGACGCAGCCGGACGGGCAGCCAGTTGATAAGGTGAAGATGAATCTGGGCGAGGTGAACTACACGCTCGCGCGCTACATGCGACACGCCGAAGTCGAATCGGCCTTTGGCGTCAGCGATCTTCCCCGCAGCTGGAGCGTCGCTCCCAATCAGCCGCCGCCATGTGACAAGTCCATCTACGGGTACTGGATCACGTTCGGCATTGCCATGTTTCTGATCTTCATGCTCGCCGGCATGGTCAGCAGCCAGGCCGATCCCTGGCTACTGGTCTGGGGAGTGTTTCTAGTCTCCGTCATCCCGATCGGCAGCCTCATTTACAATCTCATCTTTGACATGAATCGCTGGTCGGAAAGCGACTTCAATCCCTACTCGTCCGAATGATTCGGCAGGCCGATTACTGCTCAACCCCGTCGCTGCTTCTGGCGGCGCACTCTCATCAGGTAATGCGTCATGCTCGTTCGCTTCTACATCGCTGTGGGAATCACCCTCTGCATCGGGCTTGGCGCCGCGTTCGCGATGGGCTGGAAGGCGCCGGATCTCGGATTTGCCAGTGCCGGGTCGGGAAGCGGACATCGCTCAGGCATCCGCGGCTACGGTTACGGATCCTCAGGCTGGAGCTTCGGCAAATAGTCCGTCGCCCACCATCGGAATACCACGTCGACCAGAACGACTGCATCAAGGAGTACTTCAGAATGTCCGGACTTCTGTCACAGGCCGCACTCGCAATCGGCCCGATTCTCGCGACCGATAACGGTTCGCTGCTGACTGCACACGTCATCGCGGCCGTCGTATTCTCGGTGATCGGCCTGGTCGTACTGGCGCTTGCCATCTTTCTGATGAGCAAGCTGATGCCGCTGCCGTTCTGGAAGGAAATTGAAGAGGACCAGAATACCGCGCTGGGCATCCTGTGCGGCTCGATCATTCTGGGAATCTCAATCATCATTGCCGCCGCGATTCATGGTTGAGTTTGAACCAGAGGCCGGCGACGAACCGCCACTCGCGCCCGCCACCGAACAGAGCGAATCATCTGAGACGGGCGAGGATTATGCCTGGCAGGGCAGCGAACGCGGACCGAAGAACTTCGGGCTGACCCGTGCGCCACTCGCGCTGCTGTATCTCAACGTTCTGATCATTGCGACGTGCGGTCTCGTTTATGAACTGCTGGCCGGAACACTGGCGAGCTATGTTCTGGGAGATTCGGTCACTCAATTCTCGCTGATCATCGGCGTCTACCTCTCGGCCCTGGGCGTTGGAGCGTGGCTGTCGGGTTTTGTGAAACGGAATCTGGCCCGCGTCTTTATTGAAGTGGAACTGGGAGTCGCCCTGCTGGGGGGCACCAGTACGCCGCTGCTGTTTCTGAGCTTCGCGCGGCTGACCTGGTTCCACCCGGTGCTCTATGGCGTTGTGTTCGGAATCGGGGTTCTCGTCGGGCTCGAACTTCCGCTGCTGATGCGGATCCTGAAAGGTCATTTGAACTTCGAGGATCTCGTCTCGCGGGTTCTGGCCTTTGACTACATCGGCGCTCTGGTCGCGTCGCTGCTGTTCCCGCTGTTTCTCGTGCCAACTCTGGGCCTCGTCCGGACGTCACTGGTGTTTGGCATGTTCAACGCAGGCGTCGGCTTGTGGGGAACGTCGCTGCTGCGGCCGATTCTCACCGGAAGCGTCAGTGGCCTGCGGGTGCGCGCGGCGCTCGTACTGACGCTGCTGACAATCGGCATGATTAAGGCTGACCGCCTGACGACGCTCGCCGAAGACAACCTCTTCGCCCATCCGATCGTTTACACGAAAACCACGCCGTACCAGCGAATCGTTGTGACGCAAAACCGCAGAAGCTTCCAGCTCCACCTGAATGGCAATCTGCAGTTCGACTCGTTTGACGAATATCGTTACCACGAATCACTGGTGCATCCGCCACTGGCCGCCGCTGGTTCGCGCCGCCACGTTCTGATTCTGGGAGGCGGCGACGGACTGGCACTCAGGGAAGTCCTGCGGTACCGGGATGTCGAGCGGGTCACGCTCGTCGATATCGACCCCGGGATGACAGTTCTCGCGACGGACTTTCCGCCGCTGGAGGAACTCAACGCATCCGCATTTGAAGATCCGCGCGTTTCGGTCGTCAATGACGATGCCATGATCTGGCTCTCTCAGAATGACGCCGTTTTCGACGCCGTCATCATCGACTTTCCGGACCCGAATTCCTTTTCCCTGGGCAAGCTCTACTCCGTGCGGTTCTTCACGATGCTGCGACGCCGGATGTCCCGCGGCGCGGCGATAAGCATCCAAAGCACCTCGCCGCTGCTGGCGAGCCGTTCGTACTGGTGTATCGTCGAAACCCTGAAAGCGGCGGGACTGCACACGGCCCCCTATCACGCCTCGGTCCCGTCGTTCGGCGAGTGGGGCTTCGTCCTTGCCGGGCAGGAAGCAGTTGTAAAGCCGGAACGCCTGCTGCCGGACGTGCGCGGCCAGCTCAGGTTTCTCAACGACGAAGTGCTGCGAGCCCTGTTTGAGCTGCCGGCCGATATCCGCCCGGAACCGGTCGAGCCAAACCGCCTGAACAACCAGTCGCTCGTGCGGTACTACGAACTGGAAAGCACGGCCTCAAACGCGGACTAACTCTTCCAGCCGGTCACGCCCGAAATCCGCGACATCCTCCCACCCGTCACAATCCGCGATGATGCCCGCCACCGTGACCATCGACATCTCCACCAGCGGAAACGTCACCTTGCCCGCCTGACGGGGATCGTCCAGCGTTCCCGGCCGACTGACCAGCATCCCTGCCTGTTCCTGAGAAAACAAAAGCTTCGTCCCATCCAGAGAACGAATCTCTCCGCCAGTCTCCGGCACTCCGCCAGACAGACTCTGGTCAACCTTCCAGATTTGACGCACGTCGTTCAATATTCATGCGATTGCCCTTGCCCACAGGGACGGTTCGTCGCAGCACGGGACAGCTGCTCGATGCGCAGAATGCGGTCCCCGCCGGTGGTCGATTGAACGCTCTCAGTTCAATGCCTCGGCAGGTATCCTCGTCTGATCGCGGAGCCCGTTTTTCTGGATTAGACGGACGCTCGACGAACGAACGGACGCTCAACGAAGAGGCTGGCGGCGCTCATGGTGGATCACGGCGATGTGGGGGCGAGTTCCTCACCGGAAACAATGACTTCAGAATCTCAAAGCACGGCGCCGTCGCTTGCGGAGTCAGTGTCGGACTGGTTGCTGCTGGAAGACGGGCCGTTGCTGGCCGTGAACAAGCCAGCTGGGTTGCTGACCGAAGGTGTGCCCGGCGGCGAGGGAACTCTTGTGGGCGCCGTCAAAGACTGGCTGCGGGTTCGGTACGACAAACCCGGCAACGTTTACCTCGGGATTCCGCACCGGTTGGACGGCCCGACGTCCGGCGTCATCGTGTTTACTCGAAATTCGAAGACGGCCGCGCGCGTTGCCGAACAGTTCGAGCAGCGGAAAGTCTCGAAAATCTACTGGGCACTGCTGGAAGCACATCCCGAAACGGAGTCCGGTCTGCTGGTCGACTGGCTGCGGAAGATTCCTGACGAAGCGCGCAGTGAAGTCTGCGAGCCGGGCGCCGAGCGTGCCAAAGAAGCGAAACTGGAATACCGCGTGCTTTGTCAGTTGGGCGATCGATGCCTGGTGGAAGTGCGGCTTCTGACTGGCCGAATGCACCAGATCCGCGTGCAGTTTGCGTCGCGAGGCTGTCCAGTCGCAGGCGACGTCAAATATGGCGGCCAGCCTTGGAGTCCCGGCGGAGCAGGTTGTCCGCCGGGAGAACTGATCGCGCTGCATGCTCGTTCGCTGACGCTCAAACATCCGATCCGGTACGACGAACTGACCGTCGAAGCACCGCTGCCGGAGTACTGGGGAATCCCGGTGGAAGACGTCCCAACGAGTTAGGGGTGGTCTGGAACTTATGGTCGAGGATCCCGCAACGGGGTCCGCCGGAAGTCCCTCGTCAGGGGTCGAACGGGGAATTCTGGCGACCGGTCGATCGGGAATTCTGGCGAATCCCACGACGACACATGGTTCCACGACGTTCTTTGACGACGTCGCGGCGGGAATCGATTCCGGTCAGATCGAGAATCTCGCGTCTGGCGGGCCGCAACGCTGCTTCGCTTGAAATCTGCCTCAATGTTGATTGAATACTGATTCAACTCAATCGTCGTCCAGGTGACGGCGTTCGCTCGCTGACCGGTCGTGAGGCATCGAATGGAAACTGCAACTGATGTTTCCTGTGCTGAGATTCTGAAAGTTCTGGCGGACGAAACCCGGCTGGCTGTCGTGCGACAGTTGATGGGCGGTCCGCGTCGCGTTGGAGAGATCAACGAGGAACTGCAGGTCGAATCGACGTTGCTCTCGCATCATTTGCGAGTGCTCCGCGAAGCGGGAATTGTGACCGGCGAGCGTGAGGGCAAGGCGGTGCTTTACCGGCTTGC